>Ga0182030_10006002_pt1 | contig 25700 bp, 15 predicted proteins | sample 812S3MmetaG_FD_121299 | JGI IMG/M metagenome (GOLD analysis project Ga0182030, IMG submission 121299) | Permafrost microbial communities from Stordalen Mire, Sweden - 812S3M metaG (Illumina Assembly) | ecosystem: Environmental > Terrestrial > Soil > Wetlands > Permafrost | place: Sweden...
CTACAAAAGTACCCTACAGGGTACCCAAAATGGGGGTAAGAAGGCGTGTCGGAGTGCTCCTAAGTCTTTGAAAAGAATTGGCTCCTCGGCCAGGACTCGAACCTGGAACCCTTCGGTTAACAGCCGAATGCTCTACCATTGAGCTACCGAGGAGTATGCCTACACACATAACATCGGCTGATACAAACCTTAAGTTTATAGCACACAGCGGAAAATCTCGTCAACTAACGCTATAGCAGGGTAATGTCCGAATTAGGAAACTATCCTACCGGGAGAGCAAGAAAGGGGGCGCGACTGAAAAGTTGAAGCCTTACGGTATTTCGTGCTGACGGGAGGGGGCATCTTGGACCGCGGGGGTCTCGCTCGCTGAGGCGGGAACGTCCCCCGCCCGCCGCCGGGAAGCCTCCCTCTCCTTTAGAATGAGAGGTCAACTGAGGGCCGAAACCGGACGCAAGAGAGCGGGGCAGAATGCACGTGCCACAACGGGCGCGACACCCGCCCTACCTACCGTGAGGCGAGTTAAACGCCCACTGCGGCCAACTCCGGGACGCCCGGGCGCGACCCATAAAACGCATAATACGTTACAAATGTATAGCACGCCATCGGCCCGAGCATGGCTATGGCCATGCTGTGGGTCGCTTGAAAGATCAGGCCCATTACCGGCGGGGCGGTGGCAGCGCCGACGACCGACATGATGAGGATGGACCCACCCAACTTTGTGTTCGGACCCAAATCCTTGATTTCGAGTGCAAAAATCGTGGGGAACATGAGCGACATGAAGAAACTGGTGGTGAACACAGCCCCCGAGCCCAGCCAGCCCGGAAACAAATCTCCTATACACACAAGTGCAACATTGATAATGCCATAAACCCCCATGAGCTGCGCAGGCGGGATAAATTTCATGAAATAGGTTGCCGAAAACCTTCCGACGCCAAAGGCCACGAGCGTCCCTGTGAGAAAATATCCGGCGATCTTTTCCGGTTGATGGGTGTAGTCCTGGATGTATTGAATGAAGTAACTCCAAGTGCCGACTGGAGCCCCCACATAAAGAAACTGGGCGATTACCCCTCGGACGAAATGGGGGTAATGGATGAGGTCGCTGCCTTTGCCGTGCGAACGGGTGGCGGCAGGTTCAGCTTCTTCGGCAACCTTGGGGAACTTGGTTTTCAGGATTAGCCCCGCCCAGAGAAAGATTACCGTGCCCAGAACCAGACATGGAGTGACCACGCGGAGCGTCTCGCCGCGAAGATAGGCATCGTAAGTGCCTGCGGTTTTGGAGGCCGCAACTTGCGGTTTGTTCATCCCCACCCCGGAAAGAATAAAGATGGTTCCCACCAAGACACCGATAACGGCTCCCACCGGGTTAAAGGCCTGGGAAAATTGAGCCGCCGTTCCGAATTTCGAGGATCACCCAACAGAGCGATAAAAGAGTTTGCTCCGGTTTCCAGGAAGCATGAGCCACTCGCGATGACGAACAGGGCAAAGAGGAAGAATCCATACTGCCGGTCCAGCGCCGCCGGCCAGAAGAGAAAAGCCCCGGCGCTATCGAGGAGCAGACCGATCAGCAGCCCGGCTTTGTACCCAAATCTTCGCAATACCAAGGCGGCGGGCACGGCCAAAACGAAGTATGCCGTTAAGAAAGCGGACTGGATCAGCCCTGCCTGGAAGCGAGTAATCGCAAACAACTTCATAAACTGTTTAATCAGAATGTCATTCATGTTCATGGGAATGCCCCAAAATAAGAAAAGGGCTGTTACCAGAAAAACCGGCTTCATATTCCCCGCCGTAAACAGTGGAGGGTGCGCTCTGCATTGGTGTCCGCATTCCGCATGGGCATAAGCGAAGCTCCGATTTCAATGATCTCTGCTTTTGTTCTGGACAGTAAGCATGGTCATCCGCGCGCTGATGTCAACTTGAGGCGCGACGCCTTGTGACTGCTTGTGCGATGGAATGCCCCTTGCGCAACCGCATTCCGTGCGGCATGACCATCCCCGATGATTACAGCGCCCCCCCTAATATGGCAGGTTGGGAGAATGGGCATATTTTCTATGATGCCTGATCTGTGCACGATGGCCCTGCGGCGCGCAATAGCCTTCCGACCCCGTCGCCCCAAGTCTCCGGATCCTTGCTGTAGAGTGTTCCCGACGGCTTGAGGCGCTCCACAATTGCAGCGGTCCCGCAAACTCCGTCTACCGGCGGCATACGATGAATGCCCGCCAAGTCCTTATGAAGGGGGCCGTGGTCAAAATCGTGGGACACGGGCTATGGCATGCCTTCCGCCTCAATGGGCGTTCGTGAAAGAATGAGTTGCTTTTCCATGATCGTCAGAAATTCATGGACCGCATCACGCCGGCGAGCGGCGTGTGGACCTTTGCACCCATCAGTCCCATGCCCGCGCAAGACTGTGAAATGGTTGCGAACGCGTCAGTGGGGTGTATAGTGTTAGGGCACAAGACGCCAAAATGGAAATCATGGCTCAACCATTGCCAAGTGAAATGAGCCGTTTTTCAGGATATGAATACTCAAACACATCACAAACAACCCGCTCTACACAATGCCATGTGGCCCGGTGTGGTCGGAAAGGGAACCATCTCTGAACCGTACATTGACCTTGATACCATGCTCCAGGTCACGGCCGCAACGATGGTGGATGGCGTAAAATTTGACGGGGTGGACTTGTTCCTGTCGAGCCCGCACACCGACATCGATTCGAGCGACGAAGACCTGAAAAGGCTCTCGGACAAGGTCGCTTCCTTCGGTCTGGTTATAGGCTCGCTTGTGGCTCCCGTGTGGGGAGCCACGGGCGGCGGCTCGGCAATGGGAACCCGCGACGAGCGGAAGCGGTTTCTTGAGCAAGTTCACAAAGCATGCCGCATCGGCCGGAAATTGCGTGACTTGGGCATCAGACGTTACGGCATCATTCGCATCGATTCCGCAACAACCCCTGTGGAATGGGCGAAGGATCCGGAAACGAATACCCAGCGCATTGCTGATACCTTTCGCGAGTCATGCAACATCGCCGAGGAGTACGGCGAGCGTTTGGCGGCGGAAGGTGAGATCTGTTGGGGTGGTATGCATAGCTGGAAGCGCATGGTCCAGCTCCTGGAGTTGGTCGATCGACCCAAGACGCTGGGCTTTCAGGCGGACATGGCTCACACGCTACTTTTCACTCTCGGCTACAACGCTCCTGCGGACCGGCTGCTGCCCGAACCGTTTGATTGGCGCCGGTCTGACCAGTTCGAAGCGTCTTGGCGATTGCTAACCAGCGCCCTTCGACCCTGGACGATCGACTTCCACATCGCCCAGAACGATGCCACGGTGAAAGGGTCGGGATCGCATGATAAGACCGGACGCCATTGCCTTCCCCACGACCCCAACGGCAAACTCAACATTGTCCGCGACTCGGGCTACTGGATGCGCAACGATCAAGGCGAGCCCACTCGCGCCTTCCAGCACATCTGCTGGGACGGCTGCATGTTCGCCAATAGTGTGATGAGGGATCAAAAGACCTGGCACGAAATCCTTGCCATCATGATCGCCGTCCGCCAGGCACATGGCTGGGATTGAGTCGTCACCGCAAACTACCTCGGGCAACTGGAGTGAGATGAGTAAACCGCGATTAAACATCGGCATCGTCGGGTATGGCTTCATGGGTAGAACCCATTCCAATGCCTTCCGCAGAGCACCGAACTTTTTCGATATTCCGTACGAGCCAGTCCTGAAAGCAGTTTGCGGGCGCAATCGCGGGCGAGCAGAGGCCTTCCAGCAAACCTGGGGCTATGAGTCGGTGGAGACGGACTGGCGAAAACTCGTCGAGCGCAAGGACATCGACGTGATCGACATCGCAAGCCCCAACGACACCCATGCCGAGGTGGCCATTGCTGCCGCCCAGGCGGGCAAAGCGATTTTGTGCGAAAAGCCGCTGGGTCGGAACGGCGCCGAATCCAAGGCCATCGTGGAGGCCGCCGAGAATGCGCGCGTGCCGAATATGGTCTGGTACAACTATCGCCGGGTGCCCGCGGTTACCCTCGCCAAAGAACTGGTCAGCGAGGGCCGGCTAGGCCGGGTCTTTCACTATCGCGCCAAATTCCTCCAGGATTGGACTATTTCCAAAGACCTCCCACAAGGCGGTGAAGGCCTGTGGCGTCTCGATGTCAAGGTAGCGGGGAGCGGCGTCACGGGAGACTTGCTCGCGCACTGCATCGATACGGCCCTCTGGCTGAACGGTTCCATTGATTCGGTCACTGCCGTCACCGCAACCTTCATCAAAGAGCGCATGCACAATCTCACGGGCAAAGTCGAGAAGGTCGGCATTGACGACGCGAGTGCGTTCCTGGCGCGCTTCGCCAATGGTTCGCTGGGCAATTTCGAAGCGACCCGTTATGCGCGCGGACACAAGGCTCTCTACACCCTTGAAATCAATGGAGAAAACGCGTCGATCATTTGGGATCTTCACGATCTTCACCGATTGCAATACTTCGACCATGGCGACGACGGCAGATTGCGGGGTTGGCGTTCCATCCACGTTACCGACAGTGATCATCCCTATATGAAGCACTGGTGGGTGCCCGGCCTGCAAATCGGATACGAACACACCTTTGTTCACCAGGCGGCAGATTTCCTGTGCGGATTGGCCAACGCCAATGTTCCCGGACCGAGTTTTCGCGACGGGATGGCAACGGATTATGTGACCGATGCTGTCTTGGGCGCGGCAAGAAGCGGCGGCTGGGAAATGGTGAACACGGCACGATAGAGGGCCACAAGGCTCAAATCGAGTGGCGGGCTCGCGGGACCCTCGCCCGTTCCATTGGCCGATGCAGGCAGCCAGTCTACTCGTTTCGTGCGTCGGTTTGGTGTGGGGTCTAGGGCTCAAGGCTCCGCTTCTGAAAAAGCAAATGCACCTTAGCGGAGGGGACTGGAATATGCAAAGCCCGGATCGCTCGTTCCCTTTCCCGGTTCATGTACGTTCCCTTATGCTTGGTGTTCGTAAGTGCGAAGAGCTTGAACTGGCGGTAATTTCTGCGGCTCTCACCGCGGCGGTGAGAGGCCGCGGGTAACAAATTCATAGATTACAAGGCTAGCTTGTCCAGGAGGAAAAATGAGCGGGAATTCAATCAATGAAATGACGCGGAGCGCATTCGAAGCAGGGGAAGGAATTCTACGTTTGGCGCCCACCTGGGTTCCACGGTCGTTTCTTATGCCCGGTCAACGGCTGAAACTGGCAACAGAAGATCTCTATGCCTATGGCGCACACCGAGGTGGCATCGACGAGCGCTGGTTTGCCTCGACCACGGAGGCCATGAACGATAATCGGGTGCCCGACGAGGGTTTGAGCTATGTGGTGTTGGAAGGCCAGCGGTTTACTCTAAAGGAGGCTATAGAAGCCGAAGGTCCACGGCTCATCGGGCAAAAACTGTGGGATGAATTCCACCGCTGGCCCGTTTACAGCAAGTTCTTCGACAACCTTGGGCCGATCCCCCATCATTTGCACCAAAACGCAGCGCAAGCGAAACTAGTGGGCCAGGAAGGGAAGCCTGAATCCTACTACTTCCCTCCCCAGTTGAATCCGTTTGACAACCATTTCCCGCACACATACTTCGGCCTTGAGCCGGGGACAACTAAGGAAGAGGTTCGCCGCTGCCTGGAACGCTGGAACCAGGGTGACAACGGCATTCTGGATCTCTCCAAGGCCTACCGTCTGCGACCGGGCACCGGCTGGCTGGTGCCCCCCTGCATCCTTCATGCTCCAGGGTCCCTTGTCACCTACGAGCCGCAGTGGGGCAGCGACGTTTTCGGGATGTTCCAATCGATGGTGGAAGGCCGTTACGTGCCCTGGGATCTCCTGGTCAAGGACGTGCCGAAGGAGAGGCATCAGGATCTCGATTTCATTGTGGACATGATCGACTGGCCGGCTAATACCGATACGCATTTCAGGGAGCATCACTTTCTGCGACCCATCTCTGTTGCCGATACCGTTTCGGAAGGCTATTTGGATCGGTGGGTGGTGTATGGCAAAGTGAAGGGTCGCCAACTCTTTAGCGCCAAGGAGTTGACCGTCCAGCCTGGGGTGCGCGTCACCATTAAAGATAAGGGCGCCTACGGATTGATCACCACGCAAGGGAATGGGCGCATTGGCACGCTGACCCTCGATTGCCCGGCCATGATCCGTTTTGGACAGTTGACCGAAGACGAAGTGTTTGTCTCGTATACAGCAGCTACCGCCGGAGTCACGATTGAGAACCAATCGAAGTGGGACCCGCTGGTCATGCTGCGATACTTTGGCCCGGACACTAACCCCGACGCGCCCCCGTTTGGAGACTAATGAGCGAGGGTAGCGCATCAATTTGATGGCGTATCGGCACATCTATTTCGCCAGATGGCGGCGTAAAGCCTCCTGTTGGTACACCTGAAAGCGCGCTCGATTGTGGGGGTGAACGTCCTCTCCAAACCCAAGCTGCGAGTTGACGCAAACGAGGCTTGGTCTGACGGGTCTGCGATTGAGCTTATGTGGCGGATGGCACAATTCGATATCGAGTTCTTTGAACAACCCCTCCTGTTCTATAACCACGACGGCGCCGCCCACCTTCGGCGCACACTGGGCCTCCCCGTAGCCGCTAACCAGAGCGCCTGGGATGAATCCGACATTCTAGAGCTCAGCAAGAAAGAAGCCGCTGATGTTGTGCTGACGGACCAGCACCAGCTTGGCAGTCTTTCCCGCTTCCGGCGTGCGGCTTGGACATTGTCCACGGCAGGAATTCCTATCGTCAAGCACAGCTTTGGGTACCTGGGAATTTCCACCGCCGCCGCCGTTCACGTTATGGCAAGCTGCCCCAACTTCACCAAGGCCAACCAGACTCACCTGACTTTGCTGAGGGATGACGTTGTTGACGGTGGGCTACCAACTTTCCGCGATGGCTGTCTAGACCTTCCGGAAGGTCCGGGGATTGGCGTTAAGCTGGACCCGCAGCGGATGGCGAAATACGCTCGTTACTACGATGAGCAGGGTGAGTTTCCGGCTTACGGAGCCGGCAATGATCTGGTGAAGGCGCGGGAAAGGTCCAAGGCGCCTGGTGGGGAGGGGTCCCGATGAAACTGGAAAATCGTGTTGCTGTCATCACGGGTGCAGGAGGCGGCATCGGCCGGGCTGGCGCCGAGCTGTTTGCCAAGGAAGGGGCGCGCGTGGTAATCACCGACGTGGACAACCGCAGTGGTGAACAGACTGAGCGGCTGGTAAGAGACGCCGGCGGTGAAGGTTTTTTTGTGCGGACGGATGTTTCCAAAGCGGCAGATGTCGAGTGTATGGTCAAGTCGGTGCTGGACCGTTATGGACGTCTGGACATCCTTTGGAACAATGCCGCCGCAACTAAGCTCTGCAACGAGCAGGATCGCCCCGTGCATCTTCTCCCCGAATCCGTCTGGGACCAGATGCTCTCGGTCACCCTCAAGGGCGTTTATCTTTGCTGCAAGTATGCCCTTCCCCACATGATGGCAGCGAAAATGGGTGTGGTTATCAATACGTCTTCGACAGACGCCTTGATTGGGCAGGGGGGGTACGACTCCTACACCGCCGCCAAAGGCGGCATTGTTTCCATGACGCGGTCGATGGCAGTCTACTATGCTCAATTCAACATTCGGATCAATGCGATCTGTCCGGGATTCATCCACTCGCCACTGCAAGATGCCTGGTTGAGCGATCCCCGAAGCCGCCGGGCAATTGAAGACTTGCATTTGACGCGAATCGGCCGGCCGGAAGATATTGCGAAATTCGCTTTGTATCTCGCATCCGACGACGCCGAATATGTTACCGGTGGAATTTACAACATCGATGGGGGGTTCATGGCGTTCAAGACCCGAGTGGTGGATTACTCTGGTGAGAGACAGGAGTGACCCGGGAGCCTGGGATCTTCAGGGCGATTGCGGAAAGCGCTCGATCTAGTATCAGCGGCTGGGTCCGGTTCATGGAAATCCCAAGCGAGGAAGATACATCTGTCATCAGGCGTTGCATTCCATATTTCCGCCGGCTCTGCAGCTTCCACAAGGTCGGCTTTATGCTCAAAACGGCAAGGTCGATCTTGCTGCAACTGCGGTCCGCAAGGCCACGGAACTCGGTCCCAACCTGGTCGAAGCCCATACGAATTTGCAGCTCGCGTTGGAGCGAGGTCACCCCGAGCAAGAGCCGGCGCCGCCCAAGACCGTACCCCGGGAAGGAATGCGCCGGGCGTTCAGAATACCTGGCAGGAACGAGTTTGCGAGCCAAAGGAACGCGCTGGGTCCGACAGAGAGGAGCCTGACATGAACAGACCCGAGAGCAGGAAAGTTCCCGGCGTGAAGTGGGGAGGTCTGGTTTGTCTGATCCTCGCAGTCGGGGCGTCCACAAATGCCAAAGAGATTGCCTCGCTTCATAATGCGCAACTAACCGTGTCGGTAAGGTCACAGGACGGTTCCTACGAGCTACGCGCAGAAGGATTGGAGCATCCTGTGCTCGCCGCCCAGGTCGCAGCTTTGCTCGATCATGGGTGGGTGAAGGCCGCAGCATATCCCCGCCACCAGGCGATTGCCTCCACCTATGATGACCCGTTGGGGCATGGCCACCAAATCACCATCACCTTTTCGGGCCTTGATTCCAAGCCCGACCTGGTGACTATCCTGAAACTTTATGATGCCCGTCCCTTCGGGCTGATTGAGGTAAAGGTCCGGAATAATACTGCCCGTGCCCTGACCCTGCAGGCAATTCGTAGTGTAGAAGCGGTGGGAGAACCGCGCATCGACTTGGGCGGGAATGAGAAGGCTGATCGCATTCTCTCCGACACGTTCAGTGAGGACGCGCCCAATTTGGGTGATGTTGCGCAATCACTGCATGGTGGCCACCGGGCCGTGGGAAGCCAGCTCATTTACAACCAGGAGAGCAGGGCAAGCTTACTGCTCGCGGCTCTTGACTCGCAGCGATTTGTGACCGTGATGCACCTCCAGGTCGCAGGCTCCCCCGAGAGTCCAAAGATCCTGTCGTATACAGTCGACTCCACGGGTACGACAGAAATCAAAAGCTCCTACGCCGACTCACAAATACCCCCGGAGGACAGGATCGAATTGAGCCTTCCCCTCTTGCCCGGCAGGGAGCTTTCCTCTGAGCCTGTCATGTTCACTGCGGGAGGTGATTACCACGCCCAACTCGGGGTGTACGCGGAAGCCATACGGCTGCTTCACCACGCGCGAGTTTCCAGTCGCAATCTGATGGGATGGTGGAGCTGGACGGTCTTCTATTCCGGGATCACGGATGGCGGGGCTCGTACCAATGCGCAATGGCTCGCCGAGCATCTGAAGAGACTGGGGTACGACACGATCTTCATCGACGAAGGGTACCAGTATGCTCGCGGTGAGTACGCAACCCCCGACGCCACCCAATTTCCCGGCGGTATGCGCAGTCTCGGCTTCGATATTAATCACCTCGGGCTGACGTTCGGCGTCTGGACTGCCCCCTTCCAAGTGGCCGAGCGTGCATGGATCTATGAGCACCACAAAGACTGGCTGGTTCACAATGCGCGTGGCGAGCCCTTGCAGGTTGATTGGGCGGGTGGAAGCGGGGGCGGGGGGCTACCCGGAGGTCAACCCTCGGTAACCCACAGTCCGGTAAGGGAGCGGCTCTACGCACTGGACACCACCCATCCTGGCGCGCAAGCGTACCTTCGCGAGACCTACCGAACTCTGGTGCGGGATTGGGGTGTGCGATTCATCAAAATGGACTTCATGGACAGCTCTGCCGTCGAAGGCTTCTATTACCGGCCCGACACCACGGCTCTTGAGGCGCAACGAATAGGCCTTCAAATCATTCGTCAGACGGTGGGGGATGGTGTTTTGCTCGATAAAGACGGCAGCCCCATGCTGAATCCCGTGGGGATTGTGGACGCCGGCCGCATCTCTGATGACACCCAGCATACGTTCACCGATATGAAACGCGTGGCAGTGGGCTTTGCGGGGCGTTATTACATGAACCGCCATTGGTTCGCGGCTGATCCTGACGCTTTTGAGGTCTCGCAGGAGGTCCATGGGCCCGGGGACTGGCGCTCGAACCCAGCACCCTTGACCCTCCAGGAAGCGCAGATATCCATCGTGCTGGCGGCGCTAACGGGAGGATATTTCGAGATCGGCGACGATCTGCCCACCCTTGGCGCAGATCCCCCTCGGCTCGCACTGCTGGAGAACCCGGAATTACTTCAGATGGTCAAGCTGGGACAGGCGGCAGTGCCGATCGATCTGATGACATACCGCCCCGAGGATGAGCAACCGAGCGTGTTTCTCCTCCACGAGGACCGGCGGCAGACGACGCTGGCGGTGTTCAACTGGACCGAGCAACCGCGCTCGCACGCATTCCGTTTGGCGGACCTGAACCTGCCGGCGGGAGGGAGCTTCGAAGCTTACGACGTTCTCGACGATAACCGGCCCATTCCTTTTGCCGGTGGCGGAATGGAACTGTTGCATCAAGCCCCGCATTCGGTCCGAGTCGTCAAGATCATTGATACCACGGTGGCTGCCGCTCCACCGTCGGTCACAACCCAAAGTCCCGACGCGGCGGAAGTTTTAAAGCCCGCCAAGTTCACGGCCACGGATGAGCCCGGCGGTGTACCCGTTGTTCAGTACCACTGGGATTTCGGCGACGGAACTTCTACGAATGGGGCCGAAGTCAGTCACGTCTATACGAGGGTGGGGACCTTCTCAATCCAGCTTGAAGCTGAGGGTGCGGACGGCCTTGCCGCACGGAGGACAATCCCTATTACCATAACGGGAGTCATAAAGGCCCAATTCGATTTCAAAGACCGGCGACGATACGTTGAGCCAGGCGATCATTAAAACCCGCGTGGGCAGCGCCCCCAAAGATCCCCCTGGTATGGTGTCCAAGAAATGCCTGGACAACTCTTGGCCGTAGCGTCGGCATCCTGCCGGAAGATGCCGCCATGATTTCGGCGCTAGCCCGCATTTCTCACTACGATTTTGGAAGGGCGGGGCCTCACAGGCTGCGGAAAAACCCTACAATGCCTTCATCCTGAGCGCAGCGAAGGATCGCGCTCTGAGTATTTTCAAGGCAATGCGAAATTCTTTGTCGCCGCTGCTCCTCAGAATGACAGCGCTTTGGGGCTTTTCCGCAGCCTGTTCATCCCTGCCGTTAGAGGGCCTTTCTGATGATTCCCGTGTCCCGCGCCCCTCGCAGCTTGCGGCCGCAAGCTGCGAGGGGCGCGGGACGGACAAAGGGTTGGAGCCGCGATTTCGGCGGGGCTGAAGCCCCGCCCTTCCGGCAGCCCCCCAGAGCGTTTCAGCCTGGTGAGAAATCCGGGCTAGAGCATTTTTAATTTAAGTGTATACATCTCGGCAAATCCGCAAACAAAAACGTGGGGCCCCCTCACCCACCGCCTTGCGGTCCCCCCTCTCCCACCTGGGAGAGGGCTTTTGAGAATTGATTTTAGCCCTCGCCCGCCTTTGGGGCGAAGAGCCCCGTAGTTTGCCCGGTTCATGAAACCCAGCGGACTGCCGAGGTCCTTCGCTGCTGCTCAGGATGACAGGTTGGGTGATGGGTTCTTGCAGTCAAGTTTCTGCCAGTTATGGGCAGTCGCAAGGCTGTCAATGCTCAGCATGCCATAGTCCGGGGGCGCCCATCTGCTCCCCATAACCCTCCACCGCGCAGCGCATCACTCAGAACGTCAGGCGCAGGCCGAACTGAATCTCCCGCGGGTCAAACATCGTGCTGGTCGCGATGCCGAACCCGGGGCTACCCAGCAACCGGTTGGGAGCCGAGAACACATGCTGGTTCAGGAGATTGAAGAACTCGGCGCGGAACTGCAACGTGGCGCGTTCGCTGAGCTTGGTATTTTTGACGATGGAAATATCGCCATCGCTCCAACCGTTAGTTCGGTAAGTGTTACGCCCGAGGTTGCCGGGAGCGGTCATCACCGTACTCCCGTTTAAGGTGGTGAGGGGAACAGAGAAAAACTGGCCCGTGAAACTGGTGACCGCGTTGACGGCTTGAATCAGGTTGTTGCTGTCCTGAAGGACGGCGTTCGAGAAAAGCTGCTCCTCGGGTCCCTGACCTGCCGGCCGAAAGGTGGGCGTTCTCGTCAGGAAGGGACGCGTGGTCAAGTTCCCGAAACCATCAATTCCGTAAAGCGCACTTCCAAACGGCACGGCAACGGTGAAGGGGCTGCCGGCGCTGGCGCTCGCAATGCCCCACAGCATCCAGCCTTGGGTCAGCCGTTTGGGCAGGGACGAGAAGTGATCAAACGGAATCTGGTAGGAGAAATTAGCCACCACGCGCTGAGGAACATCGAATGCCGAGGGTCCTTTTTCACACCGCCAGCAATTCGGCTCGTTCTGGTAGCTGGCGGCGTTCAAGGCGTCGCCATTCTCCTCCGTTGAAGCGTTGTCGAGTGCCTTGGAGTAGGTGTACGACAACTCATAGGAGAACCCATGCACCGGTTCGGGCTTACGCAGCATCACTTGCAGGGAATTGTAGGTGGAGTGCGCGTGGTTGTCGGCCAGAAGGATCTCAGCAATACTGGATTGTGTCTTGGGAATTTGGTAAGTGGAGGGGTTGGCGCCGACGTACCCGTAGGGGAACTCCTGTCCATAAAGGCCGACGGCATTGTTGAATACGTAGCCGGCTTGCAGCACCATGCCCAGAGGCAATTCACGTTCAATGGTGAAATTGCCGCTCATGGTGTAACCATTGTGAAGATTGTCACTATTCCAGTTGCCTATCAGACCCGGGTACGGGGCGAGGTTGATCGGCGTATTGGGCGGCACGCTCTTCGTATTGCCCGACTGGGGTGGAAGCACGTTTCCGTTCAAGTCGGTGAGTGGCGCCAAGCCGAGTGGGCGGGGAGAATTCGTGAACGTAAGGTTGGGCACTGAACTGTTGCCCGCGAAGGGGAAATTGAAACCCTGTTGGTCGGCCAATTGGGACATGGGCAGATTGGTGAAAATCCCGAACCCTCCACGGACCACGGTCTTTGGCGCCACTTTCCAGGCCCATCCGAAACGCGGCGCGAGACCGCGATAGTCACTGCGGTAAGGCGGCTGAGGGTTGAGGAGCAAATCGCCCAGAAGCGAACTGCTTCCATACAGGGTGGGGTTATCTACGAATCCGGACAGCCGATCGCCGGGTTCATGCGGGACGCTATTGAACTCATAGCGCAACCCGAGATTGAGGGTCAGGCTCTTGGTCAGCTTGACGTCGTCCTGCACCCACCCGGACCAATGGGAACGCCGCATTGAAAACGGTTCAAAACCGCCGCCCGAAGGTCCAAACCCCGGGTAGGCCACGCTACGGCTGTAAAACTGGCTGATGCCGGTCATGAAACTCACCACCGAACTCGGACTCGGGGCGCCGGCGGCCAGACTGTCCGTGCCATCGGACGCCGGAACGCCCACCGGAAGAATGGAACCGGCGGCAAATTGATAAAATCCGTTGGGCCCGCCACTCGAAGTGCCGAAATAGGACGAATTCACCTTGCGGAATTCGCCGCCAAAATTCAGGGTGTGGCGGCCGGTTACCCAGGTTAGAGCGTCCCAGAACGACAAGGTGAAGGGTGCCAAACTGAATCCTCCTCCGCCATCCGAGGGGCCGTAGGAGTAGAACGCGGCATCGGCGAAGGTAACCTGCGTCTGGTCCGATATCTGGGAGATCTCCTGCTCGAGAGACCGCATACCACTGACGCGGATTTCATTGATGACCTTGTTGCTGAAAAGGTGGGTCTCGCTCAAACCGAAATTCACCCAGTTATTGGCCACATATTGAGTGAAGGACGGGTTGATGGCAGCCTCGTTCGTATCTTGGTCCGGAGCGGTATTGTTGTCCAGGCTATAACGAAAGAAGAGGCTGTCCTTCTCGGAGATCTTCTGGTCGAGCCGGACCGAGAACTGTTTCCGGGTGAGGGGCTGACTGAAGGCAGAAGCGAAGGTATTCGCCCCATACGTCCCATTCGGCTCATTGGGCAGAGGGTATTTGTTAAGAATTGCGGAAGCCGCCGGCGTGATCGGAACTTGCAGGTTGTAACTCGGTCCTTCAGCGGGGGTAACCGCCACCACGCCGGTTCGCTCGGCGGAGGTGGGAACCGGGATAACCACAGGTACCGCCAGACGCTGAGTGAATTCCGCCGCCTCCACGAAAAAGAAAGTCCGGTTCTTGCCGTTGTACACCTTGGGAATCCATACCGGTCCGCCAAAGGTCCCGCCGAACTCATTGCGCCGGAACGGGGAGACGGTCGGGGCGAAGAAATTCCTCCCGTCGAGTTTGTCATTTCGAACGAACTCGAATAACGAACCGTGCGCGCCGTTCGTTCCCGATTTGGTGACGATGTTGACGATGGTTCCGGCTCCGCGCCCGTATTGGGCCGAGTAGTTATTTTGGAGCACGCGGAATTCGGCGATCGCGTCGAGATTGAAATTACCGAATTGTCCGCCTCCCAGTTCGTTATCGCTCGAATCCACTCCATCCAGGTAACTGGCTCCGGTGGTCCCACGGTTTCCATTGCCGGCGGTGTCGGTGGTAAAGGGGAACGAGCTGTCCGGTTCCGGCGCCTGCCCCGGTAACATGAGCACCAGGTTCTGGATGTCGCGCCCGTTCAGGGGCAGGTTGGCAACCTGGCGTCCCTCCACAACCCCGCCCAGCGTGCCGGTACTCGTGTCGATGGTGGGCGCTACGGCCTGCACTTCAATCTTGGTTGCTACACCGCTGACCGCCAAGGTAAAGTCAACTTCCCGCTGTTCATTCACGTCCAGACTAACCTGGATCGAAGAGACCTGGAACCCCGACGATTCTGCTTGTACCTGGTAGGTTCCCACCGGCAGCAAAGGCAAGGTGTAAATACCTGAATTTGAGCTGGTGGTTTTGCGGGTGAAGCCCGTGGCGGTTTGTTTTGCGGTCACGGTGGCGTTGGGCACGACTGCCCCGCCGGGGTCCGTAATGACCCCATGGATCGAGCCCACCGATTGGCCAGCCAATTGACGGGGAGCAAGAACAACGAATAACAATACAGCACACCACGTACACAACGTCCAGCATGCAGATATTCGTAACCTTCTTATACGATCCATGATTGCTGCCTCCGTACTTGCGGATTTCGGCGACCGATACAAAGCCCGGATGGCGACCCGCGTCTTTCATACTTCCGCCCATTGAGGCTGTCAAGGGTTTTCTTTGTTTTCTCTCCCGTTCTATTTGAGAGAAACAGGTCTGGTCTTGCTGTCCCATAGAGCTGAGTTTGAGAGCCCAAGATCGGTTCGGATTTCCGGAGGGCGAGAGGCAAGGGCGACAACGTGTCGGAAACACGGGTCGAAAGAGGCGTGGTTGCGTCCTTCGGGGTTGTCGCGAGAGGCACGATTGGCAACTTCCGTGGTCCGTGGGAGACCCCGGCTGCAAACTCGATCTTCATTGCACCGGGCGGCGGTCAGGAGTATCTTGTGGGTCGCCGGAAAGTGGATAAGGGAAATTCCGGCCAAGATGCGACCAGGGTAGGCACTATGCGTCCGAAGCGATCGACGGCGTTCGCATTGGGATTTTCACGGCGGGATTTTCTCTGGCGATTGGCGCTACGGCTCCGGCCATCAGTTTGATGGAGGGCGTAGCCACTGGCGAACCACGGAGCGGCGGAGGATTATTGTGAGCACGTTGGCACTCAAAAAGCAGCTTCTTCTACTCATCGTATGCGGGTGCGCGGCGACCGCATTCGCTGCGGATTCGCAACCGGTCTCAATCGAGAATGAGCAGTTATCTATATCGTCAAGCCCGAAGGGTGACGTATACGAGATTCGGACCAAACCATCGAAACGAACGGTGCTGCGGGCGCGGGTTGCGGCGGAAGTGGACCAGCAATGGATTGCTTCAAGCCTCTATCCAACAGCCCAGACGTCGCTTTCTAGCTTCAGTGACAGACTGGGAAGTGGACAGCAGATCACCACAACCTTTACCGGCCTCCCAGCCAAGCCCAATCTTGTTCGGGTGCTGCGATTGTATAAGGATCGGGCATTCGGCACCGTGCTGGTTAAAGTTCAAAACATGACGGGAAAACCTGTTACTGTTCAGGCCATCAGAAGTGTGGACGCGGAGGGCTCGCCCATCGTTGATCTTGAAGGCCCGGAGGATGCGGATCGGGTCCTATCCGATAGTTTCAGCGAGGATCGCCCCACGCTCCGCATCTACAATCTGGCAGATGCGCCTGATTACGCGGGTTTTGACAGTTTTGGAAAAACGAAGCTGGCGACTCATCTGGCCGTGGGTAGCCAGCTCATTTACAACCGCCAGACCGGGCGAAGCCTGTTCCTCGGGACAATTTCTTCAAGCACCTGGCTGACCATCCTTCGCCTCGGAACGACAAAGAGCACGTCCGGTGTTGTGAAAATTAGCTCGTACATCGTGGAGTCTACGGGCACGACGGAAATCGAGAAACGGGAATCTCTGCACAAGGCGCCATCGGAGGACCAGATCGAGTTGAGCATCCCGGCCCAACCGGGGCGGGAAATTGCCTCCGAACCCGTCCTTTTCGCTGCGGGAGCTGACTATCATGCTCAACTCGAACGCTATGGCGCGGCGATCAGGATCCTCAATAAAGCCCGCGTTACCTCGGAGGCGCCCAGCGGCTGGTGGAGTTGGATCGACTATGATGCGGGCATCACGGAGGGCTACGCCCTTACAAATTCGCAGTGGCTTGCCGAGCACTTGCTAAGCGATGGATACAAATATGTCCTGATCGATGAGGGATATCAGTATGCACGGGGTGAATATATAACCGCGGATGCCACTCACTTCCCCCACGGCATGCAGATTTTCGGCCGCCGGATCTGCGACCTCGGTTTGCGCCTGGGAGTCTGGACAGCGCCCTTTGAAGTCTCAGAGCGTTCCTGGGTGTATCAGCACCACAAAGAGTGGTTGGTGCACAACGCGAGCGGCAAGCCGATTCGGATTGATCAGCCGGGCATCGAGCCGCTTTATGTTCTCGACGCAACCCATCCGGGCGCCCAGGAGTACCTGCGCCAAACCTACCGTACGCTGGCAAGGGAGTGGGGCGTCCGCTATGTCAAGCTCGACTTCATGGACGACACCGCAATCGAAGGCTATCACTTCCGGCCTGATACGACGGCGATGCAGGCGCAACGAACGGGACTGGAAGTAATTCGCGGCGCGGTGGGCGAAGAGGTTTTGATCGACAAGGATGGGAGTCCGATGCTGAATCCCGTGGGGATCGTCGATGAAGGGCGCGTGTCCACCGACACGTCGCGTTCCTTCGACGGCACAAAGACGGCTGCGACCGGAATCGCCGCGCGGTATTACATGAACAGAAATTTCTTCAATGCGGACCCTGACGCCTTTGCCCTATCCGGCCATAAGAGTACCGAGTCGGACACGCCCCTGTCACTCGACGAGGCGGAGGCGGCTGCCGTCCTCGCCGCTTTGGCCGGCGGCATGTTCGACATCGGCAGTGATCTCACCGTCCTCAGCGGTGAACCGGAGAGATTGGCATTGGCGGGGAACCGCGACCTGCTCCAGATGGTCGCACTCAGTCGCGCGGCCGTCCCCGTGGATCTCATGAGCTACTCGGAACAGGATCAACTTCCCAGCCTGTTTTTACTGAAGGAGGACGGGCGGCAGGCCATGCTCGCAGTTTTCAACTGGAGTGATGTTGTCCGCTCGCGCTCATTGCGGCTTGACGATTTTGGACTGCCCGCGAGCGGCACGATCGAGGCGCAGGACGCCCTCCATCCAGACCGGGCCGTATCGATGAGCGGCGGTATGCTGGAACTGCACGACCAGCGTGCTCACTCTGTCTGCCTGCTGAAACTCACCGACACCTCCGTTCCGGCAATGCCGCCTTCGATCGGCGACGTGAAAATACCCTCGGCGGCTGAAGTCGGGGTGGCCGCCCAGTTCTCCGTGGAGGTAGCTTCTCCATCTTCAGCAGTATCCTTTGGTTGGAACTTTGGCGATGGCACGTCGGCCCATGGCAGGCTGGCCGCGCACGCCTACACCCGCGCCGGAACTTATTCGATCACTGTGAGCGCCGAAGGAATCGGCGGACTCGCTGCGCACCGTACCGCCTCCATTACGGTAAAGGGAGCTATCGACAATGGCTTCCATTTCGAGAAGAACCGGCGATTTGTTGAGACGCAGACTCCCGCGCCCTGACGCCGGAGCCCACAGGTCGGGGGAGCCTTACACTCAAGGGCCAGGTTGGAAGGATCGCAGGAGGTCGCCAATGTCGGTCCATTTCAGGGATTTCGGAATGGCGGCAGTTCATCTTCAAAATGGCCGGACGTGGCATGGCGCAGCATGGGCCGATTCCTTCCCCGGCAAGGAAAAGAGCGCCCTATATGAGAACGCTAAAACCTCCTGACCCGGTCAATCAGTATCGCGGGTTGTTGGCTCCACGCTTCGCGGTTGAGAACCGGGGCCGTTGCCGGCCATCATCAACCATCTCACGAACCGTAGGGGATTTCGATGTCACCGGAGGCGCCCGCTAGCCAGTGCTGGCATCCCTAATGGAGACGCTTTCTTTATGGATTTCATTTCCCGGATTAACGCCGTTCTTCATCATCAGAGCCCGGACCAGGTTCCGTTTGCTCCCTATGACAACCTGGTGCCCCGCGGGCAATTCGCCAGGAATCTCGAGAACCGGGGGATGGGGCTGTGTTACCGGCGCTCGACAGTATTTGCCGAAATGCCCCACGTCACGGTCGAAACTCGGGCGCAGGACGGCAACCTGATTACCGTCTACCACACGCCCGAGGGAGACGTCTCGACCCTCGCCAAGATGCACGCGGGAAGAATTGCCGACAATCTCACGGTCGAGACCGAGGGCCTGATCAAAAGCGTGGACGATTACGACCCCGTCATTTTCATGCTCGAAGACACCACCTTCAGCACCGATAACAGCGTGTACTACAACCTGGTCCGGGATATCGGTGGCGACGGTATCTTCCGGGATTGGGCCCTGGACTTTGAAGTGACTCCTTATGGCGCCACCCGGCGCTATTTTGGAGAGCTTTATGGCCTTGACGAGCGGGTCTATCACCGCCATGACCATCCCGATCACTTCGCGAAGCTGGTAGAGGCGCAGATCCGTCGTGACGAGCGGCGCTTGGAGTTGGTCGCCGCTTCTCCCGCGGAGTTTCTGGGATTCGGATGGATTGAGGGGCTCTGGGGCCCGGAGGAGTTCCGCAAGCACGAACTGCCGTTTTACAAGAAATGGGTGCCTTATCTTCAACGCCAGGGCAAGATCCTCGCCTTGCACTGCGATGTTACCCGCGGCTTTGAGGGCTACAAAGAGGTAATTGCCGAAACCGGCATCGATGTCGTTGAAGCTTTCACCCCGCCTCCCGTTTCCGACCTGTCCCTAAAAGACGCCCGGGAAGCTTGGGGAAATATCATCATCTGGGTCAACTTCCCGGAGTCGATCTTCTGGTCGGGCGCCGAAGCGACGAAACAGTACACCATCGACCTTTTGAAGAGCGCCGCACCGGGAGACCGGCTGGTCTTGAGCTTCACCGAAATGGGAACTTGGGGCGCCACCGACGACGCCACCGAAGAGTGCTTTAAGGCAGGAACCCTGGCGATTATGGAGGCCATCGAAGAGCACGGCACCTACCCAATCCGGGCCTGAGCGCGTGGTGTATCTGTCGCGCAAGGTTCGCGGTTCGCTCCTGCCCAAGCCGCACAAGTCGGAACGGGGAAATGTGATTGCAACTCCCTCCCAGTTCCCGGGATTTTGGCGTCTGGCGGGGCGCAGGAATATTCTATGCAATCAACCAGTAACCCGGCAGCCGCTTCGCCCGGCGCATATCAGTTGCGCCGCAAGCTGACACTCACCGCTCTCATCCTGTACGGAATTGTCATAGTCCAGCCCACCGCCCCGATGCCGCTTTTTGGAGTCGTATCACAGGAAGCCCGGGGGCACGTCATTTTGCCGGTGCTGCTGGCGATGATCGCCATGTTACTTACCGCCACGAGCTACGGCAGGATGGCTCGCGTCTACCCCAGCGCCGGTTCGGCTTACACTTATGTAGCAGCCGAGTTCGGGAACACCGTTGGCTATCTCACCGGATGGGTGATTTTGCTGGATTATCTGCTCAACCCCATCATTTGTACGATCTGGTGCAGCAAGGCAGCCGCAAACTTCCTTCCCATGATTCCCATTCCGCTTTGGTCGCTCTCCTTCGCTCTGCTCTTTACCATGCTCAATTTGCGGGGCATCGAAGCTTCCGCGCGCACGAACTTTTGGCTGGCGGGATTAATGAGCGCGGTGGTGGCCGGAATGTTGTTTTGCATGTGCAGGTACATCCTTCACGCCGGGCCGCACGGCGTTGGATATTTCACCCGGCCTTTCTATGATCCCTCGACCTTCTCATGGAACAGCATTTGGCAGGGGACGTCGGTTGCGGCCCTTACCTACATTGGGTTTGACAGCATTTCGACCCTTTCCGAGGAGGCGATCAATCCCAGACGCGATATCCTGCTGGCGACCGTGCTAACCTGCCTCGTGACGGGCGTTCTGGCCAGCGCGGAGGTGTACGCCGCCCAGCTCGTCTGGCCGCACTCCATCCCCTTTCCCGATATCGATACTGCCTATGTCTTCGTCGCCGGGAGAGCAGGTGGCCGAGTCCTGTTTAACCTCGTCAATGCCACCCTGTTGATTGCCACTATGGGCTCCGGCATTGGGACGCAATTGGGCGCAGCCCGCCTGCTCTATGGGATGGGCCGTGACAACGCCCTGCCTCGCCGTTTCTTCGGGGCCATCAATCCGAAAAGAGGGATTCCCGCAAGAAACGTTATGTTCATCGGCGTTTTGGCCTTCGGCGGTTCGCTCGTCATGAGCTACCAACTGGGGGCGGAATTGCTAAATTTCGGGGCGTTTCTGGCCTTCATGGGAGTGAACGCGGCCACGATCGCCTATTACATCGTGAAAGGTCGAGACCGGCGCTGGAGTTTCCTGGTTCTGCCCTTGGGAGGCTTTCTCGTTTGCCTCTACACATGGGCGAACCTCCGCTGGACAGCTAAGCTCGCAGGTGCCATATGGCTGACTTTGGGCATCTTGTACGGCATCTATCGTTGGCGCTTTGCCAAGGTACAGATGAAAACCGTAACCGGGTTTTAGCGGAATTCCCCACGAGCGACGTGGCTTCAGGGCCTGATGGCCAATTCGACCCTCCACCGTGCGGCGGGGCTAAACAGGCTGCGGAAAAACCGTCCTCGGCGTACAACCACCCCGGCGCTCAAGGCGCCACCCCTCCTGAATCAGGAGGGGAGTTGTTGAAAACGCTCCCCTCCTCATCTGAGGAGGGGTGGCGCGCCGAGCGCCGGGGTGGTGCTGACAGTGCTAGCGCCAAGCGCCGCAGAGTTTTTCCGCAGCCTGTAAAGCCTCGCCTTTCCGAGGGCCATAATATCGCCTATCACTGCAACCAGGCGCCGGCCCGTTATGCGCACCACATCCGGGCAAGTTAGGAGGAAGACATGCGTACCGTCTATGTGACCATCATCGGGATGCTTCTCGTCGCTTCCGTGGCTCGGGCGCAACCTGGAACCCCTATCACCGTGAGTAGCGCAGGGTGGACCGTCACCGCCGACGGCGATCAGGGGGTGCTCACCGTCAGCCGCGAGAATCTGGGAACAATCCTGCAAGAGGTGCGGCTGAATCTGCGTGGCCGGCACGGATTGCAGCGGTTGATGGGCTGGTCAGTGGAGAAGCGGGGGGAGAAACAACTTTCCATTCGAACCTCGGAGCCCCCCACTGCTTGGGTACTAACCTTAAGCGCGGAGGCGCTCACGGTCTCAGCCACGTCGGCGGAAGGGGTGCTGACGGCGGAAGCACCCGCTGGGTCTAACAGAATCGTGGCGCGGTTGCTGGACCCCCAGGGGACGCCGGTGAATTGGATGATGACGCCTGAAACCAAAAGCGGTTATGGCGGAACGGAGGCGAGCAACCCTTCGTTTCTTCCCAGGCGCAACCCGGACGTAATGTATTTCGCGCTGGGGCAGGTAGCAAGTTCCAATTTACACAGCCTTTTTGAGCGAAAGACGGACACGGTGATCGACTTCTCCGAGCAGACCGTAATGCAGCGGAGACGGCAGAATCCGGACGTGCTCGACGTCACCATTCCCGTGCCGGGGAATACCGTGGTGCGATTCATCCCCGACTATTTCACAAACACGTTAGGCCTTCCCTATTATGTCCCCTTTGATGATAGCTATTTCCCTAGCGCGCCCATGGTCTGGGACACTTGGAGCAGTTACTATGATCAGGGGCGGGAGGAGGACGTGGTCCGCAATACCGACTGGATTGCCGCCAACCTGAAAGCCTACGGTTACCAATACGTCCAGCTTGATGACGGCTACGACCGCGGAAAACAGGGTGAGCACTACTGGATTGAGAAGTGGGACCGGGAAAAGTTCCCGCATGGGCCGAAGTGGCTGACGGACTACATTAAGTCCAAAGGGTTGCAGCCTGGCGTTTGGCTTGTGCCGAATGCTTACGCGGGAGCCGTGGAACAGCACCCGGAATGGTATCTGCGTTATAAGCGGGACGGAAAGATCATCTTGGACTACACGACTCCCACCCTGGACTCCACCAACCCCCAAGTTCTCGACTTCCTCAAGAACGAGTTCACCACCCTGGACAATTGGGGATTCGAATACTACAAGTTTGATGGCGAGCATGACTTCCTCAAGTACGTCCCGGGTGTGGACCTTGATAAAATCGCCGATAAGTCCGTAGATCCCATTGTGGCTTACCGGAATCGCCTGAAGGTAATACGGGACACGGTGGGTCCGCAAAGGTTCATCGAAGGTTGCCCGGCCGGGACGCCGCTTGATGGAATCGGGTACTTCAACTCCTATTACACGGGGGAGGATCCCTACAATAGTTGGCTGGGAATGTATGTGGTGTTTAGTTCTATCAATGCCAATGCTTTCCTAAATCATTTGGCGGTTTACGTCATGCCGGGCGAAATGGATGTGGAGCCATCCATGAGCGTTGCGGAAGCCATGAAGCGGCGCCCCTCGCATGTGGTTGAGACGGCCCGCACCCGCGAGGAACCCCTGAGGGGGTTCGGCGCCACTCTGGCGGAAGCCCGCACCGTGGTCAGTCTTGTTGCCCTAAGCGGCTCCGTCTATTCGCTGGGCAGCCTGCTGCCCGAACTGCCGCCAGAGCGGGTCAAGCTCCTGAAGATGACGTTGCCCACCATGCCTATCCTTCCCGTGGACCTGTTCAGCCGGGGGACGGATATGCCCATGTGGGACATCTTTAAGCGCACGACACCGGACGACTATATCCACAACTACCCGGAGATTATGGATCTGAAAGTGAATGCGCCGGCAGGGGTCTACGATGTCGCGGCGCTGACCAATTGGCGGAGTTGGCCCACGGCGCGAACGCTCGCGTTCGCCGACAAGCTGGGATTGCCCCCCGAGGCTTCCTACGTTGTTTTCGATTTCTGGGGGCAAAAGCTCCTGGGTGTCTTCCCCAGCGCCATGGATGTGACGATTGCACCGCATGACACGCGGGTATTGCTTATCCATCCGCTGTTGCATCGGCCGCAGCTTGTGGGGACCTCCCGGCATATCTCCGGCGCTTATTCGATCCGCGACTTGGCGTGGGAGGACGCGAATAACCGGTTGCGGGGTTCGTCGGAAACCGTGCGCGGGGATGACTATACACTTTGGTTCTATGTCCCCAACGGCGTCACCGTTTCACAAGTGCGCGCCGGGACCAAGGGGAACGCGGCGGTCCCGGTCCACCACGAATTGAGCGGGAATTCACTTAAGGTCACCTTCCCAGGACTGCAGGAAATGGTGGAATGGGAAGTGGCCTTTGCCGGGAGAACTTCGCCCTGAAAACGTCGAGCAGTTTGACCGAGCCTTACCAACGCGCGCCACGATGAGAAAGGCTCGTTACGGCGATCGAGCCTCGGGCGTCCGATGGTGTACCTATCCTCCGGCATCAAACCTGCTCCGGCACCACGAAGGGCGGGCGATATCCGCGGTCCCCGTCACGCAAGAGATGATTCGCTTCTTCGTCGTTCTTCACCTGCTGAGTCTCCGGATCGAAGATCAGCGTTCTTCCCAGGCGATAGGAGGCATTCGCCAGGTGGATCAATCCGCATGAGATGTGGCCCTCCTCGACGGGCGCCCGAAGGTCTTCCTTTTTCCGGCTCCTTACGCAGGCAATAAAGTTCGCGAAGTGGTCCTCCTTGGCCTCTTCCTCAGAGGGGCCGGGTTCTTGATCGTTTCCCATCCAGGTTTTGTACCCGCCGTCATTGCTCACCGCGAGATACCCCTTGGAGCCGTAAAAGATATTGCCCACCGTGTTGTTGCTTCCGGCCGAGGGGCCGAGTTTAGGATGTGCCGGGTTCGCGGCCGCGGGCTTTTGGGCTTCTCCAATGCCCGCCTCATGGTTCGCGATCCAATGGCGAACTTCGAATTCCAGCATCGCGCGCTTTCCACCGGGAGGATCAAATTCGAAAGCACAATTCACGGTATTAGGAGTCTGCTGGTCATCGTCAAACATGAAGTGCCCGCCGATGGCTGATATCTTGGTGGGGAAGCCCAAACCCAAGCCCCAGCGCGCGATGTCCATCTGGTGAACGCCCTGGTTGCCCAGATCGCCGTTCCCATACGCCCAGAACCAGTGCCAGTTGTAATGAAAATGATTGCGCGTAAAAGGCAGGGCAGGGGCCGGTCCGGTCCAGAGATCGTAATCAACTCCCGCGGGGACGGGTGACGCGGGCGTGTGGCCGATCGTGTCTCGCCATTTGAAGCACAGCCCGCGCGACAGGTAGACATCACCGAGAAGTCCGTCGCGCAACTTTTGGACCGCCTCCATCACCGCTGGGGCGGAGCGGCTCTGGGTGCCGTGTTGCACCATCCGGTTGTATTTCGCTGCCGCGCGTACCAGTTGTCCGCCCTCCCACAAATTGTGGGATAGGGGTTTCTCCACGTACACGTCCTTGCCGGCCTGGCAGCCCCAAATCGCCATCAGGGAATGCCAGTGGTTGGGCGTGGCGATGGAAATGGCGTCAATCGATTTATCTTCCAGCACCTCGCGGATGTCGGTGTAGGTCTGGGGCCGGATACCGAGCTTATCGACCTCTGCCATGCGCTGCCGCAGCACATTGTCATCGACATCGCAAAATGCTGCGATTTCGGCATTCTTAAGCGCCGCATACCCCTTGATATGGTTTTCGCCTCGTCCGTGCAAGCCACAGATGGCCACGCGCACGCGATCATTTGCACCCAAAACCCGTGGCGGCTCCGCCCAGGCCCGCCAGCGCTCAGCCGCGGTGATTCCGGCAACCGCTTTGGCGCCGGTCTTCAAAAATTCTCTTCGTGTTCCGTCCATATCCAAGCCACCATCCTTATTTTATGTCCCACCGAGTGCCAGGTTGCATTAGATAGCGATATTAATCATGGCCCTGGGAAGGGCAGGGCTTCAGCCCCGCCCTTCCCAGGTGGAAAGTTGAATGGGCCTTTAGGCCCTGAAGCCGCTCGCTTCAGGGGCTAAAAAGGCTGCGGAAAACTGTCCTCGGCGTACAACCACCCCGGCGCTCAAGGCGCCACCCCTCCTGAATCAGGAGGGGAGTTGTTGAAAACGCTCCCCTCCTCAGATGAGGAGGGGTGGCGCGCCGAGCGCCGGGGTGGTGCTGACAGTGCTAGCGCCAAGCGCCACAGA
>Ga0182030_10006003_pt1 | contig 25698 bp, 22 predicted proteins | sample 812S3MmetaG_FD_121299 | JGI IMG/M metagenome (GOLD analysis project Ga0182030, IMG submission 121299) | Permafrost microbial communities from Stordalen Mire, Sweden - 812S3M metaG (Illumina Assembly) | ecosystem: Environmental > Terrestrial > Soil > Wetlands > Permafrost | place: Sweden...
GCCGATGGCCAGGATGGTCCAGGCCGGGCTGGCCCTGTGTTCCCACAACAACGCCACGGAGAATTCGACGTTGTTTGACAACGTGAGCCTGACGGCGGGCGGGCAGTAGCGGATTTGCAGGCGGATTACTCGTGATAATATTCCAATTTCCGGACGATGACCTATTCCGGTGCCGCGAGCATGACCGTTCAGGTTCAGGCAGGGGTGAAGATCCGGTGCACCCCGGCGTCCAGCCGATGATCCGGCCACCCGGGATGCTGCTGGCACAGGCCGGCCGCCTCCATTTTCCGGGCCGGGCAGTAAAGCCTCCCGGCCAGCCGCAGCCATTGGGCGCCGATCAGGGCACGCAAGGCGGTGACCTGTTCGGGGGTGGTTGGCTCTTCCGTCCGCATGGGGTCATCCTGCCTCACAAACCAGGCCTTTGCGACTGCCGCCAATGGTCAACCCGCACTTGGGTCCTGGGGTGTTTACCCCATATGCTTTGGGGTGCCTCCTTGAGACGCTGTGGGCGCGATTTTATGAACGAACGCACTCCAGGAAAAAATAACAGCGCCCGCCGGGGGCGGGTCGGGCGGCTGAATTTTTGCGGTTTCGCCACCGGATCGCCCGGGGCCATTCTTCAACTGAGCCGGCTACTTCCGGCCTCCCGCAGCCCTGCTTTCAACCCGGATGCAATTAAGGCATCAACCCAGTCTCCGCGAAGACCTTCCGCGCTCCGAGTGGATATGGTTCTTTGTCAGGCCCGGCGAAAAATCAAAAATGGCCTGGTCTATTGTGTGGGGCCCAACGCCCACATCTGTGGCTATGCGACGCGCGTCGCTTTGAATTTAATCTGTTGCCACCCGAAGCGGAGGGAAATTGTCGCCCGCACGGAGGCCAAAACGCATGTTTGATGCCTGCGCCCAGGGCGAAGAACCGGGGCGGAGGCGGCCCGGGGACACGGCGGGCGCCCGGTAATCATGGATCTGGAAGCACCTCACGACGACATCCTTACGCAAAAAGACCAAACAAACACTGCGCTTCTATTGCGTGGTTACGGCTTAGATCGGGTGGCTGATTCCAGGTGAGTTGGTCGCCGGCGATCTTGTTTTCCCCAATAACAGCAGGAACACTTGGTGATAGAGATTCCGCATATCCTCGCTCATGCCGGACAGCGCGCGGGCGCGTTCAGGTTGCGGCTCGCTGGCGCTGGCGACTTGGGCGAGGTGCCCGGCATAGCTTAATGCTTCGGTCTGGGTCAACAGCAACGTCAGATCAAATTCCTCGCCGGTCTGATGCAACAATTCAGTTTCCTTGGTAGACGAGATCGCGGCCCGCGTGGCCAGTTCGCCCGGCGGCAACCGCGTGTCGTCCAAACGGATTGAAGGATCGTCTTTGGCAAACTCCTCCAAGAGTTTGGCGCCGGTGGCGGAAGTGGTGGCAATCCGCTTCACCAGGTCTTTCACATCGCTGGGTTCGGTTTTGATGAATCGTAACAGGCTCACGTCCTTTTGCTCGTCCAGCAATTGGTAAAGCAGGCTGTAGGCGTTGTTGCGCGGCGAAACGTCACCGGCGATCGGTGCCCGGGCTGGCGAGGATTGACAACCCGTCAGAACGCAGGCGGCCAATAGCAGCCCGCCCAGTAACGGCCAGATAAGTTTTTCCTTCACAAAATGGACGTCCGGACGGCCAGAGGGGCCAAGAGTGCTGAATTTGACGGTGTTGAATTGAGGTTCATGGCTGCACCCCGGGAAATCAGGAAGGACGCCTGCTGACGAGCGGTGCGGCGGCCTTCCACCGGCCGGCAAACACAAATTCATTCAAGGGCCTTCGCTGGCGGGGCGTCAAGTCGCGCTCCTTCAGGTCGTGAGGCAGGGTGGCGGGGTCGGCGTGGTAGCCGATGGCCATGGCCGTCCACGCCTCGAAGTGTTCCGGTATCTGGTAAATTTCCCGGGCTTGGTCGGGCAGAATGCCGATCATCTGATGCACCGACAGGCCGCGGATTGTGGCTTCCGCCAGCAGATTCCCGGAGGCCAGCCCCAGGTCGTGAACGGCGGCCCGGTTGTCCTGATTGTTTTTTGCAAATCGCAGGCTGACCACCCCCAGCGCCAGCACCGGGGCGGCCTTGGCCCATGCCTGGTTTGCCTCCACGAGGCAGGAAAGGAGCCGGCCAAACTCTTTGGGGTCTTCTTTGGTCGCCACCAGATAACTCCAAGGCTGTTCATTGTAGGAAGAGGCCGCCCAGCGGGCCGCCTCAAACAAGGAACAAAGGTCCGCCACTGCCACCGGACGATCCGTGAAGCCATAAGGGCTCCACCGCTCGGACAAGGCGGGTTGGATGGGATGGTCTGGCACCGCGTTTTTTATGTTCATGATGGTTTGCGCAGGTTTGGTCCGGTCTGGGCTTGCTTGTCGATGCAAGTTAATCTCTTTGGCGACGGGCAGGCAGGTTCTCTGCCGATCAATGGGCGGTTCGCCCGGAGCCGCTTTTTTTGCCTCCGCCAGAGAGCTTGTTGACGGTGGCCCAGGCGCGGGCCTCCGCATTTTTTGTGCTGACTCCTTTTCTTTCGTAGCCCGCTTCAATATGGGCCGCCTGACGTTTCTGCTTGTCGGTGTAGCTAGATTTATCGCCTTGAGGCATGGCTTTTCCTCCCTGGTTTAAACCAATTTCAACCGCCCGACCATTTGTTCGCGCGTGAGGCTCAAACCCTCCGTCGTTTTTGCTTTGGTCATAAGGGGTTTAAAAGCAACCGGCCGGCGTTCAGTCGTCCACGCTAAAGCCGAGTTTGAGGGTCACCTGCCAGTGGTGCACCCGGCCTTTTTCGATGTTGCCGCGTGTTTCCACCACTTGAAACCAGCAAAGGTTTTTGATGGTTTTGTGCGCGCGTTTAATGGCGTTCTCCACGGCCTCCTCAATGGAGGTTTCGGAGGTGCCGGTCAGTTCGATGAGCTTATATACGGGGTCTTTCATGTTCATTTCTTTGGTTGGTCCACCCCCCAGCTTGACGGAGGTGTCGCCGCGCCGGGCATTGCCACAATGTTTCCATAATGACCTTTGGCGTCGCCCATTGGCGGTGGCGTGTTGAAACACCCGGTCGGCCGCCCCAACAACGGAATTAAGTTTAACGATCGGCCCGGATTTTCCCATGGGGTGAAACCCTACCATGTTGCCGGGCCGACCCGTAGCGCCGCCCGGCCAGTCGCAACTGTTGGGCGCCGATCAGGGCCCGCAAGGCGGTGATCTGCTCGGGGTTGGCTTGCGCCGGCGCGGGCGGGATCGCGTCGGGGCCGGACGATGCGCCCGGCTGAAGATTCGTCCCCGGCTCAGCACCGTGCGAAAAATGGCTTCATTTCGGGGCGGGCAGGCCGATATTACGCCGATGTTGCGCACGCAGGCCGTCATGGCGATTTGGCTGGGGTGGTTGACTGGATGGTGCTGTCCGCCAATGGCGGGGGCGCAATCCGTGGTGCCGGTTTCATTTGTGACCACCAATGCCACGCCGCTGCATCCGGGATTTGCGGGGTTCACCACGGAACTGCTGGGCACCGGGGTGGAATACGGCGATCCCACCATGCAGGGGTTGGCCGGGCAGCTTTCGCCGGGCTGGCTGCTGTTTCCGGCGGGAACCACGGGTGACGCCTTCAATTGGGCCACGGGGCTGACGGATTCCAACTGGGTCAATCAAATCGGAGCCTTGGCGCCGGGGAACGTGGCTTCGAATCTCACGGCCATCACTTACAGCGCGCTGATCGGCAAGGGCGGGGCGTGGTTCACCAATTTCGCCAGCCTGGCCGCCAACCTCGGCGGCGCCCGGATCATTGTGTGCGTCAACGCCTTCACGGACACCACGAATTCGGCCGGGGCGTTCGCGGCGTTCGCCCTGGGCCATCACATCCCGGTCGCGGTCTGGGAGCTATGCAATGAGCCTTATCTGTTTCAAGGCGCGGGCAATTTTTTCACGAACGGGACGGATTACGCCAATAAGATGCTGCCGTTCCGCAACGCGATCAAGGCCGCCGATTCCAACGCGGTGGTGGCCGTGTTTTTCAGCGACCCGGCGATCACCGGCACCGCCTGGGACGATGACCTGGCCAATTTTCCCAACCCCTACTGGGACGCCGTGGTTTACCACCACTATCCGCGCCTGCCCACGAATGCGCCCTTCGCCGACCTGATGGCGCTGGACAACGGGGTGCTATACAGCAACACCACCTTGTACGTCACCAACACCCTGATGCCCCGGAGCGGCACGAATGTGGTTTTTTTGGAGACGGAATTTGCCCCCTGTTTGGGCGACGGCAACGGCGTGCAAAACCTGCCGACCAGTTCCCTCTACGGAGGCGTCTATGCCGCCGAATATGTGCTGCGCGTGTCCACCATTCCGCGCATGAATTTCGCGGGCAGCCACCAATTGGTGAACGGCAGCGGGGTGGGCCAGACCAATGAGTTTAGGAATGCCGTGACCCGGGCCGCCGCCGACGGTTATGTGACCAACACCATCGGTCTGCCGTTCGGTTTCTTCTTGAGCGCCCAAGGTTCGGCCGAGGCGGTGGCGTATTGGGCGCTGAACCGGTCCACGGCGGTCTATGGCACCTGCGTGGGTTCCAATGGCCCGGTCGTGCCCATGGACACCAACGGCGTCCTCACGCTGCCGGCGGTTTACGCCCTGGCCTGTCAGGGCGGCAATGGGAAACGGTATGTGATGCTCACCAACAAAGGATCGAACGCCGTGCCGGTCCAGATCATCCAGGACGGGGTCGTGCTGACGAATCAATTTCTGGAAACCTATGTGTCCGGCACCGATCCGGCCGTGGTAAACGCCAATCCGCCCCTCAACAACGTGGTCATCCAGACCAACACCGCCACCAATAACGTGCCGATTCCCCCCTACAGCGTGGTGCGACTGGAATGGACGGTGCTGAACGTACCATCCCCGGTGCTGACGGTAAGCGCATTCCAGGCCACCCAAAACCTGCATTGGTCGGGACTAACCAATGTCACGTATGCCGTGCAGGGCGCGACCAATCTGGCCGGCGCCTGGACGACGTTGGGTCGTGTGGCCAACACCCGCACCAATTTCAGTTTCACCAACTGGAATTCTGGCAGGCAGCAATATTACCGCCTCACCGTGCCGTGAGCCGTGCATCCCGAAGTTGTGGGCAAGGTTGGAAGGGCGCGCCGATTTGGCGGACGCGCTGCGGGTTTGTCCGCACAGAGGGAGGCGGTGCGCCGGCACACCGTGTCGATCAGGTGCTGCGGCTTGGGGGCACCCCTAACGCCCAAAAAAACGAAACTGTGATTTTGGTTGTTTATGGTTATTTTTGGTTATTTTAGCGAGCAACTCGCTGATTGTAAACAACTTGCAAATAACATGATCCTCCCCGTTGTCAGACCGGCCGGAAGCCTTGAAATGTTAGTTGTAACACACTGTATTAAAACAGCTTGAGACAAGTTTTGGTCTTACAAACCGGGGGGCAGTGGATGGGGAAGCCTGTGGTACGAAAAATTCGCCAAAAACGCAGGGAGGCACCGTGCCGTGCAAGGCCACCGACAAAGTCGGAACGTGAGCAAACGCCACGCCGGGTGGGGCTCCAGCCAGCAAGCCGGGCACAGGGGGAGCGGGTTTCAAGTTTCGAGTTTCGGGTTACGAGGACCCCGTGCCGCCCTTTCTGCTTTCCAAATGCCGGCTTTCTGCTTCCATGGTGACATGGTTCATGTTGGCATTGGGTACGATGTTCATCAATTGGTCGCCGGCCGCCGGCTCGTGTTGGGCGGGGTGGAAATCCCGCACGCCAAAGGTCTGGACGGTCACTCCGATGCCGACGCGCTGATGCACGCCATTTGCGACGCGCTGCTGGGCGCCATGGGCGAGCCGGACATCGGCCATTTTTTCCCGAACACCGACCCGCGCTGGCGCGGGGTGCCCAGCCGGATATTCCTGGAGGAGGCGGCGCGGCAAATTGGGGCCCGCCGGGGGCGGATAGTCAATGTGGATGCCACGGTCATCGCCCAGGCGCCGAAGATTTACCCGCACATCACCGAAATGAAAAAGCGGATTGCGGCGGCGCTCGGGGTGGCCGAAAAACAGGTCGGGATCAAGGCGACGACGAATGAACTAATGGGGTTCATCGGGCGCGAGGAAGGGATCGCCGCCATGGCGGTCGCCGGGGTGGATTTACCGGAGTAATTTCAAAATGGCCAAAGCTGAAATCAGTTGGAAGCGGGAGACCGAGGACGGGACAAAACTGCAGGTCTATGTCCAGCACGTCAGCCGGGAGTGGCGGTTTTTTCACCGGGTAAAGCGGTTTGACCCATGGGTGCCGGTGCCGGAGCCGCCGCTGGAGGACTGGCTGGCCTTGCTGGACGCCGTGCAGCGGCTGATCACGCGGCGCCGTTACCAGCCCGCCGACGAGGAGCATCTGCGGCGGCGCATCCGGGAGCGATTTCCGGAAGCCGGGGTTTGATGGAATTCAAAATCCAAAATTGACCCTATGCGGCCCGAGGAAGCAACCAGCCCGGCACAAATCGAAATCTTTCGTCGCATGACGCCGGAACAGAGGTGGCAGGCCGCGCACCGTCTTTATTGGACGATGCGCCGGCACAAGACCGCCTTCCTCCAGAGTCAGCACCCGGACTGGCCGGCTGAACGGGTGGCGGCCACCGTGCGCGAGATTTTTTCCCATGCCCGAACCTGATTTAATTGAGTTGTTTGCGCAGCCGCTGAACCAGTTGGGGTTGCGTTATTTCATTAGCGGCAGCGTGGCCGCCATGCTTTACGGCGAGCCGCGCGTGACGCATGACATTGACTTCGTTGTGTTTCTGCGTTCGGACGATTCCCTCCGTCTGGCCGGGGTTTTCCCGCCGCCGGAATTTTATGTCCCGCCCGCTGAGGTCATCGCGGTGGAAATGGCCCGGGAACGTCGCGGCCATTTCAATATCTTGCACACGGGTTCCGGTTTGAAGGCGGACTTCTACACCGCCCATCGGGATGAACTGCATGCGTGGGCCTTCAGGCACCTGCGGCGCTATTCACTCAGAGACATTGCCATTGCCCTGGCCCCGCCCGAATATGTCATTCTGCGCAAACTCGAATACCATCGCGAAGGCGGTTCGGACAAACATTTGCGCGATATCCGCGCCATGCTGGCCATCTCCGGTGATCAACTGGACCGGGCCGCGCTTAATGACTGGATTCAAAGGCTCGGCTTGGAAGCGGAATGGCGGCAGGTGACGGAGTGACGGGCGATCCGGCGAACCAGCAGATTCCGGAGCGGTTCATTCGCTCTTGCGATGACGGGCGGGGCTGGTATCCTGACCCTTGGCTGTCGCGGAAAACCAGCCGCAAACAAACACCGCATGGACACAGAACTTTTCAGCTTTGCCGACCGCTTGCGCGGGCGGATTTTCACGGGCGATGAAACCCCCAAGCCCGGTGGCACCGGCCCGGGTGGATTTAATGACGAGCCGGTCCACGCCGACGGCTGCTGGGGTGATTTCAACGAACTGGCGTTGGAGCTATTCGCCCTCCAATCCAAATTCAATCCGGCTTATCAAAAAATCTGCGTCGCGCGCGGGGTGACCCCGCAAGTAATCAACGATTGGACGCAGATCCCCGCCCTGCCGACGGCGGCATTCAAGGAACTCGAGCTTTCCTGCATTCCCCGGGCGGAACGGACGGCGGTGTTTCATTCCAGCGGCACCACGGAACAAAGGCCCAGCCGCCATTTTCACCGGCCCGAGTCCCTGGCGGTCTATGAGGCGTCGCTGCTGGCCGGTTTTGAGCCGCACTTTGAGCCGGCCGGCAGGCTGGTGTTTCTGACCCCCGGCCAGGCCGCCGCCCCGCATTCCTCGTTGGTATATATGTTTGACACCCTCCGGCGGCGGCGGACGCCGCCGGAATCAGTGTTTCTCGGGCAGCTCGCGGGGGATGGTTCGTGGACGTTGAATTTCGCGGCCGTCCGGCGGCGGTTGGAGGCGGCCATAGAATCGGCCGTGCCGCTGACGCTCTTGGGGACGGCGTTTTCGTTTGTGCATCTGCTCGATCACCTGGCCGAACAAGGGTTGTGGTTCCGGCTCCCCGCCGGTTCGCGGGTGCTGGAGACGGGCGGCTACAAGAACCGTTCGCGCGCGCTGCCCAAGGCGCGGCTGCATGAACTGATCGGTGAACGGCTCGGGGTGCCCGCCGCGCAGATCGTCTGCGAATACGGGATGAGCGAGCTGGGTTCGCAGGCGTATGCCGTGAGGCCGGCAGCGTGGCCGGTGACGGGCCAGGCAGCTTCACCGCCCCCCTTCCACTTTCCCCCTTGGGCGCGCGCGCAAATTGTCTCGCCGGAAACGGGGCGCGAGGTGGCGGACGGGGGGACGGGCCTCATCCGGGTTTGCGATCTGGCGAACGTGTTTTCAGTGGCGGCCGTTCAAACGGAAGATCTGGGCGTCCGGCGCGGGACGGGTTTTGAACTGCTGGGCCGGGCCGAATCGGCGGAGCCGCGCGGGTGTTCGCTGATGACCCTGGCCGCATGAACTTTTCAACATGAACCTGCCCAATTATTTTCTCGCGGATTTGCCGCCGGAGGCGGTGCTGTCGCCCCAGATGATCACGGAAGCCTGCCAGACGCTGAAGCGCAACCGCGAACGCTATCTCGCGCGGCGCACCACGGACCAGCAGGTGCGGTTGTTGAGCGGTCTGGCGGAGGAATGGCTGGAGCCCGGCAGTCCGTTCCGGCAACTGGCGCTCGAACAGGGGCCGGCCGAAACCGGCTTTTCCCGGGCGACCCTGGAGCGCGGGCTGGACGGCTTTTTCCGCCAGCTCAGCCGCGACAATCTCCAGACGCTTTTGCTGCAGGATCTGGGCGGCACCCGGCGGCTGGATGATCTGGTCGCGGGCGCGGCGGAACCGCCATCCACCCGCGCCGCCCTGGCCATGGCGCCCGAACTCCTCGTCCATGTGGCGGCCGGCAACCTGCCCAATCCCACGCTGATGAGCATGGTGCTGGGCGTGCTGACGCGGTCGGCGCAATTTGTGAAATGCGCCACCGGGGCAGGCTTCCTGCCCCGGTTGTTCGCCCATTCGCTCTATGAAGCCGATGCGAAACAGGGCGCGTGCCTGGAGATTGCCGAGTGGCGCGGGGGCAATGTGGATTTGGAGGACGCCCTGTTCGCCGGGGCGGATTGCGTAACCGCCACGGGCGCCGACGATACGCTGGCGGCCATCCGCGCACGGCTGCCGCGCCACGCCCGTTTTGTGGGTCATGGCCACCGGGTGAGCTTTGGTCTGGTGACCCGGGAGGCGCTGCCCTCGGGTTTTCAGGCCCGGCAGGTCGCCGCGCGGGCGGCGGACGATGTGACGGCCTGGAACCAACTGGGCTGCCTGTCACCGCATGTCATCTATGTGCAGGAAGGCGGGGTGGCGACGGCGGAGGGATTTGCGGAGCTGCTGGCGCTGGAACTGGAAAAGCGCGAGGCCAGCGAACCGCGCGGCGAACTGCCGGTGGAGGCGGCGGCGGCCATCGCCGCCCGGCGGGGCTTTTACGAGGTGCGCGCGGCCCACGCCCCGGAAGCCACGCGGCACTGGTGCAGCCGGGATTCCACCGCCTGGACGGTCATCTACGAATCGGACCCGCAGTTCCAAGTGTCCTGCCTGAACCGCTTTGTCTATGTGAAAACCGTCCCGGAGATGAAGACGCTGCTGGAGAATCTGGAGACCATCCGGGACCGGGTGTCCACCGTCGGCCTGGCGGCCGCCGGGGAGCAGGGGCCGGACCTGGCGCGGCTCCTGGCCCAATGGGGGGTGTTGCGCATCTGTCCGCTGGGGCAGATGCAAAATCCGCCGCTGACCTGGCGGCACGACGGCCAGCCGGCCCTGGGCGAACTAGTGACGTGGCGGGATTGGGAAAGATGAAAAAACGAGGCTTTATATGCACATTGAATTACGAAAAACGTTTCAATTTGAGGCGGCGCATTTGCTGCCGTTGCTGCCAAAAACCCACAAATGCCGGCGGTTGCACGGCCACAGCTTCACGGTGGAAATCGTCGTCGCCGGCGAGTGCGACGCGCGGCTGGGCTGGCTGATGGATTACGCGGACCTCACCGCCGCGTTCAAACCGATCTGGGAAAAGCTGGATCACAATTACCTGAACAAAATCCCCGGCCTGGAAAACCCCACGAGCGAAATCGTGGCGGGGTGGATTTGGAAAAAGCTGAAACCCCGGCTGCCGCTGCTCAGTGAAGTGGTGGTGGCGGAGACCTGCACGGCCCGGGCGGTATATCGGGGGGATTGACCTGGTTTTGCCCCGAACTCCGAAGCGGCCCGGGGAGCTGCACCTTATACGCATCTATCGGTTTCAATTGCCACAGCGGGGACGGACCGGCTTTTTTGTAAGCGGCGGGCATCCCGCCTGACGTAGTTGGCGGCATCTTGCCGCCTGGACCAACGCCCGGGTTTCAACCGGGCTCGCAAATAATTCAACCTTCCCGGGCCGGGCGGGACGCCCGGCTCCACGGCAGGCAGGATGCCCGCCGCCACCACAAGATGCGTATATGGTGCAGCCGGGGAGCGCGCCCGCCACGGGTGCTTGGATTCGCACGTTCAAACTGCCGGCCGCGAGGGCGCGGCCGGCGACGCCCGGGGCGGGCGTGCTCCCCAACTTCCGAGTTCGGGTTTATGATGCCTTGGTGACGCTCTTCTTCTCAAACCGCAGTTCGTCCCCCTTCACCCCCACCTTGATATTGTCGCCCGGCTTGAAGTCGCCCTCCAGCAGGCGGAGCGAGAGCGGGTTGAGCAGTTGCTCCTGGATGGCCCGCTTGATCGGCCGCGCGCCAAACTGCGGATCGTATCCCTCCCGCGCCAGCAGCTTCTTGGCGGCGGTGTCCACCTCCAGCGTAAGCTGCTGTTGCGCCAGCCGCGCGCCCAGCCGGTTGAGTTGAAAATCCACAATCTTCGTCAGTTCCTCCTCGTCCAGGCTCTGGAAGATGATCACGTCATCCACCCGGTTTAAAAATTCCGGACGGAAGTGCCGTTTCAGTTCCGCCATCACCTTGTCCTCCATCGCCAGTTTGGCCCCGGCGGTCTTTTGCGAATCCAGGAAATATTCCTGGATGATGGGCGAACCCAGGTTGCTGGTCATGATCACGATGGTGTTCTTGAAATCCACCGTCCGCCCCTGGCCGTCGGTGAGCCGGCCGTCATCCAACACCTGCAGCAGCACGTTGAAGACATCGGGATGGGCTTTCTCAATTTCGTCGAACAGCACCACGGCATAGGGCCGCCGCCGCACCGCTTCGCTGAGCTGGCCACCCTCCTCGTAGCCCACGTAGCCGGGCGGCGCGCCGATGAGCCGGGCCACTGTGTGCTTCTCCTGGTACTCGCTCATGTCAATCCGCAGCAGCGCGTTCTCGTCGTCGAACAAAAATTCCGCCAGCGCCCGCGCCGTCTCCGTCTTGCCCACCCCGGTCGGGCCCAGGAAAATAAAGGAGCCGATGGGCCGGTTGGGGTCCTGCAACCCGCTGCGCGCGCGCCGGACGGCGTCGGCCACCGCCTTGAGGGCCGCCGTCTGGCCGACCACCCGTTGGGCGAGCCGCTCCTCCATATGAACCAGCTTCTGCCGCTCACCCTCCAGCATCCGCGTCACCGGGATGTGCGTCCAGACGGACACCACGTTGGCAATGTCCTCCGCGGTGACCTCCTGCCGGAGCAGGGCGGCCCGGACGGGATTCTGTGCGGACTGCTTTTCCACCCGCGCCAGTTTCTTTTCCAGATCGGGGATCTTCCCGTATTGGATCTCCGCGGATTTTGTCAAATCCCCCGCCCGCCGCGCCTGTTCCAGTTCTGTGCGCGCCGCCTCCAACTGCGACTGCACGATGCTCACCGCGTTGATGGCCGCCTTCTCATTCTGCCACTGCGCCGTCAGCGCGGCGGATTTTTCCTTCAGGTTTGCCAGATCCGCCTCGATCCGTTTCAGGCGTTCCTTGCTCGCGGCGTCCTTCTCCTTGGCCAGCGAGGTGCGCTCGATCTGCAACTGCAAACTCTGCCGGTCCAACTGATCCAGCTCCGTCGGCTTGGAATCCAGCTCCATCTTGATCCGCGACGCCGCCTCATCCACCAGGTCAATCGCCTTGTCGGGCAAAAACCGCTCCGTCAAATAACGGTTGGACAGGGTGGCGGCGGCCACCAGCGCCGTGTCCTGGATGCGCACGCCGTGATGCACCTCGTACCGCTCCTTGAGCCCGCGCAGGATGGCGATGGTCGCCTCGACGGTAGGCTCGGCCACCAGCACCGGCTGGAACCGCCGTTCCAGGGCGGGATCTTTTTCGATGTGCTTGCGGTATTCGTCCAGCGTGGTCGCCCCCACGCAGCGCAGTTCGCCGCGCGCCAATTGCGGCTTCATGATGTTCGCCGCGTCCGTCGCCCCCTCCGCCGCCCCGGCCCCGACGAGCGTGTGCAGTTCATCAATGAACAAAATGATCTTGCCCGCGCTGGCCGTGATCTCCTTCAAGAACGCCTTGAGCCGGTCCTCAAATTCGCCGCGATACTTGGCCCCGGCGATCATCGCGCTCAAATCCATCGCCACCAGCCGCTTGTTCTTGAGCGATTCCGGCACGTCGCCGCTCACAATCCGGCGCGCCAGCCCTTCCACGATGGCCGTCTTGCCCACGCCCGGCTCGCCGATCAGCACCGGGTTGTTCTTCGTCCGCCGCGTCAGCACCTGCATCACCCGCCGGATCTCCTCGTCCCGGCCGATCACCGGGTCAACTTTCCCCTGCCGGGCCAGCGCCGTCAGGTCGCGCCCATATTTGTCCAGCGCCTGGAACTTGGCCTCCGGCTGCGCGTCGGTCACCCGCTGGTTGCCGCGCAGTTCCGCCAGCGCCTTGAGCACCGCGTCGCGTTTCAACCCGTGCCTGGCGAAGATCTTTTTCAGCGAGGCCCCGCCGCCCTCCAGCAGGCCCAGCAGCAGCAGTTCGGTGCTCACATAGTCATCCTTCAGCTTGGCGGCCTCGGCCTGCGCGGCCTCCAGCACCTGCTTCAAATCACTGCCGGCATACGGATCACCCGCGCCCTGGACCTTGTGCCGGCGCGCCAGTTCCGCCTCCAAATCCGGCCGCAATCGCGCCGCCGGCACCCCGATGCGCTCCAACAAATCCGGGATCAGGCTGTCCGCCTGGCCCAGCAGCGCCAGCGCCAGATGCTCGCCGTCCATCTCCTGATGCGAGTATTCCCGGGCGATGCGTTGCGCCTCCTGCAACGCCTCCTGCGATTTTTGAGTCAATTTTTCCAGTTGCATGTCTAACCAATGAAGTCAGAACGGGCGTTCGTCAAGCTTGGGTTTGCATGGCGCAACACCATCCCAGCGCATTTGCACTGCAATTAGGTTGCAATCCTTTTGGCGGGCGGCCGCAGCCGTCGGGCTTAAACGAAACGGCAAGGATAAATGCCTTATATATAATAACTTAAAAACCCCGGCGGCGCTGGCATGTCACTTGCTTGTTGGCAAGGAGAGTTGTCATTAAGCAAAGGCGATTACAACCACCTGAATGCATGAATGGGCCTGATCATAAACCTCCGCCAGCCTTGACCGGCCAGGAAACGGATGCGGAATTGCAGGCCCTGATTCTAAGGTTCACGCAGAAATACTCTGACTGCGTCAGCCGCGAGAAATGCATGATCCGGTCATTGTCCGGTCTCACGTTTAACACCCTGCAAACCGTGGTGAAAGGGTTTAAGCGGGAATTCTGTCTGGAGATCCTCCGAGCCGATTGTGAATGTCGGAGAAACGATGCCGGACTCAAAAAAAAAATCCCGTAGCCGCCGACGCCTGGAGGCTCCAAAACAGCCCGTCTTGGCGTCCCTTTTCCGCCGCAGCCAGGGCGCAGGCGGATTGCACCTGTGCGACAATTGCGTCTTCGCGCCTGGGCGTTGAATTCTGTAGACCGTCAATTTTCGCTGAGGCCCTTCGTAAAAAATAAGCTGTCCCCTTCGCCCATCCGGCGGCATTTATAGTTGGATGCACGAATGGGATGACAGCGCCCTGCTGCGCGAATATGTCGAGCGCGATTCCGAGGCGGCCTTTGCCGCCCTCGTCACGCGGCACGTCAACCAGGTCTATTCCGTCGCCCTGCGCCGGACCGGCAACGCCCATGCCGCCGAGGAAATCACCCAGACCGTCTTTGTCATTCTGGCACGGAAATCCCGGTCCCTGGGCCGGCGCGTCATCCTCTCCGGCTGGCTGTACCAGACGGCGCGGCTGACGGCGGCGACCTTTGTCCGCGGCGAAATCCGCCGCGCCCGCCGCGAACAGCAGGCGCACAGGCAAACGGCCTTGAATGAACCCACCGACGAAGTCTGGCCGCACATCGCCCCCCTGCTCGAAACGGCCATGGCCGGCCTGAATGAAACCGACCGCCACGCCGTGGTGTTGCGGTATTTCGACGGCAAAAACCTCAAGGAAGTCGGCGCGGCCCTGGGCGCCAATGAAGACGCAGCCAAGAAACGCGTCCAGCGCGCAGTGGACAAACTGCGGCGCTTCTTCACCCAGCGCGGCGTCCTGCTGCCAGGCGCGGTCCTTACGGCGGCGCTCTCCGCCCATGCCGTTCAAGCCGCGCCGCCCGCGCTGGCCCAAACCGTCACCGCCGTGGCTTTCGCCAAAGGCGCCACGGCCGGCGGTTCCACTTTAACCCTCATCCAAGGAGCCTTGAAACTTATGGCCTGGACCAAAGCGAAAACTGCGATTGTGATCGGTGCGGGCGTGTTGTTGGCGACCGGTTCGACCTGGCTGGTGGTGCAATCCGCCGCCCGCTGGCGGGATCAACGGACCACCCTCCAGGCGGAGGGGATTTTGGAATATTCGGTTAATGGCGTTCCCGGCGCAAAAAAGTCTTTTACCGCTTTCTCCCAATCCGGCCGGTGGCTGGTCCATTATCCCGTTCAAACCAACGGGATTGATTACATCGAAGATGCCTGCGACGGTGAAAATATTTACCGCTACACGCAGCTTGACCGGGATAAACCTTCCCCAACCAGCCACAACTCCTCCACCTGCATGGTGGAGGCCAACAACATTCCCGATTTTGGGCACGGCTCGGACCACACCACGCCCATCTGGCTGGCTTACGCTTCGGCGGATTATTTCCACGGGCTGACCGGCAACCGGATGAAATCATTTTTCTCGGTGGACCGCCCGGACCCAAGCTTGGGACTGGGCCCCTACATGGAAGTGGAGTGGCGCCGCTCCCCCAACCCGCCCCATGTCCCCGTTTATATCTTTTTCCCGAAGTTAAACGACCGTTATCAAGTGCTGCAATTCACCAATTTCAACGGATTGGCTTTACCGGCTGAATTTTTGGAGGAATATTTCGGCCCTGGTCGTGGAACCAACGGGGTTCCCATCGTTGCCATGCACGGCTTGCTCACGGGGATTTCCAGCCCCAGCGTGGTGCCGGATTTCAAACCCCGATCCGACGGGCGGACCTATATTGAAGACGGGCGGTTTCCCGGGGGATCGGCGGAATATACCGCGACCAACCTGTATTCCACCAATAGTTCGCAATGGCGGGCATTGTTAAAAATGTATAATCCCCAGGCGGGCGGATTGGTATGGCCGCGCGCGGGCTCCCCCGCCACCGCGTGGCCTCCCGGCAATACGACGCCCTAAATTTTACGGCAGCGGAATTTTTTCCATCGTGAACGGAAAGATTTTTACGGCTGCCGGCACCCGCAGTTCGAGGGCCATCTGCGTGCCCGGTGGCGGCGTATAGGTCAGGTCGGCGGTCCAGAAAACGCCGTTTGTCCAGGAAACGTCCGACATCCAGGGATGGGCGCCCCAGAGTTGGGTGCCCTCCACATTCAGGAAACTCACTCTGTCGATCCGTTGATTGGGATCCTCGATGTGCATCTGGATGCAGCCTTGTTGATGATTCATCTCGCGCCCAAACCCAAACCCGCCCCCGCCGGGGGAATACCCATGCTTCTTTGCTTCAGAGGTGTCGGTCACCTTGCCCACCCGGACATGGATGGGGGCGGCCGGCACACCGCCATCCTGCGCGGGGGCCCCCGTCGGCAGGAGGAGCAGCATTCCCAGGCAGATGCAGGCCATGAGCTTCTGCGGGTTCCGCAAAACGACTTGCAAATTCGGTGCGGTGAGAAGAAAATCACGCCAACGTCTCAAAAGGCTCCCACGCCACAAACAATAAATGAATTTGGTATCCCCAAATTAAATGACTCCACTGACGCATCTGGTGGGCAGCTGGTTGGTTGCCGTCGCAACCACCAACAATCCGCGAGATCGCAAGCTGGTGACCCTTGCGGGTGTCCTCCCGGATGCGGATGGACTCGGCATGCTTGCCGACTTTGCGAAGGCGTGGGTTACGGGCAAGGAATGCACGTTTGCCTACTACCAGCAATACCATCACATTTTGCTTCATGGATGGCCGGGAGCGGTTCTTGTCTCGGTGTTGCTGACGCTGTTTGCGCGGCAACGCTGGCGGGTTTTGGGTATGTGCCTGCTCACCTATCATCTTCATTTGCTTTGCGATCTCGTCGGTTCGCGCGGGCCGACGCCGGGGGATCTCTGGCCCATTTGTTATTCTGAACCGCTGTTCCGCCATCCCATCTGGTTTTGGAGGCATCAGTGGGCCTTGGACGGCTGGCAAAACCAAACCCTCTTTGTGATCATCTTGGCCATTTCGCTTTGGCTGGCCGTCAAGAAGGGCTGCTCCTTCGTCGAAGTGCTGAGCACACGTTTGGACGACGTATTTGTTGGCGTTCTCCGAAAGTGGTACCACCAATTGTTTGTCAAAGCACAAAGAGACTAAATTCAGGGCCTTTGGCCGTCCGGATTCCGCCGCCCACCGGCTTTCCCTTTCGGTTCACTGGTTCACAGACTCACCCGTTCATCCCCCGCCTTCAACACGGTGTTTTCCAGATCGCTACGGCTTGGTCGGCGATACTGCCTCCGCGCGTTGGCGGGGTTTTGAACCACCGAGGCACGGAGGCACGGAGAGGAAAGGACTTAACCACGGATTACGGATGGCACGGATATTTGGGGAAAAGCTGAATGCTGAAATGCTGCAAAATGACCCATCCTATGGTCTGACCCCTACCATGACCCCTACCAGACCCCTACCACGTCATTGGTGAAGATCAATTCCACCTGGCAGCAGGCGTCTGTGTCGGACGACCGCGAATCGGTCACCCAGCCCACCCGGGCCGGGAGAGGCGCGATTGACTTGTCTTCCTGCGCGTGGACCGCCGCCGCGAGGGCCTGAAACAGCCCAAGACAGAAAGCGATCCGTGTACCATGATTTTTCACAACTTTTTTCTCAAGGCGCAAACCAGGCGCTGACTTTCCGCCCGGACCGGGCGTTGAGTTGAAACCAAGGCCGGTTCACCGGTTGTATTCGTTGAAATGCAACACCCGTTTCTCATCCACTGCAAGCAAAGATTAAGAGCCGCTGACAATGGCGCATCTGTTTACAGAATGCACATCAGCACGGTCTCAACGATGGACATGACCACGCAAAAGACGACCAGGCGCTGGAAAAATTGATTAAATATCCGCAGCGTCAACTCAAGCTGCCAGGCGGCCTTTTCCACGATTTTATTGAGGCACTGATCCAGTTGCCCGCTGAGCGACCCCGTGTGGATCAGCCCTTTCGTTTCATGGTCCAGCAGGCTGCATTCCTCGAAAGCCTCGCCGATGGGGCCGTTGGCCGCCAGGATTTCGCGGGCGGGCCGCAAATCCCGGCGGATGGTCTCGTTGCGCACGGTGGCCAGCGCCAGGTCGAAGATCTGGACCACGTCCAACCCGCCGCCTTCATAGGCCAGACGGAAGGTGGAGAAGTACAGCACGAACCCCAGCCGGAGCTCGGTCTCGCGCAGGACGGGGATTTGCAGCAGCAGGAAGTCAATCGCCCGTTTCACCGGCGGCAGCCGGCACAGCAGCCAGCCCGTGAGCACCAGAAACGCGCTCAACCCGAACGCGGTGACCGCAAAGTTGACGGCGGAGTGGTACCGGCCGAAATAGATGAAGATGCCCACGCGGATGATCCAGCCAAAGACAATGCAGATGAGGGGATAAAGCCAGGTGTTGCGCACCACCCGCAGGGACGGGCCGATCCGCTGGCAGTGCCGGTAGAGCAGTTGGAACGCCTCGGCCTGCTTGCCGGCGGCCTCGCCCGCGCGCAGCACCGGGAGAAAATGGCGCGGGAACAACGCCGCGCCGGGCGCGAGCGCTTCAGACACCGGCAGACCGTCCTCGCACCGTGTCCGGGCGGCGGCCACCGCCGTCCGCAGCGGCCGGGACGGCGTGCGCGCCCCGCTCAGTTCCAAGGCCTGGGACACGGGCAGCGCCGCCGCCAGACACTTGGCCATCGAGCCGGCAAACTGCTTCAGGCTTTGGTTGTCGATGCTCATGCGGTGGACGGGGCGTTCACGAAGCGTAGCCGGTTCATGACCCCTTTGGCAAGCGGGGCGCAATTCCCAAGTTTACCGACAATGTCGTAACGTGAGCAAACGCTACGCCGGGTTGGGGCCCAGCCTGCAAATTGGGCACAGGGGGGGGCGGGTCTCGAGTTTCGAGTTTCGAGTTTCGAGTTTCGAGTTTCGACTTTGTCGGCAGCCTTGGAGAATTTCCCCGGCTTGCCCCGGAGTGGGCGATGGCCTAAAATAAAGCCTTGTTTGACTGACACGGGATATTATGGCTTTACTCAACGAAAACTATTTGAAGCTCAAAGCGGGCTATCTGTTTCCGGAAATCGGGCGCCGGGTGCGGGCTTTTGGCGACGCCAACCCGGCGGCCGCCGGCCGGCTGATCCGGTGCGGCATCGGGGACGTGACGGAGCCCCTGCCGGCGGCGGTGGTGGCGGCGCTGCACCGGGCGGTGGAGGAGATGGGGGTGCGCGAGACCTTCCGCGGCTACGGGCCGGAACAGGGCTATGAATGGCTGCGGGCCACCATCGCCCAGAACGATTTTCGCGCCCGTGGCGTGGAGGTGGCGGATGATGAAATCTTCGTCAGCGACGGTTCCAAGTGTGATTGCGGCGGCATCCTGGATGTTTTGGGGGCCAAAAACAAGATTGCCATCAGCGACCCGGTGTACCCGGTCTATGTGGACACCAATGTGATGGCGGGCCACACCGGCCCGGCCGACGAAACCGGGGCTTACGCCAAACTGGTTTATCTGCCCTGCCGACCGGCCAACGGGTTCATCCCCGTACCACCCAAGCGCCCGGTGGACGTCATCTACCTGTGTTCGCCCAACAACCCGACCGGCGCGGCGGCCACCCGGGAACAACTGACCGCCTGGGTCCAATACGCCCTGGCCCACCGGGCCGTCATTTTGTTCGACGCCGCCTACGAGGCCTACATCACCGACCCGGCCCTGCCGCACTCGATCTATGAAATTCCCGGCGCGCGCGAGTGCGCCATTGAATTCCGGAGCTTCTCCAAGAACGGCGGGTTCACCGGGCTGCGGTGCGCGTTCACGGTCGTGCCCAAAACGTTCCTGGCCCGGACGGCCGCCGGCGAATACCAGCCGCTGCACCCGCTCTGGATGCGGCGCATGACCACCAAGTTCAACGGGGTGGCGTATATCGTGCAGCGGGCGGCGGAGGCGCTTTACTCACCGGAGGGCCGGACGGAGGTGCAGGCGCTGATCGCCCATTATCTGGGCAACGCGGAGGTGTTGCGCGCGGGGGCCAAACAGGCCGGGCTCAAGGTGTTCGGCGGGGTGAACGCGCCGTATCTCTGGGTGCGGACGCCCAAGGGCGTCACCAGTTGGGAGGCGTTCGACCGCCTGCTGACCCAGGCCCAGGTGGTCATCACCCCCGGCAGCGGCTTTGGCTCCCGCGGGGAGGGGTATTTCCGCATCAGCGCCTTCAACAGCCGCGCCAAGGTGGCGGAGGTGGCCGAACGGCTGCAGGAATTGAAGTGGTAAGGGTGACCCGTTCAATGTTTGACCCGGCTTGGCTCATCCAAGCACAGAAACCGTCAAGACATCGAGCGGCAGAGTCGTTGTTCAAGCCTGACACGCATCACTTTGTCAGCCTGGACTCAGCCGGACTCACTTGGACCGACCGCCATGTCTTCCGCTGTCCCGCAATACGTCAAAGAGCCGCGCATGGCATAAATCCACCCGCCCGGTCGTTCGGGCCGTTCGGCCCGGGCCGACCAACCCGGACAGCCTCGCACAGGGATATAACCATGTGAATAACAAGGTGTGCCTCCCGGCCAGTGGGGCGCATCTTGAGGGCAAGTTACCCAAACCCGGGCAGCACCCGCCCGGCCCCCCCACGAGTCCGCGCCCTTTGCCCGCATGGGTTGCAAACTCGTTGATCCGCGGAAATGAGCCAACCGTGAAAGTCCTCAAAGTATGACACAACCACGAACCGACCCCTTCACGACCCCTTCACAACTGACGTGACACCGCTTTTTCCCGAATTATAATCGTGCCAATGGCCGATGTTATTTCCAAAGCAAAACGCTCACAAGTCATGGCATCGGTTCGGTCCTCAGGCAACCGCTCAACCGAATTGAAGCTCGCGGCGTTGTTCAGATTACATCGTGTGACGGGTTGGCGGCGAAATGCGCGTTTACCCGGAAAGCCGGACTTTGTTTTTCGCCGGCACAAGCTAGCGGTTTTTGTTGACGGCTGTTTCTGGCATGGCTGTCCCATGCATTGCAGGATGCCAAAATCGAGGCGCAGTTTTTGGCTGCCGAAGATCCACCGGAATGTCCTTCGAGACCGCCGGGTCCGTCGTTTGCTCGCACGCAGGGGGTGGAGCGTCATCAGAATTTGGGAACATTCGCTTCACAAGCCCGCGCAGGTGCTGGCCCGGATTCAAGTGGCGCTTGTCAGGAAACACCGCAAAGAGTAATCTTCGCCTATGGAAACCATCGAACTTTTTGCCGGCGGCGGCGGATTGGCGCTAGGCTTGCATCAAGCCGGCTTCGACCCGGTTGCGGTGGTCGAGCGCGACAACGATTCTTGCGCCACTCTTGCTGTGAATTGGCAACGTGGCATGGGGCGCAATTTACATTTGTTCAATAACGACATCCGCCATGTCGAGTTTCATGAGTGGCAGGACCGGGTCGAGTTGGTTTCCGGTGGCCCGCCCTGTCAACCGTTTTCCATTGGCGGCAAGCACCAGGGCTTTCGTGACGAGCGCGATATGTTTCCATATGCTGTCCAGGTTGTCAGGACGGTCAGGCCGAAAGCCTTCATTTTTGAAAACGTCCGCGGCCTGCTACGCAAATCGTTCGCGAAATATTTTGGCTACATCCTGCTTCAACTGCAATATCCGGAGCTCGTAAGAATTGCCGCAGAAAGCTGGGCGGAACACCTGGCGCGTTTGGAAGCGCATCACACGGCGGGCGTGGAGGTTGGACTGCGCTACCGGGTCGTTTTCCAAAAAGTTGACGCCGCCGATTTTGGCGTGCCCCAACATCGCGACCGTGTGATCATCGTCGGCTTCCGTTGGGACATACACGAGCCTTGGAATTTCCCGCTGGCCACCCACTCGGGCGACGCGCTTGAAGCCGCCAAGTGGCTTCATCGCACCTATTGGGACGAACACCAAATACCGCGCGCCCTGCGTCCGCGGCAACCGGAGGGCGTCGAGCGCCACTTGGAGCGCATCGCCACGCTGCCTTTTGCAGCAAGATGGCGGACGGTCCGCGATGCCTTGGCGGGGTTGCCCAATCCACAATCGCCCGAAGCTTCGCGCGTTCCAAACCACCGGTTTCAGCCCGGCGCCCGCCGCTATCCCGGCCACACCGGGAGTGTTTTGGATGCGCCCGCCAAGACTTTGAAAGCAGGCGACCACGGCGTTCCTGGCGGAGAGAACATGCTGGCAAATCCAAATGGAACCGTTCGTTATTTCACCGTGCGCGAAAGCGCCCGGCTTCAGACTTTTCCCGACTGGTATCATTTCCCGAGCTCGTGGACGGAGAGCATGCGCCAGATCGGCAACGCGGTGCCGGTCACCTTGGCGCGCGTTGTCGGGGCCAGCGTCGCAGCCACATTGCGGGAACACGAGCGCCGCCTCGCGCGCAATCAATAATGACCCGCCAAATGCTCATGTCCGATCCCAAGGACATAACCGCCATCCTGAACGAAATCAGCGCCCTTTGCGGCCGGTTGCCGGACTCACCGGAGAATTACACTGCCCTTTCAACGTCACAGCGGAGGAAGCTGCGCACCAAGCTGGAGGCCACGCTGAAGAAATTGGAACTCGTTCAGCAAAATCTTGATCCCGTGGCGCAACCCGGTCTGGTTTTTGACCCAACCGCCCCTCAGATCGTCGGTAGATTGGTTGCCGAAACCCTTTTGCTTCAACCACGCTGCCCGCTAAAAAACATGGCCGATGCCAGATTTTACGGCGCCGGTGTTTATGCGATTTATTACACCGGCGACTTTGACGCCTATCTTCCAGTATCAGGCAAGGAATACCCGCTATACATCGGGAAAGCCGACCCGGCCAAACTCCACGCCCACAACCCGCGGGAGCAGGGGGAAAGACTGTCAAGCCGCTTGCGCGACCATGCGCGCAGTATTCGGGGAACCACTAATTTGCAATTGGAGGACTTTGAATGTCGCTATTTGGTCGTTCGCAGCGCCTGGGTTGAGACAGCCGAGGATCACTTGATCGAGCATTTCAAGCCCGTTTGGAACAAAGAAATGAAAGTCTGCTATGGTTTCGGCAAGCATGGGGATGATCCTGATACCCGGGGGAACAAACGCTCGCCCTGGGACACACTGCATCCGGGGCGAAATTGGGCAACCCGGAAAGGCAACGCCCCCGGCGCCAGGACTGTCGCGCAGATCAAGCAGGAGATCCGCGCGCATTTGAACGCCTGTAATCTTGCTTAACATCACCGTTAAACTTGGCACGAACCAAGCCGCGCCGCCCATTTTTACCTTTGCCCCTCGCAAATGCTGAAATCTCAAGGTTCCAATCCATTCCCGCCCGACCTTCGACCATTCTTCCCGCCCAAAGCCTAAAGCCCAAGGCCTCCCACTGATTGAGCCCGGGAAATGAGCCATCGGCGAAAGCCCTAAAAATATGACACAACCACGAACCGACCCCTTCATTGACGGAAGCCAGGTCCAGACTAAAGTCTGACCCGTTCATGATCATCTCCACGTGCCTGACGTCAGAGTCAACCAACCAAAGGCGTCCTGATCTTGGGTTTTGTTAGCGAATCGTACCGGCAACCCTTTCGGGAGGGGGTTGGGAACGCGTAGCGCCAGCTTGTACATGCCAACCTTCAGACCTTTCAGGGCCAGCTTCTCCTCCCACACGCGCCGCGGGTCGCCGGGCAGCAGACCAGAGAGCTTGTCTGTACTGTTGAATGTCTTGATCACGCGGCCGTCGGCACCAAGCAGCCCAAACTCGACCGGCCAGTCATAGTAAAACGGCGCCACACCGCGGTTTTCGACCTCGACCTTTACAGGAAGCGTTTCGTTGGCTACTGGGCTGATCGTGACCGCCGGCACGTGGAATTCGTAACCCATCCGCCGCACTTCCTCTTCGGCCCGTTTGATCCGCTTCGCGTTCGGCTTCAACGTGACCGACGGGAACATTCCGCTGTCCATCAGCCATGTCACGTGGGTGACTTCTACGCACTTTCCAAAATCCTGGATATGCTTGTCGCCGGGGTCAGCATCAAAAACCTTGCCCCACGCCTCCGGACGAATCTCTCCTCCGATGGGCTCCGTCTTCCATTTGTTGAGCGCCTCCGGCCCGGCGGCGTTCATTCGCGCCATGAAAAACCACTCGTCGCCCTTCCTGCCGGTATCGAGAGTCGCCCAGGCGAAGGAGTCGTCGTGGTAGCCAAACCGCCGTGTCGCGTTTGGGGCATTCTCCGTCTCGCCTTGGCCCGTCGGGTACCGCACGAGGATCGGCGTGGTCTTGAAGGCGGCTTCATAAGCGTTCATAACTTCGGTCTGAACCTCCTTGCTTGCGAAGAGTTCATTGCGTGGGTAGTCGTGCCACTCGCCCCAACTTCCCAGCAACCCGGCGGTGATGAAGCCGATCCGGGTGTCACCGTCGTATCTTCTTCCCAGCGCCAGGATGAACTGCGTCATCGCCTTCCGTAAATCAGGGTTCGAGTAATCCGGGGTCTCAACCTGTATCGAGGCGAGCGGCTGCGTATTCGTATTGACGTAATCGTAAACCTTCAGTCCGTCCTCGATGAGGAACGCGGGGATCACATTCGTCCTGCCGGGAAATTCGAGGAAGACCCGGAAGATTGCCTGATGACCGCATTTGGCGGCGGCATCAAGCAGGGTCTCGATCGGCGTCCAATCGTATTGCTCGGGGCCGGTAACGAGCGCCGAGAAGGGGACGTAGTTAAATTCGAGGCTGTGCGGAAACGGGTCGCTGCCTTTGGCCGAATAAGGGGCCAGTCCTTTCAGTGGGTTATCTACCGGGGCCGGTGCGTAATCCAGCGCCACGCGCCGGGGCGCTCCGTCTGCGGCGGCGTGCCAACTCAGCAGGCTGGCAAGCGCGATCAAGGCGGCACGTAATATTGCTGTCATCCAGCTAGCATCGCAAAATGCCTCTGGGATTGGTCAAGAAAATGCTTGAGATATGTTTTTTGCCCTGCCGTCCCTCAGGGACATAAAATCGCCCCATCCAAGCCAGATTTATTTTGCCTCGCTCCGGCAGATTTGCACTTCGATCCCACCGCATCCAGTGCCGAAGATGGGCGTGGTCCTCCAGCCGGATACGACAAAACCACGACCTGACCCCTTCACGCCCGACCTTCGACCATTCTTCCCGCCCAAAGCCTAAAGCCCAAGGCCTCCCACTGATTGAGCCCGGGAAATGAGCCATCGGCGCAAGCCCTAAAAATATGACATAACCACGAACCGACCCCTTCACGTAAAGTGCGCTGACGGGCTTCATCCCCCAAGCCGGAACAGCCGCCGGAAGAATTTGCTCCAATATGGCATGAACCAAGTGATGAAGACACTGAAGCTTATCAGGAATAACGTGGCGATCAGGCATGCCCAAATCGGGACAGACTGGTCAACGTTGGGAAATTTGCCCCACGGCCAGGAAAAAGCCCGGATGATGGTAAAAACCAAATGATAACCGGCCATCGTCCAAAACGTGATGCGCGCGGGATGGGTGAACCGGGAGATGCTGATGACCATGCCGGCCAGCGCTGCGGCCGGAAGTTGGGTTCCGGTCCAGGCAAGGTAAAAAGCTCTAATTTCGATCTCTAAAACAGCAGCATCATGAGTATCAAACCACCATGCATTCGTTGAGATCAACAAATAAGTGCCAGCGCACCCCAGCAGCCACATGCTCCCCAAGGCGAGGGCGATGGCCAGTTTGCCATTCAAGGGCCCGGGCGGTCGCTCCTGGGCTGGCGGCAATGCTGCATTCATGCTGGTTTGGTATTCGCCATTGGACGCCAGCTTCCCCGTACCGTCAAGCCTGTTTTGAACATTGCAATTTGACCAGTCCGCCAGTTTGAGCGCCAAGAGCGCATCATCCTTGCCATGTTACGCCCTGTCCCGGCAGGGACATCCGCAGATAGGTTGTGTTTCAACGCCGGGTGACCGTCTCCAGCGCATCAAGTCCCGACCGGGACGACTGAGCGCCCGTCCCCGGGCGCAGCCCTCCTGTTCGCGGAAGTTGGATGGAATTCACCCATCATCCCCCGGCGGCCAACCTTGCTGCGCCCGAGGACGGGCGCACTCCGGACTTTGTCGGTA
>Ga0182030_10006005_pt1 | contig 25695 bp, 22 predicted proteins | sample 812S3MmetaG_FD_121299 | JGI IMG/M metagenome (GOLD analysis project Ga0182030, IMG submission 121299) | Permafrost microbial communities from Stordalen Mire, Sweden - 812S3M metaG (Illumina Assembly) | ecosystem: Environmental > Terrestrial > Soil > Wetlands > Permafrost | place: Sweden...
CGAGGCGACGGCAACCCCAAAGAGATCAGAACACCCGGTTCAAACACACTGAAATCCCAGTCACCCCAACACTAAAACCGCACACTGCCGCAATTCGCTGAACTTGTGCAGACCTTCCCTAGGTCTGGTTTCGCCGTTGACGTACCCTGCTGGGGCGGGGGCTGAACCGGAACCTTCGGATATAGGGTTATGCAAGATTTTCTTCACCCGTCGAGCAAAACGAGCATATGATGTGGCCGGCAGAATTTCTCGTTCTGCTGAGGTACGTTAATGGCGGTCCCACTTCGGAGGGTACTGTATGTTTGAGCAAGAAATTGAAATGGAAAAAAATGAAGGTTCTTCTTTTGGTCCGGTTCTGATCATTCTTCTGCTCGTTGGACTTTTTGTTGGCGGATTTGGACTTGTCATCTTCCAGAGCAAGCAGACCGTCAAGCCTGAAGAGGCCACCGCAATTATTGAAAATAAGCTGAAGGCGGCGGAGCCCGTCAGCGTCTCATTCCACACTGGCAACATCAGCTACGGCGCCGTTGACAAGCCTACCGATCCGCAGTACAAGCTCTTCGCCAATGCTGGAATTCTGAAGATTGGAAAGGGCAAAGGCTGGGCCGCGCAGGTTGATCTGACCCCGGCAGGCAAAGCGTTTCTTGCGTCGGTACCCAACGTCCAGAGCGTAGCAGACAAGAACGACACGACTGTTTATACCGTTCCTCTGGCCTCGCGTAAATTGGTTTCCGTTGGAACGATCACCAAGCTGAGTCCGCAGAAGGTGCAGGTTCAGTACACGTGGGCATGGCAGACGACCAAAGCGGGAGAGCTGTTTGATGTCTCCGGAAAGGCTGTGCAAAGCCTGTCTCTGTATGAGCGAAGCGTATTGATTGACCAGCACGGCGCAAACTACTACCACGCCACGTCGCAATCAGGAATGGTGCTCGCCAAGGGCGATAAGGGATGGGAGCCAGCATCCGCAAACTGAGTAGAAAAGCCTCGAAGTGTCGATAAAGACAGGCCCCGGGAACAATCTGGGGCCTTTTCTGCGCTTTTGCGTACCTCGGCGACGATTCACCAGGAAGTGAATCGTTTCCGAAGCGAGTTTTATAGTTTAGTAAATAGTTGAGGGAAGTTTTCAACTATTATCTTCGGCGATACTGATTTTACTGAATGGGCTACTGTTCGGTTACTGGTTGCCGCCCTGTCTGAGTTCTTCCTGCATAGCACCCCAACTCAAGTTTGCCTCAAGCCTTCCATCGTCACTGCCGATGAATCTCTTACGACGGGTCTCAATATTGATCCGGATGTCGGAAAGGACGGCCAGTGACGAGCGCTTTTCTCATAGCCGAGCCAATCGCTTTACCGTTCTTTCCTCCTCCATCAGAAAGCGCACCCGGCCCGGCGCTACCTGAGGAGCAGCAACAACAACTGATTCTTGCGCACATGGATGACGTGAAGCAGGTTGCACGCTCCATCATTCGCCGTCTGCCGCCATCGGTGCAGTTGGATGATCTCATTCAGGCTGGTTCCATTGGTCTCATCGACGCAGCGCGCCGCTTCGGGCCTTCGCGAAATTTGCCTTTTCGGCAGTATGCGCGCATTCGTATTACGGGCGCGATCTTTGACAGTCTCCGCGAACTCGACTGGGCCTCACGATATTTCCGCACCCGGCAGCAGAAACTCGACAATGCGACCCGTGCGCTGGAGTCCAAGCTTGGACGCCATCCCACCAGCGAGGAAGTTGCCGACTCGATGGGATTGGACCTCAACACGTTTTTTGAATTTGCCCAGGCTGTGCAGAATCGGCAGGAGGTGGAATTCGAGCCACAGGAGGACGGCGAGCGGCTCTCCGTGCAGGAGACTGTCGCCGACGATCCGGAAAAACGTCCGGATGCAATCTACCATCAGAACGAGTCGCGCGACGAACTGCGCAAGTATGTGGCGCAGCTACCGCCGGACGAGGCGAATGTTCTGATTCTCTATTACTTCAAAGATTGGACGATGGCTCGAATCGCGAAGTCGATTGAAAAGACTGAATCGCGCGTCTCACAGATCCACAGCAAAGCGCTGGAGCATTTGCGCACGAAGCTGGGCGGTCAGGCACGTCTGCTTATGACGCGTCTGTTGTAGTTGACGAACTCCGAAGGCAGTAGAGGAAAAACCCACATCACGTTACGCGACGGGCACCTGCAGATGTGGGTTTTTTCTAACCTGACATTTCTCATTCAAGCAACTTGATTCAAGCGCTTTGAGAGTGGATACGATTGGTTACAAGTTTTTGACGGCGCTCTCCGGCGGCGACGAGCGACCGGCGAAGGTGCTCGCGCGCGATCTTCACGTCGGTCTGTACCTGTTCCGGCGTGCGCTGGGTGATTGCGGCAATCTCAGCAAGACGGAATCCTTCCATGGTAAAGAGCAGAAACGCCTCGCGCTGATATGAGGTCGCATGGCTCAATGCCCGCTCCACCATGGTCATGAGTTCCTCATTCGAGGCTTCGTCCTCCGGCGTGCTGCCGTGACGGTCGGCAATCAGGTTCTCATTGGTGACGAGTTCGTCAGGATGATAGAACTGGCGCATCTCTTCGAGATCCACGTCAGCCACAGGGTGCACGTCTTCCTCGCCGAGCCTCACCGAATGAGCCGCCGAGTCCAACTGGTTTGCGAGCCTATCCATTGCCGAGCGTGAGAGGCGGTAGAGCCATGGCTCAAGCGCGATCTTCTCGGGACGCGGTTGATGCTCATCCAAGGCGTTGGCGATGGCCTCATCGATGACCTCTTCGACGCTGACCTCGGCCAACCTGCGCTGTCCGCTGTCACGGCGGACGCGCAACTCGCGTTCGACATAGCCGCGCAGCCGATCAAGGTTGGCATTCACAAAGCTGGTGACGTCAAGACTTGAGATTTTTTCCAGACGCACGGCTGCAACCGTGCTCTCAAACGCTGCCTGCGGTTCAATCCGCTGGCGCTCCGATCCGCGCACTCGCGGATAACGATATTGGCTGCGCAGGTGATCCTTGTGTTTGCGCAACTGTTCGGTCAAATCGTCAAAGCTAATGCGGATGGCCGCGTGCAAGCTCTCGGCGCTGGCCTTGGCGGTCATCTGCCCGGCAGGCAAGCGCAAATTCAGCGCGACGGTAAAGCCTGATTTGGGTGCTTCCTCGAACAACCCACGCAAAGAAACCATATCCGGGTTGAACACGTGCAATCTTGGCCCAAGTTTTTCAATCTGGGTTTGCAGGTAATACTCGATGGAGGGGGATTTATCCAGTTTGTAAGTGAAATGGACGTTCATCTGCGAGCCTCGGCAAGATCGATGCCTTTAGCAGGTACGGTCCTGAACAGTGGAACTTATCACGTTCATATACAGAGGCAAGCAAAAAGCTCGCGGTTGCCATGCCTAAGGTAATTAGATTCCCTTCCGGGAACGAGCAACCAAATTCACCCAATACTAAACAGTCACGGTCACCGAAGTCGCGGTGCGAGTGACTGGACGGTAGAGAGTATCCCGCTCGACGGGAACCCGTCCTGCGGCCTCAATCAGCCGGATCAGATCCTGCCGGTTCAATCCCTGTGGAGTGGTGGCTCCGGCGTCATGGTAGATTTTTTCTTCCACCACCGTGCCGTCAATGTCATCGGCACCGAAGCGCAATGCAATTTGCGCAATTTTCGGAGTCAGCATTTGCCAGTAGGCCTTGATGTGGGGGAAATTATCGAGCACCAGACGCGCTACCGCAATCTGTTTCAGGTCCAGCACACCCGTGGTCCAGGGCAGATGTTGCAGAACGGTGTGATCGGGATGGAAAGAGAGTCCGATGAATGTCTGGAAGCCTTTGGTCTCATCCTGCAACTCACGCAGCTTGAGCAGGTGATCGACGCGGTCTTCGTCGCCTTCAATGTGTCCGTAGAGCATGGTGGCGTTCGATTTGATTCCGAGCAGGTGTGCTTCACGTGCTACATCGAGCCATTCATTGCCGTCGATTTTGTGATCGCAGATGATGGCACGGACGCGCTCGGAAAAAATTTCCGCGCCGCCGCCCGGCATTGAATCCAGCCCCGCTTCCTGCAACTTCAGCAGCACGTCTCGAATCGATAGCTTGTTGAGCTTGGCGAAAAACGAAATTTCCACCATGGTGAATCCCTTGAGATGCACCTGGGGAAAGCGCTGCTTCAAGCCGCTCAACATATCCGTGAAGTACTTCAGCGGAAGTTCGGGATGCAGGCCGCCGACGATGTGAAATTCGGTGACGGCTTCCGTGTATCCCGTGGCAGCCGACTCAAAAACCTCATCGAGCGCCATGGTGTATGCGCCTTCGGTTCCCTTCTTGCGTCCGAACGCGCAGAGACGGCAGGCCGCCACGCAAACGTTGGTGTGATTGATGTGCCGGTTCACGTTGAAATACGCGATGTTTCCGTGCATGCGCTCACGCACGTGATTGGCGAGCCATCCCAGGGCCAGCATGTCTGGAGTGCGGTAAAGGGCGAGCGCGTCGCACTGATCGAGACGCTGGTTGGCAATCACTTTTTCGTGAATCTGGTTGAGCCGCGCATCTTCCGTGAAGAAGCTATGCCGCGGGGTCGCGATGGGATATTGAACGTCCGCCATATATGGATATGATATCGCAATGGCGGAGCTGAAAGACGCAGGTTTCAAAGTTTCAAGGGTTCACAGGTTAAAGGCGAGAATCAAAGGCGAGGTCAAAAACGAGATCAACTACGGAAGAGAACGAGCCGTGCTGGGTCCTTCACTTCGTTCAGGATGACCCCATTCACACATATAATAGTGCGTGCGTGGGTTCCAAGAAAAAGATGCCTGAAAACGTTCTCCATAATATTCGCGTAACACTCGACATGATCAAGTGGGAGCATTCGTTTCTGACGCTCCCGTTCGGACTCACCGGGGCGGTGATTGCCGCCAACGGAATTCCTCCGCTGCGCACGCTGGTTTGGATTTGCGTGGCGATGGTGGCGGCGCGCTCAGCCGCAATGGCCTTCAACCGGTTGGTGGATGCAGATATCGATGCAGTGAATCCGCGAACCTCGATCCGCGCGCTTCCGGCGGGATTGCTGACGCGCAGCTTTGTTCTGTGGTTCACCGTGGCGTCTTCGCTGCTGCTGTTCTTTGCGGCGTGGATGCTGAATCCGCTCGCGTTTTATCTTTCTCCGGTGGCGCTGGCGATTGTGTGCGCCTACTCTTACACGAAGCGCTTTACGCGTTGGGCGCACCTGTTTCTGGGCCTTGCGATGGGCGTGGCTCCGGCGGCGGCGTGGGTTGCGGTGCGCGGAACGCTGGATCCGCGAATCTTTATTGTGACCGCGGCAGTGATGTTCTGGGGCGGCGGCTTTGACATTCTGTACAGTTGCCAGGATTATCACTACGACGTGGCGAGCGGACTGCATTCGGTTCCGCGCGCGTTTGGGATAGCTGGAGCGCTAAGGCTGGCGCGGGTGTTTCACGTTATAGCGTTCGTCTTCTTTGCTTGGATGCTTGTCAGCTTCGACCTTGGACATCTGGCAATGATCGGAGTGGCGATTACCGGGCTGGCCCTGCTGTATGAGCACACCCTGGTGAAGGCCAACGATTTGAGCCGGTTGAATGCGGCGTTTTTTACCACCAATGGATTCATCTCAATGCTAATTCTTTTCGCGGTCACTGCCGACCGTGTGATGCAGTCTCACCGGGGATAGGGCTGAGATCTGGTTGCACGGCTGAAGCCGCGTCATTTCAAAACCGGACTTATGCAACCAGCTCTAGTTGAGAAAACAGGATCGGAACGATGAGCGCCAATCACAGCAAGGAAATCGAGATCAAGTTTCTGGTGCCTGCTCCCACGGACCTGGTGCGTGCGCTACAGAGCGCGGGCTTCACGGAGAAAACTCCGTCCACGTTTGAGTCGAACACGCTTTACGACAATGCACTGGGCGACCTGCGACGCGCGGGAGAGGTTCTCCGGCTGCGTCTGTATGGAGAGAGTTGGCGGCTCACGCACAAATCGCGCGGCGATACGGTGGCGCGCCACAAATCACGAGTGGAACACGAGACCGGAGTGGAAGACGGCGAACAGATGCACGCCATCCTGCTGGCACTCGGCTTTAGCTCGTCGTTCGTTTATGAAAAGTATCGCGCGGAGTGGACGGACGGTTCCGGCGACGTGGTGATTGACTACACACCGATTGGGCATGTAGCGGAAATCGAAGGCGGTGCCGAGTGGATTGACCGCACGGCACAAGCGCTGGGCGTACACGAGCGGGACTACATCACCGCGTCATACACGGAACTTTTTTTTCGCTGGAAGCAGCGCACAGGCAGTGCGGCCAACCATATGACGTTTGAGGAGTGCGGCACGGCGAGGCCGTAGGGACTGACGAACGGCACGCGGCGGAACACTGATCCGGGCATCAGAGCTATTTCTTCTGGGGAGCGCATGGGTATCACAACATCGACGTGATCAACCTTGGCTCACACGATGATCTGACGCTGCGACGCGAATGTGAGTCCGTACGCATTGTCGGCTATGCGGATGACGCGCTGGCGCGCGAAGATTTTCCGATTTATTACTGCCAGGGCTTGCGTGTGGACGCTACCGCGGTTTGGCAGAAAACTAAACGGTGGGATTGAGGCGCAAGAAAAGCGGGCCTGTCTCCAGGCCCGCTGTGCCGGTCAATTTTGTCTAGCGGTCCTTATCTTTGTCTTTCTTGTCTTTGTTCTCCTTTGCCGGAGGCGGATTCTTCTTCGGCGGAGGTGGAGGCGCAGCATGCTGCTCCGGCGGAGGCGGTGCGTTATGCACCTCCGGAGCGGGCCTTGGAGCCGATGGCGGAGTTGCCTTTGGCTGCGCTGCGGGAACAGTCTTTTCTCCCACGGCGGGCGGCTTGCCCTGCATCTCTACTGGCGGGTTGCGCGTGGGCTGCGTTGGGGCCGTCTGAGTTGGCGGACGCGGAATATTCCGTGCCGGAGGCTGATTGACTGCGGCGGGAGGCCGACCGGATGCTGGAGTAGCCACAGGGCCGATGTGCGCAATCGGAGGGGGATTGCTGGCGCGGACGGTTGCGCGGGCTGCGGGAGTGAGCGGCACTCCGTTGGATTTTTCAAGCAACGGACGCTGCTGCTCAAAGCTCACGGGACGCGGCGGCGGAGCGGCTCTGGAAGCCACCTGCCGGGGAGCGACCAGGTGCTGCGGCACACTGACCGGGGCGTGTCCGCCGAGGACTGCTTCCTTGGTGGGAACCACGGCTGCGGAGGCCATCATGCTGGTGTGTCCGACGGCGCTGGGCGGCACCACGACAAAGCTCTTGCCGATGGGCTTGCCGGAGGCGAAGTTTGCACTGGAGACTCCGGTGACTGCCCCGTTGACCTTCACATTCTCATACTGAATGTTGTTGATGGCGGTGTTGCGCACGTTGATGTTGGTGGTGGTGTAGTAGTTGTTGATGACAGTGACGTTGACCACCCGGGAGTTGGAGATGTTCACGTTGCGTGCGTATCCCGCGCTTACGTAATACGACGGAATGAAGGGATCATGCCAACCCAAGGGGAACCAACCCACTCCGCCGCCGATGCCCATGGAGACGCCAAAGCCGGGACCTCCGACCCATGCCACCATGGCCGGAGCGTAGACCGGACGGACTCCCATGGGGCCTGGAATCCAGCCCCAGCGGTCGCCGGCCAACACCCAGCGTCCGTAATGGAAGGGCGCAAAGCCCCACGACGCATCGTCCACCCACGTCCATCCCCACGGCTCTACCCAGGCCCAGTGCCCCTCGCGATAAGGAGCCCAGCCCGGATGCACGTTGGGAAACCAGATGGAGCCGTACATGGGCGAGGAATCCCAGTGGCCGTTGCCGTCAAGATCTTCATAGCCGATGGTTCCCTGCGCAACATAGCGGGCCGACGGAGAAGAGACCTCGCGGCGCTCACGCACCGAGCACCAGTCATCAAAACCATCGGTGGGAGGCGCACCTGCGGGCTGATAGGAGAGGGACTGCCCCTGGCTGAACTGGAACTGCTGACCGCTGCTGACGCGCACGGCGTTGCCCTGTCCGGTGGCTTCTCCGTCGCCGCGGCGCACGGTGATCACGCTCTTGTCCTGATCGGTGAAGACGTCAAAGCGATATTCGCCGGGGCGTTCCACGGTGTAGGCAAAGTTCGGAGTGTCCACCTCGACGATGTCTCCGGGGTTGAGGAAGCGAACGGAAAGTTCGAGCGTGCCCTGATCGAGTTCAATCTGTGCGGTCTGGTCATCCAGGTTCACGATGGTGGCGCTGGTCTCACTGCCCAGACGCATTGCGGTGGTAGCCATGGTGAGTTCGGCGCGGCCGCCAACGTCAACCCAGAGACGATCTGCGGTGGTCAGCGGGCGATTCAAACTGGCACTAACCCAGTCATCGACGCCTCCCGGCTGGAGAGAGACCTGACCATCCATGTATTGCAGGCGCATAACCCGGCTGGGAGGATCGGCAGGCGCATCCTGTGGCGAATCTTGCGCAAAGGCAGGTGCGCTGATTGCGAAGGCGAGAAGTGCAATCAGAAATTTAATCCGGGGGGATATTTTCATCTTTTCTCCTTGATGCGAAGCCGCCGACACACGGCGTCCGAGTGAAGCCCGACTATGCTCAGATAATTCTAAACCCGGAACCCGGAGCAGGGTTGCGGGCAAGGCATCAAAGAAAATCCCGCGATCAGAGACACTGAAAGAACGGGAACAGGTTCTCAGCCGACCTGCCGGGTTTCGCTCTCGTGTTTTTTGTGTCCTTGCATGGAGAAGAAAATTGCGTCGTCGAAGAACTGATTCACGGCGACGACAAATTCGAGTTCGCCGAACAATTCCGAGTTTTCGCCCTGGATTGCCGCGCGGCGGAGATGTTCGACGAGTTGATCGCGGCAGGCGAGCATAGCGTTGACACACTGCTCCATCGGAACCCGTTGTCCAGCGCGTTTCTTCCCATGCTGCAGGTAGCTGCGCTCAATCTCAGCCTGCCCGCGGTAGAGCAGCCATCCGGTGAGCCCCTGGAAGAATTCGCGAAACTCCTGGCGGAGGGACTCGCCGTCAATCTCGCGATAAGCAAGTGTGCGAGGAGATTCCATGAGCCTGCCCACTAACGCATTCGCCAGTTCCTCGCTTTGAGCTTCGGCGATTCTTGAAAACCTGACTCCGACCATTGTCCGCGCTTCCCTTCGGTGCGCTGGTTCCGCACAGGTAGCTCAACGGACCTCGCGGGTGGAATCTAAAGCGGTGGTTGGATAATTGTTGGAAGGTGGGCCGTTACGATAGGGTGGGTGCGCGATAAAACTGGTTCACCACCGGCGGCGAACATTGAAGGTATCGAATAATTCCTCGCCGCTACGGCTGCGGGCGCTCGGGCTTGAATGGGCCCCGCCGCATATTTCTGGCAGCGAACTAAGAACCCCAGAGTTGGAAAAGCGCTCCAACTCTGGGGCACCCTGCATTCAGCTGTTCGTGCCGTGGCACTTTTTGTATTTCTTCCCGCTGCCGCATGGGCAGGGATCGTTTCTGCCGACCTTGTCTCCGCGCACGACCTGCTGCACGGCCTCGGCCTGGCCTGCTCCGGCGCGGCGCGCCTGGTCAAGTTCACGCTCTTTGCGGCGTTGGAACTGTTTCTCCACGTCATCGAGCGAGGTTTGCACGCGGCGGGGTGCGCGGCCATCTTCGAGTTCCGCGGGGACGGTCTGCAGCGCCGGTTCTCTGGCTTCCGGCGCTGATAACTGACCTGCTCCGGCTGCGGCGGTGACTTGGTAGCTGATCTCGTCGCCGTTCTCGTCGACCACGCGCATCATGTAGAGGTAGCGCACGGTTTCTTCTTCGAAGTGCTCCATCATCTCTTCGAAGAGGGTGAACGACTCGCGCTTGTACTCCACGAGAGGGTCGTGCTGTCCGTAGCCGCGCAGGCCGATGCCTTCCTTCAGGTGGTCCATCTGGAGGAGGTGATCTTTCCAGAGCTGGTCAAGCACGCTGAGCATGATTACGCGCTCGTGCTGACGCATGGCGTCGGCGCCGATGAGGTGTTCCTTGGCGTCATAGCGGGCGACGAGGCGCTCGAAGATGGCGTCTCCGAGTTCGTGATGGTTGAGCTTTTTGGGGTCCACGCCTTCGGCGAGGAAGTCGACGCCGAAGCGGCCTTGAATTTCGGTCTTGAGGCCCGCGATGTCCCAGTTCTCGGGATGAATCTGCTCGCCGGCGAATTTTTCGAGGATTCCGCCGAGCAGATCGCGCACGTAATCCTGCTGGATGAGTTCCTTCTGCTCACTGCCTTCGAGCAATTGCCTGCGGAGACCATAGACGGCCTCGCGCTGCTTGTTCATTACGTCGTCATACTCAAGCAGATGCTTACGGGCTTCAAAGTTCTGAGCTTCCACGGCCTTCTGGGCGGCTTCAATCCTTCGGGTGATCATCCCGGATTCGATGGGAACTCCCTCTTCCATGCCGAGCTGACGGAGAAGGTTTGAGACCCACTCCTTGGCGAAGATGCGCATGAGATCGTCTTCGAGAGAGAGGAAGAAGCGCGAAGCTCCGGGATCGCCCTGACGTCCGGCGCGGCCACGCAACTGGTTGTCAATGCGGCGGGACTCGTGGCGCTCGGTGCCGAGGATAAACAAGCCTCCGGCGGCGATGACCTGGGCGTGCTCGACATCCGTTTCAGCCTTGAACTTCGCCATCAGCTCAGCCCAGGTCTGGGCGGGGATGCTGAACTCCTGCCCCTGGTAGTACCAGTAGGCGGTTGTGGGATCATCAGGACGTGCCTCGACGCCTCCGGCCACGGCTTTGACAGCGGTCGCAAGGCCGCGCTTGAGCGATTCCTGCTTGGCCATGAATTCCGGGTTGCCGCCGAGCAGAATGTCAGTACCGCGGCCCGCCATGTTGGTGGCGATGGTCACCATTCCGTAGCGCCCGGCCTGGGCGACAATTTCAGCTTCGCGCTCGTGGTACTTTGCGTTCAAGACGACGTGCTTGATGCCTTTTTTCTTCAGCAGCTCGCTGAGGCGCTCGGACTTCTCGATGGAAGTGGTGCCCACCAGCACCGGCTGCAGCGCATCATGGATGCGCGCTATCTCATCGGCCACCGCGAAGTATTTTTCCTTCTCGGTGCGGTAGACGACGTCCTTGTTCTCCTGGCGCAGCATCTGCTGGTTGGTGGGAATCACGACGACTTCGAGTCTGTAAATCTTGTCAAACTCGGCGGCTTCGGTTTCGGCGGTACCGGTCATTCCGGCGAGTTTGTGATACATGCGGAAGTAGTTCTGGAAGGTGATGGTGGCGAGAGTCTGATTCTCGCGCTCGATCTTCACTCCCTCTTTGGCTTCGACGGCCTGGTGCAGTCCGTCTGACCAGCGGCGGCCCGGCATGAGGCGTCCGGTGAACTCATCGACGATGAGCACTTCGCCGTCTTTCACCACGTATTCCACATCGCGCTTATAGAGGTGATGCGCCTTTACGGCGACTTCGACGTGATGCTTGAGATCCCAGTTTTCCGGGTCGGCGATGTTGTCAATTCCGAGCAGATTTTCAACCTTCTCCCAGCCCGCCTCGGTGACCATTGTGTTTCTGTGCTTCTCATCGACGATGAAGTCTTCGGTGTAGATCTTTTCGTTCGGCTCCGCGCCGGGGAGTTCTTCGCCCTTTACCATCTTGGGGATGATGAGGTTGATCTTGGCGTACTTGTCGGTGGACTCTTCGCTGGCACCGCTGATGATGAGCGGGGTTCGCGCCTCGTCGATCAGGATGGAGTCCACTTCGTCAACGATGCTGAAGTTGTGGCCGCGCTGCACGCAATCCTTCATATCGAACTTCATGTTGTCGCGCAGATAGTCGAAGCCGAACTCGTTGTTGGTTCCGTAGGTAATGTCGCTGCGATAGGCGGCCTTGCGCTGCTCGTCGTCGAGGTCATGGACGATGACGCCGACGGAGAGTCCGAGGAAGCTGTAGAGCTTTCCCATCCACTCGGAGTCGCGCTTGGCGAGATAGTCATTCACGGTGACGACGTGAACGCCGCGCGAGGCAAGCGAGTTCAAATACACGGGCAGGGTGGCGACGAGGGTTTTGCCTTCGCCGGTCTTCATCTCAGCGATGCGCCCCGAGTGCAGGACCATTCCGCCGATGAGTTGCACGTCGAAGTGGCGCATGTTGAGGGCGCGGCGTCCAGCTTCACGCACCACGGCAAAGGCCTCTTCCAGAAGGGTGTCAAGCACCTCTTCGATGGCGCTGTACTGCTCCTTCTCCCACAGCTTGCGACGGTCGGCGTCCAGCGCTTCTTCGGCGGGCTCCTGCAAAAGGGCCAAGCGCTGTTGTACCCGCTGACGGAACTCATCGGTTTTCGCGCGCAGTTCGGCGTCGGTCAGCTTGCATATATCGGGCTCAAGCGCGTTGATGCGCTGCACGCGCGGCAGCAGCTTCTTAATCTCGCGCTCGTTATGAGTTCCAAAAACCTTGGCAACCAGAGAATTGATCAATTCATTACCCTTCAGTTACTTACAGGCGGAAGTGCCGCGTTATCCCACATTGTTGAGGGGAACCCGGCACACACCGCACCATTGAAAAGCCTACCATATTGGCCACGTCAGAAGCGTGACGGCTTGGAACAGGGCACGACCTGACAGGCAACTGGCTTGGCGACTATGATGAAGGGCGCATCTGTACACACGCATCCGCCTCCATAGGATATGGATGACTTTTGAAGGTAAGGTGGCACGTTTTGATCGTTGGCGTTCCCAAAGAGATTAAAGATCACGAGACACGGGTCGGGATTACTCCGGCAGGGGCAAAGGCCCTGGTTGATGCAGGGCACAGGGTTCTGGTTCAGGAGTCGGCTGGGGAGCTTTCGGCCTTTCCGGATGGCGAGTATGTTGCCGCAGGAGCGGAGATGCTGCCGGGCGCGGCGCAGCTCTGGGCCGATTCCGAGATGATCGTGAAGGTGAAAGAGCCTGTTCCGCAGGAGTATGCGCTCTTCCGCGACGGACTGACACTGTTTACCTATCTGCACCTGGCACCGGCTCCCGAGCTTACCGAGCATCTGCTGGAGAAGAACGTTACCGGGATCGCGTATGAGACGATTCGCGACAAGCAGGGGGCGCTGCCGTTGCTGACTCCCATGTCTGAGGTTGCGGGGCGGATGTCCGTGCAGGTGGGAGCCACCTACCTGCAGACGGAGCATGGCGGACGCGGATTGCTGCTGGGCGGCGTCCCCGGTGTGCCGCCTGCCAATGTTTGCGTGATTGGCGGCGGCATTGTGGGCACCAACGCTGCGCGCATTGCCATGGGCTTTGGCGCGAAGGTCACGATTGTGGATCTGAATCTGAACCGGCTGCGCGAGTTGGATGACATATTCAACGGGCGGCTCTATACGCTGGCGTCGAACTCCTACAACTTGAGCCATGCGGTGAGGGAGTCAGACCTGGTGATTGGCGCGGTGCTCATTCCCGGCGCAACCGCTCCGAAGATTGTGACCCGGCAGATGGTAAGCCAGATGAAGAAGGGCGCGGTGATTGTGGATGTGGCGATTGACCAGGGAGGGTGCGTGGAAACCGCACGACCGACCACGCACAGCAACCCCGCCTATATCGAATACGGGGTTGTGCATTATTGCGTGACCAACATTCCAGCGGCGGTGCCCCATACGTCCACGCTGGCGCTGACCAACGCGACGTTTCCGTACGTGATGAAGCTGGCGAAACATGGTATCCAGGCGGCGTTGCGCTGTGACAAAGACATCCACGACGGCGTCAACACACATCGCGGCAAGATTACCTACAGGGCGGTTGCGGAGTCGCAGGGCAAGGCGTGGACGGCGATCTCAGAGCTGCTGTAGGTAGATTGTCAGAGCACGTGGTACAACCCCATTTGTCTGGAGCACCACTCCATTAAGTGGAGAAATCACCATGAGAAGAATCATCCTGCTCAGCTCAATACTGCTGCTGCCTGCGATGTGGACGATGGCGCAGAGTGTCAGCAGCTCCGGCGGCGAGAACCAGACGGATTCAAGAACAACGACGGTTGTAGGCTGCATGGACGGAGCAGTTGGAAACTACACGCTGACCGATCATCGTACGGGAGCCGAGTACCGGCTGACCGGGAACACGGAGCAACTGAAGTCCCTGAAGTCCCATGTGTTGGAGACCATGCGGGTGACAGGAGTGTTCACGCCTGTAGTGAATCTGCCCTATTCCGTGGGCGAAGGCACGGAGAACGAGCCGACGCTGTCCATCGTTTCGATTCAGCGAGTCTCGGGCGTCTGCAGCGACGAGGAGGACCTTCCGTAAACGCGGGTTGGGACGCACCGATGCCACCCGCAGTGCTTGTAAGCACACTGTGGAATCCTAGAGCTTAACGAAATCAGTGGAAGAAGAAGAATGGTGCGCCCGGCGAGATTCGAACTCACGACCTAACGCTTCGGAGGCGTTCGCTCTATCCAGCTGAGCTACGGGCGCGCAGTTGCCATTATACCTGAGCAGCCGCAGGCGCGTGGATTACGCCGTCCACCAGCGCAGCAGAAGGTAGAGGGCGAGCCAGAACGGAGCGGCCAGCAGCGACGCCCAGAGCAGGCCGCGAAGCGCGCCGATGTAATCTTCATCGGTTTCGGAGACGCGCAGATCCCGATTCGCGTTGCGGGTAAACGCATTCGGAACGACTTGGTGTGCCACTGCGGAAGTCTTAGGTAAGCCCATGCCGACCTCATTTAAAGCAGCCTCAACGGAGGCTACCTCTGTGTGCATTAAGGATGAGGGGTCTGGGCAGGCGGTTGCTTTGCTGCTGAATTATTGTTGCGGCATCGGTGGCATGGCCCTGAGCCGGAGGCGAGCCACGGTTGCCGGAACGACGTCGTGCCATCCCATAGAAATGCCAGAATCAAGGATGCCAACACAAAGGGGCGGCGGATGCAGTCATACTCTAGCCGTGGCCTCTTCCGCACAGGATCGCGCGCTTGCCAGCTTCATGGTCTACCTGCGGGTGGAAAAGGGGCTGGCTCCTCTTACCATCAGCTCGTATGCGGGAGACCTGAGGATTTGGGCTGAGTTCCTGACAGGGCGCGAAGAGACGGTGCTGACGGCGCAGCGCGAAGATATGAAGGAGCTGGTGCAGCACTTGCTTGGGCACGGCATGGACTCGCGGTCTGTAGCCCGCAAGCTGTCTGCGCTGCGACAGTTCTATCGTTACCTGCTGCTGGACAAGCTGATTGCACACGATCCCACGCTGGATATCGACAGCCCGAAGCAGTGGAAGGTGCTGCCGAAGGCGCTGAGCGAGGAAGAGACCTGCGCTCTGATTGAAAGCCCTGCACATGGCGATGCGGCTTCCGGACAGTCGCGGTTCACGCAGGCTCTGGCGCTGAGGGATCGCGCCATGCTGGAAGTTCTGTATGCGGCAGCCATGCGGGTGAGCGAACTGGTGGATGTGCGCGTGGAAGACACGAAAATCGATCTGGGCTACATGCTGGTGCGCGGCAAGGGTGACAAGGAGCGCATTGTTCCGCTGGGCGCTCCGGCACAGGAGGCGTTGCGAATTTATCTGCGCGATGCGCGTCCGCTGCTGGCGGGACGCAGGTTTGCGGCGGAGCTGTTTCTGGCTCGCGGCGGACATCAACTTACGCGCGAACGCATCTGGATGATTGTGGATTTGGCGTCAAAGGCCGCGGGGCGGCACGCTTCGCCGCACATGCTTCGTCACTCGGCGGCGACGCACATGGTTTCTCATGGAGCGGACCTGCGCACGGTACAAACGGTGCTTGGACACGCCGACATATCGACCACACAGGTGTACACGCATGTGGCGCTGGATCGGCTGCAGAAGGTGTACGCGGATCATCACCCACGGGCGCATGTGCGCGGGGTGAATGGCGATAAAGCGAAGGAAACGAGATGAGCGGCGACTCGGAGCAGACGGCGGTGTCCGTGGCACTGGCCGGTTTTCTGCGGGCGCTCACGCAGCGCAATGCCTCCGTGCATACGGTGAAGGCCTATCGCACGGACCTGGCGGAGTTCGCGGTTTTTGCGGGGCTCGAAGAGTTGAAGGCGATTGATCACCTGTTTATCCGCGCATTTCTGTCGCAGCTCTATGATCGCAAGTTGAGCAAGGCCTCGGTGGCGCGCGCGCTTTCGTCACTGCGATCGTTCTTCAAGTGGATGGGACGCGAGCACATGATCGAGTCGAATCCGGCGCTGCTGGTGACGGCCCCGAAGCTGCCGAATAAATTGCCGCGCGTGCCGACGATGGAAGAGATGAATTCCGTGCTGGATGCGAAGATGCCGGAAGAAGCGGCGTTCGCCGAGCGCGATCAACTCATCCTTGAGCTGCTTTATGGATGCGGAATCCGCAACAGCGAGCTGACGGGCATCTACATTGAAGACATTCACGAGCGTCAAGGCACCATTCTGGTGCGCGGCAAAGGCAAGAAAGAGCGAATCGTTCCCTTCGGCGATTCGGCACAGATTGCGTTGCGCGATTATCGTCGGCGGCGCGCAGAGATACTGGAGCGGCATCATCACACGGGCGAGACCGCGCTGCTGGTGAACCTGCGCGGAAGCCGCCTGACGACGCGCAGCGTGGGACGCATTGTGAAGGCCGTGGCCGTGGCCGGAGGTCTGCCGCGCGAGGTGCATCCGCACACGCTGCGGCACGCGTTTGGCACTCACATGCTGGAAGAGGGCGCGGACCTGCGCGCCATTCAGGAGTTGCTGGGACACGAGCGTTTGTCAACCACGCAGCGGTACACGCAGCTCACGACAAAGCAGGTGCTGGACGTGTACGACAGGACGCATCCGCGGGCGAAATAGCAAGGGCAAGGACAAGGGCAACTAACCCACATCTGCTAACTGCGGCAGATATGGGGCGCCAGCAGCCACTCAATCCAAAAGAGCTTCGCAGCCCCGGGTACGCGGCAAGAACCACCGCTCCGGCTGCGGGCGCTAAGCTAGACGTGGGTTAGCTCAGGGTTTTTCGGCTTCGGCCGGGCACCGGTATCCAGTTCATTCCACATTTCCACGACGCGGTTGCGCAGTTCTTCGGTGAGGCGCTCATAGGCGTGCTCGGGCTTTTCGCTCAGATCAGGATAGATGGGTTTGCCGACATGAATGCGCAGCGGATGGAAGCCCTGAAATCCTTTGCCGCGCGGCCAGCATTGATGGAATCCGTACTCGGCTACGGGGATGATGGGGACGTTGAGATGCTGGGCGAGAATTGCCGCGCCCTTCTTGAATTTTTTCGGAGGCCCTTCGATGGAGCGCTCGCCTTCGGGATACATGACGAGGATTTTTCCGGCGCGCAGGCCATAGGCTCCGGCCCGCATGGCCGGGACCAGGTTGGAATTGGGATCGACCGGAATGAGATGAAGGAACTGGGCAAATTTGCGCATTGTGCCGGTGCCAAAAATATCACTGGTGCCAACGTAGAAGACATTGTGAAACGCCTTCCAGGGAAGCGCGGCGGTGAGGATTGGCGCGTCGAGATAGCTGGAGTGGTTGGGACAAATGATGCAGGGACCGTCGGGAAGATTCCCCATGCCTTCAACCCGCAGCTTGAACAAGACGTTCGAGGCCCACTTCACGCCCATTCCGCAGAGCCACCAGAGGAAGCCCACGATCGGGCGTTCATGGGTGATGGCGAGCACTTCGGGGTCAGTGGTTTCGCCTTCAAAGACCGTGCTCCAGCCCGATGACTGGCGAGCAGCGTTGCCCATGTTCTGCCGAACGAGGTCCACGAGTTCACGAACGGTGTACACCTGGCTGGCGGCGGAGTCTTCAACTTCAGCGCCGAGGCCATGGGCGAGACTGGTGAGCAGTTCTACGCGCTCCATGGAGTCGAGCCCGAGATCGAGTTCGAGATTATCGTCAGGATGAATTTCTTTCTCGTAGTTGTCGCCCGCTGCATTCCGGATAAGGGTGAGTGCGCTCTGCACGTCAGGCTCGGCCAGCCACGCACGGTCATCGTCTGACAGGACGCGGATCTTGGGCGTGATCTCTTCCACGTTGCCGCTGGCGTAGAGCGCGAGAAGCTTCTTTTCGATCTCATTGCGGCGCAGCTTGCGGGTGGTGGTGCGGGGAAGATCGTCTTGCCAGATGTCATAGGAGAGAATTCGCTTGGTGGCGGGCAGGCTGGCGGAGATGCCTTCAATATCGTAGCGAAGCACCTCGCGGATGTTGACGATTTTGTGGTCGCGGAGGACATCGAAGTTGGGCACGATTACGCCGTGCAGCCGCTCACTTAATGGCTCGCCGGGCTTGCGGTTCTCCAGGCCGAGCACGCAGAGTTCCTTGATCCACGGCGAACGCAGGTAATAGCTCTCGATTTCTTCGGGATAGATATTCTTGCCGGAGCTGAGGACGATGACATCCTTGGCGCGTCCGGTGATGAAGTAGTTGCCTTTGGCGTCTTTGTAGGCAAGATCGCCGGTGAAGAGCCAGCCATCCTTGAGCACTTCCGCTGTGGCTTCCGGACGTTTGTAGTAACCCTTCATGACGGTTGGTCCGGAGAAGGCGATTTCACCGACGAGCTGGCCGTTTTCGTCGGCCTTGGGGTCTACGATCTTGCCTTGCAATCCCGGCAAGGGGCGGCCGATGGAGCCGATGACGTTATCGCCGGGAGGCGTGCAGAAGCAGCCGCTGGTGGTTTCGGTGAGTCCGTAGGCTTGCAGCATGGAGAAGCCGAGGGCTTGAATGTCACGGCCGATTTTCGCGTCAAAGCGCGAGCCTCCTGTGACAAAGTGGCGGATGTCTGGGCCGAGCTGGGCGTGAACCTTCTTGAAAAACACGTTGCCGAGATTGAATCCGACCTTTTGCGATGCGGTGCTGAGTTTGAGCATGAGTCCGAAAACTCTTTCGGCCAGCCGTCCCTTCTTGGTGACCTCGCCGAAAATGCGCTCATGAATGAGATAGAAGAACTGGGGGACGCAGCAGAAGATGGTGATGCCTCGCTCACGCAAGGCGAGCGTCAATTCCTGCGTGTTGAGCGAATCAAGAAAGACGACCTTGCCGCCATTGCCGAGGGGAAGAAACAGATTCGCCATCTGCGCGAGCACGTGAAAGAGAGGCAGCACTCCGAGCAAAGCGTCACCGGGCCCGATCTTGATGAACTTGCGAATGCAGTCCAGTTCGGCGGACAGGTTGCCATCGGTCAGCATGACGCCCTTGGGATCGCTGGTAGTTCCGGAGGTGTAGATGATGGCGGAAACATCTTCAGGCTTGACGGGGACGGGAACAAAACCGGGCTCGGCGGCGAGCACCATCTGTTCGACGGAAGGCAGGCCGTGGGTATGCTGGGTATCGTCATCAGTAACCCCACTCATATCCCCATCGAGCAAAGCAAGCTGAACGCTTCGTCCGGAGAGGGCTTCCTGGGCGATGGCGAGGCTGCGCTGATCCACGAAGAGCAAGGTGGCGCCGCTGTCATCCAAAAGTTTTCCAACCTGGTAGGCGGTGAATGCGGTGTCAAGGGGAACGGCGGTGTTACCGCTGCCGATGATTCCGAGATAGGTGGCGACCCAGCTTGGACTATTGAAGGCGAGGATGGCGCAGCGTGCGCCACCGGCTACGCCTGCGCCGATTCCGGAGCGTACCAGCCATTGCGCCACGCCGTCAGAGAAATGACGGAGTTGCTGGTAAGTGAAACTTTCGATGGTGTGGCCATCAGCGGCGGTGATCACGCTTGAAAGCGACGATTGCGGAGTGGACGTTCCGGGCTGCCGCTGAATCTCTACGGCGGACGCATTCGGCCAGCGCTCCACGGACTGCAGAAAGCAACTGTAGAACATAAGGATCTCTCAACTACAGAATACAGGCTTCACGGAGCCTGCGACAGAGTTTACTGCATGAGGAGATACAGGCCATGGGAATCCTGTGTTGTTCCGCAGGCGAATGGGTTACCGTCCTGTGACAAAGGCGGGCGCCGGCGATGAACCTGCGCTGGATTTCAGAGGGACATTCCGGCGCGGCGCGGCATCCGAATTCATAACGAGGAGGCCCCCATGGAAACCGCGCGGGAATTGTTTCTGCACGAACTCGGCGACATGCTGGACGCCGAAAACAAGATTGTGAAAGTGCTCACGCAGCAGAGCCAGGAGAGCAGCAACTCTGCGCTTCAGAATGCATTCCGGACGCATCTGAAGCAAAGCCAGGGACAGATCTCACGTATTCAGCAGAGCTTCGAGTTGCTCGACGAAGAAACGGAAGAGACCGAGTGCGCCGGAATCATTGGGCTCCTGGAAGAGCATGACCGCATGACAGAAGAATCTCCGTCGAAAGATATTCTGGACGTGTTCAACGTGGCTGCGGCGATCAAGGTTGAGCGGTACGAGATTTCCTCGTATGAGTCGCTGATCAGACTGGCCGACATGCTGGGACTACCTGATATTTCGAAGTTGCTGAAGCAGAATTTGAAGGAAGAAGAACAGACGCTGAAGAAGATGACGACGCTGACCGCGAAGGTGAAACCAGAGACACTGGATTCGGAAGATGAAGAGTCTGAAATAGACCAATCCATTCGCGAATCTATCACGCATCTTGTGAGGAAAGCTGGATCGCGACGGAAGCGAGTTGCGTAGGAGTAAGGTCTGCGGCCAGAACAGGAATCAAGTGCAAATGCGCGGGCGACAGAGAACAAAAATGTGAGTGTCCGATGATTTTGAAGAAATATTTCGTCATTGGCGATAGAATGTTTCGCGAGCTGTGTTTATATGAGCGCATTGAAGAATGTTGCTTGGGGCTTGGGTACACTTCTTAGGCGGATGGCATCATAATTTGGTGCATCAAAAAATCACAGGAGATCCTGTATTATGAAACGTTTCATGATTGCTCTGGCTGCTCTGGGGATGATGATGTCTACGGCTGCGTTTGCGGAAGATGGCGCGGCTCTATATAAGGCGAAGTGCAGCGGCTGTCACGGCGCAAATGCCGAAGGCAAAATGGGTCCGGCCCTCAAGGGCAAGACCAACGTTGTTGACGTGGTTACCAAGGGCGGTCTCAAGGGACCCCATGCCAAACCGGTTGCCGGACTTACGGACGATCAGGCCAAGGCGATTGCTGCCTTCTTGAAATAGTCTGCGCGACATTCACGCGACGAGCCGATGCTTCCGGGCATCGGCTTTTTCATGTCGCAAAATGAGATTTGGGAACGGGGCATTCAAAGTACTTGGCAAATCCTACACGGGATGATTAGAATGCTTGAGCAACTTTAATACTCCCAGGAGTGCTCTACTATGAAACGTTTCACGATTGTTCTGGCTGCATTGGCAATGATGATGTCCACGGCTGCGTTTGCATTTGATGGCGCGGCGGATTACAAGGCAAAGTGCGCGATGTGCCACGGCGCCGCCGGCGAAGGCAAGTCTGCTCCCGCGATCAAGGGCAAGGCCGATGTTGCTGACGTGATCACCAAGGGTGGTCTGGCCAAGGCTCCGCACACCAAGGCGATTGCCGGCCTCACCGACGATCAGGCGAAGGCGATTGCTGCCTTCTTGAAGTAGATTTCAGTTTCAGAGCTGTTGTGGCCGATGCCTTCGGGCATCGGCCATTTTTTGTTGAGGCAGAGACCGGTTACATTCTTGAGGTGGGTGAGCCTTCCGCGAGTTCGCGCAAGCTGTCAAAGATCGTCAGTTCGCCTCCGGGATGGGCCAACGTTTCATTCAGCGAGAACGTCACGGAAAAGTGAGGCGCGTTGGGACGAAACGAAACGGCGAGAAAGTCCAGTTCTTCGCGAGCACTTACCACGGTGGTCATGCGGTTGGATATATCAGGCTCCCACTCCGGCTGGGTTGAGATGAACAGCGATACCAGCGGAACCGTGGGCCACGCGCTTGTGTTTCGCATCCAGCGCCGGGTCAATCCGGTATAGCGGGTGCGTCCAATCTCTAATTCCTGGCGAGGGGGACAGGCGAGATTGGCTTCGAAGATAAGGGTTTCCGTTCGTTTATGCCACTTCCATAACGCCCAACGCACCGGCATTTCACGGGGAGCAAGGCACGCCTGCAAGGAGGGATGAAGGAAACCGCAGCCGGGCAGGCTCATGCGCGCACGGAAGTGGGATGGACTGATCCACTCGACGCCGCTGATCTCTCCGTGAGCGCGAATGGCTCCCTCCAGCCAGTTGAGCACGCGCGAGGCTCGCCGCCGGTTGAGGCGCCGAAACGCACCGTACCAGATGGCGACAATCAAGAGTCCAAGAACGATGCTGGCGAGCAGGAGTGGCGGCATGACAAGCGCTTTGATGCGGTGAGCCGAGCTGAGAGATGCAATCCACGTCGAGCTGATGTTTGAGCGGGGCGGACAAGACCGGCGGTTGAATAAAGCGGAAAATCGTCTACTCCGGATGAAAGCCATTCTATAATCCCTGTTCTTGATCGACCCTGCTGGAGGTTTGCAATGCGTGGATTCCGTTGGCTTGTGGTTCTCACAATGGTGGCGACCCTGGCGGTTGCGCCATCGCCGGCGCAGAGGGTTGGCGGATCGATTCCTCACCCTTCCACCGACCCCGGCGCGGATTCGGAGACGGACCGGGCGATGCGGCTCGGATTGGAGAAAGAGCGGCAGAAGAAGCGGTTTGAGCAGATGAAGCAAGACTCGCAGAAGCTGCTGGAACTGGCGACCGCGTTGAAGAAGCATGTGGACGAGTCGGGAGAACAAGTCCTCTCCGTGGAAGTGATCAAGAAGGCGGAGGAGATGGAGAAGCTGGCTCGGCGAGTCAAGGAAAATATGCGCGGGCGGTAGCCTGGTAGGGAGGATTTCCGTAGTTCCTGAATATGGCCCTGCTGAGTGCTCTAAGTCATTGATTGGAAATCGACAACATGGTATAAAGTGACACTCCCTGGGGAATGGCATTTTTTGCAATCTGCCGGGAGTGGAGCGCCTCGCAATCCGCTCCTTGTGACACCCAACGCGGCCAAGCCTCAGCATTCCTTGATGTGGAAGCGCGTTTCGGGTTCAGTTGATGCCCGGAAAGCGTTCGTGTGTGGCCCTGCCGCACCGCATGCTCACGGGTACAGCGATTGAATTGGGGTACAAAAACCCGTAACGAGTTTGAACTTGGAGGAACGTATGAATGTGTGGCTCTTGCAGAGCCTCAAGTCCCTGGGCCGGATGAGCAGGATTAGCTTGCTTCGTCGCGGTGTATCGCTGATGGCCCTCACCCTTTTCACCTCGATCGCAGCACTGGCCGAGCCGGCCGGTGGCGAAGCCGCCCTGAAGCTTCCCGACCTGAGCAGCGTCAGCTTCTTCCACGAAGCCATCAATGGGCACAACCTATTGTTGATTGGCATCCTGTTCTGCGTCTTCGGACTGCTGTTTGGTCTGGCAATTTACACGCAGTTGAAGAACATGCCAGTACATAAGGCGATGCTCGAGATTTCCGAGCTGATCTATGAGACCTGCAAGACGTATCTGGTCACGCAGGGCAAGTTCATTCTGATCCTCTGGGCGTTCATCGCGGTGATCATTGCGGCCTACTTCGGATGGCTGGCCCCGGTACCTGGCAAACCGGTCGCCGTCACGCTGCCGATCATTCTGGGCTTCAGCCTGGTGGGCATTGCGGGCAGCTACGGCGTGGCATGGTTCGGCATTCGCGTTAACACCTTTGCCAACTCACGCACGGCTTTTGCAGGCCTCCGCGGCAAGCCATTTCCGGTGTATGACATTCCGTTGAAGGCCGGTATGAGCATCGGCATGATGCTGATCAGCGTCGAGTTGCTGATCATGCTCTGCATCCTGCTCTTCATCCCCGGCGACTATGCCGGTCCGTGCTTCATCGGCTTTGCCATCGGCGAATCACTCGGCGCAGCTGCGCTCCGTATCGCTGGCGGCATCTTCACCAAGATTGCCGACATTGGCTCTGACTTGATGAAGATCGTCTTCAAGATCAAGGAAGACGATGCCCGCAACCCCGGCGTGATTGCCGACTGCACGGGCGACAACGCAGGCGATTCGGTTGGTCCTTCGGCGGACGGCTTTGAGACTTACGGCGTCACCGGCGTCGCGCTGATCACGTTTATCCTGCTGGGCGTTCACGATCCAATCGTGCAGGTTCAGTTGCTGGTGTGGATCTTCGTCATGCGCGTCATGATGCTGGTTGCCAGCGCCGGTTCCTACTTCCTCAATCATTTTGTTGCCAAGGCAAGATACGGCGACTCTGACAAGATGGACTTCGAAGCCCCGCTGACTTCACTGGTATGGCTGACTTCGATCATCTCCATTGTGCTGACCTACATTGTCAGCTACCTGATGATCCCCACCCTGGGCGGAGATGGCTCTTTGTGGTGGAAGCTGGCATCGATCATCAGTTGCGGCACCCTAGCCGGAGCTGTCATTCCGGAACTGGTCAAGGTCTTCACCTCCACGTCCAGTGCACACGTTCAGGAAGTTGTGACCGCTTCGCGTGAGGGCGGCGCATCGCTGAATATCCTCTCCGGCTTTGTGGCAGGCAACTTCTCAGCCTACTGGCTGGGTCTGGCAATGGTCGGCCTGATGTCGGTTGCTTACTTCGTGAGCATTGATATTCCCGGCACGCTGATGCTGGTTCCGGCAGTCTTCGCCTTTGGCCTGGTAGCCTTCGGATTCCTCGGCATGGGGCCGGTGACGATCGCAGTCGATTCCTACGGTCCGGTCACGGACAATGCCCAATCGGTGTACGAACTCTCGCTGATTGAGCAGATTCCCAACGTGAAAGCTGAGATCAAGAAAGATTTCGGCATCGACGTGAATTTTGATCGTGCCAAGGACTTGCTGGAAGAGAACGACGGCGCTGGCAATACATTTAAGGCAACGGCCAAGCCGGTGCTGATCGGTACCGCCGTAGTGGGTGCAACCACGATGATCTTCTCAATCATCATGGGCCTCACCGGCGGACTCACCCATGATGTCAACAAATTGTCCCTGCTCTACGCTCCATTCGTCCTCGGCTTGATCACGGGCGGCGCGATGATCTACTGGTTCACTGGTGCTGCAACTCAGGCGGTTTCGACGGGTGCCTACCGTGCCGTCGAGTTCATCAAGGACAACATCAAACTGGAAGGAGTGGAAAAGGCCAGCGTCGAAGACTCCAAGAAGGTGGTTGAGATCTGCACGCAGTATGCGCAGAAGGGCATGTTCAACATCTTCCTTGCGGTCTTCTTTGCGACACTTGCGTTCGCCTTCATCGAGCCGTTCTACTTCATCGGCTACCTGTTCTCCATCGCAATCTTCGGCTTGTACCAGGCCATCTTCATGGCCGATGCGGGCGGCGCGTGGGATAACGCGAAGAAGATTGTGGAGACAGAACTCAAGGCCAAGGGCACTCCGCTGCACGACGCCTGCGTGGTAGGCGACACGGTGGGCGACCCATTCAAGGACACCTCTTCCGTGGCCATGAACCCAGTCATCAAGTTCACCACGCTGTTTGGCTTGCTGGCGGTGCCGTTGGGAGTGACTCTGACTTTGCGGAGTCCGCTACTGACTCATGTTCTGGCACTCGCTTTCTTCCTGGTATCGGCAACCTTTGTATGGCGCAGCTTCTACAGAATGCGCATTGTGAAGGCGATCGACACGGTTGAAGCTTCGGGAGCTTCGGCAGGTCATTAACCGGACGAAGAGCAAATATGGGAGCGCCACCCTTCGGGGTGGCGTCAGAGTGCTGACGAACCCTACCTTTTCTGGTGGGGTTCGCTGTTTTAGCGATTGAGATTCAGAGCCTTTATCCAGCAGAAGGTTTGAGTAAGTATTCGTAGTTGCTGTTGTAGCGCGGAATC
>Ga0182030_10006006_pt1 | contig 25695 bp, 29 predicted proteins | sample 812S3MmetaG_FD_121299 | JGI IMG/M metagenome (GOLD analysis project Ga0182030, IMG submission 121299) | Permafrost microbial communities from Stordalen Mire, Sweden - 812S3M metaG (Illumina Assembly) | ecosystem: Environmental > Terrestrial > Soil > Wetlands > Permafrost | place: Sweden...
CAGCATCAAATGTGGGCGGGGCAGTTCTATGACTTCCAGAAGCCGCGGACGTTTTTGACCTCGGCTGGGCTGGGGTCGATGGGCTTTGGGTATCCGGCGGCGCTGGGGGCCAAGGTGGCGATGCCGGACAAAGAGGTGATCGATATCGACGGGGATGGATCGTTCCTGATGAACGTCCAGGAGCTTGCGATGGCGCGGGTGGAGCGGATCGCGGCGAAGGTGATGATCCTGAACAACCAATACCTTGGGATGGTGATGCAGTGGGAGGACCGGTTTTATAAGTCAAACCGGGGACACACGTTCCTGGGGCTGAATGATCAGCCGGACCGGATCTACCCGGATTTCATGAAGGTGTGCGAAGGGTTCGACGTGCCGGCGCGGCGGGTGATCCATAAGAAGGATCTGCGGGAGGCGATGCAATGGTTCCTGGATACGAAGGAAGCTTGCGTGCTGGAGGTGATGGTGCCCTTCACGGAGCACGTGATGCCGATGATCCCGAGCGGGAAGACGTATAAGGACGTGATTTACGAGGGGAATGCGGAGCTGAAGGCGGGGACGGGGCTATAGGGGAAAACTCGAAATCAGAAATTCGAAGGATTTGAGGCGCCAGCCCGGGGCCGGCGCCGCCCGGAAAGCAAACTTGTTGTAGCCGCCAACTGCCCAGACTATCTTTCGCGCAATGATCGAACTGATCGAAAATCGGAAGGGAGAGCTTTCGAAGCTTTGCCGGCATTACCGGGTTGAACGCCTGGATATTTTCGGCTCAGCGGCCAACGGGCCGTTCGATCCGAGCCGCAGCGATCTCGATTTTCTCGTTCGCTTCGGGCAGCGGCATCCCACCGGGGAATATGCCGAGCGCTACCTTGATTTTGCCGACGCGCTGGAAAAGCTGTTCCAGCGACGAGTTGATTTGCTCACCGAGCAATCCATTCGCAATCCATTTCTGAATCGCGAAGTGCAAGCCACGCGCCAGGTCGTTTATGAGCAACCGGACCGCGAAGCTGCTCTTTGACATAGCGGAATCCGGTCCGGGTTTTTATTCGAGATTCTGAATGTCGTCCAAGTCTTTCGGGCGTCCGCTCGCTTTCTTGTTCTTTAGAAGGGCATCCTTGCCGACGTAGTAAGCGAACATTGGGCCGCCGGCTCCTACGATATTGACCGTCTCCCGACTATTCCACGCTTCGGAAAAGGCCACGCCGTCAATGCGATTGAGCAAGTCGATGCGGTAAGGAGGGCGTCCAAATTGGATTACCTCAGCCTCTCCCATCAGTTCAGCGGCATTCTCTACGTCGGGGATATTCCCGTTCCAGAACTCCAGGAGGCTTGCAAAGAGCCGGACCGCGTTAGGCTCGGTCCTTTCGTAAAAAAAATCGATATCGCCGGTGAGCCGTGGGTAACCGTGAAAGATGACCGCCTCTCCGCCAACAATCAGATAAGAAACCTGGTGCTTCCCGAGCAGCCGGATGAACTCCAATACGTCATCCGAGAAAGAGGATGCATCTATTTGACGGCTCGGTGCCATTCCCGCACGTCCGGTGGGTTAGGGCCAAAAACTTTGCGACGCAGAACACGAGAGGCGGCGATTCTCTCGTTGGGGGACATTTCCCGGTACTGCCGGATGTTCCATTGCTCCGCCTCCTTGAAAGATCGGCTCTTGTTGGCTATGCGAATCACTAAGATACCATACCCGGATTACGCCGGGCTGGAAAGGGTGAAAACCGCACTCCGATTAGTGCGCCTATTCGATGCAATCGTCCAGATTGACGAGGAGGGCCTCGATGGTCTGGTCGGTCTCGTCGCCCATATTCGAGATGCGGAAGGTCTTGCCCTTGAGCTTGCCGTAGCCGCCGTCGATGACGCAATGATGCCGCTCGCGGAGCTTCTGGATCATGGCGGGAATGTTGATCTCGCGGTTGTTTTTCACGCAGGTCAGCGACTTGGAGCGGTAGCCTTCGGGGGCAAAGAACTCGAAGCCGTTTTTTTGGACCCAGGCGGCGACTTTCCCATTGAGGCGGGCGTGGCGGGCGTAACGGGTGTTGACGCCCTCGGCAAAGATGTCGTCGAGCTTGGATTGGAGGGCGTAGATGTGGGAGATGCTGGGGGTGCTGGGGGTCATGTCCTCGGCCTGGTTCTTCTTGAACTCGAGGAAGTCGAAGTAGTAGCCGCGGGTCTTGATGGTGGCGGCACGCTCGAAGGCGCGGGGGCTGACGGAGAAGACGGCGAGGCCGGGAGGGAGGGCGAGGGCCTTCTGGCTGCCGGTGAGGAGGACGTCGATGCCCAGCTCGTCCATGGGGGTGGGGACAGCGGAAAAGGAGGAGACGGTGTCGACGATGAGGAGGACCTCGGGGTGTTTTTTGATGACGGCGCAGAGTTCCTTCAGGGGGCTCATGACGCCGGTGGAGGTCTCGTTATGGATGAGGGTGACGGTATCGAAACCGCCCTCGGCGAGCTTTTTGTCGAGGGCATCCGGGAGGATGGGCTGGCCCCATTCGACCTGGAGGGAATCGGCTTCCTTGCCGCAGCGGCGGGAGACGTCGAGCCACTTGTCGGAGAAGGCCCCGCACATGCAGTTGAGGACTTTTTTGCCGACGAGGTTGCGGATGGAGCCTTCCATGACGCCCCAGGCGGACGAGGTGGAGAGAAAGACGGGCTGCGAGGTCCCGAACAGGGTCTGGAGCCGGGAATGGATGGAGGCGTAGAGTTTTTTGAAGTCGCCGCTGCGATGGCCGATCATCGGCTTGCAGAAGGCCTGGAAAGTTTTGGCGGAAACCTCGACGGGACCGGGGATAAAGAGCTTGGTATGCATGGGCAGGGGCGGGAACCGTAACGGGGAAATTCGAAATCCGAAATCAGAAATTGCCCGTTTTTTTTGCCAGGGGAAAAATGGGCGGCCCTAGGCAGAGAGCTTGAGCTTGATGAGGGGCTCTCCTTCGCCTTCGCGGCCACCGGCTTTCTTCACCATATCGACGCCCTGTCGGACCTTGCTCTTGCTGGTGGAGAAGATCATGGCGGACTCTTCGGTGATGAGTTCCCTCGCAAAGGCGTCGATGAGGGCCTGGTCGAAGGTGTGCCAGCCGTAGGTGTGGCTGGCCTCGATGATCTCCGAGTAGGACCGCATGTCCCCCTCCCCGAGCAGGAGGGTCTCGCGCGTCCGCATGTTGCTGCCCATGATCTCGTTGATCATTACCCGGCCGCCGCCGATCTTCGGAATGAGGCGCTGGCTCACGACGTAGCGCAGGGTGTCGGCCAGGCGCTCGCGGATCAGTTGCTCCTCATCCTTGCTGAAAAATCCGAGGATGCGGTTGATCGACTGGCCGGCGTTGATGGTGTGGAGGGTGGAATAGACGATGTGGCCGGTCTCGCCGGCGGTCAGGGCGATCTCCATGGTCTCACGGTCGCGGATTTCTCCCACGAGGATGACTTTTGGCGCCTGGCGCAATGCGGACCGCAAGCCGGCGGCGAACTCCGGGAAATCGCGGCCGAGCTCGCGCTGCGAGAACGTGGCCTTCGCGTGCTGGTGCATGAACTCGACGGGGTCCTCCAGGGTGACGATGTGGATTTCCTGTTGCTGGTTGAGCTCGTTGAGCATCGCGGCCAGGGTGGTCGTCTTGCCCGAGCCGGTGGCGCCGGTCACGAAAATAAGGCCGGTCTTCTCCTTGATCATCTCGCGGAAGACGGGCTGCAAGCCGAGCTTGTCGAGGGTGGGGATCAGGGAATTGAGCTTCCGCATCACGATGGCGTGGTGGCCATTCTGCCGAAAGATATTCACGCGAAAGCGGGCAAAGCCCTCGATGCCGTACGAGCAATCGCACGCTCCCAGGGTGAGGAAGTCGCGCTGGAGGCGCTCGGTGCCGCTCATGAGAAAAACGGCGAGGTCCTCGACTTTGTTCGGCGTGAGGGTGGCCGCCGGAGAGTCGTCCGGGTAAGGCTTGAGCTTGCCGTAGACCTCGACTTGCGGCGGCCTGCCAACGACGAAAAAGAGATCGGAGACTCCTTCGAAGCTCTCAATCATCGACGACAAAAGCGAATCGACGTCCTCCTTAAGCATGCGCGCGGAATTTATATGCCATGCCAGGCACAGATGATCTCAAGTCCATGGGTGGCCATGTTCTTGAGCAAGGGGTGTGCCGGGAAAGAAAATGGTGCTAGTCTCTTTTCGATGTCTTCCGAACCAGAACTGCTCGCGCCGGCCGGCGATTGGGACTGCGTGCGCGCCGCCGTTGCCAATGGCGCGGACGCGGTTTACTTCGGCCTGCCCCGGTTCAATGCCCGTCTGCGGGCGCACAATTTTACCGAGGAGGAGCTTCCGGCCATTGTCGATTTCTGCCATCGGCGCGGGGTCAAGGCGTATGTGACGTTCAATACGCTGGTGTTTACGGGGGAACTGGAGGCGGCGGCGGACTACCTGCGGCTGCTGAACACGGCGGGGGTGGATGCGGTGCTGGTCCAGGACATCGGGCTGGCGCGGCTGGCCCGGCAAATAGCGCCGGAGCTGCCGCTTCACGCCTCCACGCAGATGACAATCACGTCGCCAGAGGGGGCGCGCGTGGTGCGGGAGGAGCTGGGGATCGGGCGGATCGTGCTGGCGCGGGAGCTTTCGCTGCGGGAGCTGGAGAAATTTCGCGGCGGGCAGGGCGTGGAGCTGGAGGTATTCGTGCACGGTGCGCTGTGTGTGGCGTACTCGGGTCAATGCCTGACGAGCGAGTCGCTGGGGCAGCGCAGCGCGAATCGCGGGGAGTGCGCGCAGGCCTGCCGGATGCCGTATGAGCTGGTGGTGGATGGCGAGCTTCGCGATCTGGGAGAGCGGCGCTACCTGCTCTCGCCACAGGATCTGGCCGCGGTCCGCGAAATCCCATCCCTACTGGAGCGGGGTGTGGTTTCTTTTAAAATAGAGGGGCGGCTCAAGTCGGCGGAGTATGTGGCGGCGATCTGCCAGGTGTACCGGAAGGCACTCGACGCGGCGCTGGCCCGGGAGCCTTGGAAGCCGGCGACCGATGACATTTACAGCATGGAGATGGCTTTCTCGCGCGGGCTCTTCTCGGGATGGATGCATGGGGTCGATCACCAGCAACTGGTGCTGGCGAGATACGGGAAGAAGCGCGGGGCGCTGGTGGGACGCGTGGCGGATGTGGCGGGGGATCACGTTACGCTGGGCGCGCTGGAGGTGCCGCTCAAGCCCGGGGACGGGCTGGTCTTTGACCAGGGAGGCGATACGGATCACGAGCAGGGAGGGCGGGTGTACCGGGTCGAGGGGCGGCGGGTTTATTTCGGGCGGGGGCAATTGGAATTTGGGCGGCTCCATGCGGGGGACCGCGTCTGGAAGACGGACGATCCGCAGCTTGACGGGGAGCTGCGAAAATCATTCGCCGGCAAGATCGCGGCGCGGCGCGAGGTGGCGATCGCAATGCGGATAAGCGGCGAGGCGGGCACGCGGATGCGCCTGGAGGGAGAGGCAGGCGGCGCGGTCGAGGCGGTGGACTCGACGATGCCGATGGAGCCGGCCCGGACCGCGCCGCTCACCGCCGGGCGCTTGCGTGAGCACCTCGGGAAGCTGAGCGAAACGGGGTATGTGCTTGGCGGCCTGGATTGCGAGGGGATGATGGGGCCGGTGATTCTGCCGATCGGGGAGCTGAACCGGATGCGGCGGGAGCTTGTGGCAAAACTGGATGCCAGCCGTTGCGTGAAGCGGGCGGAGAATGCGGCCAGTATCGCAGAGTTATTGGATGGGATGGACCGGAATGGGGGCGCCTCCCCGGCCGAGGCGGAGCTTGCCGTCCTCTGCCGCACGGTCGTTCAACTGGAGGCGGCGCTGGCCTCGGGGGTCCGGCACCTTCTGGTCGATTTTGAAGACATCCGCCGTTACAAGGACGCGGTCGGCTTGGTACGGCAGAGCGGACAGGGCCGCATCTTGCTCGCCACTCCCCGCATCCAGAAGGCGGGCGAGGAGGGTTTTTTTAAGCTGATCGCCAACGCCGCGCCCGATGGCGTCCTGATCCGCAACCTGGGAGCGATCCCCTTCTTTGCTGCCGCGGGAATTCCCCGGCTCGGCGATTTTTCCCTCAATGTCGCCAATCCGTTCACGGCGGATTTTTTCATCCGGCAGGGGCTCGAACGCGTTACGATCTCGTACGACTTGAACATTACGCAGGTGCTCGATCTCCTGCGGGCAGCGCTGCCGGCGTGGTTCCAGCTCACGATCCACCAGCATATGCCGATGTTTCACATGGAGCACTGTGTGTTCGCGGCCTTCATGTCGGAGGGGAAGACGTTTCTCGATTGCGGACGTCCCTGCGAGAAGCACCGTGTCCACTTGCGGGATCGGGTTGGCATCGAGCACCCCTTGCGCGCGGATGTCGGTTGCCGCAATACGCTTTATAATGCCACGGCCCAGACGGGCGCCCAGTTTTTCGCGGAGCTGCTCGCGGCGGGACTTCGATCCTTCCGGGTCGAGTTGCTGGAGGAGGATGCGGCCGAGTCCGGCCGGATCATCCAGGCGTACCAGCGCCTGCTCACGGGCGCCGAAAGCGGAGAGACGCTCTGGCGCGGCCTCAATGCGCAATCCCAATTGGGCGTTACGCGGGGAACTTACTAAAGCGGATGATTCCCGCCCGGCGGCCGATGATTCCCGCTCCGCGGGAAGGGGCTTCAGATTACCGGCGGCGCGAGCCTCTAAAGCTGTCTTTATAGGTGTCGTCCCGCTGAAGCCAGTCGGGAAGGACGGCGCCGCCAGCCTCGTTCGGTTTCGATTCCGTCTGTGCGGGGACAGCGGGGTCGCCGGGGGATTGAATTGCCCCGCGCTTTTTGGCCGCCTCGACGATCAGGCGTGCTGCGTTAAAATCCATTGCCATTGTTTTTTTCTTTCCAAAGGATTCCCGGTTGGGCCGGCTTCGCTTCTACGTGGCCGACGCGCCCGGGTTGCCCAAGTGGTTTTAAGCGGCCACGGCCACCGCAGTCAGGTTTTTCGGGGTAAATACGGGGGCCGCGACAATTTTGGGCTCCACGGTCCCCGGCAGGGGCGCGGCGACGAGCTCGTAACTTAGCTTGCCTTGAATGACCTCAGTCAGGGCGATATCGCAGGAGCCGGTACGGGCGGAGTCGATGACTACGAGAGGACGATGCCCCTGGGTGAGCTGGCGGACACGCCTGGAGATGACGTTAATGAGAATCTGAGGATTCGTGATGACTTTTGAGGCTTCTTCAAGGAGATGACTTTGCATAATGATAAACTAAACCGGCCAGGCCGCGATTTGCGCGTATTTGCGTGTATTTGCGCGAAGGGACTTCGAAACCGCCCTTTAGCGCCTCGAAAGGGCCTTGAGGCTTGATTGAGGCTTCAGGAGCGGAAGCCGACCGTTCATGACCTTGGCGCAGGAAGCATCGAATAGCGAGACTTTTCTTTGGAACCACTGATTAAATGGTTCCTATTCGGCAGAACAGTGCTAAAGTAGCCAATGGCAAAACAATTTGGCGGCAGTTTTTCACGTCGCGGCCCTGATCTCGTAACAGAGGAACTGGTGGCAGTTCTTTCGGGCAGCAGTTCATTCGAGTTCAAACCCTTGTTCGAGGTGATTTATGCGAATCTGCGGGCTCGAAAGTCCGCGAGCGGAGGCGAGGAGATGCTCCGGCTGCGCGCTTACGAAAAGCTGCAGAGCCTGGTGAACCAGGGCATGGTGGAGAAAAAGATCACGAAAACCGGCAAGCATTACAAGGGGCTGGCCTCGCTTTCCCTGGCGATTCCCGCGTTGGTTCCGGCGACGGTCTAAAGCGGACATCCAGGTATGGCCGCCCAATCCAGCAGGAAGCCAAAGTCCTATATGAAGCCCGTGGCAAAGCGCGTTTCGATTCAGAAACCGGAGCAAAAACAGAAGGCGGCTCCGGCCAATCTTCTTGCGGACGGTTTCACAAGGATCAGCGATTCCACGATCCGGAAGGTTTACAAATAATTCTTAAGAGAAGCATTTATGGGCGATTCAAATCCGAAAAATAACCAGAAGAAAAAAGCTCAGCAGAGCGCGAAGAAGGCCGGTAACCAGAAGAAGGCCGCGGCGCCATCCGCTCCTTCTCTCGGGAAGAAGAAATAGGCCAGTCAAATAGGCCGGTCTGCAGGGAACCACTGGATTAAGTGGGAGCAGGCGAGACGGCTTGGGAAACCCCAATTCCCGTGAACATTCAATACCTGCAGCACGCGGCTGGCGAAGGACCGGGGCAGATTGCAAATTGGGCGGCGGCCAATGGCCATAAGCTCAACGGCACCCAATGGTATCGCGGCGATGCTGCTCCGGAGGCCGCATCCATTGATTTCCTGGTGATCATGGGTGGGGGCATGAATGTGTACCAATACCGGAACCATCCCTGGCTGGTCGCTGAAAAGACGCTCATCGCCGAAGTAATCGGGCAGGGCAAACCGGTGCTCGGCGTCTGCCTGGGTGCGCAGCTCATTGCGGATGTGATGGGGGGGAGGGTTTACCAGAACCCGGAGTTTGAGATCGGCTGGTTTCCCATCCGCACGCTGGATGCCGTCCGCCAGCACCCGCTCGTGTGCCACTTTCCCGCGGAGTTCACCGCCTTGCACTGGCATGGCGATACCTTTGACCTCCCGGCCGGGGCCACGCTGCTGGCAAGCACGGAGGCCTGCGCGAACCAGGCTTTCGTCTGCGAGGGGAATGTGGTGGGACTGCAATTCCACATCGAGGTCAGACCGGAGGATGTGCGCTCGTTCGTCCAGGGGGAGACGGCCCCGCTGCCGGAAGGCAAATATGTCCAGTCCTTCGAGGAAATCCTTGCGGGCGACCGCCATATGCCCACGGTGCATCGCCTCCTGGCGGAGGTGCTCGATGCCATGACGGCGGAATGATGCCGCGCCGGTGGGCCTGGGTTCTCTAGGAGCCTTTGGTCCCGCAATTACCCTTGCCGCTACAGGCGCTCTTGGAAGTGCAACTGGCCTTCGTGCCACATGATACCTTGTCAGACTTGCCACTGACGTGACAGCCCTTGCACTCCTTCTTGGGCGCGGATGCGCACCCGGTCACCAACCCTGCAATCGCGGCCACCATGATGAATGCTTTCGCCCGGTTATTCATCCGCCGGAGTTAGTGTGACACCGGCTATCAGTCAATCCCGGATTTGCCACCGCCCGAGCGCGCTCTCATTGAGGCCCGGACTCCTCGATGGACTGAAGCCGCGGGCCGACCTTGTTTTCCGCGAGTCTCACGGATTTGAAAAGCAACCAGTAAAAGCCGACGACTGCGACCAATGTCACGGCTCCAGTGGCCCAATGGTGGGCGCGCATCCGGTCGAGCCTGGGGGCGAATGCAATCATACCCAGGAGGCTCAGCACCACGATGACTGCGTCAAAGGAGGCCCGCTGCCAATAGCCGCCGCCGAGATGCAGCCACATTCCAAATTCATCAAAGGTCAGGGCCATTGCGAATCCATAGACCAATGCCACCAATCTCTGCTCGCTCTGCTGCAAGGGTACAAACAGGAGCACTCCGCCGACGGCCGAAAGCAGAAATATCCCGTAATTGAGGTGATGGACGTGGGTGCCGCCCACATGCAGAAACATGTCGGGCGCCTCCTTGGTCATGATGAGGATGACGAGGACCCGCGATGCGATGAAGGTCAACAGGAAGGCGGTGAAGACCGTGCGGGCCAGGCGTTTGGTGTGAGAACAGGGGGGCGAAGTGGAATTCATTTCTCAATGGGACGCCGTGGAGAATGCCCGAGTCGCGACTTTGTGGCAATCCCGCTACCGGACGCCCCCAGCCGGGGTCCGGCATCGCGGGCGGCACTCCGACCGATCAGTCTCCGTCCGGGGCCGGGGTGCTCATGGTGGCAGTGACCTCCGTCGCGGGGGTCGACGCAGGCACGGCCGACACAGGCGCAGCCGGCACAGGCGCAGCCGACATAGGCGCGGCCGAAGCAGGCACGGCCGCTACAGGCGCCGCTACAAGCGCGGACGTCGGGGCCACCAAGGTGCTTTTCGCGACTTCCTCATCCAGATCCGTCCACTTCCAGGACATTTTTAGGGGTCCGCCCCGATATTCCACGGTCACCACCTCACCCTCGATGTTTACCAATTTCACCACGGCACCGGCAGGAACAGCTACTTTGCCCACGATTTTCCCGTCGAAGACCGCGGGAAAAATAAAGGCCTGTTTCAGCTTAACCGTCTTCGGCCACGCCTCAGGGATGCCAGCCAGGTCGGCAGGATCAAAGGGTTTCGTCGAGCCAGGAGCCGCCGCCGGGGTGGCAGCCATTGCGGGCGCCTGGGTTGCCGGCGAGGCCGCCGAGGCTGCTGAGTCCGCTGGCGTCGATGGTGCGACCGAGGATGACGCAGGAGCCACCGGGACCAACGAAGCGATCGGTTGCTTTTTTGTCACCTCCGGAGCAGTCACGGGCGCCGGAGGGGCGCTAAGTTCGGCAAGCCGGGTTGCAGCGTTGGCAAGTACAGCGGATAAGACGGCGCCGTACTTGCGCACTTTGTCTCCGCCGCCAGTCAGGCGAATGTAACCGGCCGTCGCGATTATGAGGACCAGCACGATATTGAACGCGATCAAAAACCCCTTCTTGCCTTGGGCGGGAGGCCTGGATGCCCTCCGCTGCACTCTCGGGGCGGGCTGCCGCTTGGGAGCCGCGCTCTGAATCCGCTCCGTTGGGTTCCGACTCCCTGCATCCATGAATTTCGTAACCCGCCCGGAGCCGGATGCGCCGGCGATTCCCAGGAGTTCGCTCACGGTCTTCCAGTCGGCCATGCCGGCGTAGCATGCGCGATCGCCCGCTTGAAAAACCCCTTGCTTCACATACTCCAGAACAGCCTCGCGCGAGTACGGTCCGAAATCCTCATTATCCCTGTGGATGTAAATTTGCATTTTTCGCCGTTCTGGAGAGAGAAGGCTTGATATTTAAATTAAATCTCTGTGATGAGCGTTTCGGTTATTGAATGATGTCGATTGGAAATAAGTCGGGGCTATGCGGATCGTCCTGGACTTCTGCTCGGCAGGTTTTCTGCGATTACTCGCAAGCAAGCCGCTTACAAAACTCATCGGACGCATGGGGCGTGATCGTCTATTCCCAAGTCCGCATATTCGTCTGAGTACTTTACACCCAAACCCACTCTGTGGGTCCAGTAAAAAAAGGTCGTCATCATTCGACTCTGGAACACCGCGAACGCCAATGGGTCGCAAACTTGCCGCGGAATCATCCGCGCATAATTGATTACCAGCTATCACCATGAGCGACACCAACTTGGAAATGCTGCGCGCAAAGACAAGAAACGCTAAGTAAAATCTCCTATGACGGGAGCATCAAGCCGACGCGCTTGCCCTTGGTGTTCCGCAGCCACCGGACTTTTGCCGGTTTTCGGATTAGTTGAGAGGTTCTCTTCATTTGCCGCAAAGAGATAGCAAAACCGGTGCCACCAACCGGGTTGCTTCCACTCAGTCCATGAGGCGCACCAGGTGCAGCTTTTACCGGCGGCCGCCGCCTCGACCCCCGCCGCCCCCGCGGAAACCGCCGCCCCCGCGAAATCCGCCACCACGGGAGCCGCCGCCATGGGAACCGCCGCCGCGCCCGAAGGAGTGCCCGTAGAAATGGTGCCCGCCGTAATAGCCGCCACCGCCAACGACTACATCGTCATACGGCCCGTAGTCGCCGTAATAAGGTCCCGAGTACGGCCCAGGATAACCAGAGTCGTAATAGGGGCCGCTATAGCCGGAGTAACCGCCTTGAAGGTAAGCGGGCCCGGCGCAACCGGTAAGCAACAGGATGGATATCGCGGCGCCAGCAAGCAGGGAAAGGCGCAAGGTCTGTCCGGAAAACTTCAAAAAATGGCAGCTCGGTTTTGACATAATTCAACGCTGGCTTCCAATGCGGAAGCGGGCTTCCTGTTCCAATGCCTTCCTGCGCTCGGGCGATAGATGGGTGTATAATACCCGGATGGTGTAGCCGCCCACCAACCGGCCATTCTCCACGAACGCCCAATCGGAAATCTCGTTGGGATTGACGGAGACGCGGTCACCCATCTTGAGGCCTTTGATCTTGCGCGGCCTGTTATCGACGTAGCCGTGGAAGCGGTTGCCCTTGAACTGGACATTGGAAAGCCAGAGATGCTCCACGACGTCGCCCTGCCGGAACGGCTTTTTGACTTCAAAGTCGCGCTGACCCCGCGCCGGATGCTGCAGGGCCTGGATGAAAACGCCCACGGTGCGGCGGGCTTCATGCACCGCCCTCTTCATTTCGTGGTTTTGCTGAGCGATACTGAAGACCTCGGGCTCCACTCCCGCTCGAATGTCTTCGCGGGCAAGGGCGTGATCCGCCCTGGCGTGACTGGCGAGGCCGGCAATGAATGCGCCGGCGAGGAGGCTGGTAAGGAAATGCTTCACGGTTTCTTGTATCCAGTTTCGGAGCCAATGCGCGAATTGGACTTATCAAAACTCGAGGCACCGAACATCATGCGGTCCCAAAATAAAAAGCCGGGCTATTTGCCGGAATCGTGCTAAAGTAGCGAATGGCTACACAATTTGGCGGCAATTCTTCACGTCGTGGCCCTGATATCGTAACCGAGGAGCTGGTGACCGTCCTCTCAGGAACCACCTCGTTTGAATTCAAGCCCCTGTTCGACATCGTTCATGCAAATCTTCGGGCTCGCAAATCGGTGAGCGGCGGAGAGGAAATGCTGCGTCTGCGGGCTTATGAGAAGCTTCAAAGCCTGGTAAATCGGGGCATGGTGAAGAAGACGATCACGAAAGCTGGCAAGCACTATCGTGGCCTTGCCACGCTCTCCGCGATGCTGCCGGGAGCCGCTGTGCCGGCCTGAGAGCAGGTTTTTCCAATTCCGTGGCCATCCGTGGTTAATTCAACGGACAAACCAAAGGTAAATGATGAAGGCCAAGACGACCACGGATGCGATTAATTGCATCCGCCGGGCCGGGCTGAGCCCCTTGATGGTCGTGATGTGAGCGCAGTGACGGCATCGGAAAGTCACCGTCGAAACCGCGTAGCCACAAACCGGGCAGGATTCCAAAGACATGGGTACTTGTCGCAGAAGCATGGGGAATAGCAACCGGAGACTCGGCAGGCTCGTCCCGCGGAAAACCGGCCCTTTACCGCACATCCCGCCACAGCCAGCGCATGGTGTCGGGAAAGATCGAGGCGCCATGCTTGCCGTTATGGGTCCCCTCGCCAAAGACGAACCAGTTATCCCATCCGGCAAACTTCAAAGCGGCGGCCATTCCCTGATTTGCGAGAGGCCAGTTGCCGAACTGATTGTCCAGGTCATTCTTTCCATCCTGTAAGAAGACGCGGATTTTCCGCCTCAGTTCCAGAGTCTTCGCCAGGTCCGGTGTGTTATAAGCAATAACACTCGCTTTCGCCTCCGTCTTGCGAATGAGGAATGGGTAACTGTAACCGCCGCGGATATTGGTAAAACTGCCGATATGACTGACTACCTTTTGAAAGCAATCGGGCCGCTCCCACGCGACGGTGAATGCGCAGATGCCGCCGCTGCTCCCCCCGCAGATGGCGCGTTCCTCTGGTTTATCGGTAAGTTGATACTGCTTGCTTACCTCGGGAAGGATTTCCTCCAGGAGAAAGCGCGAGTAAGTCGCATCAGGAGTATCATACTCCACGCTGCGATTACTCTTGGGCTTGCCAGCCGGGTCAGTCGCGGGAAAAGTGCCGGGACTGATGAAGATGGCAATCGTCACCGGCATTTGCTTCGCCGCGATCAGGTTATCAAACACATAAGTGGCGTTATCAGGTCCGGCTTGCTTCGGGTCGCCATTCGCCGCGCCGCCATCTTGAAACACCATCACGCAAGCCTTCCGGGTGCCATCATACTGAGCCGGCACATAAAGCCACCAGTCCCGGGTCGTCCCCGCAAATATTTTCGAGTGAAACGGAGGCATCGGGACGACTTTGCCCCGTGGGATGCCCTCATGCGGGAGCGAATCCGCGCCTAGCACATATTGATCATCCTGCGGCGCGGCATGGATGACGGTTGCTGCGAGGTTTAAACAGAGGAGCAAGATGAGAAATTGGCGGAGGGAGGGCATGGGATTGATTTGGTAATAGCAAACACCGGCGCGTGTCTAAAGTTCTTCAAGACCAGCCTCACGAAATGACCTTGAAGACATCTTCGTCCGTATAAACGCCCTTGGCGCGGGCTTTCGGGGCGAGAAGCCGCCGGCTGGCCTCAAAGGCTTCATCCCAAAGCTGCTGTTGCACCGCCCGGCGCACGAATTCGCTTTCGGTCAAACCCAACCCCTTGGCGGCACGGGTTACGCTCCTGCGCAGCGGCTGAGGGAGCCTGATAGTCAGCGTGGTTCTCATGGTATAAGACACTTTAACACAGCCAAAAAAGAGATGCACCGGTGGATTTCAAAACGGCGTCCGCCATGCCCTCTTGATGTTCCAATTTGGCACATCAAGTTTGCAAGCTCCTCGCGATTAAGGACAAATAAAAACTGGCAGATCAAGCCAGCGGTCAAGCCGGGGAACGTCGTTGCTCGACGCCGGAAAAGCGGCGGAGTGTATGGACAACGTTCATGACGCGAGGCGCAGAGGCAGCGACAATTAGCCCGGCGCTTCACGATCCATCCCGACATTGTCACTCGACGTAAACCCGCTATAGTGCCTGCTGTCATGGGTGTCGCTGAAATCCTTCACGAGATCGAAACGCTGCCAGCCGAGGAACGCTGGAAAGTGCTGGAGCACACCCGGCATTTGCTGGAGCGGGAAATCCCGGAGAGTTTCAAGCTGGCGATGGCGGAGATCAAGCGCGGCGAGGTCATCGAACTGGACGAAGCGCTCAAGCATAACACTTCACCGGGGTGAAGAGCTATTTTTGTTATCGGGATGAAACCCGATCCGGGGCTTGGGCGGGTCCGGCGGCGGGAGCAGGAGAGGACGAAGTTTTTGAATGACATCCCTCAGCGCCATGTCGTGGCTCAGAATCGTCTTCTCGATCTTTTCCAACCGCGCCTCAAGCGTCGCATTCGCCAGAAACTCCTGCCGCATATTCACAAATGCCCGAATCACATAAACGCTCATCGCGACGGCCCGCTCGCTATTCAAGATCGTTGCCGCCATGATCGCTCCATGCTCCGTAAATACGCGAGGGAGGTATCGCCGTCCTCCGCGGCCACTTGAAGTGCCAATTTGGCACCTCAAGTCTGTAACCTCCTTGCGCGTAAGGATAAATGAAAACTCAGCCGGAAAACGAGCCTCGTTCCGCTGGACCGCTCTATTGAAGGCTTTCGTCTCGACTTCATAGAGCAGCGCGAGATCGCTATCGAGCATTACGGGCATCCCTCGGACGGTAAAGATACGCGGGGAGAATCGTGAAGGGTTTCGTAAAGGTTCTAAGGTATCGAATTCGAGACCTTTAAAATTGAAAAACTCCGCATAGAATCCGGGCTAGTGAGCAAGATCAGCAAGATTTACGAGAAGTTAATGGCCGGGCAGAGCGACGGGAATTTCACGTTCGATGACCTCCAGTACCTCCTACAAAAGCTCGGGTATGACATCCGCACAACGAAGGGGAGCCACGTCATCGCGCAAAAGGGGATGAGCTTTCACAACCTCCAGGAGAAAAAGGGCAAGGCCAAGCCCTACCAGGTCGCCCAAGTGAGGGATGATTTGAAAAAATTCAATATCAAGCCAGAATAGGAACTATGAAGCACGATCCGCGAGACTTTGAAATCCGCATCCATTACTCGGCGGTGCCGGGAGACGAATGCTATATCGCCCGGGTCGTAGAGTGGCCCACAATCTCTGCGCACGGAGACACGCCCGAGGAGGCCGCGCGGCAAATCCAGTTGGCTCTGGAAGGTGCGCTCGAAGTGGCCGAGGAGACGGGATTCCCGATCCCGGCGCCCTCCGCCCTAGCCAAAGCCTGAGGAAAGGCATTATCTGCTATCGGGGGATGCGAGCCACCGTGACTATCGAAATTCCGGCTGACGCTCTGGAGTCCGCCCGTATGACGGTTCAGGAAGCGAAACTTGAGCTTGCGGTAGCACTCTTTGCACAAGGCCGCCTCTCAATGGGCAAGGCGGCGGAATTGGCGGAAATGTCCGTGGGCCGGTTCCAATTGCAGCTAGGGGCCAGACAGATCGGGCCGCATTATAGCGTCGAGGATGCGCTTGAGGATAGTGCCGCATTCGCCGCTTTCAGGCGCTCATGATTGTCGTGCCTCCGAGAGGCCTTTCTCAACCTATGGCTTTCGCCGGTTAGGTTGTTTAGTCACAAAACGCAGCCTGACCCGAATGGCGCTAAGTTAAGGAAATTCCCGTCGTCGGACAGGTGTCGGCGATTGCTGCCGCCACTTTCAGGGCGGCTTCCTCCTCTACTGCGTAACCCGGGGTGGCGCTTCGCTTTACCCCGGGCTGATATGCTCCACGCCTTCGGCGTGCCAGAGGCTGCTTGTAGTGCGGAAGAGTTGTCATTTCATCCAAAAACTCTCTTATCTTAGCGCCATTCCAGCCTGACCCGAAGTTTCCCGCTTGATGTTCCAAATTGGAATATCAAGTTTGCAAGCTCCTCGCGATTAAGGATAAATGAAAACTTCCGGCGCCCTCCCATCTCGGAAGTAATTCGTCCACCCCCATTTTAACCGATTGAATCCGAGCCAGAAAACCAAATCTGCCAGACGAGCACAACGCCACAAAACAGAATCCTCTTCCTTACGACCCTCTTTCTTGGCATGAAAAGGCTTATATTCTCTCTGCTTCTTACCGCGATCGGTTTCCTATTTTCCGGCGCCACAGGAATCGTTTCATTTCAAGGTGGACCTCACGGACATAGTATTACCTACGATCCGTCAATCTTATCCAGAATCGCCTCAGCGGCTTGCGGAATTGGCATGCTACTAGTCGCCGTCGGAATTCATCTCCGTTACCGTCCCATTTGGAAAATCGCACTCATCGGCAACATCTTAGTATGGATTCGAATGGTCGCTTTTGCCTCAATGCTAATAGCCATTGAGTATCCTCGGCAATCCACCCGAGACACATTGCTCTTCGGTCTGCTTCTCCTGGTAGTCAGTGCGCCCTTCGTATTTTCCTGGACGCGCCGATGGTACAATCAGAAGCAGTATTTTCAGTCAGCTAACCGCGAATAACAATGGATTGTCGGCATTTCTTAAGTGAGTGAGCCCTATTCTGAACACCTTTTTGGCATTGCCCAAAAGGTGTTGCCAAAAAGTCTAGGGGGAACAACTCGATTTGCAACGCCTGCGGCTCGGTAGGCTTTGAAGGCGGAGGTTCGAGGCCGAACACACGGCGTAAAAATTTAAGAGTGTTCATGGTCTCGGCGTGCCAGCCAGATGAGCACGGCCAAACATTCAACCCCTTAGCGATTCGCCAGGCATTCGATCGTCCGCGTCAGCTTGACGGCGGCGATTATGAGCCTGGGTTGGGCGGGACTCGAACCCGCAACCAATGCCTTAAAAGGGCACTGCTCTACCATTGAGCTACCAACCCGTTCGGCTCCCGATAGGGGAAAAATCGGGGCGCTGTAATTAACGCCCGACGCAAGACGGTGCAAGCTTCAAAAGATTGCGGAATGCGGATTGCGGATTGCGGAATGTGAATTCTTGCCGCCTTCGGCGGTCCTTGTGAGGCCAATCGGGGCTCGCCCACCCGCCAGCCCCCGCTAATCCCCTCCTTCTCCTCGGAGATTGGCGATCCCGGGAGAATTAGCGCTTTTCCCTGAGAGACTCTTTTGAAAAATGGCGCTGGTCGTGCATTCTGAGGGGCTGTGCGTAATAAGAATGTCCTCCTGGCGTTTGCGGGGCTGGTCCTGCTGAATCTCGTTTTTGGCATCGTGATGCTGGTGCGGGGGCACCATGACCCGGTCGATGCGCGGCTGCTGCATGAGCAACTGGGGCTCGGGCGGCTCCAGGATGTGCATTACCTGTTTTTTACGCCGGGCTCGCATGCGGACCTGCTGGCGGCGCGGCCGGAACTGGTGGCGACGGCGGATGAGCACGCTTTTGCGAAGGCGGTGCAGGTGCCGGAGGCGTTCCGGGAGCTGGATCATGGGCGGCAGTTCGAGGCGCTGCTGCTCTCGGGCGATCCGACGACTTACAAGCCGCTGCTCAAGCACCTGGCGGAGAGCAAGGACTTTGTGCTGACGTGGCTGGATAATTCGGTGCTGATCTTCCGCAGGTATGGGGCGCGGGCATGGGTGGAGGCGGATCTGACGGCGGCGGCGGGGCAGTTCCAGGGGGAAAACAAGGCGCGCTTCCTGGCGGGGGCGGCGACACGCCTGATCGCTATCGGGCAATTGCCGATGGCGAAGCGGGCGCTGGATGTGGCGCAGCCGCTGGGGGGAAACCTGCCTGAGATGTGGACGGCTCTGGCGCTCTATGACGGGGAGATTGCCCACTGGAAGGAGGCGGTCGATGCGCTGGACCGGGCGCTGGCGCTGGAGCCGGATTTTACGCCGGCGCTGACGACGAAGGCGCAGATTCTCTTTGGAGCCAGGCGATTCGATGAGGCGCTGGCAATCTCTGACAAGGTGGTGGAGGAGCATCCGGATGATCCGTCGATGCTCTTCCTGCACGCGACCATTTCGCACGAGGCGCATGCTTATGACCGGGAGATCGCGGCGCTGAAGCATCTCATCGAGCTGGCCGATGCGCAGGGGCAATCGACGACGGGGTATCGGATTTATCTGGGGCAGGCTTATGCGGAGACGGGGGATGCGATGCCGTCGCTGATCGAGTTTAAGAAGGCGGTCGAGGCGCCGGATATTTCGCCGGAGCAGCGAAAGTTTGCGCAGGATTGCATTGATAAGATCGCGGAGAGGACGGGGAAGCGGTAGGGGGGAGGAAGTTAAAAGTTGGAAGTTAAAGGTTGAAAGTTAGAGGGCTTACTGGAGTGGACGCACGTAGTCTGGGAGGGCTGCGAGGGTCCTCTCGGGGCGGGAAACCCGGTAAACGCGGAGGCCGGCGGCTTCGGCGGCGCGCCAGTCCTGCTCGGGGTCGTCGCCGACGTGGACGGTTTCGGCAGAGGTAACTCCGAGGCCGGAAAGAGCGACGGCGAAGATGCGGGGGTCGGGCTTGTCGATGCCCACCTCGCTGGAGATGACGATGGTCCGGAAGTAGCGGCGGATGCCGAGGTGATCGAGGACCGGGTAGAGGCGCCGGTCGAAGTTTGAGACGACGGCCAGGCGGTAATGGCTGTGAAGGGCTTCCAGGACGGGGAGGACTTCGGGGTAGAGCGCCCACACCCCGGGCTCGGCAAAGTGGCCATATAGCTCCTCGAACATCGCATCAAACGGCTCCTCCTCCGGCTCATGCCCGCAGCCGGCCAACGCGTGGCGCACCAGGGAGCGCCACCAGCCTTTGTCGTCGTCGGGGCGGGAGACTCCGGTCGCGACCCGGGGACCCGCAGCGCGGAAGGCCGCGGCGAAGGCGGTCCCCATTTTGGCTTCGTCCAGGCACAGCCCATGCCGGGCTGCGACCTCCCGGTAATGCCATCCCACCCCACGCGGCAGGTGGATGAGGGTGCCGGCGGCGTCGAAGAGGATCGCCTTTATCATGGAGGCTCTCTTACATAAGGAGAAATTGGCCCTCGGCAAGCTTCGGGACGGGGAAATGATGCCAGTCGGGAGACTGGCGCTCCCGTGGAAAAAGGGCATCCCGGAGGGCTTGGCGCGGTTACTCCGTGCCAAGCTTGACGTTGCCCTTTCTTTCAACGACTGTACCTAGTTCCGGCAGCCAGATGAGTGGGCTTACACCCCACTTTTTTTTGTCCCTGCGGGGCACCCTAGACTTTATGAATAGCGATTTGGTTTCAGCTCTGGATTATTTTGAGCGGGAGAAAGGCATCAAGCGCGAGATCCTCATTGAGGCGGTCTCGAACGCTCTGCTTTCTTCGTCCAAAAAGGCGATTGGGCCGGCCAACGATTTGCGGATCGAGATCAATTCGAAGACGGGCGAAATCAAGGCCGTGGCCAAGCTGCGCGTCGTCGATTGGGTCCGCAATGAATTTGACGAGGTGGCGCTTGCCAAGGCTCAGAAGCTGAAGCCGGACGCGCAGATCGGCGAGATGCTGGATGTGGAGGTCACCCCGCGCAACTTTGGCCGCATCGCGGCCCAGACCGCCAAGCAGGCGATGATGCAGCGCATCCGCCAGGTGGAAAAGGAGATGGTCTATGACGAGTTCAAGGACCGGGCGGGGGAGATCGTCAATGGGACGGTGCGCCGTTTCGAGCGGTCGGATGTGATCGTCGACCTGGGCAAGTTCGAGGCCATCATGCCCTCGCGTGAGCGGGTCCAGACGGAGGATTACAATGTCGGGGACCGGCTCCGGGCGTATGTGGTCGCCGTCGAGAATACGCCCCGCGGCCCGGAAATCATCCTCTCGCGCAGCCACCCGAATTTTGTGCGCCGCCTGTTCGAGGTCGAGGTGAGCGAGATCGCGGACCGGACCGTCGAAATCAAGGGAATCGCCCGTGAGGCCGGCTATCGCACAAAGATCGCGGTCCATAGCGCAGATGACAAGGTGGACCCGGTGGGCGCCTGCGTGGGCATGCGCGGCTCTCGCGTGAAAAATATCGTCCGCGAGCTCAATAACGAGAAGGTGGACATCATCCGCTGGAGCGCCGAGCCGAAGGAATTTGTACTGGAAGCCCTCAAGCCGGCAAAGATCAAGAGCGTCGGCCTTGATCCGGAGAAGAAAGTAATCAATATTCGCGTGGACGAAGATCAGCTCTCGCTGGCGATCGGCAAGCGGGGCCAGAATGCCCGCCTGACGTCGCGCCTTCTCGGCTGGGACATCAACATCGAGAAGGACGAATCCGCGTCAGAGAAGTTCGAGCAGCGAGTCGGCCAGGCCGCCAAGGTCATTGTCGAGGCTCTCGGCATCGACACGGAGACCGCGGTGAAGCTGGTCCGCGGCGGCATGGGGACGCTCGATGTCCTGGCCACCGCGGAACCGCAAGACCTGGCGGACGCGGGCATCGACCTTGAGAAAGCCGGCGAGATCCTCGATGCCGTCCGGCGCACCCAGGTGCAACCCTAGAATTTTAAATGGCTACAACCAGAGCGACTCCCACCCAAAAGACCGGCCCCGCCAGGGGACACGGTCCGGCTGCGTCCCGATCGGGCGCCGCTGCCAAAAAGGCCGCCCCGGCCGCAGCCCAGGAGCCCGTTCCGGAGGCTCCAGCCGCGCCGAAGGCGCCCAAGGAAGTCGTCTCCCTGATCGATGAGAAGCAAAAGACCGTCCGCCATCGGCCTGCCGAGGACTCGAAGGCAGGGCTCCAGCCGAACCGGATGCGGCAGTTGAAGCCGATCACAGCGTCGCTTGCGGCACCGGCCCCGGAGCCCCCCCCCGTCCACGCCGCCCCCCCCGCGCCGGAGCCCGAGCCAGAACACGTCCATGCGGTCCATCCGGAAGCGCCTGCCGCCGCCGATACAACCGCCGAAGAGGATACTTCTCTCCTGGACGAAAAAGTCATCCACATCAAGCCGCCCATCATCATCAAGGAGCTTGCCGCCCAGCTTGGGCTGCGTCCTCCGCAGATCATGAAGGACCTGATGGAGATGAATATCTTTGCCAACATCAACCAGTCCATCGAGGCGGACGTGGCCGGCACCATTTGTAAGAAGCACGGCTTCACCTTCGAAAAGGAGAAGCGGGAGAAAGGCGGCGGAGTCCACAAAGTGGAGATCGTCGTCCAGCCTCCGAAGCTGCCCGAGAAGCCGCGCGAGGAGGAGCTGAAGCTCCGCCCCCCGATCGTCACCTTCATGGGCCATGTCGATCACGGCAAGACCTCGCTCATGGATTTCATCCGCGAAAGCCGAGTGGCCGCTGGCGAGGCGGGCGGCATTACCCAGCACATCGGCGCCTACCGGGTCGATTACAAGGGGCAGCAGATCACTTTCCTGGACACTCCCGGCCACGAGGCCTTTACCGCCATGCGGGCCCGGGGCGCCAATGTAACGGACATCGTCGTGCTCGTGGTGGCCGCCGATGACGGCCCGATGCCGCAGACTCTGGAGGCGCTGGCCCATGCCCGCGCGGCGAAGGTCCCCATCATTGTCGCCATCAATAAAATCGACCTGCCGGGCGCCAATCTCGACAAGGTCAAAGGCCAGCTTCAGGAGAAGGGCCTCGTACCGGAGGATTGGGGGGGCGACGTCATCATGTGCCCCGTTTCCGCGCTCAAAGGCACCGGCATCGAGCACCTTCTGGAGATGATCCTGCTCCAGGCCGAGGTTATCGAGTTAAAGGCCAGCCCCACCGCGTCTGCCCGCGGCACCGTCATCGAGGCCCAGATCGAGCCGGGCCGTGGTCCCACCGCGACCGTCATTGTCCGCATGGGCACCCTCAAGATCGGCCAGCCGTTCATCTGCGGAAACTTCAGCGGCAAGGTCAAATCCCTCATCGACGACAAGGGCCAGCAGCTCAAGGAGGCCCCGCCTTCCACCCCGGTCAAGATCCTCGGGTTCTCCGGCTTGCCCTACGCGGGCGACGAGTTGCTCGTCATGGAAAGCGAACGCGACACCAAGATGCTCTCCGAGGAGCGCCTGGAGGCCCAGCGCAAGGAGAAGCTCGGCTCGCCGCAGCGTCCGACCCTGGAGAATATTTTTGACACCCTGGCCGCGGGCCAGCATCCGCTCCTCAAGCTGGTCATCAAGTCCGACGTCCAGGGCTCGATGGAAGCGCTGCTCCATTCCCTCGGCAATATCAAGAGCAAGAAGATCGACCTCGAGATCATCCACGCCGCAGTGGGTCCGGTTTCCGAGTCGGACATCCTGCTTGCCAGCGCGTCGAATGCGGTGGTCATCGGTTTTAACATCAAGGTCGAAAGCTCGGCCGCCGCCGCCGCCAAGCGCGAGGGCGTCCAGATCCGGCTTTTCTCGATCATTTACGAACTGATCGACCAGGTAAAGGAAGCCATGGCCGGCCTGCTCGACCCCGAGATGCGCGAGAGCGTCATCGGCCACGCCGAAGTGAAGAAGGTATTCGATCTCTCCCGCGGCAAGGTCGCGGGCTGCCTGGTCACCGACGGCCGCATCGCCCGCACCGCCCGCGCCCGCGTCCTGCGCGGCCGCCAGCCCATTTACGATGGTGGCTTATCGACGCTGCGCCGCTTCCAGGACGATGTGAAGGAAGTGCGCAACGGCCTCGAATGCGGCATCAAGCTCGGCGACTTCAACGAATACGAAGCCGGCGACATGATCGAGTGCTATAACCTCGAAAAGGTTCCCCAGAAGCTGTAACCCGGTTCTTGATTCCGGTGCAGGTCATTCCCGGCGGCGCTTTCCCGCCCCGGGTATTCCCTTCCACCCGGCGTCCATTCTATGAAACATCGTCTCGAACGGGTTAATGAGATCATCAAGCGCGAATTGAGCGAAATCGTGCAGCGCGAGGTTGTCTTCTCCGCGCCGCTGGTGACCATTCAGAGCGCGGACATCACCCCCGACCTGAAGACCTGCCACATCTACGTGAGCGTCATCGGCAACGACGCGCAGAAGCAGGAGGTCATCGTCCGCCTGCTCGACAAGCGCAAGCACCTCCAGCACCTGCTCATGAAACGCGTGGTCCTCAAGTACACGCCCCAGCTTCATTTCGAGATCGACCACGCGCTGGAACGCGGCGACCGCGTCATGCAAATCCTCGACGAGATCGAAATTCCACCCGATGACAACAAAGAGTAACGCCACCCTGGCAGAAATCGCGCAGGCCCTTCGGGACCACCAGAAGTTCACCATCATGAGCCACGTCCGGCCCGATGGCGATGCGCTCGGCTGCATCATTGCGCTGGGGCTCAGCCTGCGCCAGATGGGCAAGGAGGTCACCCTTTGGAACGAGGACGGCGTAGGGGAGAAATTCCATTACCTGCCCGGTTGGGAGATGGTTTCCAAGCCGCCCACGGAGCCCGTGGATGTGGAGGTGGCCGTCGCCCTCGACACCGCCACCCGGGTGCGCCTTGGGACCACAACCCTGGATGCGATCAAGTCCGCCAGGCTCTGGATCAACGTCGATCACCATGTCAGCAATGAGGGCTACGGCGACCTCTGTTTCGTTGACCCCACCGCCCCCGCCACCGGCCAGATTCTTTACGAGTTGATCGATTTCGCCGGCTTCCCGCTTACCACGGACATCGCGGATAATCTTTTCGCCGCCATCTCGACCGATACCGGTTCCTTTCAATATCCGAACACCACGGCCCAGACCTATGAGATCGCGGCCGCGCTCATCCGCGCCGGCGTGAAGGTCGGCGAACTCTCGCAAAAGATGTACGAGAGTTATCCTCTGCGCCGCATCCAGCTCCTGCGCGCGCTGCTCAACGTGCTCAAGATCACGTGCGATGGCCGCGTCGCCAGTTTCGTCCTCACGCAGCAAATGGTCGCCGAGCTGGGAGTGCAGCCCGATGACAACGAGGGCCTCATCGACACCATCCGAGCCATCGAAGGCATCGTTGTGGCCGCCTTTATCGAGGAGCTTCCCACTGATGGGAAGATCCGGATATCCCTCCGTTCAAAAGACCCGCGCGTCGATGTCTGCAAAATCTGCCAGCAATTCCGCGGCGGCGGTCACACGCTCGCCGCCGGAGCCCGCATCCGCGGCACCGTCACCGAGGTCGAAGAAAAAGTCCTGAACGCCATTTGCAATGAGATGCCATGAGACCACAAACTGAAATAGACGGCGTCCTTCTCGTCGACAAAGCCCCGGGGATGACCTCCCACGATGTCGTGGCGCTCGTCCGGCGCCGCCTCGAGTTCAAGAAGGTGGGCCATTGCGGCACGCTCGATCCCCTGGCCACGGGCCTCCTCATCGTCGTCCTCGGACGTGGGACCAAAATCCAGGACCTGCTGATGAGCGAAGACAAGGAATACGTCGGCACAATGCGGCTCGGCATCGTCACCGCCAGCCAGGATGCCGATGGCGCAACCACCGAGACTCGCCCGGTGCCGGAGCTGACGCCGGAGCAGGTCGAGGCTGCGTTTGCACACTACGATGGCGATTTCTACCAGATGCCGCCAATGGTATCGGCGATCAAAAAGGACGGCGTCGCCCTTTACAAGCTGGCGCGCCAGGGCAAGACCGTGGAGCGAGAGCCGCGGTTCGTCCACGTTTTCGCGCACGAGGTCCAGGGCATCCGTTTGCCGGAGATCGATTTCCGCGTGGTCTGCAGCAAGGGATTTTACGTCCGCACCTACGCGCACGACATCGGCATGGATCTGGGCTGCGGCGCGCACCTCCAGCAATTGCGCCGCACAAAATCGGGCCGGTTCAATCTTGACCGGTCCATCACCGTGGATGAACTGGCCACCGGCTCCGGCGAAGCCATCCGGTCAAAAATTCTGACGCTCCCGGAGGTTTCGCGACTCCGGGGGGCCTAAGGAGCCAGGGAGCCCGATGACGAATTGGAAAAAATGCTCCTGAACGCCATCCCGGAACTAGCCACGGTTCCCGGCCCCGTTTTTCTGGCAATCGGCGTTTTTGATGGCGTCCACCTTGGGCATCGCTCGGTGCTCCTACAGGCACTCGCTGATGCCCGCGCAGTCGGGGGCACCGCCGTGGCAGTGACCTTCGATCCTCACCCCGCGAAGGTGCTGCGTCCGGCCAAAGCCCCTCGCCTCTTGACCGCCACCGCGCACAAGCTGCGGCTCATTCGCGGGCTCGGCATCGAGACGGCGCTGGTCATTCCCTTTTCCGCGGAATTCGCCGCCACGCC
>Ga0182030_10006007_pt1 | contig 25694 bp, 27 predicted proteins | sample 812S3MmetaG_FD_121299 | JGI IMG/M metagenome (GOLD analysis project Ga0182030, IMG submission 121299) | Permafrost microbial communities from Stordalen Mire, Sweden - 812S3M metaG (Illumina Assembly) | ecosystem: Environmental > Terrestrial > Soil > Wetlands > Permafrost | place: Sweden...
AAGCGTAATAGTTTTCGTAGAACAAACGCATCGATTCGAGCTCTTTCAGTTGCTCCTGGATCTGCATTTTGGTTTCGTCCCATCGAAGTCTGAAATCCGAACTCGCCATCAAGTATCCGGGGAGATGGGCACTAATCGATTCCAGAATAGCGAACGCATTTGTGGTCGTATTGTATGTGGCTGTGAGATTGGAAACATGTTCTTGGATGACCTCAAATCGTGTTTCCATCTCACTCAATCTTTCCCGCAATTCGGCGACCACATCTTCTACTTGATTTGCATCATTCTCTAGGACTGCGAGCATCTCCTTTCGCTCCTCATCACTAGGTGGTTCCTCTTCTCCTGCAGTTTGGCTTGTATTCATGACTCCCGAAACACTCACGGGCTCCGCTCCTGGAGGTAGATCCGAGGCTGCTTTCCGCACAGCGGCATATCCTCCCTCGGTATGTCTGATCGCATTAACGCAGAGATCGAAATGTGATACGAGTGAATCGAGCAGAGATGCCATTTCCTGAGCATGTAACTCGAGTGCTTGGAGATTTTCGGGAATCGGGGATTGGCTGAGGGAGGCATTCGAATTTGAGCTAGAGAGTGTCGGAGCAGATGTCATGGCTGTCTTGAGGGCTCGGAGGTCGTCATCAAAGGATAATATCGAGGAGTCGAATTTTGTTTGCGTTTCCTGTTCGTCTTGTTAGATCTTTTGGGGACCAAAGGGAGATACCGTACTTGTGATTGCCGAACTGACTCTTTTAGAGCATCTCGCATGGTCTCGACATCCTGTTCATCAACAAAATCCAGCAGTGATCGAGGATCTTCCGCAGAGGGTCGGAAAGTTGCTTCCACCATAGTAGACCTTAGTACATCCATTGTTGATTCGAGTCTTGCATTCGCCGCATCCAGTGTCTTCAATACCGTCTATGCAAGCCATGAGCTATGTTCGAGTTATCCCAGAATGGCTCGTACCTTGAAATCTCTCTGACCCTCATTATACACATTTTCAACCCCGCCCCGCACCTTCCTCAATATCTTGACCTGTTCAGATATGCCATTTCTCAAGAACCCCGTCCGAGCAGATAATTTAACGCTCTCTTCTAATGCCGATCGCGCCGAGGTAACAATTTCATTCGCTCGCCATACGGTGGAAATCGATGATAGTGAGCGCTTGGATGCAAGAAGGTGAGACACGAGAGTTTCAAGTGGAATGTCGTGAGAGTGGGATTGTGATGCGGATGGGGAGAGCGAGGAATGGCTTTGTTCCGCAGCAGAGAATGACATATTGGCGCTCAGATGGTCTCAAACAAAATCTCAACTTGTGATGATCCCTCCCATTAACTGTCAACAAATTGAAGTTTTGAAGTTGTGGGAAACAAGAGAAATATAGACAAGGCTGTGGCTCGGGGTTCACTATTACGGCGAACTTTAGACCTCACATATGACGCACGTGATGGCGTGCCAAACATCGAGGTTTCATTCTTTTTCCAATGACACATCCCATTTCTTTTTTGGCCAAAAGAAAACACATCTCAATTCAAGTATGATCACTTTCTTACCAGAAAATTCATGTTTTGGCCCCCTCACTTCGTCATTAAGGAAGCTGTGACCTATAGATCTTGATAGAAGCCTGTCATTCCAATATGAGCCTTCTTCCAGGCTATGCAGCTTGTCCTCGATGGGATATCCAAAGGGCGAGCGAAGCCCATCATCTCATAAGTCTCGGTGCGATAATAAGCAATGAAACTCCCGTGGAAATAACCGAGTTCACGCTGTTCCTCCAGCTTCCAGTAGAGATACGCGTCGAAGTCTGGGAAGTAGCATGCTTCATTCCTCACAATATAGACGTCTGGCTACATTCTCTGAGTGAAGGCTACATCTTTGGAGTTCATGTCACGGAATTTGGTGCTTACTGCTTTAGATCAAACTCTATCACTCGCCGTTCTCTACGCCTGCCATCTATCTCGGAAGGTTGGGCTCACTTTTCACCACCTTTACTTTGGAACCGACACCCACAATTTCGAGTACTTTAAGTTTGCGGCGAATCAGACCATGTAAACCAATTTTTCTGTTGACAGGATTTGTTAGCAGGAGTGAAGACTCCGAACTTCAGAGCCAGCTGGAGAGATAACTAAAATCGTAGGGACGAGATTTCTAGCAGTCCCTGCGTCAATATACTCTGGTGCTAGTCACAGGTTACTTGAGGGAAGGCTCAACGATAATCTGATTTAGAAGAATCCCGCTCTTGAGGAGGTCATATATTGGAGGTTGACAAGCCACGAGATTGCGGACAGGAGATCAACCACCTGCGATTTCATCGATCTCAAGGAAGTCATCCATTTCGTTGACTACAATTCGCACGAGGCGCGGCGTCTCGCACGAGCATTGTCGAGAGTGGAATCGTTGCTCCTGCAGAAAATGATGGATGGAGGCTCTAAGAAGATAAAAGCGGATAATGGAGAAGTGGTTGCGCTCCATCCAAAGGTAAAAATTGCAAGGCTCAGACAATGATCAAGGTATGAGATACACTTCAAGGTGCATTGCATGCTCTTTCGAGCGTATTGCGATCCAAAACACTCATTAAATATGTTCATTAACCTATATACCCTATGGCTTATGCAAATTAACAAGTCCCCAGCCCAAACGCCGCCCTACCAAATCGGCCTTCCGAACCAGGATATGCACCACCCCACTCCAATTTTCTCTCCTCAAGTGGATCATATTTCTCCTCTCGACATCTACTCATTAAAACTTGGCTATTCCAATGCTGCCATTCATACATGCCCATATCGGGCTTGAAAATATCGTCATACGGAAGCTCAGCCATGGCACCCATGAAGGTCTGGAATGGCTGGGGTTGGTGACTCCAAGTTGAGTTCTCAAATTCGGACACCTCGGTTTCGGTCGGACTAGAGTCCTCGATCTGTGGTAATTCAGGCCAAGTAGCTTCCTCGTATAGGCCATCCAGGTCTGAGAGCTCCGCCGAAGGTGATTCTGCGTTGGAATGAAGACTTGGTTCGGACATAGGAGGAGAGGGTAATGTTCTCATCTCTAGCCAGGAATCTTCTTCCATCTTGGCCACCTCCTCTGGGTCTGGGTACTCGAACTTCCCAGTATCTACCACGATTGTGGACGAGGTTCTTGAGTTGTTCCTCGACATGGGTACCGTGGGTGACGGGAGTGAGCTCATGAGTTGACCTCTGGTAATCTTCCTTTCCGTTGGGTTGGCTCTTGTGGATCTCTTCTCGACTCGATTGGTTTGCCTCCTCTTCGTGCCTTCTTGTGTATACGAAGGTCTTCTCGCATTGACTATATTGCCATTGGCGTCTCTCCAGAGTCTCTTTCTGGTTGCTAATACCCCGAGTCCTTCTCCTCCAGCTTCGTCATCCTTTTCCTTGTGGCGGGCCATGTGTCTATCTGAAGTGTATATTAGCATGAGTCATACGCAATTGGTGACATATCAACCCACCAAGCAGGTCACGGCGCCTGAAATGTGCACTACATCGCAAACAGGTATTATTTCCATCCTTATGATTCAAAGCATGACGATGAAGGTGTTCAGATCTGGAAAAAGACTTCCCACATGACGGAAAGCTACAACAAAATTTCTTCTTGATATCTGAGCATTTGGAGCTCGATGTGGACATAGATGAGATGGAAGAGGATCTTGAGCTTGAAGGAGACATGTCGATTAAACTAATTCGACGAAGCTATAATCTCTGAACGTTCGAAACGAAGGATTGAGGAAAGGAGGGGTTCAAGAATGCTCCTCGGGGCACCAGGTATATCAATGCGAGATTGCGGAAAACATTCCAGCGAAGCTTGCCCAAGCTCCCATACAAAGCCACCGATGATCGGGCGTGCAACCCATGGCGCGCAGCATCATAGCCCGAGCTTCTCGATGACAGGCCCCCCGCTCATCCTTCGTTCGTCGATATAAGGAAGTTATCCGTCCAGTTAGTCCCTAAAAGGTATGGAATAGAGGGGCGCTCTCAGCGCTCACGGCGCTCTCGTCCGCCACTTCACCTACCTTTCCCACATTAACATCATTTGCTCCACACCACACGTTCTCTCATCGAACTTCCTTTCCGGGCAACTTCTACCAACCACTTCGATCTCATTGGTCGTACCATTCGTGGACTCAGAGGAAAGGTTCCAATAGGCCAGCCACGCACATGGCCATCCCACATTTCACGTAACGGCCTTCTCGCCAACCAAACGCCAGTATCCCCAACCCAGCAAAATTACCCCTCCTTCCCTGGATCCCCTGCCCAAAAACCCCTCCAAAGCATCCTAATTATGCGCAATTGACGAATTCAAATGCAATTGGCAACAGCAAATAGGAAAAAGATGAACATGCAACCCTTGCCCGTTCAACGGCGCACTTGGTGCGCCGCGCCCTTATCGCCAACCAAAGGCGGCTGCAACTTCTTATCACGGATCCGAGTTGTGAGCATCACTTGCATTCATAATCAAAGGAGCTCCCCGCCCTCCATGCCTGACAGCCTGGAAGTGCACTGCATGAAGTAGCAATAACACATGACACATACACACGTATACACACATCCAAGTCGCCGACGGGCCTGCGCCCATTGGCTTATATCGGCGTTACCCACCAATCGCGGGTCGAGGGTAGCAATCGTGGATTTTCTTCGGAGTTCTTCAGCAAGCATGGAGGGGCAATTCAGATAAGCGATAGGCATCTTATTGCTGCTAAATTCGGCCGGCACCATAATTAGCAAAGCCGACGGCTTACCAATTTGGGTGTACTTTCGGAGTACAGTGCGACGGCTCTTGAGTTCCTCAACAGACTACTGTTGTGACTATTGAGTCAGGCAACCATACTCTATCGAATCTGACGCCCTTGAGATGTCAAATTGCGCAAGATCGAGCCGTGGAGAAGAGTGGACACTGTGGACAGGATCTTTTTAAGCATTTCGCAGACCCGATTCTAGAGGGTCGGCTAGATTCTTGAGTCATGTTTTCCCTCAAGCTCTCACTCAGCGGTCTCCCTTGGGTTTACAAAGGAAACTAACGGCGAGCTCGAACAGGAAATCCCAAGAAATCAGCAAGTGATGATTTTAGCATCCCGAACTCGGGATTTGGCCTGGTCTGCTCTACAGGTCTTTGACGGCATATGCTAAAGCTCAAATTCCATTTAAGATTACTCCAATCTAATCGCATCCAAACCATTCAGTGACAAAGAGGAGGATAAATCATCTCCCCACAAAACCTTGTCCTTGCAAGTACCGTACATGACCGTGCGCAAAGCAAATTAATTTAATTCCGACGGGGTTCGGAGTACATCCTCGGCACTTCGCACTTTGCCGGATACCCTTTGCAGCACCAAACTGCGGAGCTCCCACAAATCAACGATGACGATCAGATTGACAGAGATAAAGATAGGTACTGGGAGGGGGGAGGGAGACACCACAAATCGGCAAAAGATAGGCAGAGAGTTCCGTGAATGAGCGGGAATACCGCTTCAAATCGCAACGTTACGATGAGACTTCATCACGTGCGTTCTCTCATCTCATGTGCATTGAAATAAAGCCAAGAGACTTGTCTTGTTTTTATTCAAGTGACACAGTTTCAATCTGAAGTAAAGGAAAATTTAAGAAATATGAGGGAAATGGGAAACGCGCAAGAATTTGGGGTCAACGGCGGATTTATATCTCCCCAGACATAGCCCATCGCCCCTCCCCCATTCTTGACCGAGCTCGAAGTGGAAACCTCACTCGCTCACTCGCTGTCTGACCGAAGCATCAAGCCGTCAGCTCACCCTTTAAGCTTACCTTGCAGTCATGTCACTGCGGAAAAAGCAAATCTCTTCAAGATATGATTGGATTGATTGGGTCCAGTCTTGTTAACGCTGTTCCAGACGATGCCTGGTAGGTATATAGTACATGGCTCCTTCCAATCTGAACGTATCCCACTTATTGAAACACTCTCAACCCCGCTCCGGATTGTCTCAGCCTATGTGAAACAATGAAAGTGCTATCCGCTTCCGCTTAGTATGCGCTATAGAGATCATCATCACCATGTTCAGCTTCTCCATCTTCCGGCTTGCTTGTAGGCGTGCTCTTATTCTTCTGCGGAACAGCCTCTTCTCCCCTACCTTCAGTCATAGTCTGATCCCCACGTAGCATCTGCTGCATCTCGCGAGCTTCGTTCAAGTCTCCGTGCATAGCTTGTGTTCTTCTGGGCATCGAGTCCTGTTGTCCAGATCGCTCCCTCGACTCATTGTTCTCTTCATTATCTGGCCGATATTCGTACCTTAAAGATGATGACCCACGACGCCTAGACAGTCCACTAGGTTCCCCATTGTCTGGGCTCGCTTCAGACAAGAGTTCAGGACCCTTAAATGTTGATCTTGTCAAGTCATTATCAAATTCATTCGAGACTGGCCCTAAGATCAGTTCTTCCTCAGCAGGTCCATTCTCATCCTCAGAGGAAGAGGATTCAGAAGAAGACCCGACCTCCTTAATAACAACGCTTACGTTGGCCTCCCCATTTCCTGGCGGGGGAATAGACATTGGCGAGGCACTAGATTCTCCATTATCTAGCTGCTGTTGATACATTGGTGAGAAAGAGTCAGGGACCGAAAAAGCCCTACGCCGGCGATCGTAGCTGGTATTGTAATGTTCCACCAATCTATCATCCTGAATGGCGCAATCTAAGCCTGCTGAAAGATTCGCCACACCAATAGGGCTGAGCTGAGATGGTCGTTGACGGTCACTGAGACGAGGCGTGAGCGGGGGATGGCTCAGATTTTGTCAGTCTCATTATGCAATGAATTGTGAGACAATGGGAATTGACAAACCTTGGTCTCCTGACACTCCGGTTCGGAGTAGTGAGGGCCTGCAGTCTGGGATTGACAGGTGAATCGATATTTTGAATATGCTGGGTTGAAAGAGGGGTTCTGGAACTTTCGCTCCGGTAAGTCGATGCTGAATTATTGCGTCTCAGGGAAGTTGCGTTAGCTGAAACCCGTTGTGCTAAATTTGTATGATTAATATCCCCAAGGCCTTGAGGGTTCGTCCAAGCTAGGTCCGGTCCTAATTGTCTAGCTTGTGGTGGCACATTCGTAGTCCTTATTGCTGAAGATGAATTAGTTGATTATTTGGAAATAATTGACACAATCAGGATTAGACAAACCTCTGAGATCCCCTTGCTCAGCTGATTGTTCAGCCCGAACTTGATTAACCAGAGGTAAAATTGTTGGGGTCCCGGATTCGGTCCTAGGAAGAGGAATTCTACGACATTTTGTCAACTCCGAATGTGTCTGAAAAACCCAGACAATCACATACCTCTGGGATGCGCTCTCAGCAATACCATCCCCCGCATCAGAAGATTCAGACGAGACCGCACTATCATGAAGATCCTCCGGCACGCTCGTCTCTTTCTCTTTCCCCTTATCCGCTTTCGATCCGGACTCTTCTTTTGCATTATCTGTGTCCGCAGGATTCTGATCAGCCCCTAAATCTGTAGCAGAAAATATAGACGGATTTTGAGTTTCTACAGAGTCTTGTGACACATTCAATGCAGTGCCAGACTCCGTTGTTGAGCCGGATCGGAGGACCGGTGGAGCGCCGGTGGATGTCTGAGGCCCTGTTATACAATCAGACTGTGTTCGAGAAATCTATTTTTCAAGTCTGAATTTTCATAAGAAATTGAAAACTTGTAATCCGCTGATAGGAGACTTGCGTTCTGATCTGCGAGCTCGGGCACGCTGGGCTATGGCTTGGGGAGATAAGTCCTCATTTCTGGCGGTCTCTGAACCGGGTTCATGTCTGGTGCTGGATTGGGTATCCCTGATTGTATCATCAAGCCCTCCACTTTCAGGTGTTGGATCTTGGTTGAATTGACTGTTAGTTGACTCTGATTGAAGCAAATTCCCATTGTCCTGTTGTTCTGAGGTCGATGGTGGCTTGGAGTTCTGCTGTTGCTGCCCAGGGTTGTTGCGCTCACGCTTAAAGAGCTTTTTGACCTTCTGAAAATTGAGACCCATTCTGCTAAATTGATATTGTAAATGCGCCAAGTATATTCATACAATAGCGAATGTGGACGATGGTTGGTTGGATGAGTATAATCATAATATATTCTGGAAGGGGAGGATAAGTAAATAGCTGGTCGCTCTTTCCACATGAAGTAATAAAGAAGGATCAACGGAAGCGAGTATTCACCTTTCAATAAAATCTGAATATTTCAGAGTATTTGAGACGTTGAGTATGGTAGATCCTAGATGTTGTGATCTAGGTGCAATGTATTAACAAATGCTTATATATTTGGAGCAATGATATGGGCTTGCCAAGCTATGCACCATTCCTCCCATATTCCCGATCCCATTCTAATTTCAATCGACCTGATAGCCGGGACGATAATCCAATATGGCCCGGCTCATATTTCGTGACTCGGCTTGCATAATACTTGATAGGAGAAAGTGTCGTAACCACTACACAAGTCCATAAGACCAAAATTTCAGTCGAGTAAAGGGCGTAGATAGGGAAAACGAACCTTGGGAACACAGCTACATGAATTGTAGAGATAAAGAGCCAGCCGAAGATAGCTTTCGTCCTCCAATTTCCATACCGAGCTAGACCTTTGCACAGTGCCCACAAGATATCAATCTTGGTTGGATATAACGCCAGAGTGGCATATACATCGTATAAAAGGGTTGTCGTTTCCGTAGCACGTAATAACGCATCCTGAAAGACTCCATAGGCTAGTAGAGTCAGTATACCTTGCAACCCGCGACCACTGCTCTAATTCTACGCCAAATCAGCTGCCTTCGCCGCTTTATAGGATATTTCCCCGAACCTTATATTGATACTAATAAAGGACTACCTACTTTTAGCCTCTGTGTAGTCGAAGGTGAAAGGGCCATTGGTATTTTGAATCGAGTTGAAGCCCACGTTACCCGCACACAGCACGGAAGGAATGTCATGAGAAACTTGATTATTGCAGGCGACAATGTGCAGTCGGAAAAACGGCTGAACCTCTCTGACGACCATTTGTGTCCAGCACCTTCCGTTCATAAACTATGGAACCTCATGAAGTGGGGGATGAAGTAGTGAAGATCTTTTTGGCCGGGGTTAGTTTCGCCCAACCCAAATAGTAAATTCCAGAACTTGCAAGTTTTGGGACCACTTTGGAATGCCACTCCGGGATGAAAACACAAAATGGAATTTTGGGAATTGCTCGGCACTTGAAACTTCTGTTCGACCATGGAGGGCGTCACTGGAAGAGATACCAGCAACGATTAGACCACGTGATCAAAGAGCTCTTATCATGGAAATGTCTTGAGCCATTCCTTTAAAGAGCTCTGCTTGGGAAAGTGAAGCCGGGGTTGAGAATATTTCTCTCCTTTTTCTCCTTTTTCTCTTTCCACAGGTGGGAGAGGGACTGTATCACCTCGAAGGGCATGATATCTCCCTCTTAACTCAGCAACAAATTACATTTCGACATGTCTGATTAATGAGATAAAGACGAATAAAAGATTGGACAAAGCTAACAAAAAAGGGGTAAATCTTCGCAATGCTTAATGAAAACCACTAGAAGTGGTCTTATGATATCAAATTAAGTCACCTGAGCATGGGCTGCTTCTCCCAGACTTCTGGAGTCCATGGAAAATTCCCCAGATTTAAGTCACCCAAAATTTAGGAAAATTTTAATAACGATGCTCGCACATGAAAAGTCACTCCGACCACCTTTTGGGGCTTCATAAAAGCCTTCACTCACCCCCTCATGACGCTCTTTGTGTTAGGATGATGATTCTCTCTGGCGCTCTTGCCATCTATATCTTCATAGAGATTCTACAACATCTCTATCGGAATATGGCGGAGGTACATAATAGTCATGCCGATGGTCTTACCCCACTTGACCAAACCTCACTGCGGACGATTGCAACTAAAAAGCAGGTGGAGAGGGAGGATCACTTTCAAAACCCAAACCTAGCATTATAACTCAAGCGTTGAGCGGATGAGTTAACATGATTAAACCGTGATTCGACTTGCAAAGTAGGGAGGGGCGTTGGTGAGATGTGCAATCAATATCGGCGAAGAAGAACATAGTGACATGGATATAAGTCTTGCCAAGAGATTGATCAATGGAACTCTCGCCTCCGTCTGTATTGATGTCTGAAGCTCAAAAGTCGTCGTCTAACCTAAAGTGGAAGGCGAACAAAAATGGGTATACGGTTTACGATTTGAAAGCCCGCACCGGTAGTGAAAGAAGTCCAAAGACAATAAAAGCGGTTTGAAGATATGTCATTAATCCCGCAGTAAGAATTAGCATGGTAATTGTGCGCTTAAATTCAATATTTGATGCATAATTTTGAGCACTAAGGTAGGCTGAGATAATATTTGAACGTCATGCCAGCGGAAGCCTGGTCCCTGACTGCGGAGATCCGAACAACAATCGCTAATTGTAATATAATTCCGAGGGACTGGGCTTTGATCGCCTGTAAAGAGAATACGTCCCTCTATGTTGGTCTTATATCAAACCAATGATGACTTACATCTGCATTCTAACGGTATGATATACCTTGTTGCTCCGAGATGATCGAAGACGCGAATAGGACGAAGCGGGGGAGAGGGTTATGCTGCAAGCTCTCACATTCTTGGGGATCTTCAAGCGAATGAGGTACGGGAGATACTATTTTCAGCTCGTAGAAAATATACATTGAGGATATGCATGTCCAGGGATAGGTCCTAATGATCTTCAGGGACCGGGATCCCAGGGTTCCATCACTTTCTCCGCTACGAAAAATAGGCATTCTGAAGATCCAAATGCAGAAATTGAATATATTAATTGGCACCTCTCACCTGCGCCTCTGTGTAACAACGCAGCCCCAAAAGGAACTTCGCGACATGTAGAATTGCTTGGCGGATGTCCAGCTCTGGTTTAACGAGGTATGATTAAGGTAAAATGGCGGCGAACTTTCGGCCGATGAAACTCACTCGCTTGATTTGTTAACTTGAAGGATCAAAGGATGAGGATTTGTTTTATTCATCATAGTGTCAGCAGTAGCTGAGCGCCACGCGTTGTTTACCACACTACGTATATCGGGATGTAGTTGAGGGAAGGATTTTCAGCAGGGGACTGTCGCTAAAAATAAGCCTGTTGGCGCCCCCAGCTGAGAGAATTAGGGCTTCCTTCCGGCTCTGCTTACCGATCATTAACTACAGAACCCCGATATCAACTCATATCACGACGTTCATCCTGTGCACCCGCCATCCCGTCCTCGTATTCAGGCTTTATATGCATGTCATATCTTATCTTCCGAATGGCAGTGTGCCTCGTGGCTATCTCAAGGGCACACTACGGGACAGGCTGAAGCAATTGAGTTGAATCCTTGTCCCTGGGAACAGCCCGCATAGGCAGACTTCTTGCCTCCAGTGGTCTGCGGATACTTTGAAAGCCACAAAAATCACGCTAGCTTGCTGAAGAAGGGGAACTGCATCTCTCATTAGTCTGAGCTAGGATGTGGGCGCCACCAACACCTAATGTCCGGCCGGATCTCACTTGGTGATCCGTGGTAAAAGATACTTGAGCACAAGGCGGCTCCTCTCCAATCACACCCAGACGCACCTGATTATTAGGTGGTGTGCAGTTCACATTTGACACATGATACCTCTGGTCACGCCGCTTTTGAGCTATCGTGAAGCTCTCTAATCTGCACCTCAGTCGCAAAGTTTGAAATCGGAGGAACTCTGTTCCATAGACTTAGATTATTCTTCGGCGTATGTTCAGACTAATGACTGCCTTCCTCGTAAATGGTACATGATATCTGACTGTATGCCTTTTGACTTGGTTATTCTCCTCGCGGTTTGTTTTCTTGTTCCAATGTCCCATGCGTGGTGGCGCTATGGAGCCTTTCTTTTCCACACCGATCTCTTGGCAACTTATACGAGAAGTAGAAGTTTGACGGTCTCTCGCAGTTTTCAGCCAAACAGATCATCAGAAGCGTCAATTGTCATTGGGGCGAGCTCGAGAAATCGAATCTTATCTCGAAGATCCACCCACTCAATCCTCAAGGCATCCTTCTTCTCCTGCATGGCTTTATTGAGTTACAAAGCCTCGCATACTTTCTTTATGTAGTATCTAATTATGGCTTGCCGGTTATCTTGAGCCACCTCTATTGTCTCAGTCTCACATAATAGAATTTTGAGTTCTATTGGCGGCTGCTTCTGCGGGCATCGGTTGCCTCTCTTCAGACGTATTCCGCTTCTCAGTCACAGTTCTGTCACGTTCCAGACCCGAAAGAGTGCTATTTTAATAGATCTAAAAGCATGGTCGTGTGCTCGATATCGACGCCACGCCTCAGCTGTCAAATATTAGCTATGCAAGGCACAAGTGAGGTAGGGCTTTGCGAGTCCATATATACTTGACATATTCCCTCAATCTCTCTCATTTCGAACAGCTCAAGCTTTCGAATACCAATCGTTCTTGTTCGCAACCCCCTACATTCTACCAATATCATGAGAATTCACTACCTCGCTGCCTTTCTGGGGGCTTGGCTTGTTGTTTCACAAAGTAAGTTCCATGTCTAGCTTACGCTATGCTGAAAATGACTCGCTCCCAGCTGACTATCCCGAACTTGCCGTCCCTTTTCTTCAGACTTCCAACCCAGGTACTGTGAGTAGACTTTGAAATTGCCCTATGCCGATAGAGGATGTTTGACTTTGAGTCCCCTTTTCCTTTCATAGGGAGAATTTGAAATATTATTCAGGATCTTCAAAGCTTCGATACTGTTCTCTGTTGTTACTTCAAGACCTTTTCTATTCTTCGGTTGAACCGCTCTTGACTTTAGTAGCCTCTTCCACAAGGATTTCCGTGGGGTGGAAAGACTGCAAACAACACGAATGCATGTAAGTTTTCCCCTTGGTCTTGGTAATATTGGAATGTTAACCTTGCTTAGATAGTAAGTTGTAAATCCTCGCTCAACTAACAATTATCTCTAATCTTTCATACTACTTAGCTGGTAAGTATTCTTTCTCCAGAAAACTGTCCTCTCAGACTGTTGATATTTTCCAGATCCGCCAAATACTGGGTATGTTTCAAGCGACTTTTACTTGCCAGCCGCTCACTATTCTCAGAGTCATACGTTCCTATGACTTTACCATCAGGCGAGAGGAAAAGGCGCCAGACGGGTATCGGGTTGCCGCTTTGACCATCAACGGGCAATTTCCAGCTCCACTGATTGAAGCAAACTGGTAATGCAACACTCTTCTTGCACCTGATGTTCTTCTCGCTAACCACAAACAGGGGAGACATTATTCAGGTGACCGTGCATAACAATATCGATAACCCTCCTGAAGGAACCGCTCTTCACTGGCATGGTATTCTTCAGAAAACCTCGCAGTAAGTAGCCCCATCGATCTTCTCCAGAACTTGTCGCTGATACATCTGAAGATGGATGGATGGTGTTCCCGGCGTGCAGCAGTGCCCGATTCCACCAGGAGGAAGCTTTACATACACCTTTCTGGCAGATCTATACGGCACAAGCTGGTATCACTCTCACTACTCGGCTCAATATGCAGCAGGTCTGATTGGGCCGATGATTATTCACGGGCCCACTACCGTCCCGTATGACATCGGTGAGTTGATATCTCACGTGACTCAACATTTCCGGTTTCTAACATGACTCTCAGATAAGGGACCTATCCTGTTGACCGACCACTACCATCGAGCATATCTTGACATAGTTGCTGATGTTGTGGGTACAGATGTCACTAAAGTCGTAAGTCAGATAAAGAATCCCGCCGTTTGTGATATGCACTAACGAATGAATGGTAGGGCCCTGCCTCAGACAGCAACCTTATCCGTATGCTGAAATCCCTCGACTGTCTTCAGAATCAACACTAACCACTAAAACAGAAGGACGAAATAATTTCAACTGCTCAACTGTCGCTGCTGGAGACAAAACCCCGTGTAAAAGCAACGCCGGGATCACCAACTTCAGATTCACTCCTGGAAAGAAACACAGACTTCGGTTGATCAATGCTGGTGCCGAAGGAATCCAAAAGTTCTCCATTGATGGCCACAACTTAACTGTGATCGCCAATGACTTTGTTCCCATCGAGCCATATGACACTCAAGGTATGTTAACGCCCTGACAATTTATTCCATGCAGTACCTACCCCTTTTTAGTTGTAACCCTGGGAATTGGTCAACGCACCGACGTTATAGTCAACGGACTCCCAGGCGCAACTGGAGCATATCTCATGCGCTCCTCCATCGCTAGCTTCCCCTGTTCCTTAAGTAGCAACCCCGCCGCAACAGCCATCGTCTACTACCAGCACGACGCTCTCTCCCATGGCACACCAAATACCACTGCCTGGCCTGCCTGGACAGCATCTCTAGGCGTGTGCACAAATGTAACCATTACCTCCCTATCCCTAACCTTCTAGCTAACAAATATCAGGACGCACTAACCTCCACCATCCCCTGGTACCCCATAGCTCCCGACCCCAATCCCCCCACAACCCAAAATATCGATATCGAATTCGGACAAAATCTTACTGGGCACTGGGTCTGGACCATGAACGGGGAATCCTTTCGCGCAAACTACAACAACCCAATCCTTCTCCTCTCAAACCTAGGCAACAATTCTTATCCCGATGATCCCCAATGGAATGTCTATAATTTCGGGTCTAATTCCTCGGTTCGGATTCATATTACGAATCCTTTTTTTCTCGCTCATCCGATTCATTTACATGGTCATAACATGTTTGTGGAGAATGTTGGGGAGGGGACATGGGATGGTACGGTGGTGAATCCGTCGAATCCGCAGAGGAGGGATGTCCAGCTGGTTCCCGGGGGTGGGTATTTGGTTTTGCAGTTGACAGCTGACAATCCTGGGTGAGTACACTACACTTGTGACGTTAGAAAGTTCATGCTGATGAAGAGAATGAAGGGCATGGCCATTACACTGCCATATTGCATGGCATGTGAGTGGAGGATTGTATGTCACGGTACTAGAGAGGCCGGCCGACATTGCTAAGCTACATATCCCGAGTATTATGGCGCAGACGTGTAGAGATTGGGCGACGTTCACCAATAAGACAGTGGTGGACCAGATTGATTCTGGTTTGTAATGGAAGGCTTTGGTTAGAGGTAATAAGCGAGTTTGGGGATTTTGTGTGTTTATTGGGCCATCAAGTGAGTTTTCTAGTACAAGGCAATGGAGCTTCATTCCAATAGTTCTATAAGAATATTCCGCAATAAGGATCTGAAGCATAAACCAGGATAAAACGCATTATCAAAGCCTCAATATGACAAAAGCCTCCCATTTATCAAATAATCCACAAGATGCTATAAAGAGTGTTAAATGCCATTCACCAGGACCAGGAGCACGACAGGTCCACAAGAGCGGATAAATTCTTGAGTGTGGGAATGCTTCTGACCTCAATATCATATGGGCATGAAGTATATCCTGAATTTGGAGTGAACTAAGGCGTAAAAAATCTCAAGATCCTACCTACTCTTTTCGCCTATTCACCCCTAGATTTCCCCAGTCTTGTATTCACACACAGTATTTTCTCGACTAGGAAAATTAACCCCAAAAATCTCATCATATCACCATCACGCTAGCATTCCATGTTGGATAGTCGCTCTGCGCTTTCGCATTCACAAAAGAGCTCATCTCCCCATATACTGACATTTTCTCCGTTCTCTCCAAACAACTAATGAACATCATCGTATTTATCGTGCAACATTAGCATCTGCCAAAATGCTGCCTGATTATCTCACAGGCAGTTATCTTAGGTACAAAGAAGATACCAATGTCTTCGCGACTTGGTTACACAAGTAAGTCCTTCGTCTTCCCCTTCCACGGCGCGCGATATCTTCTTGGATGCCTTCCATTCTCGAGTTGCTCTTACTTCTCTCACCATTTGCCATGAAACATATGTTCTTGCAGATAATCGCTGACATCCTTCTTAGCAATGCAGAGGCCTGCGGATATAGAGCCCCTGAGTCGCATATCTACCCAGCGCCGTCTTCATCCGTACCACCACCTACCGTACCACCAGGAAGATTGAAGGGCAAGGCCCGAAAGGAAGCAAAGATGGCTGCTGCTGCCGCCGCGCAAACCTCCCCCATCTCTCAAAAGAAGCCAGCAATCAAGCTACCCACGACCCAAATCATCGTCCAAGCAACGGTAGTTGTAGGATGCACAAAGCCTAAAGTCACGATGCCGATTAGCATCCAGACAGTCTTACAACGTGCCATCGATACTCGTAAGAGATGTACAGATTGGTTCCAGAGTACCGTGTGCGAGGGGGGATCCAATATCCAAGAGTCAAATGCCAAGCATGAGTACTTTATCCAAGTCCTGCAACGAGCACGCGATATCCTGGAGCCCTGCTTTCAGAGACCAAAAGTTAAGGAAGGATCCGACATTCCACAAGATGATCCTGTAGCTGGTATGAGCAATCGATTTGAAGTTTTAGAGGTCGAGGATATTGAGGATGAAGATATTGGTGTCACGACCGCGAAAGGAGAGAAGCAACCCCCCCAGAAAGCAACCAAAGCTCTTCCCGCCACTGTCGAGTGTGATGTTGCTCCCGAAGCCGACGTCGCGTTCATCATATTCTGTTTCTTTGAGGATTTGCACAGAACCCAGGACGTTATCCTAGATTTGTGGGAAGATTATCGTGATGGGGCGCTTGACCTGATGACGGCTTCTCTAACGACAAACCTCGCTCTCGAATTAGTTCGCAAGGCGGAGGAAGATATCAAAACTCTATTCCCTGCTCACGAGAATACGGAGGGGTCTTACGAGGCATTAACATCTGTCCTCCATCCGGTTCCTGACCTCTTAGAGGTAGTTCATAAACAGGCGAAGATGCCAGAATGGTCAGAACTCGGCAGCTTCGTCTACTTGACGACGTACTTCGTCCTCGAGAAATTCCGCTGCATGCATTCCCGATTTCCGACGGTAACTTTCCCAGTGGTCCTTCCAATTCAGCAATTGTATACGGGCAGTAGTATGAAGATCACGGATTGGCTCTGGGAGAAGGATAACTTATTATCTCAGATGTTGCTTGATTTGGACTTCAGACCACCTCGGTATGTCACCGATCATTACATGAAGCTGGCCGGGATGAAGATTGAAAATGAATTCCAAAGACGATACTACGAGGACAGCTTCCCGGTGGAAGATGAGATTACCAAGGCGTTGCACTCGTTGTCTATAGATGGAATCGATATATGGACTGTGTTCGCTGCGCAGATTCTTTTCGAAATCCATCATATACTTAAAGATAACATTGAAGAACCGTACAAAAAATTGCGGCAACGAGGTGCGAATGCAACTGCTACATTGAATTTTACATGGGGGATACCAATGAAAGAATGGGAAGTCAACAAAAAGAGAATGAAAGACTTCTATTTCGCGGGGGTGGATGCCATTGGGCTTTCCTGCTTGACCAAACATGTCGTTGAACATAATACAATGGTTCTTCACAAACAAAAGTGGCTACATCGAGACCGGACGAAGGACGACGTTTTCCCAGAATTTCAGTATCCCGAGGAACAGTTGTATGAGGTTCCTGAGGAGTATCGAGCTCAAGCGAATGCGTTGTACGAGGAGATACAATTAAGATGTCGCTATATCCATGCTTCGGAGGATCCGACATTTTATTTCAAACACAATCCGGTCTACTGTGGTATGGAGTCATTAAAACTCGCATTGTCTATGGAGAAGGCAGGCATTCAACTTGCCAACCACTTCGGCTCATTTGTCTCAACATCGTATCTCTATGTTGCACTAGATGATATGGGCTTGGTTAAGGAAAGATGGACAGAGTTAGAAGAGGCATATACAATGAATATCGCAAAGATCTTCAAAGGAGCTCTCCCTGTCGGCTTCTCGGATATCATGAAGCGGTTCATGCTCACTATGGGATTTCCGGCACAGCATTTCGCCAAAAATAGTAGAAAGACACAAACGGTAGATTACAAGTATCACGAGAAGAAGAGATCCAACATGATCGCCGTCACGGAAATTTCAGAGTTCCTGAAGAACTACTTCGATGGAACCGATGGAGCAGAAAAGCTTCTCCACAACCTGCTCTCCACGCGACCGAAGCCACCGAAACGTCACAGATACAGTTTGACTCATCTTGAAATGCTTTGGGAGGCCACATTTATAATTCCTTCATTTCTGCCAAGAATCGAGGCGGATCATATTGGCATGACGAGAAAATGCCGTACTTTGTTACTGTCAATCAGAAAGGAGATCAAGGACAAACTTGGACTTGAACATTATGTCAATCAAGCAGATATTTCTACATGCTTCTCGCATTGGAATGTCATGATGGTTCTTGGGATCTTCATGGATGTTATAGGACAATCTTTTGGAGAGGGCAAGACCAAGCTAGCAAAGAAAAGTGCGCAGAAAGATAGCCCAGAGGTAGTCTTGAAGGGAATGCTTCTTGCGGGAACTGCGCTTGGGGACTTTCTTAGGGAGCAAACTAAGGAGGATCAAGTCCAACCGTTTGATGTGGTTTCTTCCACGGCTGATTTCGCATGGACCGAGTTCAACAAGAGCGTCTTGGTAGAGATGATAAATGGTTTGCCGTTGACTATATCATACTGTGAGGATAATGCAACTGGATGTGATTGCTTTGCCTAATGAATGTAAGGGTAGATTGTTAGGATTTAGTTAGTTGTCAGATGTCAGCAATAAAAGGAATGAAAGTATCAGATCCCGCCTGACTATCATTGTGACTTGTATTCGATAAGGAGAACCATTTCGTACCGTGCTTGACGACGCTCTCTTCACAATGTCCTGGAAGAGAAGAGACAATCGTACGATGTCAATGACTACGAAAACTCGTCATCAGGGGCTTTTCGGATGGCGGCGCCGGGGATTAGCAGGCTTTGGTGTGGGATTCCGGGCGCCCAGAGGACCGATTGGCAGGGACCTGCATCATTCTGGCGTGACCCCAACTTTTCGTGCGCAACAGCTGATGTTTGCTGCCAGAATAGCCACAAATCACCCCACGAAAGCTGCAACCTCCGTATCTTCTGTTCGCGAAACTTCGAAAACATGAAAGGATTTGTGTGCAGATCTTCCTGGCTGCAGGTCAAAGCTATGCTGGTCAGCGTGGGAGGACAGTATATATTTCAAGGAGTCCTCGCTGGATTGGAAGCACCATAATCCAAATCGAATACATACGATAGCAGACACAAGCTCAAGCCACACACAACCAGACAGCTAGATCGCCAACCTCGAACAATCATAATTCAATGAGAGGATACTTTGGCATCATGAACTCCGCCACAAACAGCTCAGTAGAGTTGAACGGCAACGGAGAGAAAGTCGCTGTTACCCCACCACTACATACCCTCTGGCAACCAAAACCAGATTCTGGAACTTCCACGCCAGAACCTCTCTGGTACCTCCGTGTATCAGTTCTTAAGAACGCAGAGGGGAGAGGAGACTGCCCAAGTCGACGATTCGTAAGTCCCTAGTTCCATTCATTCTATGATATTGAAGGACAATGACTGATTTGCGGTTTCAAAACAGGCCTTCAAATCACTCCACCACCTCACACACGCAGCAAACCAGTTACAAGCCGCATTCGGTAGCAAATTTGAGATAAAGAAATGCGGTATCGAATCTCCAGATGCGATGGGTGGACGGGTCAACGATGGACGGAGCGAGAATATCACAATAGAATACGAGAGTGATTCAGCCGGGGAGCTAGGCTGGAAAGAATTTCTCCATCAGCTTACGATATTGGAGGATGAGTGGGATCATGAGGGGATGAGTGTTTTGTGAGAAGAAATTGCTTTTAATGGCCAAGGGCGCGGGATGGCAGAAAGCTAGGCATGCTTCAGAGCCGGATTGGGATACTTGATTGGGATATTTTTGAAGAGGTGGACATAATGGGCATTGAGGGGACGCTGTATGAGGTTGTGCCAGGGAAGTTCTATGGAGAAACATGGCATGGAAACGGGACCATAGATCTTATTATTTGGAACCAGACGGCATGATGGTAAGGAGTTTCGTGATTTGGGGTGACATTTTGAGATAGGAGTTCATCTACATCATTTAGATATAGATACAATTAGAATATCGTATCTCCCATTTTGAGCGGATCAGTGCCTCTTGCTATAGTAATACAATAATGAATGATAATCGTATGATAAATGGAGAGCTCCGACTTTGGATGACCAAGCCCTATCTGCCGAATCCGTTATTCTGACAATACATTCTGTTGCTTAGCTTGGACTATGCATTCTTTATCCATGCCCTAATAGAAACGTGACATCGATCCATCCTCTCGTCTCCCGGGAATTGGGAAAAACAAAGTTCATAAGGTAAGTTGAAGCACAAGATTGCCGAAGCGACTGTCAACATTTCTGCCACTCGATTCCTAGATCATCATTGTATTTTCCTCCTATGATTAACATCACAATACGAAACTCTCCCGCTTCTAATCATAAGTGCTTTCTCTAATAGTGGAGTATTTATCGGGACGTTGTCGTCTCATAGAATCAGACTGAGTAGTCATCAATCAGATCTTCACATTTGACACAAAACACCATGCGGCGCATGAACACGGACACCGGATCGCAACCTCATGAAACTCCCCAAACCGTCCCAACCATTGAACAGCGGCCTATCTCGGGCCAAAGTGGCCGAAAACGTTCTGTCAGTGACTGTCAATTGCTCATGCAGGCATCTTAGTTTGTATGATCGCCATACAAGATTCTGCGAGATGCATCAGATGTTCTATACCAGCAATGCCATATCAAACTTCATGATTTTGGGTGGTCAACGCCGAAGCTCGATGTCTCTGGATTGGAGATCCCATATGATTTGAATTAATTTTTCATCCAGTTTTTGCTTTGACCTTCTCATCTTGGCCCAGTGGCAATTCTTCATCTTCTCCACCCTCACTGTCGCTCTTTTTTGTTGCTCGGCAGGTCATGATGCGTCAATACGATCTTCGATAAACATTATAGTAAACACTTAGATCAGTGCGATCAAGAGCTGGCCTCATGGGCACCGAGTCCTCGCAGACGGAGGCTTTCTCATTATTTAATTTCTTCTTCGAGAGCCACATGGATGAACCTGGTAAACCACATAAATCGGATTCGTCTGATATCTCACAATGGCTCGCACCAACAGCAACAGTAGTCGTTGAAACGACAATCATAGATCAAAGCACACATATTACTCCCGCTCCAGAACTGCGTATCCGAGAACCCGTTCCTCAAGCAGACTGCCAGGCACTCTCGCAGAGCGCACAGCAAGCTTCACAGAGTGCGCAACAAGCGATCCAACAAGCGTCGGATTCGATACAGCAAGCTTCCCAGCAGGCCTCTCAATCCGCTGCTGCAGCATCGCGATCTGCATCGGAAGCCATACAGCAAGCTACGCAAAGTGCTCAACAGTCGATATCGGCGGCATCCAGGAGTGCTGCGAGTGCAATATCATCGGCGAGCTCGGCAATATCAAGTATACAGGCTTCAGCTGCAAATGCTATATCCCAGGCCAATGCGGCACAGTCTAGTGCTCAGCAAAGTGCTTCAAGTGCGCAGGTACGTCTATCTCTCTTGGCTTACGGTACAGAGGTGACTGACACTGAACCCAGGTTGATGCTTCAAAAGCGGTACTACAAGCTGGAGCGGCTGTCGCAGCAGCAACAGGTACGTAGTGGCGTTTTTAGAACAACCTGAGTTCGCTGACTGTTCTTTTTAGGCAAAGCTGCTCAAGCTGGGTCCTCCTTCCTTGCTGCCGCCGCAAAAGCAACGGAAAGTGCTGATGCGTCTGTGTCGGCATTTGGTGTAAGTATATACATTGTGACCATCGAGGAACTATTTAACATGTTCATGATAGGCTGCAGCTGCTTCACAAATCTCACAAGCAAGCCAACAAGTAACCGCCTCCCAAACCCAAGCCGTAACAGCAACCCAAGCCGCCGTCGCTATCGTCGGAAGCATAATTGCCTCAACCCTCATCACCATCCTAATCTACTTCCTCATAACTCGGCACCGCGAAAAAGCCAAACGCAACTCCCGGTCCCAACAGTCACCCGGCAACCCTCGTTCCTCTCCGGACACTAAATTCCCCGTCTCTGACCAAATAGGCACCACAATCGCTGAGTCCCAATCCCGTTCCCAATCAGCTTACCCCAACCCTACCCTCGACCCCGGCCGCTCCTCCCAAGGCTCTTTCTCCCTCTTTCCCCGTACCACAGCAAGCGAGAACCCCCTCCCCCGCTCCTCAATAATAAAAACAACATCCGTGCCCTGGAACCCTTCAAACCCCCCCAAAGCCCCGAGTTTGGGATCATGGCTCAAACTCCAAGATGGGGTTTCGCCATTCGGACCCATCAAGCTACCTACCGATGAGAAATCCTCTTCCCCGCTGGGAGGCCAGCTGAAATCGCCGTTAAGGAATATAGAAAGAGCGCCGAGTCCCCTGGCGGCACCGAAATTTGTGTCCCCACTTCCCATGCGCGAGCCCAGGATTCCGAATCTGATGGTTAGGAATAAGGATACCAACGCCTCGTCGACTATCAAGTCCGTACCTACGGATCTCTTCCTGCCTACGCGCCAAGATTCAGTGAAACGCAAACCGGTTAGTCCCGAGAGATCTGATAACCCGGAAGTGCTGAGGGATAAGGAGTTATATGATACGAGCGTGAATTATAGAGAGAGTAAAGCGAGTGTCTGGACAGATGATGTAGTTGGCGACGCACCATCCCCAAACCTCCCGTCGCCGCCTCCGCAGCCGGTACAGGTTACCGCGACAAAGGGATATAGCATGCAAATCCCGAGCCCGAAGAAACCCATTAGGACGACGGCAGAGTGGTTACAGGACCAGCAGAGACAGCAAGCTACGCCATCGCCGGGCGGGAGTCCGAGGAATTCGAGGCCAGAGATGAGGTTGGGTGGGTTGTCCCAGAGTGGTCCGAGATTGGGTGTGGGACTGCCGAATGGACCGAGGGGGGCCATGGGCCAGGTTAGGAGTATGACGGGGGAGGTGGGGTATGTGAGAGGATTGAGTAGGTTTTTGGACCCGAGGGATAGTATGAGGGATAGCGGGAGGGTGAGCGGTGGGTTGAACAGGTATCCGAGTGATAGGAGTGCAATAAGTACACCTGGGGTGGGGAAGGCGTTGTGATGGGACGGAATGTCTGTTCATATATACAATAATACCATTCCTTTGATCTCGTGTTTAGCAAGATATGTCGATATTTGAGTTAGTGGAGCAGAGAGGAGGACAAACAGACGACCGGTACAAGAGGAGGCAAGAGTAAGGTTTAAGGTTCAAATTTCCATTGCCATTAAGGCTAGCGATAGTTAATATCCAAACAAATACAAGTATCCAATCCAATCCGTCCATGCAAATGATAGTGGGTATTCATCCATGCCGCCAATAAGACTCCGTCCCCATGATCAAACAAACACCGTCCATCCCACCCCAGCCTGGTATGCCCAACTCCTTAATAACGATGGTATATATATCCGCCAATCCGAGCCAATCTGTATGTGCGTGTGTATTCCGTCCCCTGTCCAGCCCCCACCCCTCAAAAGACCTAAAAGTCTCTCTTCTCCATCGAATCCTCCAATCTCTCATCAGTCATCTGATACCGTCTCTGGGCAAACCAAGCATAAGCCCCGTCCCTTGAGCTCATACGTCTTGGCTTCCTATCCCTCACCACTCTCTCTTGCTCAGGCCTATCAGAGGAGGTCAGCACGCTATCAATACTCCTATCCACACATAGTAAGTAAGAGCCTCAACCAAAAGCTGCAGTGCAAAGGCACGAACAAAAAAGGCAAAAAACATCACAATCAAATCCATTCCAAATACTGTTTGGAAAACGACTCGAATTGCGATATCTAAAAATGCAACTGCAAAATGCACATGTATCATGATGATGATGGGTGGATGGGTGGGTGTAGTATCCAAGATAACCTACAGCGCAGGCAATTCCTTCTCCACCTGAAACCGAACCCGTCTCTTCTGCTCCGCCGGCGTGCTCGGCAGCGCCTTGCTCTCGTAGTAAGTGACCTCCTCCCCGCTGGGCGCCAGCTTCTCGTAATGGCTGTCGGATGACGCGACGCTGGAATAGGACCCGGATGAGTCGCTGCGCGCGCCCCGCGTCGTGCTGCTGAAGGGGGATGTGGTGTATTGGTACGCCATCTTGATGTCGTACGCTTCGTCTTCTTTGTTGCTGTAGTCGTAGGTGTCGTTCTCGCCTGAGCGGTAGTCGCCGCTGGGGAGCTTTTGGTATTTGTGGGACGAGAAGAAAGAGGCCATTTTGCGTGGGAAGCTTAGTTAATTAGAATTGAGAATTGATTGTTGAAGGGTAAAAAGAAGAAAGAATTTTGGGCTTTTGTGGGTTCGGACTGTGACTATGGTGGTCTCTTTATCCGGATAGGTTGTATGAGTGAGGATGTGGGTGTGAGTGAGGATTGGGAGGGACTGCTGCACGGTGATCTTATATAACCTATCTCGCATGTTGGAGATTCGCATGACGTAGGTGTTCGATTCATCGTGGCTGCACTGAAAATAGTTGAGATGGGAGGGAGTTGTGGGAGTTGTGAGGATGTGAGGATTGTTCCTGCGGCTGAAGGATTGGCGATGTGGTGTTGAGGCTCGATGCTCGTTGGTTCATTTTGGTTGGTCGGCAGCTCAGCCTCGTCCTTCAAAGCCCGCATTGAGGCAAGGTGTGGCTGGTGTGGCTGGTGAAGGGCCGTGCAAAACCACCTCGAAACACTATAAGAATGCGACCGTCCCAATCCCTTTCGTACGATGGAGCCTCCTGCTGGATTTCGTTGACTCGATCTCTGACTATGCAAATGGCCCTGGATTCAATTCTGCCTCGTTCTACCCCGCGAAAGCTTGTGATCGCCACTTCCACTAATCCTGGTGCTTCGTTCTTTGAAACAAAGCTTCCTCGTTGCTCCATAGTTGACCCTATTGACCTCATAGCATAGGAGGGAAGCGTCTACGAGACGATATCATTGGCCAGATATACGATTTGAGGCTCAAGATTCCATTATGAGGCTGAAATGCGGCTTTCACAGGAGAGACTTCGCCTCGGCCTTCCTCGAGGCTCTTCATCGCCTGCTCTGTTTCAAGCAACCCTTTCTTCCATTGAGCAATGGATGAGGCAATGATGTTTCCATCACCAAATGAAGCCAAGATTTGCGATCTCTTCCATCGGTAGTTGTAATGTTCTGATTTCATTTGCCTTGATTTTACAAAGTCCAATCGGTCTGGGTTCTGATCCTCATCCGTCTGGTCTCTGCTCTTGTCGATCATCATTATTCTTGCAACTCTTGCTTCATGATTATGCCGAGGTCAATGATTGAATCAATATGAATGGCAAGTGCTCATCATCACAATCCTCAAGGCTCGAGGAAGTCGCTTCAAACATGAAGCTCTCGAGTCATCTTCACTTGACGGTTGGCCAACACAGAGTTTGTTATGTCAAGTGATTATAATTGTTTCGAAACACAATATCTCTTTCATTACTGGATATCTCCACAATGATCGTGTCATGTAAAAGCTATGCATGTCCTCGTGATGCATGATTTCAATCGATCCTCATTCCTTTCTCCTCGCTACTCGTCACAAATCGAGTACAACGGATTGAGGATTCCAAGGTCACCACTCACAGTGAGTCAACCTCCATTTACTTGCTTTTGATTCTCCTGCATCTCAT
>Ga0182030_10006009_pt1 | contig 25683 bp, 28 predicted proteins | sample 812S3MmetaG_FD_121299 | JGI IMG/M metagenome (GOLD analysis project Ga0182030, IMG submission 121299) | Permafrost microbial communities from Stordalen Mire, Sweden - 812S3M metaG (Illumina Assembly) | ecosystem: Environmental > Terrestrial > Soil > Wetlands > Permafrost | place: Sweden...
AAAATGGAAAAATTTTTGTTGTGTCTTTATAAGGGGGGGGGGGGGGGTCTGGCGCAGAGCCTCATATTTGTGAGATCATATGATAACATGCAGAGAATCCTTATCTGATAATTAATACTTGTCACCTAAACCTCATTGGAGCAGTCAGCCTCAAGTCCAACCCCATCGCCTCACTTTTCTGCGCGTTTTGAAGCGGACAAAGTCTCTGGCGTGGGATGCGGGCAAGGGGTTGGGGGCGGGGGGCCGCGGGGAAGCTTCAAAAAAAAAGAAGGAAAAAGATTTGGAACCAGTAATGGGTGTCAGAGGCGGCTGCGCCTCCACCAGACTAAGCTCCAGCCAGTCATTTTACCCAATGAGGCATCATACGTGTCAATGGCGCTCCTTTGGGTAACGTTGATGATCCTCCTTGGTGAGGGGTAACCATGCCAAGACCCAATATTCGGTCCTCCCGCATCACGTGATTATATAGCAGAGCCATACACCTCAACCTGCTCTGACACAAGGATACCTATAGTAGAGACTCTGTATGGCCATTTTTGCTCACCAGTCGGCTGGCCACAGTATCCGGTCTACACAAACAAGAGGTAATATGATAATCAAGCCAAAATTTCCTAACTTGGGTTTTCTCTAGCTTGGATTCCCTCCCCGTTTATCAATGGAAGCCGAACTTCGGAGAAAGATATTGAATCCTGCACGAGGCTCTCATCGAAAGCGTGAAACTCGTAATGCATTGATATCATTGATAGCCTACCACTTGGCTTCTTAATTTCCACTTTTAATAACACCAGCGTATTCCGGATACTCCGCGAAGACTTCCTTCGTAGCTTCCACCACTTTCGAATGGACATTTTCCAGTGCTGCAATCAGCCCAAAGTTCTCCGTCAAGTCCCTACCAGATGTGAAATCCAGCTCTTTCCCATTCAAATCCGTGACCTTGCCCCCAGCTTCCACAAAAACCATAACCCCACCCGTGTGATCCCAAACATGAGAAGGAGCATCCGTCGGCTTCGGAGTACGAAGAACAACTTCACAAGCCCCTAGAGTCAAAGCGATATACCTCAACTGTGTACTGTAAATGTGTAAAGGCTCCCACTTCGCACCCAGTTTCTCCGCAATCTTATGCCTATCCTCAAACTGCGGCGTCGTCGTATTGCAATTCTCCGCAAACCTCACTTTCCCAACATCCTCCACCTTACTCTTCGCGACCCTCTTCGCCTCAAGAAGAGCACCCCTAGAAAGAGGTCGAATCCATGTACCGTTCCCTTTGATCGCCGAAACAAGAACACCCGGTCCTTTGGTATCAGTATCCTGTTCCGAAATCCTCCCATTCTCCAAATTCACATGCGGACACCCAAACGCCGCAACCTTCTCCACCCCATCCACCAGCAACGTAGCACAAACCACATATTGACCACCGGTCAAAAAACCCTTCGTTCCATCGACAGGATCAATCATCCAAACCCTTCCTTTCGGCCCACCGTACGCCTTGCCCCCAAGATCAATAAACTCCAACATCTCCTCCGGGCTCTTCGGACTCCTCAACAGCTTCTCAGACTCCTCATCTTCCAGATGAGTCGGGGAAACGAGATCCCATACTTGATCGGCAATTTTCTGGTTTTTACGCAACACCGAAGTTTCTTCTTCGCCGACAATGGTGTCGGATGGGAAATTGTGGTGGATAGCGGCGACGAGCAGAGCTTGGGCTGCGAAGTCGGCAAGGGAGACGGGGGTTTTGTCTTTTTTTGAGATTTCACCTTTTTCAACGTTGGAGAGGACGGCTTTGGTTACTAGGACGGCTTTTTGAACGGCGAGGGAGGCGATTTTGAGTTCTTGGGCGTAGAGGTCTGACATTGTGGATCAGGGAGAAGGTTGGTATGGGAAAGCTTGGGAAGATGAAGAATTGCAATCAAAGGGTTAAATACATTGGAAATTTCCGGCTTGGAAAAAAATCAATTACATTGAAGTGGGGTGTCTCAATCGCCTTATTGTCAGCCTCGTGGGGTGCCTGTATATTTTTAGCGAGCTAGGTAAGCTCCTCACTCTCGTGCGTAAATGACGTAAGAAAAGGGGGGTTGTTTTTAATCTAGTTGAGTGACAATTAGCTCAAAGAGTTTCCGCGGGGTACATTTAGATCTACAGAATTTTGTTACACGAACTTCAAGTAGAGGTACTCCAAGTTCAGAAGATTCAGCCCCACCAAGCAGCGGTGATGTCCCACCTGCGGATCGTTCCGTAAGCAAATCTATATGTGGGTCATTTTCCTCTCCTCCAAAGGTCACCGAAACCTGTCCAGGAGACTTCTGATCCAGTGTAGATCCCTGCTGTGTAGAAAGAGTCGCCATGGGCTTATATTAGCGATTCGGTACAAAAAATGATTGCTTTGAGTAGATAACGATTCAAGTCACACAAAGCGTTAGTAAGAAAATACATTCCACAAAATCCAAGCATCTACGCCTTAATCCCTGTACTCCACCCAACCTTCATATATGTTTCTAGTTTTAGTCCCGTCGAATTCCTCACCAAATCCTGATCTAAAACGACCTCGCCAGGAGGATATAACACAAGGACGGTACTTCCACCATAATAAAACGCTCCCAAACACTGCCCTCTCCTGATTTGAGATCCAGGAGTATCCACTCCACCCACGTATTTGATGCTCCCCACCAACATTGCTCCAACTGCCACAATTGCAATCGGAGATCCAGTAGATGATCGCTCCACTGTCATAATAGAACGCCTGTTCTCACAGAACACATCGAGAGTCCCAGGCTCATTGATAGCTTGTGGATTGACAGTATAGTATGCTCCCGGTATATCCCTGACGCCTGTGACGGTCCCTGAGACAGGTGCGTGCCATCGATGATAATCCTGCGGGGCTAGCCTAGCAATGACAATCGATCCACCGTCGAATTGTCTTGCGAGCTCTAGATCACCAAGGAGACGATCGAGTGTGAATCCAAAGCCCTTAATCCAATATCTCGTTGCCAGATCAATCGTAGGGAAGGCAGTCAATCGACAATCGGCCGGTGAGGAAGTGACGAGGTCGTTTTCAGGGGAAGCAACAGGACGAGCAGATTCCTTGATCTCGCGAGCAAAGAACTCGTTGAATGTAGCGTAGTCGTTTGGATCTGGCTTCACCATTTCAACGAGCGTGTTCTCTAGCTTAAAAGACTGGATGAAAGGAACGATGTGTTGTCTGCTCGCCGGGGAGTCGTACTCCTTGCCCATTTTGTCGCTCTCAGCTTTTAGAAGTGCAACTGTCTTCTTCCAATGTAACAACTCTTCTTGGTATGACCCATAATACAACAAGTGCATTCCAACGCGAACATAGACGCTCATCGCTTCGAAGGTCTTCTCCCCAGTCTGGCGGTCAAGAACATAGTTTCCCAAGTGGAATTTGTTTTCGACGCTGTCGATTGTGGATTGAGGCAGGAATTTGGAGAGCCACTTGTGGGATTCTTGAGAAGTCGAGGAACCATGGATATGAGTCGTAGGGGGTTGGTTCTTGTTCTCTGCGAGGCGCGTAAGCTCTTGGAGTGCGCTAGCACTAGAATCGAACCCCTCGTTGGTGAGAGGATGTGGTTCGTAGACATAGTCTGTATCTGTTGGCTTGACATTGGCCATCTTGATTGATTGGGTGCAATAAACGTTCCAAAGGTGGCAGGAGTCTAAGGGGAAGAGAGGAAGAGGGAAACTTGGAATTGGAAACCTGAGACGGGGAGGGGAAGCGATTATATACCTGTGCCCCTGTATGTACCTTACGAGTAGGCCAATGATGTCAGATACCGGCCCTAATTCACTTCAATTGGGCCATAATTCTCATTCTCAAGATCGAACATGCTGAGAGAAGATATTTGAGCAATAGGGGAGGGGAGTATCAATCCCAAAATCAAGAATTCCAAGAGATTGGCACTGGCGTAATCGAATCCGTGGAACTTACGCCCGAACAAGACCCTTATCTCGATACGATTTTCGCCAGATTTCTTGGCAGAAGCTTGTTTTTTACTGATACTAGTACTAGTACCACTAGTAGTACCCTTCACTAACCGCACCTCGCAGCCTTATTAAGCCACATACATCTACGAAAGCAAACGTCAGCCTTCCTCGTTCTCTTCTCAATCTAGCAACAATGGTCAGAAATTCTTCCGCAGGAGCTACGGCTTCTGAAATAAACGCAATAAATCTGAGTCGAATGATTGCCCGCCTCCAACATTCCCTCATCACTCCCGATTCAGCGACTGAAGCAAAGCTACGAACAAGTCGCTATGAAAGGGACAAAATTGGCACCGTATGTCCTCGTCCTCTTCTCTAAATATACCATTGACCCTGCAATCTAGAATCTAGAGCATGCCCGCGATCTTCTCACAAGAGTAGAACAAGACGCCCTCACCATCCGCAACCAGTCCCAAAAACAAAGCACCCAAGCTTCCCTCGTCCAAAAACGCGAAACTCTCCAACTCCTCATCGAGCGCCTGCAAGAACTAAACGAGTTAGGCGACCACGAATTAGAAGATGATGACAGTTCAGAAGGCGAGGATTTATTAGGGGAGGACACACCAGGCGATGAGACAGATGAGCAAGATGGCGAAGTAGGACAAGATATAACACCTCCTGCAACCGCAAGCACGACGACGTCAGAAGATCGGATAGTTACACCTATAGAAGAGCTCCCTGTCGCAGTATCATCAACTTACATCCAACCCTCCCCACAAGCAACCACCACCTCAGAACTCCGTTCCCGGGGCGGAGGCGCCCAAACCGACCGCGACCAACTCCTCAAACCCTCCTCCACATCGACCGGCATCTCGACCTCCACCGCCGAATCACTCCTCACCCACAACCGCACCGAACAAGAATCCCTCACCAGTTCCCTCCTCAACATGGCTACGCAACTAAAACAGCAGTCCCGCGCCTTCGCACATAGTTTGGAAGAGGAGAAAGATGTATTAGGGAGAGCGACAGAGGGATTAGATAGGAATGAGTTGGGGCTTGAGGCTGCACAGAGGAAGATGGGTTTCCTGAGGGGGTATACAGAGGGTATGGGGTGGTGGGGTAGGATGTTGATGTATTGTTGGATTGCGGGGTTGATGATTTTGGCGCTGGTGATTGTGTTTGTTTTGCCAAAACTTAGGTTTTAGCTCTTAGGGAGATGAGATTTTTGGAGAGAGATTGGGAGTCTGCGTTGAGTTCTTTTGGTGCAGGACTAGGGGAATGGGGTTTGATTGGATGATGTATGAGATATGAGATTCTATTACAGGCACTAGATACCAGGTGGCGTTTGAGGTTTGGAAATGATTAATCTACTACTAGAAAACTGGTTTTCGAAGAATGTCTGATTGAGCCTGAGATTTCAATAAGCACCGCAAAAGCAATCATCCCCCCAGCACGCCGTATATTGCTCGAAAAAGTTGAATAACCGAAATCAAATAAACCCATAGCTCCCTTATGACGTGCAACGTAGCGCCAGATATTAAAACCAGGTCTTCCATCTGAGAACGAGACCATGAAGCTGTTCTCCCCTCACATGCTGACTGCCGTATCGTGCGAATGCGCTTCCGAAATGGTGGGAATGCTGAATTAAAGTCGAATAAAACCGAAACCGAAAAGTATCGAAAAGATGAATGTAACGCCGAAATCAATGAACGCAATCCGCCGATCCTTAGGAAATGCAGCTACTGGTCTCAGTGAATGAGTCTTTCGCTTGCCTGTCTAATTCAGGGGAAGCGAGGTTTGGCGTGGTGTATGTTGAATATTAATTGTTTTAAGATAATGAAACTGGAAATATGACTGCGAAATGCAGGGAAATGGGCCACGTCTATGAAGCAAGTCAAGTCTCAGTGACGTGGTTTGCTGTCTCGAAGGAGAGATGGCCGAATTGCTCTCGCAAATAGTCCATCCGCTCTTGGTCCGCTCGGGCCAATATCTCGCTAGGATCATCCTGAGATGGAGTGTTGGCTGGAGATGGAACTTCGGTGGTAGATGCAAAATTTGTGGGGGCGGGAATGCAGAATATCTTGCGAAGAAGAGCTCTGGGCCTAAGGAGAATACGTTTTGTGGATGCAGACTTTGATGGTGGATGGTCATGAAAGGGGTATTCTGGGCTGGAAAGGTTGAACGTGGTCTTGCTAGCGCTGTTCAAATATGCAAAAATATGTGCGAGATCCGAGAGGCTGAGCGTTCCGCCTGTGTCATGAGAGGTAGTGGAGTTGATGGCCGTTGAACTGTTTGAGGAATAGATGCTAGAAGGATAGAATGTGTGGTCATAATCGAGCTTCGATGTGCTGCTGGACGGTGTCAGTATACTGGGTTGGTGAGGAGATGGCTCTATTGGGTGCAGGGAACGCATACAACATGACAGAGCACTTACGACCCTCCAGACTCCGTCGACGTCTCCGTTGAAGATCTCCGTCCCCTCGGCCCTCTGTTCGGACTCTCCGCACCATCGAACTCATCTTCCGCCTCCGAATCCGTGTCATAAACCAAGCCAACGCCCGAATCCGAGCTATCATGCATCTCATCATCCTCGCTCTCCCAAGTAGGCTTCTTCTTGCCCTCGGGGTAGTCACCGACAGGTCGGCCCAGCTTAGGGACATCATACCGAAAGTCATTGGGATCTTGCGGTAATCCGTCCAGGCGGTCGTCCCAGGCGATCTTCGTCTTCTTCTCGAAGAACTTCTTGAAGTCAGCGAAGGCTTCGTGAAACATCTTTGGGTGGCATTCATGACGCCAGTAGGTGGCCGCTCGGCCGGGTTGTGAGAGCTTGGCACCGGCCATGTAGTGATGTGGCTTGGCGTTTGATTGGAATAACTGGGAAGTTTGTTAGAGTACGGATTCTGGCAGTACTGGGGGTGGACCTACGTAAATGGTATACTTCTCCGACTTTACCTTTCCGTCGGTATTGATGCGAGTGCAGACTACCTTATACTCAAATCCAGTGTCATCGCAAAAGACATGGTTGAGGCCTAAACTATCAACTCCATACGCCTGATTGAGGTGTACCCGAAATGTGGACTTACGATTGTCCACCAGCTCTTTTGCAGCCCTGACTCCTTCTTCGAAGGACTGGCGATACCTGATCTGAGCCTTGTGCGTTCTATTGAGCCTCTTGAGAACTCTGTTGAGCGTATAGCCTTTTTCTGCGCGGCATCGCTTCTTCGCGTTTTCTGGAGGCAAGCAATCCTCCAGCCAATCCTTGACCACAATGTGGCACTTCGGTCCCAGAGCCCAGGCCTTCTTAACTGAAAAGTCATTAATATGCCACACTAATTGAGACATTGAAGTGAGCGTTGCCCACCTTGAGGCGTCTTCTTCTTATAGTCATCAATTGAACATATCAAGTGGGTGGTATCCTCATTGACCTCCCGCTCCCAGACTCCACCATGCAGAGTGAACCATCGGCCCATGGACTCGTGGCTCCATGAGTCACCGCCGAAATCACCTGAGAAGGAAATAACCAGTCCCTTGAAGATTTGTTTTACACCCCTGCTAGGAGCCTTCCATTGCGCCTTCTTAGCCGGAACATTCTTTGGTAGGACTTTGTGAGAGGATACCTTCTTAAGTTCGGGGCCTGGCTTCTTCGGGGCCATCTTGTTTGTGGTATGATTGTATAAAGATGTCTTAGAGATTGGTAGGTGATCAGTTCCTGGTTTGATGGTCAGTAAGAGGGGCCGGAGGCGGGATTGTAGTGTGAATGAATCTGTGAGTATGCTTGGGATATTGAGTATATGTATGAGAAACCCTGGGTGACCGATTATATGTGTGAAGTATGATATGAGTGTGGAGTAGTGAATGGCTGATGCTGAAATGGAACAAGTGGATTCGGAGATCTTTTACAGAACAGGGAGTCGATGAAAGACACCTAGAATTTGGATGAAGGTGTCTTGACATCTGATGGTTCCCAAGGAGTCTGTCAACGTTTGCCGCTTGATCGAACAAGGTTGAAGTGATCAAGTGTATGAATGAAACCGACTGTGAAGTGTCTCTTGTTCTTGCTTGTGTTATATCTGGTAACGTGAAGAATGAGGAGAGTATAGAATAGACTTACGCAATGAAGATACCGAGATGCGGTACTAAAGGCGGTTTGTGTAAATGTAGGCACGACCAAAGGAAGTTATCAGTACTTGTATTAGGGAAGAGTATCTGGAAGAATGAATAGATTAGTGCTCGTTGTTGATTTGTATTTTAAATTGAAGAAAGCGGAGGTGGAGGTGGATAAAGGCACCTTTAAATAGAGTACCATAGGAAGGAGCCACTAATCAATTGTCTTGACTTGACCCGAGTGAATATCAAGTACCATGAAGAGACGTTGGCGGCTGTTTGGGGAGTCCCTATGTTTAAGCCCAAGCTCACTTTCAAACGCAATGTTGCAAGACATTGTGCTTCCCCGAGGCGATCACTGCCCTTTTTATTAAATGAAACACCATTATAGAAGATAGAGCACTTGCAATTCTATACTACTGATTTTATTGACAACTATCACCGAAAGTCCGCTTAGGAAGACGCAGAAATGCAACAAGGTCAAATTACCTCTCTATCTTACGCTTTTGGCCGCTTTTATGAACGCCTCAATCTTGGATATACTCTGGACTCCGTCTTCCTCTACCCCGCTGCTCACATCAACACCAATAATTCTCTCACCCAGTTCACCAGCTGCTTTCACCACAGCTACAACATTATCCGGATTTAATCCACCCGCGAGCATGACCCTGAGGCCCTGATCTTTCTCAAGTGTTGCTTTGACTTCCGTCATATCTAGCTTCTGCCCTGAGCCACCACTCGCAGAGTCTAACAATGGCACCGTATGATAGCCTCTCCTACTTAATCCTAGTTGCCTCAGTTTGAAACTTCTAATAACTGGAACGGGAATGATATTGGCCCACTCCAATGGCTCATCGCCGTGAAGTTGAACAATATCCAAATCGTATGCTTTCTGCAATTCTAAGACCTCTTCTAACGATTGATTTTGGAAGACACCGACAAGTAATGGTCGATGACTAGATATGTTTGCGGCCGCGTCAGCAAAGAAGTCCGTAGCTTGACCGCCTTTGCGATTACTAATAACGCTTGCAGTGGCTACAGAGCTTTGGTGAATTGCTTTTGAAATCGCAATAGCATCTTTATAAGGAACATATCTCCCCCTACCAGGCACGAGGATTATTCCAATGAGGTCCGCTCCAGCTTTGATAGCCTCTAACGCAGTTTCTGCTTTCCTTGTGCCACATATTTTGACGAGCAGGCTTCCAGGAGCTGATTTGGCGATTGGTTCTGAACCACCAAGAAGCTCACGAATGAACTTAGCGGTATCCTGCGCTCGCATGAGAGCCTCTCCTACAAGAACCGCACCGACCCCGGTTTGCTGGTATGGTGCAACATCTTTTGGCCCAGATATTCCACTGAGCGCACAGACTATTGTTTCCTTCGGAACTCGATCCAGAAGTCGACTGGTAGTATCTAGATCCACTTCGAAGCTTGTTAGATTGCGATTATTGACTCCGATAACTTTTGAACCTAGCTTGACCGCCACCGACATCTCATCAGCGGTGTTAACCTCCACCAATGGCTCCATGCCGAGTGATTGAGAATAGCGATACAATCTCGTTAATGTGACCTCGTCAAGCATTTTCACGATTAACAAAACCGTATCGGCTCCCGCCAATCTCGCCTCTAGAATTTGGTACTCGTCAAAAATAAATTCCTTTCGTAGCACTGCCGGTCGATTGGGCATGCCTTCTAGAGACTGTCTAACAGCACGTAGGTCGTCAATACTGCCTTTAAACCATTCAGGTTCTGTCAAAACAGAAATGACACTTGCACCAGCGAGTGCGTAAGTTCTGGCCTGAGCTGGGGCACATGTAGCTAGAGAGATAATTCCTTTAGAAGGAGAAGCTCGCTTGATTTCTGCCATGAGGGATAGAGGATATGGAGATTTGCGAAGACGTTTTTCGAAGGATATAAGGGGAGGTGCAATATCCAGGTCATACGCAGCTTGAAGATCGCTCGGTCGTTGAGAAGGAATCTCTTTCTGCACTGCCACAGCAGCTTTGCGATGTGCAAATATTTTGTCCAATATGTTCTCCTTTTTCCTACCATTATCATGGTATTGATTAGCTGCCGAAGTTGCCTCCTTCTGCAATCGGTCGTTTTCTGACCAGGTGCCACCTCGCATTTGTAGAAAGTTCTTGAGCATAACTCGACCCTCCGCTGTCAAAATGCTTTCAGGGTGATATTGAACTCCTTCGATCAGATAGTCTTTATGCCGAACGCCCATAATAACACCTTTGCCGCCATCAACACCAGCTGCAATCCAAGAGGAAACTTCGAGGCATTCAGGAAGAGTCGGATGAGTACCAGCAAGCGAGTGGTATCTTGTCACAGGGAGATCTTGAGGCAAGCTGTCATATATTCCTTTGGAATCGTGTCGAAGCGGCGATGTCTTGCCATGTAATATTTCCCCAGCATAGCTAACATCTCCTCCATATAAGTCGATTATGCATTGTCTGTATGCAAGTTAGAAAATAGCTTCCTCCTTGCGTTATAGCAACTTACTGGCCCATGCACACCCCAAATATGGGAATTTTGCCAGCAAAATACTGAATAGCATCTCTGCTAATTCCCGAGTCTGTCTTTGGATGTCCTGGGCCAGGGCTTATGACCAATTGGGTTGGTTTCAGCGCAGCAAGCTCTTCTATTGTAATCTCATCGTTTCGAAACACTGTGACGTTCGCGCCCTCAAGCATAAGATATTGGTAGATATTCCATGAGAAGGAGTCAAAGTTGTCGATTAGGACAACATTCGAGGCGTTGGCTAGAGGAGTAACAGGTTCTGGTTGCTGGGGAGAATAATCAATTAGATCAAGGGCGGGCATCTTGGCTTGAAAATTGAAGAGTAAAGGCGGCGGTTCAGTTCAAGCATGACTCCTCTTATGTGTAAGTCGGAGAGAAGGCGGAGGTGGGGGGCGTGCAACGATTGTATAACTAGGGTGAGTACAAAAATTATTTTGTGCCTGCCTCCCTGTCGAAAAAAATACGGGGACCTCAACAGCAAGATCGCGCAAGGCGCGTCAACCCCCAGTCCAAAAGTTCAACACCAAATTTTTATATTCTTTTCAGATTGTCTCTCATGCATTTGCACAACGTCTTGCCACATTATCTGGCTTGCTGAGCCTGGCCAAAATGGTACCAATACCAGAGTCCAGCTATTTCCCTCCGCTGGACAAATGTTTGAACGGTGACAAGCTTTTGATGCGAGTCCATCCCCTCTGCTCTTGAAGGTTCCTAACATGTTTGCAGCTCCTGGAAGACTGCCTTCTATGCGATATTGAATGAGAAGACATCAAAATATGAAGACGAATCCCCTATTCATGCCTTCTTTTCCGATGCCACTGTACAGAATCTACTATCGCATCCATCCAGAGCTTTCTCTAAGCCTACCCCAGAAACCAAAACTGCGTTCGAGACAAAAACCTCTGCGATAAATGTCACGCCATCGACCAGCGCACGCTTCGATATTAAGGTGGTGAAAGATGATGCATTGTGGCTGGCCAAGGAAGCCAAGATTGACGAGATATCAGCCCTGAGGATAGTGGTTGAAGAATGCCAATCTCGCACGAGTGCGCAACTGCTAGGACGCTTTTCGAATCAGGAACTTGCTGCTATACAAGAGGCTGCAGGTCACAGTCAGTCCTCTGTGCCTGTGGCGTTATTGTCTCAAGGAACAGATGCAGAAATTATCCAAAAGGAGTTTAATACGCAAGAAAGTTGTCGCTTCCGCATACTTCAGACATACCTTTCCGAGCGGCAGTTTCTTTTAAAATGTGTGAACTATCTACTTCAAATTTATGGCGGTGTGGACCCGTCTGACTCTGGTAATGAAAACTCCATCGAAGACTCGTCCTCAGCAATACGGGAGTTTGGTGCAACTTTGGCGGAGGTTTCTGGAGCCAACGACGTCGTCTTTCTTGAATGCATTGACGCAATCAAGGAAAATATAAAAAATGTCTCTGATGGCAGTGGGTGGACCAAAGAGGAAGGATGGTCTACCGATAATGATCTTGATTGGACCAACTCCCAGATTACAGAAGCCACGTCTACGTTAGAGGTTATATTTCAGATCATAGAAAGGCAAGAAACACTGGCATCCACCAGGAGGATCCTCACATGGCTTGAACTGGTTTCTGATTACAATTTCTTTCAATTCAACACAGTAAGTCCCACCCTTGAACAGAGGTAATCTCCTTATTGATGTATCACAGGATGATCCTTCTACAAAAGCTCTGGTCTTGCACATGCAATCTATAACTGCAGTCATCTCGTTATCAATCTTAAGTGTTGGGCCCTGCGTTGGACACCTACAAACAATTGAGGCGGTACCATTGATGAAAGGAGATGACAATATTCCCTGGCTCCTGAATTCAGATGCCATTGAAAACATTCACAACTTGTTCGTGAAAATTGCAGAGCAGCTTACTGTCATCGCTGGTCCTGCAGTTCTCGGATGGTGTGTTATCATTCAGACAATGAGGTATCGAGTTCAGCAGTACAATCAGACTCAACAAGATATTGCATATTCTGGGCGATCCTCTAGTAATAATCAGACTGGTCTGCCACCTGACGTTTACCAAGACACAGTTGATGCCATTCTCGGCGATGGAGAAGAGGATCCCATTCAATACCTTGCCGCTTCCGCGGTCGATGGTACCCACGTTTTTGATACCTTGTCTGATCTTGCCTTACGGTTTGGCAACACTTCCAATGGCCACTTTTCGAATATGCTGGGAGCTAGAATGCGTATAGTCATGCTGGACCTCATTCAAAGTAGTAGCGGTATTGTTGGCTACATCCCTGAGGTTGTAGCTGCTGCATTATCCTGTCTTTCCGGAGCTCAAAGCTACTGGGACTTTGCAGATGCTCCGAAGTTCCGCGACGGGGGTGATCCAAATGCAGCCTTTCTTCAGAGTGAAGAAATGATGACCAATCTTCTTATGGTGGCCAGGGCGAGGTACCCTTACGAATCTCTGCCATTTCTACAGCTGGTCCGCTCCCTGGCAACTTGTGCTTCTGGGAATGACCAAGGAAGTATTCAAACAGTCAGCGATTTCCTAGAGCAGATGCCCCGTTTCACCTTCCTTCTTCCCGACAGATTCTCGGGGTATGAGACCACGCAAGAGGAGGAGAATAACAACTCCATTCGCCTTACGCAGCCTATCGAGTTGTTTGAACCTCGGGTGAGACAACTACCAGGAACCCCAGTTCGATCTTCGGCGCTCTTGAAAGCGGATCCAGACTTTTGCATACCCGCAGGAACTTATGGTCGAATGGTCTCTGATTCGGAACCCAAAATTGCCTGTTGGTTCCATGAATTCTCTGGACTTAAGTATTTTGGCAAGCTACTTGAGACATTCTTGGGTGCTGGTGATCAGATCGATGCCACAACTGGCGATATCGCTGATCGAGATTCTGTTACAGAGATAATTGCGCTGTTCGCTACCCTCCTACTCAGCATCTCCAAAACAGCCATTAATTACAGAGAGGAAGCTCTCCGTATCCTGGAAGTAGCCAGTTCTGGTTTGAGCCGCAATCGCGATATTACAAGCGTCGTGTTTGACATCTTCGAAGAAGAACTTCAAAAGCAATCAACCAATTTTGGATCTGAAGTTCCCCTAGATCTCCTCTCAAACTGCATACAGTTTATGCATGCCCTGACGTCGGTTACTCCCGGAAGGGTGTGGCCTCTGGTCGGCCGAAGTGGACTCCTCGATCTTGGCCGCGGTGGCGGTAAGCTAGCCAGCATTGTTGGTAGCGTTGAGCTTGTGTCGGGTCGATATAGTCTCCTTCTATCGTGCACTCGATTGTATGAGGCGTTGGTGGAAGATTTTGTCACCAATGCTGTATCAAGAAGGAGTAGAGGAAAGTCTTCCGCTCGATTTGGGAATGTCAAAGCAACCGGCACTGGGATATCTGACCAAGTTCTCTCTAAGGTGTTGCTCTCTTTCACTCGATATCTGGTTGACGTCCTCGAAAGTTCTTGCTTTTGGAAATTTGTCGACCCTGATGATTCTAGACGCCTACGCAAAAACATAACTGGCACATTCGACAAAATTCTTTGCTACACATTTAGCATCGAAAATACCGTTTCTGAAAACTTGGATTCGAAGCCACCTACAGTCATATTTCAATCGCAGACGTTTGTCTCGAAAACATTGGACCCTAACGTTCCGCCTCCTGGGCTGATGGGACCCTTAGAATCAGCGGCATCATACATTATAGAGAGCTTCTTATCGACTTCCTCCGGTACACTGAGGGTTCAGCCTCTCCTCCATGCATACTATGATGGGTTTGGCACTTCGGACTTCACTCCGTACTTCCATGAATCCCAATTGTGTGTAGCTCAAGTCTCTACCGTGCTAGCTTTCTCAAAGACTTTGCTACAAGTCAGCTCTCTGCTCGAGAGACCCTCTTCTCAACTAGAAACTCAACTGTTTCAAGCCTCGCCCCTCATTGCTCGTCTTTATTGTGTAAATGATAGCTATAAAATAACAGTGGTGGCTCTATTCGAAGCTCTGGTGCACAGCGCGGCAAGCAATGCCGCTGAGCCTCCATCCTTGCTCGGCCATCTTGGTCCGCAGACTTCGAAGAATTTTCTCCACATTCTGTCCGATCTCGACAAACCCTTATCTCGCGGCGATCACTTTATTGCGACAATGCAATTCCTGTCAAAGGTTGTTAGCTGCCGGCAACAATGGTTCGCCAATTATCTTCTCACAGGCCGGACCTCAAAAGACGCACTTAAGAATAAAGCTGGTGGGAGAGAATTGGCGACGCTAGACAAACCTCCGCTCAACACAGCACTTGATTCTTCCTTGAAAATTAGTGATATAGCACCTGTCGAAACTGTGAGAACTCTTGAGTTTATTGCTTTGGCCCAGAATTTTTGGCCCTGGGCAACATACGACTCGCAAAAGCATGCCGAATTTGTCACACGTATCTCGGAATTTGTGGGCGCCATGAAACCTCTTCAGCCATCCACAACTTTAGATGGCGCCCTGAATTCTTGCTATCAAACCAAGATAGCTGCATATATTGCTGAGATCTTAGCTATGCATCTTTTCCATGCGAGGCAGACAGGGACTTCGGCAATTACAAAAGGTCTCACTGATAATCTCAGCTATTTCGTTAGATTTGCCGTCGCAGTTCCCAATTACAATGCATCGCTACACGCAAATTTAAAACGCAATTTCGAAACTCAGTATCCTGGATGTAAACTTCTCGATTTCAAAAGATCGAACCTGGAGGATCACCAACTGGGATCGGATTATTTCTACGATCTAGATTTGGCTGATAAAATGCTTGCATTTGACGCGGCTTGGGGCAGAAAGGACGGATTCCAAGCTGAAGTCGTAAATGCTAACGTCAACTTGTCCCTCGTTGACGCTCAAATTGTATGTTATATCAAGTCGCTTGTAGGAATATTTACTAACAGAGCTTTAGTCCCTGCTTCATGGCTGGAAATTCCTCGCAATAGAACTTAGCACAAATATCTCAGGTCAAGTTGACCTACAAAGTACTCTGGCAAGGGTGGCATCGGATTGCATGAACGCGAATAGGAGAAGCCAAGGTTCCGAAGAGGTCTTTACGAGGCTCAATCAAACGCGAGCAGATCTGGCATTGGTATTAATTCAACGTCTGATCGAAGTGAAATCCACAGTTGCTGAAATGCAAGGGCTTCTTACCATAATCTGGGAAACCATTCGCCAGTCAAACATTACTTTCGACGAGGCACTCAATTTGGGTGATCCAACATACTACCGATCGCTACTAAAGCTGCTTTTTCTTGGCCTCCGTGTTCATTCGGAGGCTAAGACTCCAGCCCAATTACAAGCTAATTTAAAAGCCTCCACCAGGTTAACGCAGTCAACATCAATCATACCCACAATCATCGATATCCTAGATCGGGTTGTAGCCAGAGGCCTGCGGCATCTCACAGTTTTCATTCACGACAAACCAGTGGAATCATCACCTGAAGATCTTGCTCTCATCACAGGCATTTTGCAAGCATGTCTTCGCATACCTGGTATCGAGTTTTGTTATAGTCAAATCGTTTCAATGTTTGTCTCCAATGACTCGGTCCGCACAGCAACGACACTGTTTTCCTGGTCCGATACCCTTGCTATAAATGGAGATCCCATCTACGGAGAACTCAGTGCACTATTTCTGGTCGAGTTGTCTACTGTTCCTGCCATGGCAGAGCAGCTCGCCGTTGAGGGTGTGCTTGGTCACATTGCAGCCGCAAACATAACCTCATATCTCCGACGCGGGAATGTGAGCCCCTTCGCCGATGGTGCTGGTCTTCAACGCTGCTACAATATTTGGGTGCGGGGAATCCTTCCATTGCTGCTAAATCTACTCGACTCAGTAGGTGCCTCTATCGCCATCGAAGTATCTCTCTTCCTTAATCAATTCCCATCTCTCATTAAACAATCCACTGAAGCATTCGACGCTCCCGAGACATCCCGCACGGCGACAAAATCTCAAAAGAAGTACATCTCATTGAGCATGTGCTCAGAAGTTCACACCCTAAGTCTCATCCTGTTTATCCTCAACGGCTTCCGAGAGACCGCACCCGGCACAGAGATTCCAGAGGTGAAATGGGATGCCCCAGCCGTTCTCGAGAACGTCGAATTCTGGATAGCATCCAACGTACTTCTAAGAGACCGAATCCTCCCGATGGGCGATCGAGATGTCGCGTTATTCAAAAGGAAAGTTGATCCCGTTGTAGCAGACGCGAGGAATAAGTTGGAGGAGAAGATTCTGCTGGAGTTAATGGGAATTAGAGATGTCCTTGGTGGAAATGATTCGAGAGCATGAAATGATACCATAGATGGCATATGGCGTTTAGGGAGGGAATGCAAATATGGCATTTTATGTATGTATGTTGATGGCGAAAAGTAAGATTCGATACCACAATTCATACCGAACTGTAAAGATACCCTCAGCGTTACCAATCTTGGGAACCTAGGTAGCTCGCACGTGCCATCCCATTAATTAACATCCGTACCTTGCCTGCCCGTCCCTTTCGTTTCGTCCAATGTCTGCGACAGCGTTTGAAACGTCTCAACTCCCAACCCTCTCAGGCACCATCACACAATCCATCCCAACACCAAATTATTCCACCAACCCACCCCTTTCCCTCTCTGGATAGAGATAGCTTTGTTGCAAGTCGCATTTTACCCGGCAAATTTTCATCGAAAAACGCACCCATCATCTCAGCTCCCTTCAGACACGGCATGAAACGAGTTTCTGGGAAAGAAATTCCGTGCTCGTGCACACCCAACAGAGGGAGGTAGATCCATTTCCGTCGAAATATGATATTTCGGTACCAAACATTAGAGTACGACATGCAACAAAAACGCTTCTTCAGCTCTTTAATGGAAGGTGCTTTGTTTATTTTGCTTGGTTTGGTCAAACCGAGTGTCTATTTTGAGGAAGGTGAGAGAGCCCCCACGCTAGAATTTGGGTAGCGAGATGGATTGGGGTATAAATGGTTCGATATATATTGGTGGAAGATTGGTTGAGGGAGCGGTCTAGCAAATCCAATAGTTAAAACAAGATAAATGCGGAAGGTGGATATCCGGAGGAGGAGTTGAGAATGTGTTATTGGTCGACTCGTCCCAAGGAATTGGAACTTGGGAAAGCTTGGCAAAGGGGGCGTTTTGGGGCTGGGTGGAGACTGGTCATGTGTCTTTTATTGGCTGGGTGAAAATGGGCACTAGGGGATGAGGGAGGGGTGAAGGTGGTTGGCTTTGGCTGGATTATCAGCGGCAGAGCGTTTCAGCGGAAACAGGTGCCTTTGTTGTCTCAAGCAATCGGGCACAATTAGATATCAGTCAAACACTCATCGATGTATTGTCTCCTGAAGTTTGACACAATCAGAAAGGATGCTTGTAGAATATTGTTCAGATCTCGAGGAGAGTGGATTTCAGCATTAGCTGGGTTCAAGCCGCCACGCGGGAACAGTTTCATGTGATTTCATTTTTCATTGATAGAACTGTCTTTCTATCGAACCTCGTAATACTCAAGACATTTACAAGAAGCCAATCTGACATTTCCATGCATTATGGTCCGGTCTGTTAAGCTTCGTCCATCATGTTTCCATCCAAGGACAGATTCATGTCCAACTCTGCCGATCCAGCCAGGATCTCATATTCTTCATCCATCTATGAAATCATTCGATAAAAGAAAGTCCTCGCCCTTGAGGAAGTTGTGATACTACTCAAACAAACTCATGCATATCCATCCGTCCCACCATTCTCTGTGTAGATTCCGTAAGAGCAGTATGCCGAACCACGCGCCAGCATGCCACCATAATTTGACGACCGTTACAAGAGGAAAACGTGAAGGAGGAATCGATCCCGGGGTATCCGTTCTTTGAAATCATAAAACAGAGCTAGTGAAAGTAGAAAACCACACATCGAGTGCCTTCCCACCTATTTAACGCCGGAAATTGAGATCGTATCGGGAGGAGAGTCGAATTCGAAGGGCACATAGAGTATAATGGTCAACAATGCCACTGCTTAGTCCTTCGGTATTATTGTTGCGTGTGTTGCGTAGGCTGTGATGAGGGAGGTTCATCGATACGGTCCGGGTACTCATTACGCTTGATCTCAATACTCGTGCTCCGTGGCTGCGAAGCTCCTCTGAGGCGGTCTGTTGACGCGGGAGGGCTCTTCGTACGATCGGCATCTCGTTCCTCACGCTTCTCACGCATCTTGCTTTTAATCCAACCCAATGGTCCTTTCCTCTCATCCCCACCTGACCCTGTCCCTGATACTGGCGCGTTGTCGGAGCCTGGTTGAGTAGTTGGACCAACGAGAGTGCTGTCAGAACTGACAGGATTGGTTTCTCCCGTGAAGCTCTTACTAGGCCTTGAGCTAGATCCAACCGAACTGCTTGAAGCGCCAGCGGTAGCGTCAGAACCCAAGGCTTTTGGAGGACTAAGTGCACTATGCTGTTGAGAGTCTTCACGACGCCGTGATAGTCGCCATCTCGATTTTCGTTCTTTTGTTTCATTGCCGAGGCCATGGTCATCGACATGGTCGAGATCGGAGTGGTCATTGAAAGAAGAGCGGGAGTGAACAGAGGATACTGGAGAATCTTTGGGTCGGAGAGTCTTATCGGAATTCTGATGATGCTCCGCGGGTCGCAGTGGTAATGTAAATTCAGCTCGAGGTGCTTCGGTTGCGGGAGGTGTAGCGTCGGTGTTTGAAAATGTAGGGTTTGCGGAAGGTATTGTCTCTAATTGTGGGTGCTCAGTAATATCTTGCGCGTCGCGAATAGGTCGAATAGCCGGCGAGGCCGAATCAGAAGCGTGCAGAGAGTGAGTTGAGCTTTGCGCGCTTGGATTCGAAGATGAGGTAATACGCTTCTTACGCAGTTTATTTGGTTGTTTCTTTTCGCTCTCTACCGTTGGTGATCGTTGGAAAAGGCTTGACACGTTGCGTTCGCGAGAAGGCGTTGTGGTATCAGGTTGTTTTTCTAAATCGCCTAGCAAACGCTCCTGGCTGGTGACAGTCGAAGCGGCCTGTGATGATGGTGCTAAGCTTGATGCGCCTATCGTAGAAGGTGCAAATCCAGGCGATGAGGGTGATATGTTTCTGTTTGCTGTAGCAACAGGGGCAGATGGTGAAAGACCTCTTGGTGCAGTTGGATGAGAGGACGACGTAGAAGCGACAGCAGTAGTAGGCGAAGGAGAACCAGAGTTTTTCTGTAATCGACCTTGTGGTATGCCAGGAGATTTCTTCGATGGGACAGTATTACTTCGATGAACACCTCCACTAGACGCGTGAGATAGAGTAGATCCGTATGTTGGGGTCGCAGGACTTGGGGCTCCGTTTGATTGTCTAGAATGGCGCGATGATACAGAAACGTTTCGACGTACACCACCAAATTTTCGAACACTATCAGCACCCGCACTAGCGTTAGAGGCAGACCGCCCAAGATTATTTTTGGTCCGCCCAGGAGTTGATGGTGTTCCTAACGGAGGGGTACCTCCACTCTGAACTTCTTGTACAGTCTTTTCATCAGCTGCTGTACCCCTCATGCCAATTAGGAAGTGGTCTTGATTTTCTATCAAGAATATCAAGACGTCTTGACTAAGACGGTATTCAGACGGTGCCATATCATGTTGAGGATGTGATAGCATGCCCGGTTGGAAGATTGCAGCGAGATTCTGTGAGTTCATACGATTCTCATCAGATTTCGAAGCAAAGACAGCCAATAAATCGAGAATGTATAGCAGCAGTTGGCGGTTCAGAGGAGGTAATTCTGTGATCAACTTCTGGTAAGTTGTGATCGCGTTCCCCACATCGAAGTCATCCTCTAACTGTGGTCCTTCATTGTCACCTACAGCCTGCTTCGTATGACCCCTAAGAGGCTCCCGAAACCGGTCGTAGAGGTCAAGGGGGACTATTGGCTCTGGGAGCAGGTTCAGATATCTACGCAACACATTTGCAGCATCGTGAACGGTATATCCTGCCCAGTCAAGGCCTTTCCCATAACGGTCAGGTGAGTCGAAGATAGTCTTGAGTTCTTTAATTCGTTTCTCTGAACCACTCAACCGGAAAATTCCCTCCACATTTGTGGCTTTCATGAATTAGCGATTCATCATCTGACTCCAAATGTCAAGACATACCCTTTTCTTTCAAATATACCCCACACTTAGCCACGACTATTGGTACATATCCATAGATATAGCTCTTTCCCTCCGCATCCACAAGTGAGATGGCAACGTTTGCGTACGTGATACTCTGACGGAGTGGAACACCGAAGATGCCCGTGGGCTGCTCGACTACTTGAGTGAAAGTTTTAGCATTGTGCTTTAAAGAGCTTGTAGTAGACAGCTTGACATAAACACGCTTGAACAAATGGAAGTAGGGTCTTGGTTTAGCTCCTCGAATTGTCCTGGTTACAATGGGTGTTGCACTTGTCTCATTGTAACGGCTAGCAGGAAAGGTGCCTGAAGCAGAACTGATACTTTCTCCCTTTTTATAGTCAGGACGGGAAGTCCCAAAGCAATCGGGTTGTCGCAGCCGACACCATTTGCCAATACTCCTGAGCACACTCCTTGAGCGTGTCGTGTGCCGACTATGGTGAACGGCTCTAGCCCTCTTACTTCTACAAACTTTGCCCCGCAAAGCCTCAAAGAATGTTTCGTGGCTTGATCCTTTTATTGAAGAAGCTTGACTGGCTTCTTTGAAGGACGGGCTTTCTGTGGAGCGCTTTGCGCCGAATGTTTCGGACAGAGGGCCATCAGTGTTTGGTGCTTCAGGACCCATCGAGCTTTCTTTGAAATCTGCTTCTTGGTTGTGCTTGATCTTTGTGCTGTAATGCGATGCAAAGTAGAACCGTTGAAGGGGAGAGGAATCTTGCATAATAGAGCATAATATAGAGGGGGATTTACCATTAGGTTCAGGATTCTTTGTTGGAGGTCTGAAGCCCTTCCACCATGATTTCAAGCTTTGTTTTGTCGGTGGTGATGTCGCATGGCTTGCTGCCTGTGAGGAAGTGGATACGGGAGCAGGCTGTGGGTTTGCGAATGGTTGTTGTGAGGACGAGGCTGGTAAATTAGATGCCATGATTATGCCGAGAGAACTGCGCAGATCTGGTTGTTGTCTATGCAGTGCTTCTATGACGCCTCCAGCAATAAGGATGTCTGCTGATGACCAGCTTGCCTAGGCAAGACCGAGGCTTGATAGCAGGCGGACTGCTGTGGTATGAAACCCCCTCTTGACTGCAAGCCGAGTTGTCTAAGGTATGCAAAGAATACAGTCTCTAAAGCTTTATGTGATAGTTAAGTAGAGCTTTGAATGCATGCGATAGCTACCAGGTGGGCGGGTATTGCAGTTGGTTGTAAGGTAGGTAATGTTGGAGGAGTTGCTGGGGCGCAGCGCTACGACGCGACCGGGGCAGATCCAGCAAGTGCTGAAAGGACAGCGCAATAGCTGAAAGCCTCAACAAAAGGTCTATTGAGTGACGGAAGGGGATCTCAAGCAAGAAAGCCGCGTTGTGCGCGACACAGTGGGATGGTTGTTGCCAATGAATGTATGGAGAGTAATGGCTGAGGTTGGATAGATTCTTGGAGTTGAGGCGGTCTCTTCCAATTCAATGATAATCCGCTAGTCCTAATATCGTATGGCGCATTATCGTTTCTTTTAGAAAAGCCCCATGACAGCATTTGAATTTCTATTTTATGCTGCATCAAGGATGAGCGATATTTGTATGATATTTCTGGATCAAATGCGATATGCATTGTCTTAGGAGAGCGAAGTTTCAAGCAGATTCAAACTCTATATATATAGACCTTTTTCTAGGACTTATATAATCCGAGCATATAAACATGTTATCACTCAGGCCAAGTATCTTGATCAATACCAGCCATAGGATCAAGTTCCAGAAATAGACTGATCAACGGTTCTCGGTTCCGTTCCCTGTGCCTGGATTGGGTGGTGCCGGCAGGCTGCTGGTGATTAGAATATCCGCCACCATGTCTATATATAAAGAAGGGTCATGAAAATCAACAAACATGTGTCAGGGCAAAACAAGAAGTCCGCCATACAACAATGAGGGCCCATTTGCTGTGATTTTACCTGGGTGAGGTAGACAGCAGTTATCCAGCCCCAGTTTCTGAGCCTGAGCTACTAGCATCGCTGCTTTAAGCAATACGGCGGGAAAAGTTAAAGCTCCGATGGCGCTAGTCCTGAATTAAATATTCTTCTAATTGGGCTTTAAACCAAAATCCATCAGATTTTATGAAAGAGCTATCAGCCTCATCAAAACCGTCAAATTACTTCCATTACCTTTGATATATTTTCAACTCTTTTGCGACCACACTCTCAACAAGGCTCTTCAACATAACTCATACAGGCCATCATAATGGACGGGTTCGTGTTCTTAGCCAAGCTGACCATACTGTTACTAAATCATAAATAGACTTTCAGCCGCGGAGCAGAGAGAGTTCCAAGCTCGTATGGAGAAGAAGCAAATGAAGGAGTTTATGGGAGTAAGTCAATTCTGTTTACTAGCCAGAGATGTCCCAATTCTGGAAGGCTACTTGCTGAGGGCCATGCACTCGTGTGCTTTGCCCAAAGCTCGTTGAAACGAGGAGCTGGCATACCTCTGAGTTTTGAGACCTGCATTCATTGGAGATGTAATTACCTCTTCATGCTCTTGAGTAGACAGCGGTCCTTCTAGCAGCCTACCGCTGGCTGGATTCCGTCCTATCCACGTCTCTTGCATCATTGAAATAAAGGCTAACCAAAATCCACCGCAGATGTTCTCCAACCTCGTATCTCATTGCTTCGATTCCTGCATCGACGATTTTACCACCAAGTCATTAATTCAACGCGAGACCGGATGCGTCACTCGATGTGTACAGAAATTCATGGCGGGAAGCGAGAGGATCGGCCAAAGATTTCAAGAACAACAAGCTCAGATGATGAATCAGCAAATGGGTAAATAAAAGGACTTGCTATGAGAGGATGGAGTTGGAGTTGTATGGCGAAGAGTGTACGATACGAATGAGCGAAACGCGGAATGGAAGAACCCGTGTATGCTACAGAATGGCGCAATTAGGTGTCATGATATGGTGCTATGGCAGGCATATGATCGAGAAATGGATCAGATTCAACTCCTGCAAACGTCAAGACGACCAGAGTATTGTGAAGCTCAATACCTTGTCACGTGTGATATGTATTTCCCCTTGCTTTTGCTTATACCAAAACTAGGTAAGTCCAAATCTCAATGTTTGTTGCATATCGACTAAGAAATAACCTAGTAATCATAACTAAGGGAGAGGTAGTGACTCCCTTGTTCTTCATTCCAATTCATCGAAACCTGGCTTCCTTAGGCATGTTTCCGAGGTCTTCCCGTCTTTACAAGACCCATCCCCGGCTCATCTGAAACCCCCATTTTTATCCACCAAAGAATTCACCTGGTCTACCGTTTCCGACATGCAACAAAAGAGGAGAACCAAGTGTTTAATGTGATTTTGTTGCACATCGTTCCAAGCAAACCAGGTAACTGAGTGCGGGAAGTGGACGCAGGTCAAGGTACTGCCTGTCTACTACCTTGTACAGAATATACATGATACTTTGAATAAGGTACCGATGTATGGAGCAACTCGGTATGCGATGCAGCACTGCGGCGCGATGCCCCGCAAACGAGTATATTTTACAGGCTCAACAAGTGTAGCTTTCGGAGGCTTAATTGTGACATGCTGCAAACGCGTCTTCCGCCCTATTCGCATTTTCTGACTGCATTTGATGCTTGCGTGAAGACTCAGTTGTTCTAAGATACTTTTTGCCAATTTATCCTCGGTTAAGCCAGATTGTGGCATGGTACTCCTTCCGGCTCAGACTGCGGAAGAAGGATGCGGCTGTGTATTATTCTCAGGTCATGACGTTACTCAAACAAGCACCACAAAGGTTTGCGCCTCCAAAACACATCCTAATGGATTGTAACTATATCACGAGATTGGTTCAACATGTCTCTCTTTAGTCATGTTCTCGCACAAGATTGAGGCTCTGTTGCGGATTGTTCGATCCTCTTCGTTAAAGCTCGGAATACAAATAGTCACTATCCCCCTGCCTCGAAAGCTTCACTAATCACCGCACTTAGCTTTCTTCCAGTGACCACGACCCTCATATTCCTTCCTCAGACCCTATATCGATCAATCAATTCCCAATTGCATCCCCAACCAATTCTTCTCTTCTACGCAAGATGGCATTCGCAAAGCCTAAGGACCTATCAATTTCCCTCTTCATGGCATCACTCTTTTCTCACACGAATGTCTCTCTCGCCCGAATGTTGGTTTCACCAATCGATGGCGCAAGTCCCAGCTGCCCCAATGCACCACCAGGAACACCGGCGGACACACCTCAATTCGCGACGAAGGCTAGCATTTCAAATCTATCCACTGCCCAACAACAACCGCAAGTACGGAGCCTGAAGCGGAAGTTGGCTGAGTATGAGCAGTAGCACCAAAATTGATGACAACCGCTGGTGGTGTTGCTTGAAGTCTTGGGTAGGATAATCACTCAACCCTGTCATGGGGCTGAAGTCTACAAAAGAGTCTGAAATACAATTCGTTTCGGCTTTCACTGCGTGTCTATTTGCATAATTCGTTCCTTGTGTTTCATTTCACTCGGCACACTCGCCGTTCAATTTCTTGACGTGATTACTTGCAATTGAAGTTGTACCATTAGGATGGCACGTCCTTCGATCCAGCCAAAGGCAACCAATCAAATTTCAAAGAAATTGAGGCTGAGTTGAATCCCTCGTCCATGGTCTTCCGAATAATCCTACCCGCAATACGGTACGGCCCTTCAGTGGTCCGAAAACAAGGGTTAGGATCACATTGTGGCTATGCCGCAGGAATTACCAAAACAGGAACAACACCTACAACTACTACCTCATTCCTCACTCCAAAACGTCGAATCCTGTCCTCCAATAAACCGCCATCTGAGCCCTGATAAGTCGCTTTGTAATTCTTCTCCCTATCACATGACCCGCAAAGGCTTTCCAACCCAATTCTAATCCTTTCTCTCTCCTCAAATCATATCCCCTCGCAAGGCACCCTACCAAGATGATCCTTCCTACCTCGTCAAATAATGGTCTCCAATCTCCAACACG
>Ga0182030_10006013_pt1 | contig 25676 bp, 14 predicted proteins | sample 812S3MmetaG_FD_121299 | JGI IMG/M metagenome (GOLD analysis project Ga0182030, IMG submission 121299) | Permafrost microbial communities from Stordalen Mire, Sweden - 812S3M metaG (Illumina Assembly) | ecosystem: Environmental > Terrestrial > Soil > Wetlands > Permafrost | place: Sweden...
CGCCACCCCTCCTGAATCAGGAGGGGAGTTGTTGAAAACGCTCCCCTCCTCAGATGAGGAGGGGTGGCGCGCCGAGCGCCGGGGTGGTGCTGACAGTGCTAGCGCCAAGCGCCCTAGGGTTTTTCCGCAGCCTGTTTAGCCCCGCCGTTACAAGGCCATCCTTATTATTTCCAAGCCCCGCCCTTCCGGCAGCGGCCAACCGTGGTGAGAAGTCCGGGTTCGGGAGCGAGGCCGCCGGAATCAGCGGTTCGGCTCCAGTACTTTGACGACCCGGTCCGCGGGGACATGATCGAGCCGCTGGACGGCGCCGGAAGGCCATCGAATTTCCACCCGATCGGCCACGCCGTCGGCCCCCAGGCCAAAATGCACCGGACCGTCGCTTGAGGATGCGTAGCCGACACTCGTGGTCATGTGATTGTATTGAGCGCCGCTCTGGGTAACCACCTTAATCACGGCGCCGATACCATCCCGGTTGCTGCGGGTGCCTTGCAGGCCAAGGTCGAGCCAGTGTCCGGAGTTCGGGCTTCGGTTCATCCAAATCTCGGCGTCACGGTCGAGCGCCGTGGCCACCACGTCAATGCGCCCATCGCCGTCGAGGTCGCCGAAAGCGCAGCCGCGATGACGTGCGGGAGGCCGCGCGTTCAGGCCCGCCTCTTCCGTCAGAGGCACCCAGCGCGTTCCGCCTCCCCGGTTGCGGAAGACCGTGTTGTATTGATTGATCTCCTCGCTGCTGAGTTTGATTGCATCCACGTGCCCCCGAGTGACGAACAGGTCCTTCCAGCCGTCGTTGTCAAAATCGTAGAGGCCGACTCCGAACCCGGCCATGTCGCGGCTGAGCGCCCCCATACCGCTGCTGGCCGTAACGTCGGTGAAGGAGCCTTCCCCTGTATTCCGGAACAGCGGAAAAGTCTCATTGGGGAGCGCAGGAAAAGCAATGTCAGGATAGCCGTCGTTGTCGAAGTCGCGAAAATCCACGCCCATGCCGCTGACAAAGGCGCCGTTATCAACGAGGGCTACACCCGCATTAAATGCCGTCTCCTCGAATTTTCCGCCGCCGAGATTGTGGAATAGGAAATTGTAATAGCCGTCGTTGGTCACCAACAGGTCCGGCCGCCCGTCTTGGTCGTAGTCCGCTACGCCCACTCCCATACCCTTTCCCACCGCGGAGCGAATGCCGGAGGCAGCCGACACGTCGGTAAACGTCCCATCGCCGTTGTTGATAAACAACTGATTGGGAAGCCCCTTGTACATTTTGGGATGGCAGTAGTGCGGTGCGTCCCGGTAGTTACAACGCGGCTCGGTAGCGTAGTCCCATTGTAAATAATTCACCACAAAGAGATCGAGCCGGCCGTCGTTGTTCACATCCACCCAAGCCGCGGCCACCGCCCAGGTCGGCCCGTACTGCAGGTCCGGGCGGCTCAGGCCGGCTTTTTCCGTGACGTCGGTAAACGTCCCGTCGCGGTTGTTGTGATACAACGTATTGCGATGCACGCCCGCCACAAAAATGTCGGGAAAGCCGTCGTTATCGTAGTCGCCCACGGCCACGCCCACGTCGTAGCCTGTGCCCGTCAGGCCAGCTTCCTTGGTCACGTCGGTGAAGTTACCATGGCCGTCATTTCGAAAGAGCCGGTCCGAATATTTCGCCGAATCCTTCGTCAGCGTTGCCAGGTTCGCGCCGTTGGTGAAGAAAATGTCCGGCCGGCCGTCCCTGTTATAGTCGAGAATAGCAACCCCGCCCGCCATTGCGGCCGGCACGTGACGATCCGGCGTTTCGTCATTTTCCAGATGAAAGGGAATCGCCTGAATCGAAAAGCGAATCGGGCTTGAGGTACCGGGCATGCCAAGCAACCCCAAGCCGCCGCTTGCGATCAGCAGTCCCGCCACCAGTCGGCTCAGGAGTTGAGAGGAAAATGACATCGTCTCGTGGCCCTCAGAATAGATCAGCGAAAGCGATAGTACCAGCCTGTGGGCCGCCCTAACAAGTTTCGACGGCAGTTGGTAGTGACTCATTTTTCTCCAAGCGTGCCGCAATTTTCTTTTGCTTCCCATATTGTTTCTGGAAGGCCTCACCCCCGCTACTTGCGAGACGTGGGGCCCCCCCGCCTGCGGTCCTCCCTCTCCCCATGGGGGAGGGATAGGAATTAAAACCCCAGCCCTCTCCCAGGGGAGAGGGTGCCCCGACGGAGGGGGGCGGGTGAGGGGTCCTTTCAAAGTCCATAGGGCTTTGGCGGAATCCCGGCAGGGACAGTTTGTCCCTTGACAAAACCATGCCATCGGTATAGGCTAGAAATGTGCTGATAGTTCAACGCCTCCCTTCCCCCGCAAGATTCTCAACCCCTAACGCCCGTACGACGGCAATCATAAAATATAAAACGAGTACGACCCAAGCCGGAATGTTATTGAAAACAAGCGGGGCAGCGAGAATCAGCGGCCATCAATCCGTCTCTGCCGATAAAGACAAAAAGATGGGGAGATATTCGCGCTATATTGCTGAACACAAATGGGTTATTCGAGCCGATTTCACCGAAAATGTCGGGAGCAGACCTCTAACCCCTAAAGATGTTAAAAATGAAGGGTGGTCTGGATGGCTGATTGAAAACAAAGGGGAAATAAAATCGGTCTGGATGAGTTTGTGAAAATAAACAACTTACCTTATTTCCGGGATGAGTCAATGAAAGGAAAGAAGTTAGGTGAAATTTGCGCGGGTAGCGCGGACACCCGCTCTTACGGTCCGGGGTTCTTCCCTAGGGAAAAGCCGCAGATCTCGAACCCGGCGGTCGTGGCGGAGTCGAAAGGTTCCCTCAAAGTCGCGGGCACCAGATACCTCCATCGGCACGAATTCATCACCCTCGAAGAGACCCCTCACCCCCCGCCTTGCGGTCCCCCCTCTCCCCAGGGGAGAGGGAGAGAGATCAAAATCACAGCGCTCTCCCAGGGGAGGGGGGCCCGACGGAGGAGGGCGGGTGAGGGGTCCCTTCGAAGCCCAATAGACTTTGATGGTGCCCTGTACCCGGCCGTTGCCGCCCTTTACTTTGTCGAGCCGCCCCGGTATCCTGACGGGCAATGCGCCCCGCACTTCTCCTCCTGCTGTTCGGTTCGCTTTGCAGCGCCCAGAACCTATCTCCGGGGAAACTGATCCAGCAGGGAGAGGAGGCCGAACAGCGCGGCGACCTTGCATCCGCAGTCAGCAACTACCAGCGGGCGCTGAGCCTTAACCCCGCCCTGGTGGCGGCGCGCGTCAATCTCGCGGGAGCCCTCATGCAGCTCGGCCGCCTCGACGAGGCCGGTGACAACTACCGCCTCGCTCTGCGGCAGGATCCTTTGAACATTCGCACTTTCACGCTGCTTGGCAACTGCCTGGTCATCAGCGGGCGGGATAACGAAGCGATCCGTCTTCTCGCACCGGTGGGAAAATCTCACCCGGAGGATCTCGATGTCGCCTTTCTTCTGGGCGAAGCCTTGGTTCATCAAGGACAGCTCAAGGAAGGCCTAAGGTTCGTAGAAAAGGTTGCGGAGGCGCGCCATGATGTAAATGCCTGGATGCTGGCGGGCTTGACCCAATTGGAGTTGGGCGATGGGGCGGCAGCGGTAAGAAGTATAGGCAAGAGTTTGCGTCTGGACCCCACCACGCCGGGCGCCTATGCTCTCAGCGGGGTTGCAAAGTCATTGGCCGGGGACCCGACGGGCGCCAAGGCCGCCTTCCTCAAGGCGCTCGAGGCCGATCCCAACGACTTTGAAGCCAACTTGCGATTGGGTGCCATTCTGCGAAAAGAAGGATCGCTGCAAGAAGCGGAGCAGCGCTTGAGCCGCGCCCTTAGCCTTGAACCATCTTCCCTTGCGGCTCGCTACCAGATCGCCCAGTTGGAGGTTATAGAGGGCAGACGGGATGCCGCGGCCGCTGACCTAGAGAGCATCGCGCGCGACGCGCCGAATATCCTTGAGGTCCACGTGCAACTCGCCGCCCTCGACTATCGCTTGCACCGTCCCGAAGACGGACAGCGGGAGAGACTGATCGTGGACCATCTGTTGGCCGCGCCGCAGGAGCAGGACCATCGGCTGGAAGGTGCTGTCTTGATTTCAAATCCGACCAACGGAAGCCAACCTGAGCAAATGAAAAAGACTAAATGAAGACCGAGAATTGATTGCCCATTATTAAGATATCCTGCTCAGCTTGATTCCGCCGAGGCGGAGATACCAACGTCTACTGGCCGTGTTGAATTTCGTCCAGGGCCTTTTGCGCCGGGAGGAATTTGGGATCGGCTTCCAGTGCCTTCCTGAATTCACGGGTGGCTTCATCCCTCATATTACTCTGGCTCAAAACCAAGCCGAGATCGTAGTGGGCCTGCGCAAACTTGGGATCCAGGTTGATGGCCAGGGTAAACTGAGCGCGTGCTTCCGCCAAGTTCTCCCTTTGGAGATAGACCGTCCCCAGCGCATAATGGGCCAGAGCATTGTTCGGCTCAATTTCCAGCGCGGCGCGGAGCTGCCGAGTCGCTTCTTCCCCATCGCTGTCCTCGAAAGCAAGCCATCCCAGGTTGTAATGAGCGGCAAAATCCTGTGGGAACACGCTCAACAAATGGTTAAACTGCTCGCGGGCCCGCCCCAGGTCCCCTTTCTCCATCCAGATTTTCCCCAGCATCTCCTCCGACGGGCGGTTGAATTGTTCCGCCCCCGCTCCTCGAACGGACCCGAGCGCCAGGGTCGCCTGAAGTTCCTTGGCTGCATCATCAAATCGATGGAGCTGGAAATATTCGACGCCTAAGTTGTAATGGGACACGAGGTTGAGGGGGTCGTGTTCCAATACCTTCCGAAAACTCCCGGCAGCCTCCTCCGGGCGGCCTAGCTTCTGTTGGAATTGCCCCAGAAGGTTTCGCGTGTCGATAAGATCAGGATCTTTTGCCAGGACGCCTTTCAGCAATTCGACCGATTGCTTCATTTGCCCTGCAAAGGCGAGTGATGTTGCCTCCTGTGTCTTCAGGTACTCGTCCAGCTTCTCTTTGGGGTCAGGACCCGATTCCACGTCGGCGACACGGCCGCGGGTGGCGGCCACGTAGCCGAGGGAACTCAAGGCGTGAGCGACATCAGGGCTGACTGCGCCGGTCTGCGCGCGGGTGGTGGAGGCAAATCGGGTGCCTAGCTGCTGCAACCGCTCATGGTAAGCGAGGGCAAGGGATTTCGAGCGCGAGTAGAGATTGTTCTGTTCCGCGGGATCGACGTGGAGATCGAAAAACTCCGGGTGGGGAGCCTTGATGTATTTGTAATCTCCGACGCGCAAGCTTCGCAACGTGCCACATCCCCAATGCTGATGAGCATACAAGCTTTCGCTGTAGACCTCGCGAGGAGAAGGCTGCATCTTCGGGTCCAGGAGTCCCAGCAGACTCTGCCCCTGGAACTGGGGCGGCTCCGGAACCCCCAGGAACTGAAGGATAGTAGGCGCGACATCGATCAAGCCTGCCGGATCGGCGACCCGCGAAGGGAAAGGTGCGACCCCGCGAGGCCAATGAATGATCAGAGGTACGCGAAGGGTGCTTTCGTAAATGAAGTAGCCGTGGGTTCGCTCGCCGTGCTCTCCCAAACTTTCGCCATGGTCCGAGAGGAAGATAATCAAGCTCTTATCGAGGAGACCTTTGGCCGCGAGGAACGCCCAAAAGTCCCCCAAGGTCGCATCGACATACCTGATCTCGCCATCGTATTCGCGACCCCGGAAGCGAGTGCGAATGTCGGAGGTGAGGCTGTAAGGTTTATGGAGGTCGTAGAGGTGCAGGAAGAGAAGGAATGGATGCTCCAAATTGTCCTGCAACCATCGGCGGGCAGCCTGCGTTACTTCCTCGGCGGAACGTTTCAGACCCGGCTGGTCGACGTCTTGTTGGCTGCTGAGGTCGAAAGGGCTGTCGTAAAAGTCGAAACCCTGATCCAACCCAAATCTGCGGTCGAGAGTGACCCCACCTATGAACCCCGCCGTTCGGTAGCCGCGTGATTTCAGAAGCCCTGCCAGCGTCACCGCTCCCCGCGCCAGGACCTCCCCGTTATCTTCGATGCCATTCGAAAACGGGTAGGTGGAGGTGAGCAGAGAAACGTGCGAGGGCAGAGTCATCGGGACCTGGGAGTTGATATTTAAGAACTGAGTGGCTCCCGCCGTCATCGCATCGATGTGAGGGGTTGGCAGGGCGCGATAGCCATAGCATCCCAGGTGGTCGGCGCGCAAGGTGTCAACAGAAATGAGGATAACTGAGGCAGCCCTGGAGTCCCCGGCAAAGACAGGACTTGGAGAAGAAATCAGGATAATTGCGGCCACCAGGCGAACGACGGCCGAACGTAGCGATCGCGGAAGCCCCCATAGCTTTAGGTCTCGCACGCCGCCGCCCCTGCCCACCGTTGGCCCGCGAACGTCTGATAAATCCAACTTGCCCCGAAAAATTCCAGTCATTTAGAACGGCAACCTCAATCCTGTCCTGGTGCCTCCGAAAACTCAAATGAACGGGCACATTCCTTAGCCAGCAACGTGCGCGGGGCGCCTCGAAGGCGGTCCCCCGAAACGTTCGATTTGCTTCCATGCCGGCCGCCTTCGAAACCCCGAAGGGGTTGACCTTGAATCAAGCTTGTCCAAATTGCGCAGCGTTCAGTGAGGCATGGCCTGCGGCTTCGCCGCTTGCTGTGCGGAAAGGCTGGGCCTTTCCGTCGTGCGAGAACACCAGCCAACCTCATCCGCGGCGCCTGGAAGGTTATGCCTTCCAGGCGCCGCGGATGAGAAATAATCATGGGACTTGGCCCGGAAATGCGGAGCCTTTCCGCACAGCGGAGCGGCAGAGCCGCGTGAACCGCTCAGGACGTTCGCTAATTTGGACAGCCTTGACATTGAATAGCCGTGGGCAAGGGCACGCCTTTTGTACCCGCCGGCCACGGATCGCGTCTCAAACCGTCTTTCCGACCCCGGAGGGGTCGAACAGCTCGGCCCCTACAGGGCCGGAATGATTTGTTAATCTCCCGTGACCGTAGGTTTCACCTACAGCTACTCACGGTGTTCCCCTTGCGGGGAACCGGGCAGCGGTCAGACCTCTTCGAGTCACACTGGTCAAACCAGTGGCTTACCTTCGAGTTACGGTTTGGTCGGTCCGTTATGGGCGGAGGCCTCGTCGGTGGCGCTGCTTGCTTTCAACCGTGCAAACATATCCCGCAAGTCCTTGCATCCGCGCACCGAGACAATTAGCGTGATAACCAAGAAGGCTGATCCCGCCACGATGAAGTTGACTGTCCAGAAGTAATACCAGAAACCCATGATGGATGCCTAATTCGGTGAATTTGGCGGAAGGCCTAGTGCCTCACGCGCCGGACGAAACTGCGGGTCAACCGCCAACGCCCGGCGAAACTCATTGACAGCATCATTCTCCCGATTTTGCTTGCGGAAGGCCAGCCCTAAATTGTAATGCGCCGAGGCAAACTGCGGCCGGAGGCGAATCGCTTCCTGAAATTCCGGCGCCGCTTTATCCAGATCGCCTTTCCGGAGGTAGAGGCTTCCTAGCACATTGTGGGCGTCAGGATTCCTGGGATCCGCTTGCAGCGCTGCTTGCAAGTGAAGTTCACCTTCCTTCCATTGCCCTTGCAGAGTGGCCAGTGCGCCCAGATTGTAATGCGCGCCATAGTTGTTGGGGTCGATGGTCAGGATGTGCTCAAAATGCTCGCGCCCACGCTGGTAATCCCCCTTTTGCAGAGAGATGGAGCCCAGCAGTTCCTCGGCGCGCGTGTAGTAAGGAGCGATGGCGAGAGCGGCCTCGAGTTCTTTCGTGGCGTCCTCCGTTTCGTGGAGGTCGTAGAGGCTTAGTCCCAAGTCGAAATGCGCTTGAATGTTGAGCGGATCGGTTTTCAGGATTTGCCGAAACTCGCGGGCCGCGTCGTCCTGGCGCCGCAATCTCTGATCGTTCAGCCCCAAACTCATGCGCAGATCCAAAAGCTCCGGATGCTGTGCCAACAGCCGCTCGAGGGTGGCATTGGATTCGTCGATATGGCCGGTGGAGGCGAGGATTATTGCCCGTCCATATTCTTCAAATTCCGCAATACGGTCTTTAGGATCGGCGCCCGTGCCAGCAGCCCCGGAATGCGGTGAACTGACGGCGACATATCCCAACGAACTGAGACGAGCAACGGCTTCGGGGTCGAGCGCTCTTCCGCCGAGTGGATGTTCGCTTCGATACCGGGCACGAAGAGCGAGCAGCCTCTCCTGAAAGGCCAATGCCAACGAGCGTTTCTGTTCGTAGAAGTTTCTGGTCTCGCCGGGGTCAACGGCCAGGTCGTAGAGTTCCGGCTTGGGGGCCTGGATGTACTTGTAGCGTCCCGTTCGCAAGCTCTGAAGGGAGGCGCATCCGAAATGATGGTGTGCGTAAAGGCTCTCGCTGTAGATATCGCGCGCGGTTTCCGGCGGCCCCGGACGCAACATCTCCAGTAAGCTGCGCCCTTGAAACTCCCGCGGCAGGGGAATACCGGCGAACTGGAGGATGGTCGGTGCCACATCCATCAAGCTGGCAGGTTCGCCCGCCCGCGCCGCAAAGCTTCCGCTTCCTGCCGGCCAGTGAATGATCAGCGGTACCCACACAGTGCTTTGATAGATGAAGTAACCATGGGTTTGCTCCCTGTGCTCTCCCAGGCTTTCACCGTGGTCGGAAAGGAATACGACGAGGGTATCATCCAGGAGATGGCGCTGGCGTAAGGCATCCCAGAAGACCCCCACTTGCTCATCCACGTAATGGAGCTCCGCGTCATATCCGGCGCCGTACCGTGTCCGGTAATTGGCGGGAAGGTTGTAAGGAGTGTGAAGGTCATAAAGATGGAGAAAGAGGAAGAAAGGGCGGCTGGAATTTCCTTGCAACCATTGGACTGCGGAAGCAACGACCTCTCCCCCCAAACGCTTGACGTCTCCAGGGTCAGAATCCCCTTCCCGATGGGGGTCAAAGGTGCTGTCATATTCGTCAAACCCTTGATTCAATCCGAACCGGCGGTCGAGCGCGAAGCCGCCCACGAATGCACCCGTGTGGTAGCCGCGCGACTTCAGGAGGGTGGCAAGCGTCACGGCGTTGGGCCGTAGAGCTTCGGCATTGTCCTCGATGCCGTTAAAGAAAGGGTAGGTGGACGTGAAGAGGGAAACATGCGAAGGGAAGGTTAGGGGAACCTGGGAATCAATCGCGGTGAAGAGTGTGCCCCCTTGGGTTATCGCGTCAAGGTGCGGGGTCGGGGTGCGACGGTACCCATAGCAACCCAAGCGATCGGCGCGCAAGGTATCAATGGAAATCAAGATGATGGATGGCGCCTTCTGGCTAGCCACGGGAGTGGTGTTCCCCGCCAACGCCAGAAGCGGACTCAAGACTGCCATCAGGGCAATGCAGGCGCCCTGCCACATGACAAATCGCGGACTCGCGCGAGTGCGATGGATTGTCATGCTGCCATACATAAACCCTCGCACGGACGGTGTCGTCAACGTTCAACCCCCGCCCCGCTGGAGATTAATTTCAACTTGCGTTCAGTAGGGCGACCTAATAGTCTTGGCGCGAATCATAGCAGGCTCCGGGACCGTGTAGCAACGATAGGCAACGATCCCATTGGCAAGAATCCACTCTGCGAGGAGTTGGTAATGCGAAGGAGAAATTTTCTGGCGGCGAGTCTTTCCTCGATTGTGCCGGGCGGCGTTTCGGCTTGGTCCATTAAATCTGACGCTAATTCTGATGCGGTGGCCGGGCGTCCCGAAGGAGGAGTGGGGTCTCGCGATGTCATCATCGTTTATAACTCCAGTAATTCGGCAGAAACTGCCGCTGCTCAAGAACTCCAGAGTTTCCTGGCACGGATCACCAAGGTTCAACCCCGAGTGGTCGCGGAGACGTCCCCGGGGGATATGGGACCAGCCACTACGCGATTCCTGGTGGGGCGAACCGCCTCCATAGAGGAACTAGTCACTTCGGGGAAACTCCAGGACCCCGCGAAAAAGAACGCCGAGGCTTACGTCGTGCAGTCCGTGATTTCAGGCGGGAAACCGCATCTGGTGTTTCTGGGTGGCACGGGAATCGCCACCCTTTATGCAGTTTATCATTACCTGGAAAAGGTATGCGGCTGCGGGTTCTACTGGGATGGCGACCATGTGCCCCATCGCGAAATCCTGCCCGTGGAGGGCGTCAGTATCTCAGCACAACCTTACTTTCGCGAGCGCATGTGCATGAACCTCACACTCTACTGGTATTCAGCTCCCTGGTGGGAATGGGAGGATTGGAAGGGTTACATCGATTGGGCGCTCAAGGCTCGCTTCAATATTCTAAGCCTATGGGACACGCCGGGTGAGGATGTGGCGTGGAAAAGGGCTTGGAAGCGGCTGGGCGTGGAGATCTCGGACGAATCCTACTCTGGCCCCCCCTACGAAATTTTTGCTCCCATCAAGTACGGCGTTCGGCCGCCCCTCAACGAAGCCTGGCGAGAGGGTCAGAGTGAGCTGAACAAGCAAATTACTCAATACGCCCGCCAGCGGGGCATGCGCTCTCTCGTGCCCGCGGTGCCGGGGATTGTTCCACCGGAATATGCGTCTGCCCATCCTGAAGCACGAACCTTCGAGATCTCGTGGGCCGGTCTCCCCAAGCAAAAGTACCTCCACCCGCTGAGCTCGCAGTACGCAGAGGCGGGCAAAGCCTTCCTCGAGGAATACATTTCCCTATACGGCACCGACCATCTCTTTTGGCTGGAGAATTATTTGGAGTGCGACGTGGAGGGACCCGAGGAGGTTCAAAGTGACGTTCGCAGGGAAATCGCCGGAGCGAATTTCAAGGTCATGGACGACGTGGACCCCCAAGGGGTGGGCATATATTCCGCCTGGAGCTTCCTCTTCAAGCCTCAATATTGGACACCTCAGCTCATCAAAGAGAGCCTCGACCGCATGCCCACGGAGCGAGTGCGGGTCCTCGATCAATGGGCGGAGATGGTGCCTGAACACAAGCGTACAGATTACTTCAACGGACGGCCGTGGCATTTTGGCATCGTGTATTCCTTTGGTGGCAACACCAACCTGCATGGCAACATGGCATTCATCGAAAATCAGTTCCTAAGGGTAGTTGATGACCCGCGCGCCAAGCACTGCGTGGGGTTCTACCCGAACGAAGAAACCATCCATCATAATTACTTTTATTACGAGTTTCTATGCCGGCTGGGTTGGAATCCCAGGGAGGTGGGTTTGCGCTCCTTCACCGGCGATTATGCCCGCGAGCGCTATGGCGAAAGCGCTGCGCCAGTCATGATTGAGGCGCTGCAGAAACTGCTGGTTAGCGTGTATGGCACAGATGACCTGACGCAGCCTCTATACTGGCATCGTTTGGGAACGGGAGCTGTTTATTTCCGCCTTCAGGTGGCTAATCGCCGGGCCCTTATCCCGCCCTTGCGTAAGGCGCTGGAGCTCGCACTCACGGCCACGCCAATCCTGAGCACCAATCCTCTCTACCTTCATGACTTGAACGACATCGGCCGGCAGTATCTGGCCGAGCTCTTTAATGCCCACGTCATGAAGATTCAGGAGGCAGAGGCCGCTTTGGATAACGCCGCCTTCGAGCGTGAGGCGAGCCTCTTGGAGTCCCTCATGGAGTCCGTTGAGACCCTCCTGAGTCACGACGAATATTACTGGCTCAGCCCGCTTATTCGAAAAGCCCGGAGGTTGCCAGGCGCTCCCACGGATGTGGATGAGCGCGTACGCGACATTTACACTCTGTGGGCCGACGTCATTCGCGACTACGCGTCGCGCGATTACTTTGAGCTCGTTCGGGGGTATTACCATCCGCGGGTGACGACTTTCATCCATGCCCTTCGCGACGCGCTCAACCTGGACCAACGCATGATCTACAACGCTACCGAACTGAATCGGGAGTACGATGCCATCGAAAGGAAATGGGTCAAGGAAGGCTTCCCTCTGGTGGACCGGCAACCCGATCCCAAGCAAGTCATAGGGACTATTCAGACGACACTGGCGAAGTTTGCCTCGGCAGAGAGGGTTTGACGATGAAAAGCCTCGGCTTGCTTTTAAGAATGGTGAACTGGGCTGTGGTGCTGGCCTGTGCATTCCCCGCCTTGGCGGAAGTGCGCCTCAAGGGGGATCACTTCCAGGCGGCACTTTCTTCCCAAACGGGAGAACTGCTTTCCATCGCGCGGGAAGGCGGCCCGAATCTTCTGCTGCGGCCAGTGGCCATTTCTATTCGTGATGAGGTAAGTGGCAAGGTTCAAGCTCTCACCATGCCCATCGAACGCCTGGAAGGAAAGGCCTCTGAGGCCGTATTCGCACAGAGCACACCTGACCTGGATATAAAAACGAATTTCGTCGCGGGGCGCGACCTGAGCATTGTGATCAAGCTGCGGAACAAGTTGGCCGAGCGCCGTGACGTTAGCGTGTGGTTTGATTTCGGAGGTCTACCGCCAGACTGTCACGCGTTCCTCCCAGGGGTTTTTCCCCATCCCCTTCGAACCAGCACAAGGGAATTGATTTACGGATATCGTGCGAGTGGCCTGCCGCTGGTGATTCCCGCGGTTACCTTTTTCAGTCACGCGGCGGGAATGGGATTGACGCTTCTGAGCCCCCTGGCCGCTCCCGTCCAGGGTTTTCAGGTGCGGCTTCCCTCTTCCACGGGGCCAAAGGTCGGCAGAACGGACTTGCGAATCGAACCTCAGGGTGGAGTGCAGACCGAGATCTTCCTCGATCTGCACGATGCGGATTGGCGGCCCGGGCTGGCTTTCATACGCGACAAGTATCCCGAGCACTTTACGGCGCACAATCCCACGGCGGTGGAAATCAACGGACCCTTCCTGTGGAGCCCCACGGCGCCGGAAGAGCAGGTCCGCCAATGGCATGAGCAGGGAGTGCGCTGGGTGGAGGTGCATTTTACCTATCCGTTTCTGGGCAAGTATTTTCCCGAAAACCCGCGTTGGGTTCCCGCCATGGACGATTTTTGGGCGTTTGAGAAAACTCGGCAGGCGCCGGACGCGCCGGCCTGGGACGCTCCATTTGAGCCGATCAGCCACTACCTGGAAAAGGTACTCACGCCCTGGGAGACCGGGGAGAAAGTCCGTGCCTTCATTCGGCTTCTGCACCAATACAACATCAAAGCCCTGATGTATTTTCAGCCCAGTGAGTGTTGGGACCGCTACGCGGCTGAGCACTTCATGACGGATGCGGTTCATGACGCCGCGGGCGCCTTGGTTCCAGCTTGGTACGAAGACACGGTTCTAAACCCCCGTCCAGGAAGCAAGTGGGCACTGTACTTGGAGCAACAATTCAAGCAGCTTTTGGCCTTTTATCCCGAGGCGGATGGCATTTTCGAGGATCAATCACACTACGATATTCTGGATTATGCGCACGATGACGGATTCTCCATTGACAGCGGGAAAACTGCCGATCGGATGGGCTACAACATCTGCCTGCTGACTTCCAAACTCGGCGATTATGCGCACTCGTTGGGAAAGACGGTCTGGTGGAATGGGCCGTATCAAATCGAGTTGGGGGCCATTGGTGACGGCCACCTCGCGGAAGGGTCCGATGAGCAAATCCAGTGGCTCGGCATCGGCAACGTGCCGATTACTAGCGGCGCGTGGTTTCCGGATCTCTATGACCGCGTTCTGCTGATGGGCAGTCAGCCGGCTGCCCCCTCTTTGACTCCGATTTCTTTTCCCTATCGCTATGAGCGCGAAATTCCCGCTGACGCCAAGGTCCCGCCAGAGCAATTGCGGGACTTCACCCGCTATGCCCCCTTGTTTGATCAGATCCGGCAGCGCGAGTGGGTTCTCGCGGCGGATGCGGTTCGCGTGCCGCCGGATCTCGAAGCAAACATTTTCCGCAAGCCGGATGGCAATTACGCCGTCCCGGTCGTGACCACGTGGGGTGGCCCCTCCACAGGGGTGTGGCACGACCTGCCCGTTATGGTGCGCGTCCCCGACAGCGAGGCCATCCGCGGGGTCTATGTATTGAGCGCCGACCTGCCGGGTTGGTTTCTCGCGCATTGGAAGCGCGAGGGGCGGGCGCTGGCGATTCAGATCCCGCGCCACCATCGCGCTTCCCTGATTCTGCTTGCGAAAACCGGGTTTTTTGCGACGCTGCGGGGTGATGGCGCACTGGTGGAAGGTCACGAGACCGCCCCGACGCTGATTCTCGACAACTGGTACGCAAAAGAGGTGAGCGGTGAGATTCATGTTGGTGACTCAACCGAATCATTCCACCTGGCTCCGGGTGCATCGCAGCCGCTGACTGTTCCGCTCGCCAGCCTGAAGACCACCGGCAAAAATCAAGTCGGCTTTCCCGTTCGAGTCAGCTTCCGTGATCAGCGGGACGGGGTGGCTTTCCAGCAGCAGTTTGTGAACGTTCCGGTACTGGAGGCGGAATGGGAAGGCACTTTAAGAGGATATTCAGACGTAACCGGAGCAGCGAACCTTTCCCTCCAGAATCACGGGAAAACTGCCTTGCAGGTGAGTCTTCGGGCAGAGGGGGAAAGATTGCAGGTCACGGGTCTCCCGGCGATCCTCCGCGTGCCCGCCGGAGGGCGGATGACTGTTAGGGGCAACATCAAGCCTGCCAAGGCAGGTGAGGCAGAGCTTCATTTGTATGCCAGTGCTGCCGCCCGGGAATCCAATCTGACCCTCAGGTTTCCTGTATGGCAGACGCGATTCAGCTCCCGGGCCGACGTGGTGAGCGGCGCTATTGAGTTCGAAGAACTTGTGGCAGACGGGATGCCGGACCTCCTGCACGGTGGTGAGGATGTCTTTGCTCCTTTTCCCGGCCCGGGATTCGGCTCAAACCTTCAAAAGCCCCCGTCGATCAAGCCTCGGGAGGTTGTTATCGATGGGCAGTCGATTGGCTATCTGCCCAGCTTGAATCAAACGCGCTGGCGGGGAATGGCGGTGGCCATCCCTCAAGGGCGGCTTCTCGAACTGGGAAGGAGCTTCCAGGTCAATTTTCTTCCATCGGATGCGACCGATGCCTACCGGCTTCGAAAGATCAGGGTGGTGTTTAACCTGACGGATGGCGAGGAACTGTCATCGCCCGTCTCTGACCGGGAATACAATACGCTGCCCCCGGGGCAAGGGGCGGCGCAGCCGATCCGTTTACAGATGAGCCTGCCGGTGGAATAAACATGCCGCACTTTTCCTCGATCCACGGGTGAAGCGCAAACCGGAAAGAATGATAAGATTCGTCTTTCGAGATGGCATGACTCTCCGGAGAAGCATGGGCTGGTCGGAAGACGCACATCACGCGCGCCTGGCAGCGCCGCTGCCGGCTATCCTGTGCTTCTTCCTGGCCGCGTCTTCTGCAGCCGCGCAGGCAACACCCCAAGCGACCATCATGGACTTGGCCGCCCGGGCCGAGGGCTTCGAGGCTCAAGGCCGCTGGGAAGCTGCCGCGGCGGAATATCAAAAGATTCTGAAAATTGATTCCCACTCCGTCCCTGCTTTGAATGCTCTGGGAGCCTTGAGTGTGAGGCAGGGAAAGTTTAAGGAAGGCATCTCCTATTACCAGCAAGCGCTGAAAATCAATCCCCGCGAATTTGGAACCTACCTGAATCTCAGCATTGCCTACGTTAAGATGCAGGACTATAAATCCGCAACCTTTCCCCTGGAGAAAGCCGTGCAGATTGATCCCTCCAGTTTCCAGGCGCAGGAGCTGTTGGGTGTCACACTGATTGGCCAGGATGAATATGCCAAGGCTATCCCTCCACTCGAAAAGGCCATGGAACTGGAGCCGGGGGATCTCGGTTCAAACTACCTGCTCATCCGCTCGTACATTGAGACAAAACAATTTGAGAAAGCCATGAACGGGTTTCAGCACCTGGAAGGGCTCGACCCCGGCTCGCCCTGGGTGCGCATCCTGCGCGGGCAGGCTTACGACGGCCAAGGATCGTACGAGAAAGCCCTCGAGGAATTCGAGGAGGCCAAGAAACAATTGCCCAATGATGCCACAGTGCGATTCTCGTTAGGTTTCATGTGCTGGAAGCTTCGGCACTACGACGAGGCGGAGAGCGAACTGCGGGAGACACTGCGGCTCGATCCCAGCTTCACGCAGGCCCAATATTATCTTGCGGACGCCTACTTGACCGATTTGAAGCCGGAGTTGGCTTTGCCCATTTTGCAGGAGCTTGTGCGCGAGTTGCCCAAGGATTACCGGTCCCGGCTGGATTTGGCCAAGGCCTTGGAAAAGCTGGGGCATAACGAAGAAGCCGTTCCGCAATTTAAGGAAGCCATTCGATTGGACCCAACCCACGCCGAACCTCACTATCTGCTGGCGCGGGCTTACCAAAATCTGAAGCAGATGGATGATTTCCGCCGGGAGCTCGAATTGGCGCAACGAGTGCAGTCGGAGAAGCGCGCGGAGCAGGAAAGCCTGGTTGGAGCCAGCGGCCCCCGCGGAGACCCCGGGCTTGGTTTGGGGCTCGTCCCGGCGCCTCAGGAGAAAGAACCTTCGCCGACTCGGCCCTGAGGATTTGGGGGGGCCAAGAGACGAAATTGTTTTGAACTTGGACTTCATTCGGAGACATTTTCATGCCACTTCATGTCGCAACATTAACTTCGCACGATTCGACACTAATGAAAATCCTGCGGGGAATTATTCTCATCGGTTTCGTGTGCTTCCCCAGCTCGCTGAAGGCTCTGGCGGCCGAGCAAGCGCCAGTTTCTGTGATGAACCCAACGACTCAGGATTTGGTTCTGAAGTTTGCTGCTCAGGAATTGAGTGAATATCTAAGGCAACTCACGGGTGAACCCGTCGCCATCGGAAACCCAGACGCGAGACACCACATCTACCTGGGTGAAATTCCGGCGAACGCTCCGGCAGCAGAGTCCACTCACTTGCGCAACGCCGTGGAACAACTCCGGGAAGACGGGTACATCATCCGCTCAATAGGGCCGGACGTCGTTATTCTGGGCAAAGGCAGTCGCGGTAATCTCTATGGGTGCTACGCTTTCCTTGAGCGGCAGGGAGTGCGCTGGTTCTTTCCCGGGAAACAATATGAGGTCGTTCCACACCACGCGTTGGATTGGAAGGTGCCCATAAACGTCTCCGCATCGCCAACGTTCCCCAAGCGCATCCTCTTTTATTGGCCGAACAACTATTCCTCGGTGGTGGATTGGATTGACTTCTCCGCCAAGGTCCGGCTGAATCGCGTGGCATTTCACTATACGTGGCCTGCCTTCGATTGGTACCTGCTGCTGCAATCGAAACTGGTACCGGAACTCCAAAAGCGCGGGATGGAAATTGAAGTCGGGGGGCATTTCCTCTCCACGTTCATGCCTCGAACCCTTTTCCCCCAACATCCCGATTGGTTCCGAATGAACGAGCGGGGAAAGCGCGTGAACGACTTCAACCTGAACCCCTTTAACCAGGAGGCACTGGATCACCTGGCCGCCGGGGCGATCCAATACCTTCGGCAGATGCCGGAAGCAAGCCTGTTTCACCTCTGGGCTGATGACATCGAGGGTGGCGGCTGGAGCCATGAGCCGGGAAAAGAAGACTACACTCCTTCGGACCAAGCTTTGCTGGTGTCCAACTATCTCGTGAAGAATTTGCGCGAGAAGCTTCCCAACGCCGACCTTGCCTATCTCGCCTATCACGATACAGTTTTTCCTCCCAGGGTCGTGAAGCCGGAGGCGGGCCTGATCTACTTCTATGCCCCGCGGGAGCGTTGCTATGCCCACGCACTAAACGATCCGGCGTGCGATCTGAATCGCAAGTACGCACAGGCTCTCGAGAACGGTTTGCCGGCCTTTGGCAGCGCCAACGCGGAAGTATTCGAATACTACGCGGACCAGATCCTCTACGAAAACATGACGAACCCGCCCATCCCGGAAGTCCTGAGCGCGGACTTGCAGTATTACCACAATCTGGGCATTCCTGCGGTCGGGGCGCTAATGACCAACACCAGCAATTTCGTGACACCGATGGTCAACATGTTTCTCTATCCGCAGGCTCTTTGGGATCCCCAGCGCGATCTTAACCAATCGCTCAAGGATTACGCCACGCTCTATTTTGGTGATCCCAGCCTGGCTGGTTATTTCCAGAACCTGTCGCGTGGACTGGAAGACGTCTTGAAGGTGTGCCATTACGAGCATCCGGGCGATGCTTGGGATGATGTGAGGGTCGCCCAGGAACCCGACGAGGCTTTGGAATACCACGTACATGGCTTCGAGGAGGCTATAGCCGGCCCGCTGGCTCAGGCGGCCGCAAAACTCGATCAAAGCGTGCGGCGGACAAAGAATAAGGTCCTCCTTGACCGCATGCTGAGCGAACAGGTATCGATGAATTTCACCTTGCGTCAGGCGAAGCTCTACTATCATCTCCTCAAGGGTGAGCGGCTCTACCGAATCTGGAAGGCCCAACACGATCAGCAGGCCGGCCTCGATGCCCTGACGGAGTTGGCGCTGGGCCGGTATACCTGGGAAAGCCAGAAGAAGTTCGTCGCCACCTCCGGTATGAAGGCGAATCCTCTCATCCCCAGTCCGAGCCAACTCGAAGCGAGGGCGGAGGAGCTGGCGCACGCCGTCACGAATGATCCTGCCAGCGTTGTGGGGGTAAATATCCTCGGCTTCGGATCGGACCGCTTGGATGAACACTTGTTGAATGGCATTACTGGATATATCTTGGCTGGTCCGACTGGCTCCAAGGCCGTCATGTGGACGGATGTCGCCGCCCATCGCTTCGCTCTGCGGCCGGGAGCCCGTGGGCTTGTGTGGCTCGACGAGTTGGGCCAGCCACTTAGACCCGGCATGCTGGATCTCTACGATACGCCGGCAGTGGCCGATGCCAAAGGCTTGCCGGCAGACCAACTGTTCAATGCCCTGCTCGCAAGCCAGGTGAAACCTTAGCCAGGATTTCTTACCACGGGTTTGGTAGGGCGGGACTTTATCAGGTTGCGGAAGAATGCTTCCGTGCTGTCAACCTGAGCCCATTCGCTGTCATTCTGAGCATTGACAGCCGTTCGGCTGCCCATGCTAGGCAGAAACTCGGGCCGAGGAAGGGTAGCGCGGATCTGTTTTTTAGGTCCGCGGCTTTTCCTTGTCCATCGGGGACGTGCCGCGGACTTAAAAAACAAATCCGCGCTACGCCTGCTGAATTCCAAGGACTTACGCGTCGAGTTTCTGCAGAGCGCAGCGAAGAATCTCGCATTGAGCATTTTCAAGGCAATGCGAGATTCTTTGTCGCCTGCAGCCCCTCGGGATGACAGTCTTGAAGGGTTTTTTGTAACCTGTTCAGCCCCGCCCTCACGGGGACTTGCAGACTGTTACCGTTTCCCGTTCTCCGCGCGCTTAAGGACAAAAGGTTATGCACTTTCATCTTCTGGACTGGGTCATCGTTATTGTTTACTTGGCGGGCACGATGGCCGCCGGCCTTTATGGGAAGAAGTATGTCTCAGGGCTCTCCGATTTCCTGGTTGCCGGCCGTCAACTGGGTACTTTCATTGGGATCGCCACGCTCGCGGCGACGGAGATCGGCACGATCACCTTTATGTATTATGCGGAACTGGGTTACAAAACCGGCTTCGCGTCCTTCGTCAACGGCCTGGTCGCTGGGGCCGTCATGATCTTCATTGGCCGGACCGGATTCATCATCCGCAAGCTCCGCGCGCTGGGCCTGATGACCATCCCAGAATTCTTTCAGGTGAAGTACAGCAAGAACCTCCGCGTGCTCACCGGGATACTGGTTGCGACGGGTGGCATCCTGAACATGGGGGTGTTCCTGAAAGTCGAGGGGACTTTCCTGGCCATCATCAGCGGAATTTCCCTGGACCACTTGAAAGCTACCATGACCGCCATCCTTCTGCTCGAGCTTGTGTACACGGTTCTGGGCGGCATGGTTTCCATTGTCATCACCGACTTCCTTCAGTTCATTGCCCTGAGCCTCGGCACGATTCTGGTTACGCTTTATTCGATCCACGTCGTCGGCTGGGGGCATATGCGGGATACCGTATACACCAACATGGGTTCCCAGGGCTTCAATCCCTTCACGAACGCGCAATATGGGTGGGCTTATATCATTTTCCAGATTCTTCTTTGGATGGCTGTGGACACCTGCTGGCAGACGACTGCGATGCGAACCTTTTCCACGCGCGATGCGGAGACAAGTAAAAAGGTCTTTTCCTGGACCGGGTTCCTTTATCTGGGCCGCGGGATGATGCCGATGCTGTGGGGTATAGCCGCGCTGGCGATGCTGGGGCCGAACGTGAATTCTCTGGAAGCGATGCCGGTGATGTTGACCCGGATTCTGCCCGTCGGCATTCTCGGACTGGTTGTTTCCGGCATGTTGGCGGCGACCATGTCAGTGAACAGTTCGTATCTGCTGGGCTGGAGCTCCATCATCGCCCAAGATATCATTCTCCCCCTCCGTAAGGAACCGCTCAGTTCCCGGAGCCAGGTCCTGCTCAACCGCGTCGCGAATTTGTTTGTGAGCTTGTTCGTGCTCTTCTGGGGGATCTGGTACACGCTTCCGGGTCCCACATACTTTTATCTCAACATAACCGCTTCGATTTTCCTTGCCGGCGCATTCGCCGCCGTTATCGGCGGACTCTTCTGGAGCCGCGCCAACACGCTGGGCGGTTACTGCGCCATGATTGCCGGGGCGGCTGGCGCTGTTGCCTTTTTCTTTTTCCGCATACCGGCAAGTTACGCAGGGTTGGGATCTTTCGCGCTGGCGGGCGTAGCGATGGTCATCGGCTCGCTCCTCGGCAAGAGACCGACGGCGCGCTCCGCAGAAGGAGCGGGCCCGTCGCCCGTGTCGGCCTAACCCGGATTTCGTACCGCGCGTTTGGAAGGGCGGGGCTGAACAGGCTGCGGAAAAACTCTGTGGCGCTTGGCGCTAGCACTGTCAGCACCACCCTTCCAGCAACCCCAGAAGCATCGCGGCGTGCTGAGAAACCCGGCCTGGCGGGAAGTCTTCAGGATCCAGTTGTTGGGAGGGAGGGTTGACTGTGGTGGGTGTGACCCTGCGCGCGGGGACGGAGTAGCCATGGGCAGACTGGACGGGAAAATCGCCATTGTCACTGGAGGGGCAGGGCCGGGCATCGGCCACGGGATCTCGACGGTCCTGGCGTGCGAAGGAGCTTTCGTGGCGATCTTGGAGGTCGATCTCGATACCGCTGAGATCGTCCGCGGAAGAATTGAAAGGGCGGGTGGCCAGGCCGCGGTCATCCGCTGCGATGTCAGCAAAGCCAGTGACGTTCAATCTGCCGTCGAGAGGGTGGTCCAGGCACACGGACGCCTGGACGTGCTGGTGAACAGTGCGGGAATCGGCTTGATCCGGCCCGTTGCCGACGCGACCGAGGAAGAATTCGACCGGGTGGCCTCGATTGACCTGCGTGGCATGTGGCTGTGCTGCAAGTTCGCGATTCCGTACATGCAGAAGCAAAAAAGTGGAGCAATCGTTAACGTCGCTTCTGTTCACAGTCGCGCCACGCTGCCCCTGTTCGGCATCTACGCCGCTATGAAGGCGGGCGTAGTGGGCCTGGCTCGGGGCATCGCCGTGCAATACGGCGCCGACAACATCCGCGCTAATGCGATTTGTCCGGGCCTTGTGGACGGCATCCAAACGCGCGAGATCGTGGCCAAGCTTTCCACCGATGTTGACGGGTGGTTGGATAATTACATCAGCCGCCATCAGGCCATCCCGCAACTGATCCAGCCCGAGGATGTGGGGCGCCTGGCGGCCTTTCTCTCGAGCGAAGAGGCGCGGTACATCACGGGCGCCGAGATTCCCATCGATGCAGGCACCTGGGCGCAGCTTGCCAGCAGGGATTGAGGGACTATGCGTATAACCGGGATTGAGAAAATCAAAGTCGTGGTGCCTTCGAAGCCGGACACAGTCAACAGCCCTGAGGCACACGACCCCATGCACATGCTGGTGCTCGACGGCAGGCCGGCATGGCAGGTCCAGTTCGACCAGATCGGGAAGTACATCTATCGCGTCCAGACCGACGAGGGCATTGAAGGCTTGGGTGAGAGCTACCGCGGCGTGAATCCACAGGTCGTCGAAGGGATCATCGCCAGCCTGATCGGCGCTGATCCTATGAAGATGAATCTGCGTGACCTGCCCATTGCCTGGTCGCGTGAATACGACGGCTTCGAAGCCGCGATGTTTGACTTGGTGGGAAAGAAGCTCGGCGTACCGGCCTACCGCCTGCTCGGCGGCGCGTATCGCGAGGCCATCGAGGTTGATTACTGGACGGGCCGCCGCACCACACCCGACGCCATCCGCAAAGCCCGGGAAGGATGCGCGACGGGATTCCACGGGATCAAATTCAAATGCAATTTGCAGGACGATGTGGTGGCTTGGGCGGAAGGCGTGCGGGAGGCGTGCGGCCCTGCGTTCCGCATCGTGCTCGACCCTAACACGCGTTTCGAGCGGCCTGCCGAGGTTCTGCGCCTCGCCCGGCAACTTGAGGCGGTGGGCAATATCCAATGCCTGGAAGACCCGGTGCCGCGGTGGAACCTGCAATGGTATCGGTTACTTCGGGAGAAGACTCTGCTGCCTATCGCCCTGCACGTAGCCCTTCCCTACCTCGAGTTGGGCCAGATGCGGCAAGACACCATTAGAGCCATTCAGCTTGAAGCCGTGGATTATTTCAATTTCAATTGTGGCATCGCCAACTTTGTGCGCATGGCGGACGTCGCCGACGCCGCCGGAATTCCCTGCTGGCACGGCAGCGAAGTGGACTTGGGCATCCTTGAGGCCGCCTACCTCCACGCCTGCGCCGCGGCCCCGAACTGCACACTGCGCAGCGATATTTTCAGCGAATTGGTTCGGGAAGATGACTTGATTGTGGAACCGATCCCGATCAAGCACGGTCGTGCCCCCGTACCGCAAGCTCCCGGCTTGGGTGTTGAGTTGGACCTGAAAGCTCTGGAGAAATACCGCGTCCGGTAAGCTCGCCCCCCGCTACACCACATTAGCAGGCATCTCACCTCGCGCGAGCGGACGGCCCGCGGGCAAGTGCTTACCTGGCTTGCACCGGCTTGGTGGGCCGAGTCTGTTGCTGCGTGTGTCTCTCGGCGAATTCCTTCACTTCGATGTACTGGTTCAGCCCCACGTTATGGAAGGTTTGCCGAGTTCCGCTGGTGGGCCACCAGATCTCCAGGGCCTCAATGCGCGTGGCCTTTCCCACCCCGATGAGCTGCTGGAGTGGGGACGCCCCGAATGAACCCCCGGAACAAACGTGGCGATGGATGTCGCGCCGCTGGTGGGCCGCGTCTTCCACGGTCAACTTGATCCGCACGCCGATAGCCGCCCGGTTGGTTTTCACACCGACGAGTTTAAGATCGATCCAATTGTTGCTGTTGCCGGGGCTCTTATAGAGCGCGCTGTAATAACGGTCGCCCGGCACCATCCCGCCGAGCTGAACATACATGGCTGGCTGCCCATCGTGGAAAAGATTGCCCATCGCCACGCCGTGTCCCTTCTGAAGAGAGCCGGTGCCGGAGGAAGCGGTGATATCCACAAAGTGGTTCCCCTCCACATTGCGGAACAGCATGTTGGGGACGAACGCCCCATAGGAAGGCGCGCCGGTCCCGAGGTAGAAGTCCAACCAGCCGTCGTTGTCGACATCGCCGAAGTTTGCACCCATCGGCATGCTGACCACGTCCAGTCCCACCTGCCGGGTCACATTCTCGAAGGCCTTGCCCTGCCGGTTCCGGTAAAGGGCGTGCCTTTCCGCCGAGGTGGGCTGGTGCAAGTAACTTCGCATAACGTGGGACACCGATTCGTAATGGCTGGAAACGTAAAGGTCCAGCCAGCCGTCGTTGTCATAATCCCAGAACCAAACTGGGAAGCTCCAGATGGGAGTCTCCACGTGCATCTGCCGGGCGATTTCCGTGAAGGTCCCATCCCGGTTGTAGTGATAAAGCCAGTTTTCCTCCCCTTCATTCGAAACGTACAATTCCGGGTAGCCGTCGTTATCGTAATCGCCCCAAATGGCGCTCTTGGTGAACCCCGCCCGGTCGACTCCCGCCAGGTGGGAGACATCGCTGAAGGTACCGTCGCCGTTGTTGTGAAACAAGCGGCCCGGCCCATGCTCGGCCCCCACGAACAGGTCGACATTCCCATCGTTGTCGTAGTCGGCCCACGCCGCAGTCTGGCTGGCAACGGCGGGAAGAATGTTGATTCCGGCTTCGATGGTGACGTCCGTAAAAGTCCCGTCGCCATTGTTCCGCAGCAAGGAATGGCGCACCGGTGTCTCCCACGCCCCTCTCACCACGTAGAAGTCCATCCAGCCATCGTTGTTGTAGTCAGCCTGAAAGATGCTGAACCCACCGAGAAGCTTGGAAAGCCCCGCTTGGGCGGTCTGGTCCGCGAATGTTCCGTCCCCATTGTTATGAAAGTAATGCAATGCTTGGCAATGGTCTCCCGTAGAAATAATCAAGTCGAGAAGGCCGTCGTTGTCGAAGTCATCCATGATGACGCTTCCCGCCATGGCGAATACGGCGACTCCCAGGTCCGGCGCGACGTCCACGAATCGCCCGATGTCATCCTTCGATTCGAAGGCCGAGAGGGGTAATAGATGTTGCGGGGGCACGCCCTCCGGATATTTTCCCAGGGACATGAAGGAGAGATTCAGGAACCATTTTTCTTCCAGGTCGTGTGGCTCGTGCTCAAGGTATTGGAGGAAATCCTGTATGGCCTCCTCAGCATAAGTGCTTTCAGTGAATCGTGCTTCCGGCCGGAGTGGAAAGATCGAGCTCTGGGCATGATGGTGTGCCACCCAGTTCTCCACCTGCCCGCGGCGGAATCGGGTGATGCCGAGAATTTTCTCCAGCGCGACAGCCTGGTCTTTGAAACCCAGGGCGAGCGCCAGTTCACGGTCTGCCTGAAATTGATCGAGGGCCTTCTCCAGATTTCCCAGGAAGGAATAAATTTGACCCAGAATGTACCGGGCGCGCAGCACCATCTCCTGGATATCTCTCCGGTCGGAGTGTTGCCGGGCGGCGGCGATATACGCTTCGAGTTCTTGAATGGCGTCGTAAGGGGTCCGCGCACGCAGTTGGCAATTGGTTCCCAGATCCTGTTCGAATCCCGCGGGCTTCTCCGCGCTCCGAAAGTAATTCTCCACCTCTCCGCGTCCGCACACGTACGTGGCCCGTTCCAGCAGTTGGTAGGCGCTGAGTTGATTGATGGGCGGTGGAGCGGGGAGTGGCGTCGCGACCTGGCCACCGGGCCGAGGCGCGCCCTGGAGCGCATCACCCTCCAGGGGAAAAGCGGGCCCCATCGTAGTCGCGAGAAGGGACGAAGCGCCTTGCTTCAGGAAGGATCGGCGATTTACCTGATGGGCCATTCGAACCAGAGTCTCCGCTTTCACCCCTTCGGCATTTTGTGAAAGGGCACACTTCTCCATTTCGCACGGCATTATATAGCCAGTTTCAGGAGATTATTTCTGAATGTGTTCCTACGTGCCCCCCCCATAGGCGCTAGAATAAGCCACCCGTTGATTCGCCGCCTTCCTTCCCGCGAAGCGGGACACCGTGAATAGCCGTAGGTGAAACCTACGGAAACCGAAGGCGAGAAAGGAATTCGGCCCTGAAGGGGCCGACCTTTCCCACGGTCAACCCCGCCGGGGTTGAAGGGTCCATGGGGTTCTGCGAGCCGCAGGTTAAAACCTGCGGCTACCCACGGTTGGCCCCTTCGGGGCCGGACCGGAAATTGCTTAGTC
>Ga0182030_10006014_pt1 | contig 25672 bp, 17 predicted proteins | sample 812S3MmetaG_FD_121299 | JGI IMG/M metagenome (GOLD analysis project Ga0182030, IMG submission 121299) | Permafrost microbial communities from Stordalen Mire, Sweden - 812S3M metaG (Illumina Assembly) | ecosystem: Environmental > Terrestrial > Soil > Wetlands > Permafrost | place: Sweden...
ATCGGAGTCTGCGAGCATGAGCGCGTTATCGATGCAGGCCGCGACGTTCTTGATCGGCGTGAAGCCGATCCCGATCTGGCCGTTGACCGCGGCGGCATGGAAGATCCGCTTGACGCCGTTGCTGGCCGCCAGCTGGCCGGCGCTGGTCGCAATCACCGTGGCCGCGGGCACTACGACATTTTCGCCGACGATGGCCGCCGCCAGTTCCTTGGCGACGATGTCGTCGGTCACCTGGCCGGCCCTGTTCCGCTTGGCGCCGTAATACCGGATGGTGCCGGAGACCGAGCGCTCGTAAAACCGCGCCATCTGCATGTTGGTGTTCTCGGAGCTGACCCAGACATCCACGCCCTTGATCTTGTGCAGTTCGCCGGTGATCAGTCCGATCTCTTTGCCGGATACCGGGAGCTTGGTCGTGTACCGCTTTGCATGTTGCAGCGGCGTCACCTCCGCGGCAATCTGGATCGGCAGGCTCTCGTGCACCAGGCTGTCGACCTTGCGGGTCTTCAGGCCGTTCTGGATGAATCTGACGATCTTCTTCTTGGTTTCGTCGACGCTCTGGAGATCGCATGGATCATATTCGATCGAGTTCAATCCATTGATATTGAAAGGAATGTTGGTTCCCTTGCGCTTGATGATGACGGTGACGTGGCCCACCAGCGAGTGCCGGACTCCGAGCTCGTAGAACACGTTGGGGTTCAGCGTGGTGATATCCACCACGGCGACGTCCGACCGATAGATGTGTTCCAGCATCTTCTTGTGAATCACCCCCGGTTCATCGATTTTATCGCAGCGGATGCAGCTGAGGTCCTTGACCTGCTCGACGCTGGGCTTGATCAGATAATTGTAGATCTTGTCGAAATCGATCTCTTTTCCGTCCGGGTCCGTCCTCTGGCCGAACGGCATGATGACAAAACAGCTACGCACGGCAAATCTCCCCTATCCTTGGCAATATCCTTATCCGCCCTCCGAACCGAGTCTCGCCCGCAGCCACAGCAGCGCGACGATGGTCTTGGCGTCGTGGATGTCGCCGCGGTCGAGCTGGCCGAAGGCCTCGGCGGTCGACAGCTCGATGAGGCGGATATCCTCGTTTTCCGCGGCGAGGCCGCCGCCTTTTTCCGCGGGGCCCGCGCCGGAAATCTCGGCGCAATACAAAAATATCCGCTCCGACGATCCGCCGGGCGACAGATAGAAATCCGAGATGTGGACGAGCCGCTCGACAAGGTAGCCGGTTTCCTCGAGAATTTCCCGGCGCATCGCGACTTCGGGATCTTCGCCCTCGTCGATCATGCCGGCCACGATCTCGGTGATCCAGCCCGGCCCCTTCTCGTAGGTCGGGTACCTGAACTGATTGACCAGAAACACCGCGTCGCGTTCGCGGTGGTGCAGCACGGCGGCGACCGAATCGCCGCGCTCGAAATTGAGCCGCCGCACCACCTCGCTCATGCTGCCGTCGAACTTCTCGAACGAAAGATGGACTTCGTCCACCTTGAAGAAATCGTCGAGGATCCGGTTTTTCGGCCCCTTGATGACAACGCGTTTCGGCATCTTTTCCGCTCCAGCACATATTGCGCGCCCGGGAACGATAGCAGATCGACGGCAAAGCACGCAAAAGTAGCGCATGAATCGCTCCGGGATGTCAAATCATACGACCTTCAGGCCGCGAAGCCCGTTCGCTCCCGCGATTTTGGCCATTCCGATCGGGATCGCCTTGAACCTCGATCCGGCATGGCTGGGATTTCAGGGGGGTGCCGACCCCGGACCAATCCCTGGTGACCAACCTGCAAGCCGTCGTCGGTTTCGGCACGGCGTTCGACTTCGGCTGGCTGCTGCATCGCCAGACCGATTTGATCCGGATCCTGGAGCGACGCTGGCGGTTCAACCTGGTGCTTGCCGTCGGCTTGATCGCGGCGAGCTTCGTCCTTGCGAACGTACCGCCGCCGAGGCCGGACGCGATCAGGCTGGCGGGCGTGACCTGCTACGCGCTGGCGATCTGGACCACGAGCTTTGCCGTGATCGGCGTGGCGCTCCGCTTCCTGTCCGGCTTCAGCGCCACGCGGCGCTATGTCGCCGACGCCTCCTATTGGCTCTATCTCATCCATTTGCCGATCGTGATGGCGCTGCAGGTAGCGGTCTCCTCACTCGACTGGCCGTGGCCAGTCAAGTTCGCGACGATCCTATTGGTCGCCGTCCCGGCCATGTTCGTCAGCTACCAACTCCTGGTACGCTACAGCTTTATCGGAGCGGTGCTGAATGGCCGTCGGATAGGAAAAGCCTCGGGAGTCGGCGAGCTAATTCGAAGCCAATCGTGAGTTTCTTGATTGCTGCACCGGACCTCGAATCGCGGCAAAATCCGTAGGGCGGGTTGGAGGCGACCCGTCCGCCGTAACCGCTGCGGCGAAGGCGGAAGCCGTAAGCCGCCAATTCAGCGGGTCGGTGCTTTCATCGCCGGGCAATTATATTTGAAAGAGATGCCCGACCCCATTGTGGAAAATTTCGGAGCTCGACCGCAGCCTTATTCCGGATTTCTCATTTTGCCCTTCGAAAACACACCCGATGGATTCCGTGAGGTTTCCCACCACTATACAAAATCAGAATATATGATCAGCTTCAGAAAAGCGCAGGACAACGGCCGCGTCGATCTGGACATCGCCGAGAGCCCATTCACAAAGTTCGTCGTCGATGAAGCGGACCTGGTTCGTGAGTTTGACTATCGAGCAATCACGGGACGCATCTACACCTGGCACAATGCTAAACGAGGAGAGGCCACACTGAATCTTATTTGGCTAAACCCTCCGCAGCAAAGGATTTCAATCTATCTGACGCAGCCCGAAGGCTCCGGCTATTCGCCGGGAGATTTGATCGGTGTGCTTGAAAGCATGCAACCTGCAAGCTATAGGCGATCGATTCCTTGAAAGTTGTCATATGCGGGGGACATCTCTGAGTTCAAAAGCCGTGATCGGCTGGCGTGCCTTCACCTCTCCCCGCGCGCGGGGAGAGGTCGGAGACCTCGCGAAGCGAGGGCTCCGGGTGAGGGGCGCCTCCGCATCCGTGAAGCCAATGTGAACAAGGACGCCCTGATCATTCACTGGAGGACCGGAGTCATGCAAGCCGCGTTGTTGTCGCTGGCGCCCCCTCACCCGGCGCTTCGCGCCGACCTCTCCCCGCGCGCGGGGAGAGGTGACACCTTCGCAACGTCGAATATGATCCGGACTTCGAAATCGATGCTCGCTCTGAAGCCGACCGCATCATCGTGGCCCGTCGTTCTCCGAAGTGGCGGGTCGCGGCTTCCGGGTGCCCAACCCATCGTGTCGCGAGATGCCGGGTTCGCCGCAGCCTGTCATCGGCCGCGCGCTGCGCGGTCCCGGTGGGCTTCAACCCGCCTACGGGCTGAATGTCCGACGAATGAAATCGATCGCCTGCTTGAAATCCGGGTGCCATTCGTTGTTCAGGGGTTGGTCGATCGGATGCCAGAAAAATTCGAAGTCATGGCCGCCATCATCCTCGGTATGATGCGTCCAGAAGTCCGGTAACGTGGCGGTCGAACAAAGAAATAGCTGCCATTCCTGGTTGGCTCCGGCCAAACGGATCGTGCCAAGAAACGAATCCGCCAATGTCGCATCGCGGATGCCACTTTCCTCGCACAACTCGCGCAACGCCGCTCGCCCGGCATCCTCTCCAGGCTCTATTGTGCCTTTGACCAGTTGGCGCCCGGCCATCGGATGACGAAACGCAAGAATCTCCAGACCGCCCTGGTTTTGGCGGACGACGACCGGGCACGCTTTTCGGGCAGCAGCCATCGATTCCCCGTCAACGGAAATCATCAGACCGGACCAGTCGGTCCGGGTCGTGTCAAAACACAACTGCGGACCACTGTTTCAGTTACCCTGCGGGCGCCGTCATCCTCTGCACCGCTTCCCGGTATCGGCGGCTCCCGGAAATCGACTCCCCGTTTTCCATGCGGAGAATGAAATCGCCCCCCGAGCGCGGCTCGATGGCCGCGACGCGATTGAGATTGACCAGTCGGGTTCTATGCACCCGTCTGAGGCCAAACGGTCGAAGTCGGGCTTCTTCGGCGGCGAGCGTCCCGCGGATAAGATAGGTTTTATCGACCAGGCTGAACTCGACGTAGTTGCCGGCCGACGAAACCGTCACGATCGCGCGCGGGTCGATGCGAACGGCCGTCGTCCCGTCCCGAAGCCATAGGCGAGGATCTGCCTCCGGCAGAGGCTCGGCGCCGGTCGAGACGCCCGGCTCGGGCTTTTTTCTGTCGAAAAGCCAGAACGCTCCGCCGAGCACCATCGCGGCCACGATTTCGCGGCGAAAATCATAAGGTCCCTGGGATAACCAGTCGAACCGGTACGTGCCGCCCACGATGCCGAAGGTTGCCTTTCGGATCGGAATCAGGATTGCAATGTGGGCAATGGAATAAAGTGACGCAATCAAGGATGCGACTGCCAGCCGCCTCAACCAGCCTCGACAACGCGCAAGCCAATCAACAGCCCGGCGCAGCGCCGGCAAAAGCAACAGCGCGCAGAGCCCCCCTGTCATTTCGAAGTAGGCCGGTCGGCGAAGATCATACGGCTCCCCGCGCTGGGCCGCATCGTGGGCACTCGAAAGCATGCTGACGATGGCATTTGTCAGGATCAGGAGGGCAAGCCAGCCATAGGGAGCAAGTGAACTTGCGGTCATCCCGTCCCGCAAACGACTGGTCAACGACCCGCAAAGTTCGTCCCAGGATCGTGGCCGCTTGTCCCGCGTCGTCTGGACGTCGAGCCTTTCCGACGGTTTTATCAGGCGGTTCGACGCGGTCATGAAGGACTCTTGTTTCCGATGAATCCCAAAGGAGTGGTCAGGGTCGCCATCCCGGCAACCGGCCGTCCGGGGTACGGAGCCATGAGAAATCTATCCCGCGATCGCCGATTTCGCAATTTTAGGGATGGTTGACGGCGAGGCTCTCGCCTCCGGCGATCACCGGCTTTCGGGAGGATGACGGATGCGGATGCTGGCTCTGGCTGCAATCGGCTGCTTTTCGGTGATGTCAAACCCCTGCGCCGGCGAAGAGCTCAATGGGGCTGCGGGCGATTGGGCCTTCTATGGCGGCGACGCCGGGGGAAGCCGCTATTCGCGGCTGGACCAGATCAACAAGACCAATGTCGCCGGGCTGAAGCCGGCCTGGGAACTGCATACCGGCGATGTCTCGGACGGCGGCGATGGCCGCCCCAAAAGCGAGTTCGAAACCACACCGATCGTTGTTGCCGGGACAATGTTTCTGAGCACGCCGTTCAATCGCGTGCTCGCGGTCGACCCCGAGACCGGAAAGGAAAAATGGAGCTTCGATCCGCAGATCGACCTGCGCGCCCATTATTCCGAGGGACTGGTGAACCGCGGCGTCACGTTCTGGTCGGATCCTGACGGTGCCGACGGCGCCTGCCGGCAGCGGATTTTCCTGGCCACCATCGATGCGCGGCTGTTCGCGCTCGACGCCTCCACCGGCCGCCCCTGTTCCGACTTCGGCGCCGGCGGACAGATCGATCTCAAGGCCGGCATCTCCAACATCAGGCGCAGCGGCGAGTATGAGGAAACCTCGGCTCCGGCGGTCATCGACGACATGGTCATCGTCGGCTCCTCGATCGCCGACAACGACCGGGTAGACAGTCCTGACGGCGCCGTCCGGGCCTTCGACGCCAGAACGGGCCATCTGCGCTGGAGCTGGCGCCCGATCGAGGCAAACCTCGCGCCGACCGGCGCAGGCAACGTCTGGTCGACCATCTCGGTGGATCCGCAGCTCGGTCTGGTGTTTCTGCCGACAGGCAGCGCGAGCCCGGACTATCATGGCTTCAAGCGCCCCGGCGACAACAAATGGGCAAACTCCGTGGTCGCGCTGTCTGCAACAACCGGTGAGCTGGTGTGGGGCTTTCAACTCGTCCATCACGACCTGTGGGACTACGATACCGCTGCCCAGCCGGTCCTCGGCGTGCTGGGTCGCGAGGCAGGCGGGACGCCCGTCGTGATCCAGGGCAACAAGACCGGAAACCTGTTCGTGCTGAACCGGAAGACCGGCAAGCCGGTTTTTGGCGTCGAAGAGCGTCCGGTTCCGGGAAGCGATAGCGAAGGTGAGGAAGCTTCGCCCACGCAACCCTTCCCGTTATTGCCACCGCCACTCGCGGCGCAGCGGCTGACGGCCAAAGACGCCTGGGGGATCAATGCCGAGGAGCGAGAAGCCTGCCGCGTCCAGATCGAAAAATTGAGCTCGAACGGCGTGTTCACGGCACCCAGCGTGCAGGGCACCATCGCCTTTCCCGGAAATATCGGCGGCATGAACTGGAGCAGCGGCGCCTTCGACCAAAAGCGGCAGATCTTCGTCACCAACATCAACAATCTTCCGATGGAAGTTCACCTGATCCCGCGGGAGCAATACCGGCCAGTTGAAAAGGCGGCTGAACAAGGAGCGTTGCGGGCGGAAGTTTCCCCGCAACATGGCACGCCCTACGGCATGAGCCGGCAGGTGCTGCATTCGCCGCTGGGACTGCCCTGCAACCCTCCGCCCTGGGGGGAACTGGTCGCCGTGGATCTTTCCGACGGATCCATCAAATGGAAAGTACCGCTCGGCACCACGGCCGACATCGCCAGGGATCCCGGCCACGTCGTCGCGGGCACGCCCAACCTGGGCGGTCCGATCGTTACCGACGGCGGCCTCACCTTCATCGCATCCGCGATGGACAATTATCTTCGGGCCTTCGACACCGACACCGGAAAAGAACTCTGGAAAGGTCGCCTTCCAGCCGGCGGTCAGGCCACGCCCATGACCTATCTTGCGGGTCGGAACGGCAAACAGTTTGTGGTGATCGCTGCCGGCGGCCACGGAAAACTGGGAACCAGGCTCGGGGATTCGGTGGTCGCGTTTACCCTCCCCTAGCGACGACTAGTCTAGAAGCAATGCATTCTTTCCCCGGCACGCATGGATTGCTTCGCAAGCGCGCGCAATGACGATCCTCCCGCGAAGGGCTGCTACAGCGACGCGACCCTCTCTCCGCGCGCGGGTGCGCAGAGCGATCCATACCGCGTGGTGGATGCGACGGGCGGCTCATTCTGCGGCGGCGAGGTCCGGTGTTTTGGCGTCGGAGCCCGCGATACGGACAATGGCGCCCGCTTCGATCGATTCTTGCGGATTGTCGATCAGCCGGTCGGTCAGGGACAGACCGGATTGAATCTCGACGCGGTTGCCGAGATCGCGGCCCAGTCGCACCGGTTTCAGAACGACCTTGTTGTTGGCGTCGACCGCGGCCACGCGCATTCCATTGGCGCCGAAGATCAGTGCCGTGGACGGAATGCGCAACGTGGCGGGGTCGGAGGGAATGTGGAACTGAACTTCCGTGAAGGCGCCGGGCCACAGCTTCCCGTCGGGATTGTCGGCCTGCAGCTCGATCAGGGCAGTACGGGAATTCTCCTCCAGCGCATTTGAGGTCGATGACAGCTCAGCCTCGAACGTCTCCTGCCGGCCGGGCAGATGCAGCGTCGCCTTGATGCCAGGCTTGAGCTCGCCAAGGAACGCCTGCGGGACATTCACAAAAATCCGCATGCGATGGATGTCGGCGACCTGGTAGAGCGCCCGCCCCGACGTCCCGCCGGCGTTGAGGAGATCGCCGATATTGACGTTGCGTGCCGTGACGACGCCGTCGAAGGGCGCCTTGATCTCTTCGAAGCCGGCCAGCTCCTGAAGCCTGCTGACCGCAGCCTCCTGGGCCGTCACATTCGCTTTGGCGACCGCCAGCGCCGCGTTCCGCGAGGTCGCCGTCAAGCGATCGGTGTCGCCCTGTTCCAGGGTCGACCAGCCCTGGGCGACCAGCCGCGCCGTCCGTCCGTTGGTCACCTGGCCGAGTTCGGCGGTCGCCTGCGCCTGTTCGACGGCGGCCTGCAATTGGACGAGTTGCGCCTTGGCCTGCAAAAGTTGCTGGTCGAGATCGGGTGCCGAGATCGTCACAAGCACGTCGCCCTTCTTCACATGCGCACCGATATCGCTATGCCAGGCCGTCACGTAGCCGCTGGCGCGGGCGAACAGCGAACTGCTGTTGAAGGCACTGACGTTCCCCGGCAGAAGCAACGGCCGTTCGGTGGGACCGGGTTCAGCCTGGACAAGACGCACGGTCGAAATCGCCTGCTCGTCGGTCCAGGCTTTGACCTCCTGCTTGCTCCTGGCGCGATCGTGGATACCGAACGCGGCCAGAGCGATCGCGCAAACCGCAACGAAGCCCAGCAAAAACAGGATCCGGCGTGCCCTGGCGGGGCGGCGGGCGGACGGTTCGAAAGACATGAGAGCTCCGGGTCAGGCGTGGGAAGGCGCGACCGAAGGCGGATCGGTCGCCTCGGCGGGGCGTGGTTGGCGTCCATGGGCGATGCTGAACAACACCGGCACGAACACCAGCGTCGCGAAAGTAGCAAAAAGCAGACCACCGATAACGGCGCGGCCGAGCGGCGAGTTCTGTCCGGGTTCGATCGCCATCGGCGCCATGCCGATGATCATGGCCAACGCCGTCATGATCACGGGCCTGAATCGCGTGCTGCCCGCTTCCAGCGCGGCGGTCAGCGCGTCTTTGCCTTCCGACAGCCGCTCGCGCGCGAAACTGACCACCAGAATACTGTTGGCCGTGGCGACGCCCATGCACATGATCGCGCCGGTGAGAGCGGGCACCGACAGGGTGGTAAAGGTGAGGAACAGCATCCAGACGATGCCGGCCAGCGCCGCTGGAAGCGCCATGATGATCACGAAGGGATCGATCCATGACTGGAAATTGACGACGATCAGCAGATAGATCAGCAGGATCGACATGGCCAAACCGATAAACAGCTGCCTGTAGGCATCCCTCATGGTGCCCGCCTGCCCCCTGATCGTGACGGTCGAACCTTTGGGCAGGTCGGCGCGGGAATCGTCGACGATTTTCTGCACATCGGCGGCGACGCTGCCAAGATCCCGGCCCTGTGTCGTCGCATAGATGTTGACGACAGGCCTGATATCGTAGTGGGAAACGACCGCGTCGAGCGGCTCGGGCGAGAAGGTTGCGAGGCCTCCCAGCAATTGAGTGGACTGCGCGGCGTTCAACGGCAGGTTCTTGAGTTCGCCAAGCGTATCGATGCCGTATTGCGGCGTTTGCACGGAAACCGGATAGGACACGCCATTGGCCGGGTTCAGCCAGTAGGTCGGCGCCGTCTGCGTGCTGCCCGACAGCGTCGCCTGAATGGCCGTAGCGGCATCGCTTTCCGTCAACCCGACCACGCCGGCGAGTTCGCGATTGAATTCGACTTTCAGCGCGGGGTTCTGGAATTGCTCCTGGATGCGGGGATCCGCAACGCCCGGGACGTAGCGGATCTTCGCAAGCAGCTTGTTCGCGAACGCGCGGCTGGCGTTGAGGTCGGCGCCGGCGATCTGAACGTCGAGCGGCGCCGGGGAACCAAAATTGAGGATCTGGGTGACGATATCGGCGGGAAGGAACGAGAAAGTCGTGGCGGGAAAAGCCGCCGGCAACTTCTCCCGCAGATTCTTCACATAGACGGCCGTGGCGGTCTCCCCTTCATTCAGACTGACCGATATGTCGGCGTCGAAGACGCCGATCGTGCCGGAACTTCCATATGAAATATTGATGCCGCTGTTCGGCAAACCAATATTGTCGACGATGCTCGCTATCCGGTCAGGCGGTATCAGCGCGCGGATTTTCTGTTCGACCAGATCGGTCAAGCGCGTGGTTTCCTCGATCCTGGTTCCGGTCGGCGCGCGCATATGAATTCTGATCGCTCCGGCATCGATCGCGGGGAAGAAATCCTGTCCAAGGAACGGAGCGAGGCCAAGAGACGCCAGGGCTACACAGAGGAAGCCGCCGGCGAACCAGAGACGATGCCGCAGCGCCAATTCCAGCAAGCCCAGATAGCCTTGCCGCAATCGTTCGAAATAATGTTCGAATCCATGCTGGAAGCGGGCGAAAAAGCCTTTCGGCGGCGGTCCGCCATCTTCCGAGCTTGTCGAATGATGGTGCTGGTTGCGCAGGAGAAAATGCGCCATGGTCGGCACCAGCGTATAGGTCAGAATGTAAGAGGCGATCATCGCGAAGACGACCGCCATCGCCAACGGCCGGAACAGATAGCCGGCGACGCCGCCAAGCGAAAGCAGCGGTACGAACGCGATGCAGATGCAAAACAGCGCGATCGTCGCCGGGGCCATGATTTCCTGTGCGCCATGGGTGATGGCCGTCAGGATGTTTTCGCCCTGCTCCTCCATGTGGCGATTGATGTTCTCGATGGTGACCGTCGCATCGTCGACCAGAATACCGACCGCGAGCGCCAAACCGCCGAGCGTCATCACATTGATGGTCTGGCCAAGCGCCGAAAGCGCGATCAGCGAGCTAAGCACCGCCAGCGGTATCGAGACGGTGATGATGAAGGTCGAACGCCAGCTGCCGAGAAAGACCAGGATCATGAAGCCGGTCAGCGCCGCCGCAATAAGTCCTTCGCGAACGACGGCAGCGACGGAGGATTTGACGAAGCCCGACTGATCGGCGACATATTTGAGATTGACCCCGTCCGGAAGCGTGGCCTGAATGGCCGGCAAGCGCGCTTTGACGCCGGCGATGATATCGAGGGTCGAGGCGGAGCCGATCTTCAGCACCGACATCAGTACGCCCTTGCGGCCATCCGACTGCACGACATTGGTCTGCGGCGGCGAACCGTTGTGGACATGGGCGACATCGCGCATGAATACCACGGCGCCGTTGACCACCTTGATCGGCAGATTGTCGAAATCTTCAATGGCTTTTGGAGAATCGTTGAGGTCGATGGTGTATTCGTAGGAACCGATCTTTTCGGTGCCGACCGGCGTGATCAGGTTCTGCCGGGCGAGGGCGTTGCCGATGTCGGTCGCCGAGAGGCCGTGGGCGCGCAGCGCGTTTTGGTCGAGGTCGATCTGCACCTGCCGGGCGGCGCCGCCGTAGGCGTTCGGCAGCTGGACGCCCGGGATCGTCGTGAGCGCGGGCCTGATGAAATTCACGGCAAGATCGTTGAGCGCCGTCTGGGAGAGGGTGTCGCTCGACAGCGCCAGTTGGATGATCGGAACGCTTGAAGCGTCGTAAACCAGCAGGAACGGCGGGGTGATGCCGGAAGGAAGTTGCTTCAAGACGGTTTGAGATATGGATGTGACCTGCGCCTCGGCGGCGCTGATGTTCACTGTCGGCTGGAAGAAGACCTTCACGACGCCGTAGCCGGGAAGCGATTGCGACTCGATATGCTGGATGTCATTGACGGTGGTCGACAGCGACCGTTCGTAGATCGAGACGATGCGGTTCGCCATATCGTCCGGCGGCAAGCCGGTATAGCTCCATATCACGGAGATGACCGGGATGTTGATATTCGGAAAAATATCGGTCGGTGTGCCAAGCGACGCGCGCACGCCAAAAATCGCGATCAGGATCGCCATGACGACGAAGGTGTAAGGGCGCGCAAGAGCCAACCGAACGATAGCACTCAAACGATTGCACTCATAAGCCAGAGCCCCGAATTTGAAGATCGCTCCGTTCAACGCTGACGACGATACGTCAAGGCGGCCCCGCTCGGCAGCGGGTGGAGCAGCAAGAACCGGCCCTGAATCTTCGGGCCAAGCGGTTCGCAGTATAACCGGCTGCCAAACGAAACCAAAACGCAGGTGCGTGATCGAACCTTAAAATTCGGAAACAATCCGCGAGGCAGGAATTTCAGTCACTCATCGCAACCGGTGGGCTTCGCGAGCCAATGCCCGTTGTGGGTCGACGGCGGCACTTTGGCTGTGTGTCGATGACTTCCGGTCTACACCGAGCAACAGACATCATCCGATCGACCCGGCTGGTGCGTCAGTTCCACAACCGGACTCATGCGTCGCGGCATGAGAACTCTATTCGATCACCTCGTCGGCGCGAGCGAGCAACTCGGGTGGCAGTTGCAGGCGAAGTTGTCTTGCAGCGTTCTGGTTCACGACCAACTCGAATTCGGTTGGCGCCTGGACAGGCAATTCGGCAGCATTGGCGCCGCGCAGGATTCGATCGACATAGGATGCGGCGCCGGCCAGAATGTTGTCGATCTTGACCCCGTATGAGATGAGACCGCCGGCGGCGCAGAAGTGACGCAGCGGATAGATCGCCGGCAGCTCGCACTGCGCCGCCAGCGCGGTGATCTCGACGCGCCGGAAGTAGGTGAACGCATCCGGCAGGAAAATCATTCCGCTATTCGGCTTGTCCCCGAGCGAGCGAACAAGACGATCGATATCGGAACTGTCGCCGCTCGGTGTCTCGATCGAGGCAATTCCCACTTTGTGGGCGACCTCCTCGATCGACTGGCGAAAGGCAGAGGAATTGTTGTCCGGTTCGGGGTTGTACACCAGCCCGATATGCTCGGTGTTTGGCGCCACCTCCTTCAGCAGCGAAACCCATTTGCCGCCGAGCGATGGCTCGAAGGGTGTGAAGCCGGTGACGTTGCCGCCGGGCCTTGCGAAGCTGTCGACGTAATGCATTCCGATGGGATCGCTGACCATCGCGAAGACGATCGGAATGCTGCAATGTTCGGCCTGCAATGCGGCCATCGATGTGTTGGTCACGGCGAACAGGACATCGGGCTGCAAAGCAAGCAGCTCCCGGGCATAGGCCTGCGAGAGACGGGTATCGCCACCGGTTATTCGATAGTCGATCTGGAGATCCCGGCCGAGCAGCCACCCCTTCTCTCTGAGAGCGGTGTCGAGAACGTTGGCCTGGGCTGGCTCGGCAATGAGAGCCCCGACACGAAGCGCACGCCCCTGAGCCGTGGCTCGGCCGGTTTTGGCGAGCATGGCAAGACCGAGAATGAACTCCCGCCGCCTCATGCGTGTCTCCGGAATTCGGATGCACCCATGCTATCGCACCGCAAAAAAGGCGAACAGGGGCTTTGTCCGTTCCGGGTCAACCCCACCACCTTGGCCGGCGCCGGCTGGCGCAGGGTTTCGAACGCCGGCGTCCGATACGATTTTGGGACGGCAGGGGGTTGATATGGTCGGCACACGCGCCCCTCCACATCCATCCACGCCGAAGATCGGGTCGCTGTGTATTTTGCGACGTTCGGCGCCGGAATAATACACGGGCAACCAACAACTTACGCGGGATACCCGTGGTGATCGGCGCATCGGGGCTGTCGAGCGCGATGTCATTCGGCGAGGTCCAGGCCGATGCTCCAGCCCAGGGGTTTCGACCACCCCCGATCACGAACGCGGCATAACTCTGGCAATCCACGCCGCTACCCCGATGTCCTTAAAAACGCGACATGGAGGAATCCGCGTCTCCATGCGGATGAGTCGGCTGCGCATCAGCGCGGAGTCCCGATTGCACGTCAATGCCGGTTCCATGATTCCGTATCGCGTCATACAGTCCGGCCGCGGCTGCTTGACGGCCTTGGCGGAAGGTCGAGTGGACTCACGGGCCAAGCCGGCTTAGCAGGGAAAGCTACAGGCATCATCACCGCAGGGGCGCCGTTGCAAATCGAAAGGCCGTTTCGATGACTGATAACGAAGTTGCGACCGATATCCGCAAGCCGCCTGAAGTGCCAATGAATCCTCACGACGAACTCCTGCTCTGGCACGCTCTTCATCGTCTTGAGGCGACATACTGGTATGAAGTCGACTTCAACAATGGGCGCACTGCCCATGAATTTTTCACCCCGGACGGCGTGAAGATAGTAGGTAACAATCGGTTTGAAGGCCGTGAACAGATCCGAGCGTTTTATGAGTGGCGCGCCCGTCAAATCGGCGCGAAAGCACTGGGTAAACTATGGACCAGCGGCGCGAAAGCAGTGCGCCACCTGATCACCAATCTGTTTGTAGCGTCGGGCAGCGAACGCTGCGCGACAGTGCACGGCACGGTCATTTTCTATGGCGGTCTGACCTATCCATCGAACCGTCAATCAAATCCCCCCATGATGGTGGCCGATTTGATCAGCGAGTGTGTGTTGAACGAAGGCAATTTCTGGCTATACAAATCGCACACACTCCGGCCGGTATTCATGAGCGATGCGACGCCTCCGTCAATGGGGATCGATCCCAATTTCCTGAAGCACACCTGAGCGTACCGCTGGATCATCGCAGCGACCGGCGCCGGAGGTGACGATGAATCTCCATGTGTCAATCTCGACCTGAACGGGCTGCCCGCGCCATATGAAGTTATTGCCTGATGGAAAACCGGGCACCGAGATTGCCGCGATTCTGGGCATCTCGCTCCATACGGCGCATTTTCACATCAGCGACTGAAGAAGAAGCCGGTGTCCGCACCCGCAGGCAGGCGCCTGCGGAGGTCGAGTCGCCGGCTCATCTCGAAGCGACCCCTCTAGTTGGAGAGGTGCGCTTCGAGATCATCTTGTCTATTCACGCCTGTCGGAGGCGCCGGCGATTGCCGGTGACGATTTCAACGAGGTCATACGCATCATAAAAATTGCAGATGAAATACCTTTCAATCCATCGAAATCCGCCGTCAGGAATTTCGGCGCGTTGATTGCGTTCTGCCGTGAGATTTTCGCGCTTATCTTCATGGCCGTGATCTATGCTTCTGCATCGCCAGGAACGGGCGCCGCCGAAATCGAAGCGATGTTGGTTTTACCGTAAGCGTCGCTCGCGAGCCATCGAGCGACGTTTGCCTTATCCCGTCGCCGTCAGTCCGGTGGGCCCCCGCCCGCCGGCTCAGCCTGCCTGGCCGGGGCGCACCTGATGGCCGAGGCCGGTGTCGCAGGCGAACTGACGGGATTCGTACGAGCGAGTGCCGGGGCTCGCTTGATCCGGCGTCTGCCCAGATCGTTGCCGATATTCCACCTTCAGCGAATTGCCGATCATCGATCATTCAGGGCGATACCGCACGGTGCGGAGTTTCGCACCAGTCCGCCGAATCGGTTCCGGCGCAAACCTGTCGAAAACGTCAGCTGTGAAAACCGAGGGATGTTCGAACTTCCAGAACTGCCGGAGATAACAGCAATGGAGGTTCGACGATGATGCTCTCCACCACTCGTGGACCGACGCTGGCCTGGAATTTGCTTTTCAGTTCATCGTCCAGCGCCCTTTTTGCCGAGGCGATTTTCGCCACTCCCTTGGTCGCGGAACCCTTGTGAAGAAGCTCACAACCGCCTGGAGCTCGCCGGCTGTAAAACAAGCGTCGGGTAGCACCTGTCTGGTCGTTGCGAAATTTCATTTTAGACCAACTGACCTACCCGACATTCGCGTGTACCTCAGGAGCATTGCATGAATCGGATTGCCGCACCTGCGCACATCACCGCCGATCGGTCCGGCACCGAAACGTTGCCGCACCAATCGCTTTTCGCAAGAGTTCTCAAATCATTGAACCGCACCGTCATTGGCAAGGAAGAAGACGACGTCGCGAAATGGTACGAGGGGTCCTCCTGGTGCGACCAGACCGAGCATGATCTGAACCACGATGCGATAACGGGTCGCCGCACGAGGCTGCGGCCATGAGCGAGCAACCCGATCATCCGGAAGCGATCAATCCGGGATTGCGCAGCGCTTGCTCGGGCAAACTTCCCGCCCGTCCGGGGAGCGCCGATATTGCAGACCTTTTCGTTGACGCGTGCCGCACCTTTGGCCACCGGCCGGCCTACCAAATCGGAGGCAGCTGGCTGAACTATTCGGACTGTGCGGCACGCGTCTCGGGCATTGCGGCCTCGCTCCATGAGACGCTGCAGGGACATGTCGCGAGGACGGGAACGCAGGCCGTCATCGCCGTCCTCTTGCCAAACAGCCATATCGTGCTGGAGTGTTTTTTCGTCGCGGCGATCTCGCGCTCGATCGTTTTCCCACTGAACGATCGACTCTCGCTCGCCGAACTCGAACGCGGCATCCGCGCCAGCGGCGCCACGATCCTGCTCACGTCGGACGCTTATGCCAAAACGCTGCTGGCGATGGATTGGTCCTCCATGGGGGTCGCGACCATCGTGTGGGCGGGGGCTGCGGTCGACGTCCCCGTCTCAAATCATCTTGTTTGGGCGCCGGCTCAAGCTCAAGGCCCTGACGCGCGGAACCCGCCCTGGCCGCGCGATCTGCCGGCCTATCTGCATGGATTCAACACCTCCGGCACCACCGGTCAGATCAAGACCATACTGCATTCCATCGCCAATGTGGTCGAGCACACCCTTGCAAGCATCAGCGCGCTGGAATTGAACGGCGATGATGAACACGGCTGGGCTCACATTGGCCCGATGTTCCATGTCGGCGACGCCGTGTTCGTCTGGATCGCGACGTTGCTCGGCGCGCGCCACGTCTTTCACGACAATCAGCTGCAAGTCACAAGCGTGGCAGATCTTCTGGTTGCCGAGCGGGTCACCATCGTCAAGCTGGTGCCCTCGATGTTGCAGATTCTATGCGGCTCCGAGGCGCTCAAAGGCCTGCGCTTCCCCGATCTCAAATGGATTCTCACCGGCGGCGCGGCCCCCGACGCGACACTGATCCGCAAGACCTCCGAACTGTTCGGCTGCGATTTCATTCAGGGCTATGGCATGACGGAGGCGACCTGCCACGTCGCCTTCAAGAACGAGAGCCGCAGTCCCTCGGTTGAGGGGCTGTCGGTGCTGCCCGGGCTTGAACTCAAGATCATTGATGAGAACGACGGAGGCCTCGATGCGGGCGCCGTCGGCGAAATCGCGATCAGGGGCCCCACGGTCTTTGACCGCCACGTGCTGGAGGGAAAGTTCGAAACCGCTGTCGCGGGCTTTACCGCCGACGGTTTTTATCGCAGCGGCGATCTTGGCTTTCTCGACACCGACGACAAGCTTCACATCGTCGGCCGGAAAAAAGACATGATCAATGTCGGCGGCGAGAACGTCTTCGCCTGGGAAATCGAACGGATCGTCGGCAGCCTGCCCACGGTCAAAGAGTGCGCGGCGTTCGCGGTGCCGCACGAACTGCTTGGCGAGGTGGCGGAGCTGGCTGTCGTAAGATCGAGTGCGGATGTGACGGCGGATGCCATCAGGGAAAGCTGTCGGCGGCAACTGGCAAGCTTCAAGGTGCCGCAGCGGGTGCACTTCGTGGACAGACTGCCGCGCACGCCGACCGGCAAAGTGCAAAAGCATCTTATTCGCGAACAGATCAAACCGGCCCCGGCGACGCCAGCTCCGGCAACGGTCGGACGCGGCGCGGCCGAAGCGGTCCGCCAAATCGTGTCGCGCTACATGCAACCATTGACGGACTCCGCCATAGCTCCGGACCAACCGCTGTTCGACGCCGGCCTGGACTCGCTGGGCGCCCTCGACCTGATCTCGCAGCTTGAACAACACTTCGGCACAACGGTGTCGCAAACGCTTCTTTACGATCACCCGACCATCAATGGCCTCGCGAGCTATTTCGAGGCCACGGGAGAGGCGGCGACCCGGCAACCTCCGGCGGGGGCTGCCGCCGCTGACGAGAACCGGGCCTCCGAGTCGACGCCTGGCGCTATCCGCCGATCGGCGACAACTCCCGTGTCGGTGTTATTGCAATCGGCCGGCATTTTCCTGAGGCCGCTGGTGCTGGCCCTGAGCATCCTGCCGGTGCTGATCCTGTTCGATCTTTGCGCACAACGGCTGAGCCGGCTGGAGCTCTTCCTGACGGGTCCCGGCTGGCTCGCTTTGCTGCTGGCCGATACGATGGCGATTGTTGTCGTCGTGAGCCGCCTGCTGGCATCGTCTGGCATGAAGCAATGCGAATTGTGGACTCCGCGGTATTTCCGCTGGCTCTTCCTCCACAATCTGTTTCGCTCGCTCGAGATTCCGCTCGGCGTGCTGCGGGGTTCGGCGCTGCTCAACGTGTTTTATCGGCTGGGCGGAGCGAAGATCGGCCATGGGGTCGAGCTGCATTCGCTGGCGCTGCATGACCTGCATTGGCTTCAGATCGGCGATCACACCATTATAAGCAGGGACGTGAATCTTCAGCCCGCGGTGATCACCGGCGGCGCGCTGGTTCGCAGGCCGATCCAGATCGGCAGCGGCTGCCTTATCGGTCCCAACGCCACTGTCCTCGGCGGAGCGCAAATCCCCGACGACGCCATGGTCCCGACGCTCGCCACGATTTCGTCGTCGACCAGGGAATTCGGCATGTCGAGCCCTCTGAAATCGTCGGGCAAATCGAGGCCGAACTGGCCATCCTGTGTTCGCGGCCTGAGCGGGTACCTTCTCGTCGGATATGTCGTGTCGGCGGCTATCTCGATCGGCATGCTGTTCGTGCAGCACGCCACGAAGGCTCTGGGCGCGACGGTCCCCTCGATCAGCGCCGTCCTGATGGGGAGCCCCGATCCATTGGCCAGCCCCGCGCATGGGCCGCTTTCACTCGGCTTTTTTGCCGCGCTCGCGCTTGCGATCTATCTGGTGGTCCCGGTCTGTTATTTCCTTCTCGTTGTGGTGTGCAAGCGAACATTGATCGGGAGACTTTCGCCGCAAGCTTCGCGCGGAAAACCCGGTGTGCACGCGTGCTGGTCGCATTGGCTGTTCAACAAGCTGATCGACGTGCCGTTGTTCCGGATGCACCTGAGGCTGAACGTGATGTCCCACATCGCCAAGTGGAACTATCAGCTGCTGGGTTCGCGGATCGGCGCGCGACCGTTCATCGCCGCGCCCTACACCGCGGAACCTGAGCTTTTGGAACTCGCCGACGGCGCGATGCTGGCGGGCAATGTCTCGGCTTACGGCCTCGACGCCTGCAGCGGATCGATCGGCAAGATACGGCTCGGCAACTCCGCTATCGTCGCCAATTCTTGCGTGCTGCAGGCGGGCGCCAATCTCGCGCCCGCGACCCTTCTGGGGGACCTGAGCTCGGCCGGGCAAGGAGATGCGAGCCCGGCGAACACGATATCGGTCGGCTCGCCTCCAAGGGTCGTCGGACGCACCAGATTGGAAGCGGACAGCGTTTCGCACGGCCGATATATTTTGAACCAGGCGATGCTGGGCTCGCTGCAATGGATCTGTCTGACGACCAGCAACGTCGCCGGCTTCGTCGCGATGGGCGTGTGCTTCAACGCTGCCCTCGCCTCCTTCGCGCCGATCTGGGCGGTCTGGATCACGCTGCTCGCCCTGCCGGCCGTTCCGCGGCTGGTGAAGACCGCTTTGGTTCCGCTGCTCAAGTGGATGATGCTCGGAAAGATCGCTGCCGGCGAATTTCCCGCCTATGGCTGGACCTATTGCCGATGGGTGTTGCTCGAAACGGTCATCATGGATGCCGAATCCGCCTTCCTCACACAACTTCACGGCACGGCGTGGCTCAACCTTCTTTGGCGGTCGCTTGGCGCGCGCGTCGGATCGAACGCATGCATCCTGGCCTCCTCGCTTGGATGCGAGTTCGATCTGAAGGAAATCGGCGACGAAGCCGTGCTGCAGTATCAGTCCCTGGTCTTCGGCCACTCGATCGAGCATCACGCCTTGCTCTTCAGGCCGGCGAAGATCGGGAGCCGTGCCGAGATCGGCGCCGGCGCCATCGTGGAGGCGGGCGCCGTCGTCGACGACGCCAGCGTCGTGCCGGCGAGCAAGCCGGTTCACGCCAGGCAAGGCCGTCCGTCGGTCGGAAGCGCGAACTCCTCCCAGCCAGGCGTTGCGCAACCGGCAAAGCCGAGCCAATCGCCCGCGCTGCAGTCCGAGCAAGACGAAGCGACCATCCTGGTCGATCACGCCGAGCTTTCGGCCATGACGTGCGCGATCTTTGTCGCCAGCGGAAGCAGCAGACAGGAAGCGCATATCGTGGCCGACCACCTTGTGGAAGCCAATTTGAGGGGCCACGATAGTCATGGCGTCGGGATGATCCCGATGTATCTGCGCAATCTCGCAAAGGGGACGTTGCGCCCCAACTGTGCCGGCCGTGTTGCAAGCGATCAGGGGGCGATGATCGTTTACGATGGCGAGCGCGGCTACGGGCAGGTCACGGCCCGGGCGGCGATCGGGCTTGGGATCGAGCAGGCACAGCGCGCCGGGTTGGCCGTCGTCGCCCTGCGCAACGCCCACCATATCGGCCGGGTCGGAACCTACGGCGAAATGTGCGCGGATGCCGGCTTGGTCTCCATCCATTTCGTCAACATCACCGATCAGAAACCGAGCGTGGCCCCTTGGCTGGGCGGCTCTGCACGCTTTGGCACCAATCCGGTCTGCGTCGCCGTTCCGGCTGCCGAGCCCGGCCGGCCCATCATCCTTGACATGGCAACCAGCGGCATCGCGCTGGGCAAGGTGCGTATCGCGCGCAACAAGGGCCAACAGGTTGACGCGGGCATCCTGCTGGACGGCTCCGGCCAACCCACGACGGATCCCGGCACAATGTTTCGACAGCCCCGCGGCGCGCTGATGACATTCGGCGAGCACAAGGGTTATGCGCTGGCTTTCATCTGCGAAATCCTGGGCGGAGCCCTCACGGGTGGCGGAACGATACGGCCCGGGAACCAGGCCGCGGCGACAACGACCAACGGCATGCTGACCATTCTGGTCGATCCGGCGCGTCTCGTGGAGCGCGGCTGGCTCGCCGACGAGATCAGGGCGATGACAGATTACGTGACGTCGTCGCCGCCAATGAGGTCGGGCGGCAAGGTCCTGGTCCCGGGCGACCCGGAGCGGCAGTCGCGCGCTCAGCGTATCGCCGCTGGCATTCCGATCGACGATGAAACCTGGCGCGAAATCGTCGAGGCGGCCAACAGCCTTCAGGTGCCGATTGCGACACCCCGCGCCCATCTGCGGCGATATTCACCAAGGAGCGCGGCCGGCATCTGATTGGAGACTCCCATGAACAGGGTCCTTTGCCGATCACGGCTGCTGTTGGCGATCCTGGCCATCCAGCTTTTCACGCCGCTCGCGGAAGCGCCGTCGAGCGGGCGTTCCAGGATTGAAGCATTGGCCGACGGCAACCTCTGGCCGCTGGCCTTGCGGCTTGCCAAGCCGTTGTCGCGGAATGAGGAGGCCGCATTGGAGCCGATGGACCGTTTCAGGGAATGCGATCGGTGCCCGGAGATGGTGGTGGCTCCGCCCGGGAAATTCATCATGGGCGCAAGCGAAAGTGAGCCGGGAAGCACTCCGGACGAACGACCGCGGCACGAGGTGACCATCCGGCGGTTCGGCGTCGGCGAGCTTCCGGTGACGTTGAACGAGTGGATGGCATGTTTCCTTGCACGGGGATGCAGCTATCGGCCAAACAGCATCACGATGGAGGACGGACGCCAGATGGCGGGCAATATCTCATGGGATGACGCCAAGGAGTACGTTCAATGGCTGTCTCACGTGACCGGCAGGCCGTACAGGCTGCTGAGTGAAGCAGAACGCGAATATGTCACGCGCGCCGGCACAACCACGGCCTTCTGGTGGGGCGATTCCGCCAGCCCTCCTGAAGCCCTCTACCCCTGGCCTGACCAGCACAGCTCCGCGCAGGCAACCGCTTTTGCTTTCATGCCGAGCAGCGCCAACCCCTGGGGACTCCATGAGGTTCACGGCGGCATCTACGATTGGGTGGAGGACTGCTGGCACGAGAACTACCAAGGCGCTCCGACAGATGGGTCACCATGGATCACGGGAGACTGTGGCGGCCACGTTCTGCGAGGTGGGGCGGCCGGCCGAGCGCCGCAAACCCGTCGTTCTGCGGCGCGCATGTGGTTCGGCTCACCGAACCGGCTTCTCTACATGGGTGTGCGCGTTGCGCGCAGTCTGGCCCAATAGAATGTCGCCAGCGGAGTGCAGCAGGGTCCATACGGTGGCCTGGGCCGCGATCGAGAACCGAAGGCACTGAACACGCGCGCAAGCGCCAGGCCGGCATTCTCTGTAATCTACTCCCCCTCGTCGCTCGCCAGCACGCCCTTCACCGCGCGCGCCCAGCCCTTGAGCTTGCGCTCGCGCGTGGCCTGGCTCATCACCGGCTTGAAGCGATGCTCCAGCCGCCAGTTGTCGGCGAATTTTTCCGGCTCCGGATAGACGCCGGCGGATAGCCCGGCGAGATAGGCGGCGCCAAGCGCGGTGGTTTCCTGGATCATCGGGCGATCGACCGGCGCGTCCAAGAGATCGGCGAGCCGCTGCATGGTCCAGTCCGAGGCGGTCATGCCGCCATCGACCCGCAGCACGACATTGGCGGCGGTGGCGTCGGGCCAGTCGGCCCGCATCGCCGCCCATAAATCATAGGTCTGGTAGCAGACGCTTTCCAGCGCGGCATGGGCGAGCTCGGCCGGGCCGGTGTTGCGGGTCAGCCCGAACAGCGCGCCGCGCACCCGCGGATTCCAGTAGGGGGCGCCAAGGCCGACGAAGGCCGGCACCAGATAGACGCTCTGCAGCGAGTCGGACTGGTCGGCGAGCGGGCCGGTCTCGGAGGCGGTCCTGATGATGCCGAGCCCGTCGCGCAGCCACTGCACCGAGGAGCCGGCGACGAAGATCGACCCCTCCAGCGCGTAGGTGCGCTGCCCCTTGAGCTGATAGGCGATGGTGGTGAGCAGCTTGTTGCTCGACTTCACCGGCGTGGTGCCGGTGTTGAGCAGCGCAAAGCAGCCGGTGCCGTAGGTCGACTTGATCATGCCGGGCGAGAAACAGGCCTGGCCGATGGTGGCGGCCTGCTGGTCGCCGGCGATGCCCCCGATCGCGATCGCGCCGCCGAACAGTTCCGAGACGCTGTCGCCGAAATTCGCCGAGGAATCCCTGACCTCGGGCAGCATCGAGCGCGGCACCCGCAGGATCTCCAAGAGATCGTCGTCCCACTGCCCGGTATGGATGTTGAACAACAGCGTGCGCGAGGCGTTGGTGGCGTCGGTGGCATGCACCTTGCCGCCGGTCAGCCGCCACAGGAGAAAGCAGTCGACGGTGCCGAACATCAATTCGCCGCGCTCGGCGCGCTCGCGCGCGCCGGGAACGTTGTCGAGGATCCACGCGACCTTGGTGCCGGAGAAATACGGATCGACGATCAGGCCGGTTTTGGCCGAAATCTTCGGTTCATGGCCCTCGGCCTTAAGGCGGGCGCAGACGTCGGCGGTGCGGCGGTCCTGCCAGACGATGGCGCGATGGATCGCCTGGCCGGTGGCGCGGTCCCACACCACGGTGGTCTCGCGCTGGTTGGTGATGCCGATCGCGGCGATGTCCTTGGGGCCAATGCCGGCCTTCCTCAGCGCCTCGCGGCAGGTCGCAATGGTCGAGGTCCAGATATCCTCCGGCTCGTGCTCGACCCAGCCCGAGGCGGGAAAATGCTGCGGGAATTCAGCCTGCGCGGTGGCGGCGATCGAGATGTCCGATCGAAACACGATGGCGCGCGAGGATGTGGTGCCCTGATCGATGGCCAGCACATAGGACATTGGCGTCGCTTCCCGGTGGTATGTTCGTTGCCGCGGTCGGGCTAAGGCAAGCGGATTGCAAGGCGAAGGTCAATATGGGGCTCCGTGCCCCGGATGCGGTGCAGCGTGAAGGACGCTGCACCGCGTCCGGGACACGTGTTCTTCTCCTGCTCGCCCTCCAGGGGAAGGTAAGGGAGCTACACCGACGCTGTCGTCACGCCGCCGTCGACCACGATGGTCTGACCGGTCATGAAGCTTGCGGCATCGGAGCCGAGATAGGCCACCGCGCCGGCGATCTCGTCGGGCTCGCCGATCCGGCGCAGCGGCGTGGTGGCGCAGCGGCGCTTCAGCCGCTCGGCGTCCTCCCACAGCGCGCGGGCGAAATCGGTCTTGACCAGGCCGGGTGCGACACAATTGACGCGGACGCCTTTCGGGCCCCATTCGCCGGCGAGACTTCGGCACAGCGAGAAATCCGCCGCCTTGGAAATCCCGTAGGCGCCGATCACAGGCGAGCCGCGCAGCCCGCCGATCGAGGAGATGATCACCACCGAACCGTTGCCGCGCTCGGCCATCGCCGGGATCACCAGCGAGCACAGCCAGATGTTGCTCTTGACGTTGGAGCCCATGATCTTGTCGAAGGCCTCGTCGGTGATGTCGAGCAGCGGGCCGTAATAGGGGTTGACCGCGGCATTGCAGACCAGGATGTCGATCCTGCCGTAATGCCTGTTGGTGCCCGCGATCAGCGCCTCGACTTCCTCGCGGCGGGAGATGTTGCAGGGTATCACCAGCGCCTCGCCGCCGGCCTTGCGTATGCCGTCGGCGACCTGTTCGCAGGCCTCGGCCTTGCGGCTGGAGATCACCACCTTGGCGCCGAGTTTCGCCAGCAGTTCGGCCGAGGCGCGCCCGATGCCACGGCTCGAGCCGGTGATGACGGCGACCTTGCCGGTGAGATCGAACGGGGTGTTTTGCATGGGGAGTTTCCTCTTGTCATTCCGGGGCGATGCGAAGCATCGAACCCGGAATCCAGAAGTTATCGATATCGAGATTCCGGGTTCGCGCTGCGCGCGCCCCGGAATGACGGGCTAAATCAGTGCCCAAGACGCACAAACCGCGCCCCGGAATGGCCAGACTACATCAGCCCGCCGCTGTCGCTGACGCGGCGCAGGTGATAATCGGTGTCGCCAAAGGTGTTCTCGATCATGGTCAGCCGCTTGAAATAGTGGCCGATCCTGGCCTCCTGGGTCATGCCGATGCCGCCATGCAGCTGGATCGACTGCTGGCCGACGAATTTGGCCGACTTGCCGATCTGGACCTTGGCAGCGGCCACCGCGGTCGCCCGCTCCTTGGCATCCTCGAAGTCGGAGGCCATGGTGGCGAACATCGACATGCTGCGGGCCTGTTCGACCGCGACGAACATGTCGGCGGCGCGGTGCTGCAGGGTCTGGAAGCTGCCGATCGGCACCCCGAACTGGGTCCGGGTCTTGAGATATTCGACGGTGGATTTCAACGATTCATCCATCGCACCGACCGCCTCGGCGCAGAGCGCGACGCGGGCGTCGTCGACCACGCGCTCGATCAGCGGCAGGCCGCCCGCGGGATCGCCGATCACCGCATCGGCGCCGACCTCGACCCCGGTCAGGCTGATATCGGCCGCGTGCAAACCGTCCTGAGTCGGATAGCCCTTTTTCGCGACACCCTTGGCGTTGGCGGGCACCAGGAACACGCCGATGCCGTCCTTGTCGCGCTGGCCGCCCGCGGTGCGCGCGGTCACGATCAGGGTGTCGGCGGTCTCGCCGTTGAGCACGACGAATTTCTCGCCGTCGATCACCCAGCCGTCGCCCTTTTTCTTGGCCGACGTCGCGACGTCATAAAGGTCGTAGCGCGAGTTCTTCTCCAGCTGCGCGAACGCCAAGGTCTTGCTGCCGTCGATGATGCCGGGAATGTGGGCGGCCTTCTGCGCAGCCGAGCCGCCGCGGCGCAGGAAGCCGCCGCCGATCACCACGGTGGCGAGATAGGGCTCCAGCAGCAGCGCCTTGCCGAGCGCCTCCATCACGATCATGGTCTCGACCGCGCCGGCGCCGAAACCGCCGTCGTCTTCCGAGAACGGCAGGCCGAGCAGGCCCTGTTCGGCAAGCTTGCCCCACAGGCTTCTGCTCCAGCCGCCCTGCTCCGCCATGTATTTCTTGCGCTGGTCGAAGTCGTAGGAACTGCCCAGCAGACCGTCGACGCTTTCCTTGAGAAGCCGCTGCTCCTCGGACAAATCAAAATCCATTTTGCTTCCCTATATGCAAAGGCAATCCACGCCCCGAAGATTAACTCGCGTCATTCCGGGATGCGCCTTTGGTCGGCGATAGCCGGCCAGAGGTGCAGGCCCGGAATCCATATCCCGTGCAGGGGTTATG
>Ga0182030_10006015_pt1 | contig 25663 bp, 25 predicted proteins | sample 812S3MmetaG_FD_121299 | JGI IMG/M metagenome (GOLD analysis project Ga0182030, IMG submission 121299) | Permafrost microbial communities from Stordalen Mire, Sweden - 812S3M metaG (Illumina Assembly) | ecosystem: Environmental > Terrestrial > Soil > Wetlands > Permafrost | place: Sweden...
AAGCCAGGCACCGGGGACCCACTGCACACGCAAGAGCCCGTTACCGTTGCTTCCTTCCGGACCTGGCGGGGTTGGCGAGAGTACGTCGCGTGAGACCGATGCCTGACCTGAATCATTCTAGCAAACATGAGCACAGATTCCCGTGCCTGGAACCGCGTCGCCGTAGCGATGGGCAAAAGGCTGGTGACTTTTGGTGCAAGAAGTTCGTACTAAAGCCTTCCCTTAACGATGCGACTTGTCGAACAATAGGAATTGCACATAGGCACTGAACGGGGAACCGGCAAACGGCCGGTCCTCAGGACCGCCTAGGCTTTACCTTCGATGCCCGCTCAAAAACAACAACTCGACGTGATCCCGCTTCCGCAGGCAATCAACAAGTACTTCGAGCTTTCCATCTATCTGATGGTTGCAATGGGATTTGGGACATTGGCCAGTACGGGCGGACTTGACCTGACGACGATCCTGCTGGTGGGAGCGGCGCTGTTGGTTCGCGGCTATCTGTTCGCGAAGCGGCGGCGGGTCGTGATTTCGGAGCGCTGGACCACGCCTTTAACCATCGCGTATTTCGTTTTCTACGCGAGCGATTACTTCCTGCTCTCCCACAGCTTTCTGGCGGCAACCGTACACCTGGTGCTGTTTGCCGTGGTGGTACGAACGTTTTCGCTGCGTCGCGATCGCGACTACGTCATGCTGTCGATCCTGGCTTTTCTGATGGTGCTGGCATCGGCCGTGCTCACCGTGGACAGCGTTTTTCTTTTCTTCTTTGCGGGATTCGTGCTGATGGCGGTCGCCACATTCATCCTGATGGAGATGCGCCGCTCCGGCAAAGCCGCACGATTTCAAGCGCGACACTCCAGCGACGAGCAGGAGCACCGGCATCTGGCCTTCTCGTTGGCACGGATGACGCCGGCTTTAGTGCTGATGATTCTGGTTGGGGCCGGGGCGGTGTTCTTTCTTCTGCCTCGCATGTCGGTAGGCTATCTAGGGGGGTATTCGTTCGGCACGGATTTTTCCACCGGCTTCAGCGATCGGGTGCAACTGGGAGGTATCGGACGGATTCAGCAGTCGAATGCCGTGGTGATGCACATCCGGATTGACGGGGACGAGGGCGGGCAATACGCGCTGCACTGGCGTGGCGTGGCGCTGGCTAATTTCGACGGCAAGACCTGGTCGAACCCGCGGGAACAGTACGTGCTGGAGCGGGGAGCGGGTGGAAGCTTTGGGGTGCCGCTGTTCAGCCAGGGACTGGCTCAGGTCTATGGGGCGCGCAGTCAGGCCGCGCCGGGAGTTGCGGCTCATCTTATCCATTACCGAGTGCTGCTGGAGCCGATCGGTACTAACGTATTTTTTCTCGCTCCCTGGGGACGGCGGATCGTGGGACCGTACCGCACACTGTCGGTGGATGCGGGCGGGGCCGTCTACGATCTCGATATCGAGCGCACGGTCAACGTCTACGACGCCGACTCGGATATCGCCAGGCCGTCGCCCGTGCAACTTCGGGCGGCGGGGGATACTTTTCCGCAGCTGGTCTCAGCTTATTTGCAACTGCCGACGCTTGACCCGCGGATCATGCGGTTGGCGGCACAGATCGCGGGTTCCGCTTCCAACAGCTACGACAAGGCGACCGCGCTCGAAAGTTACCTCAAGACGCATTACGGATATACGCTGCAGCTGCCGTCTACCCCGGTCGCCGATCCCCTGGCAAACTTTCTCTTCGAGCGAAAGCAGGGACACTGCGAATACTTCGCCTCTTCGATGGCCGTGATGCTGCGGACGCTGCGCATTCCCGCGCGTGTGGTGAACGGCTTCCGCAGCAGTGAATTCAATGATGTCACCGGCAACTACGTGGTGCGGGCCAAGGATGCGCACTCGTGGGTGGAAGCTTATTTCCCCAGCTATGGCTGGGTCACGTTCGATCCCACGCCGGGCGGCGCAATCGGGACTCCGGAGGGCTGGGACCGGGCAATGCTCTACCTGGATGCGGCGCAATCGTTCTGGCGGGAGTGGGTGATTAGTTATGACTCCTCGCACCAGTATATTCTGGCGCACTCGGCGCTGAGCGGCACGCGCAATTCGTGGGAAAGGGCGCGCATGTGGGCGCAACTGCGCTATGCGCGACTGATGGGCTGGGCGCGGCGAAGCCAGAGGGGAGTGGAGCACTCGCCGGGAAGGTGGCTTGGAGGAGGCTTGGCGGTTCTGCTGCTCTGGCTGGTACTGGGTAACGCTGCGCGGATTGCCCGGATGATCCGGACCAGACGGCTGCAGGCACATCCGGAGCGCTCGCCGGATCAGGCGGCGGCGATGTGGTACGAACGCATGGCTCGGTATCTGGCACGGCGCGGAGTGCGGAAATCCACGACGCAGACGGCACAGGAATTTGTGCGCGTGATTGAAGATGATCGATTACGCGCACCGGTCGGGCGGTTCACAGACGCCTACGAATCAGCACGGTTCGGAAATTCTTCGGACGACGCGCTGCGCCTGCCGGAGTTGTATGAGGAAGTGGAGTTGGCGGCTAAGAAGTAGCTCGCTGCCCGGAAAGTTCCGCCCCTTCCATCAGTCGGGGAACAATTCCTCAAAATATGGTTCTGTATGAGCTAGAAATGCCAGATTAGGCCGCCGCCGACGAAATAGTTATGCTGCCGTGTCTTGCCGGTATCGGCCAAGGGAAGACTAGGAGTACCCGAAAAGAAATCGCGAACTTCGCCGCGAAAACTGAAGTGTCTGAAGCGTCTTTCAAACGGACTGACGTCCAATCCCAACCCGCCCTGGATTACACCGGAGGTCGAAGAGCCGCCGGGGTTGGTGCCATAGTAGAGGAGATTCTTATTCTCACTGAAGCGAGCGAAACCGCCGCCGAAGCTCACCCATGGTGAAACCTTGGTCGCAGGAAACAAATTCACGCGGACTGCGGGAGTGACGAATATCTGTTTGTAATCGACGGGAACCACAGGCCCGCCGGCGTTGAGATCCTCATCCAAATTGAAAACCGCAGGTACTTCCGCTGAGATGGAGTAGACCTCGGTGCCAAACAGGTGGCGCGCATAGTTGATTTCGAACGTGAACCCTTTGCCGGAGTGAATGACCGGGTTGACTGTAGGCGCATTGGGACCGGTAATACCCTGGTCGCTGATGAAGATGCGGCCAGCAATGCCGGTCAGCTCATTCTTCTCGTCCTGGGCAGCCGCGGAGGCTCCCAGAATAGACATCCCCAATACCAGGACTGCGATTGCCTGTTTCCCAGACATTTCCCCTCCAGGATGCGGGATAGCTGCTCTCTTCGATAATGTCTAGCGTAGCATGAAGAGGTGGGGTTTTGATCCACAGTTTGCTGCCTTTCATGGTGCCTGTAGTCGTGCGTTAGGACAGATGCGTTGAGCCACACGGATGGTTTGCCGGAGAGGGTTCGCCGGAAGGCCCGCCGAAAAATGTTAAAATAGTCAGATTACATGCCCTCCAAGGACCTCACTATCTCCCGTTCCAGCGAAAAAACCACGGCTATCGCGTCGAAGGACCACGGACAGCATACGCGTCCCCAGAAAGTGGGCTTTGTCAGCCTGGGGTGCCCCAAGAACCTGGTCGACAGCGAGGTGATGATGGGGCTTCTGGCGCGGGCCGGGGCTGAATTCTCACCGCGGGCCGAGGATGCGGACGTGATCGTGGTCAATACCTGCTCGTTCATCGAGAGCGCACAGCAGGAGTCGGTGAACACGATTCTTGAGATGGCTGCGCACAAGACGTCGGGGCGAGCGAAAAAGCTGGTTGTCGCGGGCTGCCTTGTAGAGCGCTTTCGCGATGAGATTCGCAGGCGTATTCCGGAGGTGGACGCCGTGGTGGGGACCGGGGAGTTGCAGAACATCCTGGCAGCGACCGGCATTGCTCCCGCTCCAGCTTTGGGAAATAACGACTCCCCTTTTGTGGTTTTACCTTCACGGGCCGAAGGCGACGCACGGGCGGCGCAGGGGCGATTCTCTCGCGGGCAATGGGATGGCGCGATTGCGGATTTGCCTAACTACTTGTATGACGACGAGACCCCGCGCATCTTGGCGACGCCGAAATCCACCGCCTACATCAAGATCGCCGAGGGCTGCGACCATCCTTGCACGTTCTGCATCATTCCGCAGTTGCGGGGGCAGTTTCGCTCGCGGCGGTTCGAGTCGGTGATTGCCGAAGCCGAGCGGCTGGCACAAATTGGCGTGCGGGAGATCACTCTGATCGGGCAGGACACGACCTGTTACGGCGAAGACTTCGGATTGAAAGACGGGCTGGCACTGCTGCTGGAGAAGCTGGCGAAGATTGAGGACTTGCGCTGGATTCGTTTCCTCTATGCCTATCCCAACAAGATCACGGGCAAACTTCTGGAGACGATTGGAACCCATGAAAAGATCTGCTCCTACGTGGACGTGCCGCTGCAACACGCATCGGCGCCGGTTCTCAAGCGCATGAAGCGCGGCGGCGGAGCGGAAGTATTTATGCGATCGATTGATAAGATGCGGCGCGCGATTCCCGGCCTGACCTTGCGTACGTCGTTTATTGTGGGCTTTCCGGGAGAAACCGAGAAGGAATTTGAAGAGTTGTGCGTATTCGTCCGCGAAGCCCAGTTTGATTGGATGGGAACTTTCTCCTACTCGGACCAGGAGGGAGCGGACGCATATGGATTGGACAAGAAGCTCTCTCTCCGTGAAATCGAGCGGCGGCGCAAACAGTTGATGGGAATCCAGCGGCAGATCAGCAAAAAGAAAAAGAAGGCTCTCGTGGGACAGGAGTTCGACCTATTGCTGGAAGGAACGTCGGAAGAGACCGACCTGCTCATGGAAGGCCGCACTGCGATGCACGCGCCCGAAATCGACGGCAAAGTCTTTGTGAATGACTTTCCGGAAGATATGGAGCCGCAGCCGGGCGAGTTTTATCGCTGCCAGATCATGGAAGCGCACGACTATGATCTGGTAGCGAGGATCGTGTAGCTGTCTGCTTTGAATTCTGTTTTCGAATCGGCAAGAACCCGGAACACTCCCTGGCCATGCCCCGCAAACGCACTCTGAAACTTCGTTGTCCGATCTGCAAGAAAGTCGTCAAGAGCGACGACGCCGAGTTTCCCTTCTGCAGCGACCGCTGCCGCACCATTGATCTGGGCAAGTGGGCGAGCGGGGCTTATGTGATTCCGTCGCCCGTGACGGACGCCGACGAGCAGATCCGAGAAAGCACTCCTGAAGATACGGACGAAGAGTCGTGAAAAATACCCCAGGACCCGACCTTAATCCGAAACCCGACCGTAGCGCCGGCGTCCCGCCGGCTGTCCCTTCGGTAAGCTCAGGGCAGGCTGCGGGGGCGACCCGCCCCCGCTTCGGGGAGGTTACCATCCGGAACCGCGGCCGGTTGCCCCACTGGGAAAAAGATGGCGCCACCTACTTCATCACATTCAGACTCGTAGACTCGCTGCCCAAATCGGTTCTGGATCGCATCGAATCCGAGCGGCGGGCCGTCGTGACAACCGCTAATCAGCTGCACCGCGCCCTGAGCGCCGACGAGAACAGGAAAATCCAGCGCCTCTCGACACCGGTTATCGAACAATTCCTAGACAACGGTGCAGGCGCCTGCCACTTGCGGAATCCCGCTATCGCGGAAGTTATGGCGAGCACCTTGTGTCACTTTGATCAGAGACGCTACCGGCTGTTCGCGTGGTGCATCATGCCAAATCATGTCCACGTTGTTGTGCGGTTGTTCCTTGGCGAGACTCTGGCGGCTGTGGTTCATTCCTGGAAGTCCTTCAGCGCGAAGCAGGCTAATCGGATTCTTGGCGCGCACGGAGCTTTCTGGCAACGGGAATACTTATGATCACTTGATTCGGAGCGAGCACGAGTTCGAACGGGCAGTTCGCTATGTCGCGGAGAATCCCGCCAAGGCGAACTTGCAACATTGGAAGTGGGTTTGGGTGCGCGGGCGGGACGCTCGCGCGACAGCCGCCGAGGACGGCGGCGCTACAAAAACCGCCTGACTATGGAATCTCCTACAGTCGAACCGACGCCGCTGTGGGCCTCGCTGGTGGCCACGTTTTTCGGTATCGGACGGCTGCGGCCCGGGCCGGGGACGTGGGGATCGGCAGCAACCGTGCTGTTGTGGGCGGTGCTGGCTCAAGCCCTCGCACCGTCGTTACGAACCCCGGCCGCGGTCGGGCTAAGCTTGCTGGTCACGCTGATCGGGATTCCGGCAGCCACGCAGGTCGCACGAGGCGCCGGGGTGAAAGATCCGCAGTTTGTGGTGATTGACGAGGTCGCGGGTCAATTGGTGGCATTGATTGCCGCGCCGCTCGCATGGAAGTCTTTTCTGGCCGCCTTTATACTTTTTCGTGCCTTCGATATCGTCAAGCCGCCGCCCGTGCGACAATTGGAGGCGATTCCGGAAGGGGCCGGGATCGTACTCGACGACGTTGCGGCCGGGCTATACGCGCTGGCGGCGGTGCATCTCTTGTTGCACTTTGGTCTTCTAAGATAGTGTCTTCTTTAGTAGTACGAGTGTTTCCTCATGGGATTCTCCGACCGCATTCTGGGTAAGAAAAACGTGAACGGCGGACCGCACATCGAGTCCGTATCGCCGGGGCTGGCGTTGGCGGGAGGCGAAGTCCGCATTGCAGGCTCGGGATTGCGGCCGCAGCAGTACCAGCGTCCGCGCGTCCAGTTTGGCGACGTAGAGGGCGGGCTCGTGGTCAGTGCGGATTCGTTTCTGGTCGCCCGCGTTCCCGAGGGCGCGACTTCGGGTACGGTGGTGGTTGCCACGGACGGACACGTCAGCAACGCTCATACCGTCAAAGTGGCCGTCCCCATCGCCGAGAGTCTGCATCCCGTAACCAATCCGGCGCTCGATGGTCAAGGCAACATCTACGCGACTTTCTCCGGTTCGCGCGGCCAAAAGGTCCCGGTCGCCGTTTTCAAGATTGATACCAACTATGCCGTGAGGCCCTTCGTCGCGGAGATGATGAATGCGACCGGCATCGCCTTCGACCGCCAGGGGCAAATGTACGTTTCTTCCCGCTTTGACGGGGCCGTTTATCGCGTAGCTCCTAACGGAACCATGACCACCTATGCCGAGGGCATGGGGGTGGCTACTGGAATTGCGTTTGATCGGAATCAGAATCTCTACGTGGGCGACCGCAGCGGCACCATCTTCAAGATTGGACTCGACCAGCAAGTATTCGTCTTCGCCACTCTGGAGCCGAGTGTTTCCGCGTATCACCTGGCCTTCGGTCCACAGGGGGATTTATTTGTCACCGGGCCTACCACGTCGAGCTTTGACTGCGTGCACAGAATCGATCCGCAGGGGACGGTACATACGTTCTTCCGCGGCCTGGGACGCCCGCAGGGCCTCGCTTTTGACTCGACGGGCAACCTGTATGTGGCGGCATCGCTCTCCGGCAGGCGCGGCATTGTAAAGATCACGCCTGAGGCCAACGCCAGCCTTGAAGTCGCGGGCCATGGACTAGTGGGATTGGCCTTCGCGCCCGGACGAAGCGTGGTTCTGGCAACCACGGACGCGATCCATCATCTTTCGTGGAACATTGCCGGTCTGCCTCTCCTACCGGAGTAGCGCACGCATCGATTGATCCCGACCTGCGGTTGATCTCCGTCCGCAATTGCCGCAGTTTTCATTTACACTTCTATCGTGAACGCCGAGATCATCGCGGTTGGCTCCGAGTTGCTCACGCCCTTCCGCACCGACACAAACTCTCTTTACCTCACCGAGCAGATCAATCAACTGGGCGTTGAGGTAATTTTCAAGAGCGTGGTCGGGGACGACTTCAAGCGCCTGGTTGCGGCTGCGCAACATGCGTTGTTCCGCTCGGAGATCGTACTTTTCAGCGGCGGTCTCGGCCCCACCGAAGATGACCTTACCCGCGAGGCAGTAGCCGAGGCGCTTGGCGTTCCGCTGCGGCGTGATGAAGAAATTCTCGCCGGGATCGAGCGGCGTTTCGCGACGCGTAGCTGGAAAATGTCGCCCAACAACGCCAAGCAGGCGGACGTGCTCGAGGGCGCGGTGGTGCTGCCTAACGCCAACGGGACCGCGCCCGGGCAGTGGTTGAGCGGCAAGTTCGACGGACGCGAACGCATTGTCATCCTGCTGCCCGGCCCTCCGCATGAGCTTAAAGCCTTGTTCGAGGTGGAGTGCCGTGAGCGGTTGCGCGCAAAACTTCCTGCGGCGTTCCTGGCAACCCGCGTGTTGAAGGTGGCGATGCTGGGGGAATCTCTTGTAGATGCGCGCGTGGCACCGATCTACAAACGATTCTCTGACGTGCAGACCACCATTTTGGCGGGAGCGGGAGAAATCCAGCTACATTTCAAGTCGCGCGCCGAGACCATGGACGCGGCGCAGGCGCGAGTGGATGAAGCGGCCGATGCGGTCGAGGAAGAACTCGATGATGCCGTGTTTTCGCGGGACGGCGAGTCGCTCGAACAAATCGTCGGCTACTGGCTGCAGATGCGGAATGCCACGTTGGCAGTGGCGGAATCTTGTACGGGTGGTCTGCTGGGCGAGCGGATTACATCGGTCGGCGGCAGTTCGCGCTATTTTGCCGGCGGTGCGATCGTCTACTCCAACGCAGTGAAGACGGAACTAGCGGGAGTACCCGCCGACATGATCGAACGCCATGGAGCGGTGAGCCGCGAAGTGGCTGCGGCACTGGCCGAGGGCATCCGCTATCGTTGCGAGGCGACGCTCGGCATCGGCATCACCGGCGTCGCCGGACCCAGCGGGGGAACGCCAGAAAAGCCCGTGGGATTGGTGTTCCATGCCTTGGCTAGCGATAGCGGGACTGAAGTGATCGAGCGGAACTTCCCGGGAGATCGTAAACGCATTCGCTGGTTCGCGACGACCCTGGCGCTGGATATGGTGCGAAGGAAGTTGATGTAAAAAGCTGCTGCTAGCTGCTGGCCAACTGCAGAGCTAGAAGCTAGTAGCTAAACGCTGACTCTATGCGCCTTTTCGTTGCTCTCGACATCGATGAGGCTATTCGCGTCCGGATCGCACGCTTTCTCGATGGCGTGCGCGGATTTGCCCCCGAGGCTCGCTGGGTGCGGATCGAGTCCCTGCACGTCACGCTGAAGTTCATTGGCGAAAGACCGGAAGAAGAGGTTGAGAAAATCAAACAGGCGCTGGAAACGATTGAGGCTGGTGCCGTTGAACTGAAGTTTCGCGGCTACGGGTTCTTTCCGGGAGCGCGGACGGCGCGGGTGTTCTGGGTCGGAATTGAGGCGGGTGCGAAATTGACTCCTCTCGCGGCAACGGTGGACGAGAAACTGGTGGCGTTCGACATTCCGAAGGAGGAACATACCTTCAATGCACATCTGACGCTGGCGCGGGGCGGTGGCGGCTCAGGCTCGCCACGCAAGCAGAAGGGAGACGGTCCCAACCACAGCTTTCATCACTTGCAGGAAAAACTGGCGGCCCTCCCCGCGGCGGAGTTTGGCACGATGACGGCGCACGAGTTTTTTCTGTACCGGAGCCAGCTTTCGCCCGGCGGTTCAAAGTACACGAAGCTGGCGGGATTTGGTTTGCGGTAGCGCGTCGCGCAGGAACCTCACACACACTTGCCAACACTCCTCATCATCGCCGCACTGAGCTACCTGCTGGGATCCATTCCTTTCGGATACTTGCTGGTGCGCGTGTTCCGCGGGGAAGATGTGCGCCGAAGCGGCAGTGGAAACATCGGAGCGACGAATGTTTCCCGTAGATCGCCGGTGCTGGGAGCATTAACTCTGCTGCTGGATGCGCTGAAAGGAACGGGAGCTGTGGTGCTGGCATACTATCTCTCGGGCGGAATGACGGCAGGGGTTAAGCCCTATCAGACGATGGCAATGGCGGCGTTGTTAGCCGTTCTTGGCCACATGTTCCCGGTGTGGCTGAAGTTTCGCGGCGGTAAGGGAGTTGCCACGGGGTTGGGTTCGTTTATTGTGATCGCTCCGAAGGCGGTGCTGGTAGCGGCGTGCATCTTCATTGCGGTCGTCGTCATCTCTCGCTACGTTTCGTTCGGGTCAATCATGGCAGTCGTATCGTTTCCGCTGCTGGTTTACGGGATGCGTGCGTATGGCAACACACCGATTGCTCTGGCATTCATGGCAACCACTTCCCTGCTCATCATCGCTAAGCATCACGAAAACATCCGCCGCCTGCTCACCGGCACGGAAAGCCGCCTGGGAGCCAAGCACGCATGAGCGAGATCGCGATCATCGGTGCGGGAGCCTGGGGTACGGCGCTGTCGATTGTCCTGGGGCGCGAGGAGACTCACCGCGTGCGCCTGTGGGCGCATGAAAAGGAGATTTGCGAAACCATTGCAAAGCAACGCGTGAACGAGAAGTTTCTTCCCGGCCAGCTCATCCCGGCATGCGTGACCCCTTGCAATGACCTCGCGGAAGCGATTGAGGGCGCGGCCATCGTGGTGAGCGTGATGCCCTCGCAACATTGCCGCCACTTGTTTGAGCAGATGCGGCCGCACTTGCGCGCGGAAACCATGATCGTCAGCGCGACCAAAGGACTGGAGGAAAACTCCCTGTTTCGCATGACGGAGGTAATCACCCAGATCATCAAAGGCGACGACAGGCCCGCGCCACGAATCGGGGCGCTCAGCGGCCCGTCGTTCGCGCTGGAGGCGGCGCGGGGAGACCCAACTGCGATCACCATCGCATCCCAGGACGCAGAACTGGCACGCGCGGTCCAGCAGGAGTTCAGCCATGCCAGCTTTCGCGTTTACACCAATGAAGACCCGATTGGAGTGGAACTAGGAGGCGCGCTGAAGAATACCATCGCAATCGCCGCCGGCGTTTGCGCGGGCCTCGGCCTGGGACACAATTCCGCGGCGGCTCTCATCACGCGGGGTCTGGCGGAGATGACGCGGCTGGTGGTGGCCTGCGGAGGCAAAGCGGAAACCATGGCGGGCCTTGCCGGCCTCGGCGACCTGGTGCTGACTTGCACCGGCGGCCTTTCCCGTAATCGCGGGGTGGGCGTCGAGCTTGGGCGCGGGCGAAAGCTGCCCGAGATTCTGGCCGGCATGCATGGCATGGTTGCCGAGGGAATTTTCACCACAACCGCGGCTGTGGGACTGGCGCGTGCTCGCAGCGTCGAGATGCCCATCACCGAGCAGATGCACGCGATCTTGCACGAGGGCAAAGCTCCGCGCGCAGCAATTTATGAGCTGATGACTCGCAGCAGCAAAAGCGAAACGCTCAGGACCTAACCATCACCGGGTGTTCCACTTCCAGTAGCTTTTGTTGCCAAACCGGTGCCAATGGCCCATTCTGACTGGTACTTTGGTAACGACGAAGCCCATCGTTTTCGCCTCCGGGCGCTACTTCCCGATTAGACTTTATAGATAACCGTGAAATCCGATGCCACTTCGACCCACGACGCTCGCGACCTGAGTCAGGGGAGTAACTTGTCTTCCGCGGCGCACCATCTGGCGCGCATCCCGATTCTGTATGTGATCCTCAGCGTGCTTCTGGTGATCAGTATCGTCCCCATGTACTTCTACTCGGCGCAAGTGGAAGCTATTAATCGCGACCGCCTGAAGACCAACGAAATGCTGTTGCAGAATACCGTGACGCGATCGCTGGCCGACGATCTTTCGCAGCACGAGCACTCCCTGCGGATGATGCTGGCCAACCTTTCATCGGCGATTCAGGTGGCGAGCGGCGGCGACATCGGCAACAAGAACATCGAAGCCCCGGAATTGCGTGCTCTGCTGGAAAACTTTGTTTCCTCTGACTCCGACGAAATCGCTTACGCCACCTTGCTGAGCTCCGAGGGGAAAGGCATCTTTACCGGGCGCATCGCCCCGGACCCCTTCCTGCAACGCGAGTTGCAACATGCCTTTGACGCGGCTCGCGATGGCCGGGCTTACAATGGACAGGCACTCCGGGTGGGCGACGGCAACTCCGCGCGTACGGTTGTGTTGGTGAGCAGCCCCGTCAGCTACGGCGGGCGTTTTCTGGGCATGGTGGGCGCGGTTGTGGACCTGCAGTTCCTGATTCGCCGCCTACAGGAGGTCGGCGGCGGCGGTCTGATTCCCTATGTAGTGGACTCGCAGGGTCGGCTGGTGGCTGCGGGAACTCCGCAATATGTGACCGGCCAGGACATGAAGAGCCTGGAGATCGTCCGTAATTTTGTGGACGATGGCAACAAGCTGCAGGTGGTCCCCACCAAGGAATTCGTCGCCCACGAGGGCAAGAACAATGTTGAGATGCTTGGCACCTACAGCCCAGTCACCGCGCTCGATTGGGCGGTGGTTGTGCAAAAGCCGCAGCTTGAGGCTTACCGCGGAGTCTACGAGATGCAGCGCACCGCACGGCTGCTGGCAATCTTGGCGGTGCTCCTCAGCATTGGCGTAAGCATTTTCGCGGCGCGCAGAATTACCAATCCGCTGCAGACTCTCACTCAGTTCAGCCGTGCTCTGGCACGCGGAGACTTTTCGCAGCGTGTCCACCTTGCGAGCCGCACCGAAATCGGCGAATTGGCGGACACCTTTAACACCATGTCCCAGGAACTGGAACAGTTCGTCGAAGATCTGAAGCGGGCTGCGGAAGAAAACCGCGCGCTGTTTCTGGGCTCAATCCAGATGCTGGCGGGCGCGGTCGACGAGAAGGATCCCTACACTCGCGGCCACTCCGACCGCGTTACACGTTATTCGCTAATGATCGGCAAAGAAATGAACCTGCCTCCTGACTTTATGGAGACGCTGCAGATTTCCGCGCAGCTCCACGACGTGGGCAAGATCGGCATCGAAGACCACATCCTCAAAAAACCAGGCGCGCTTACCGCGGAAGAATTTGAGGTCATGAAGACCCACACGACGAAGGGCGCCAACATTTTGCGCCCGGTGACGCAGCTTGCAGAGATGCTCCCCGGCATCGAACTGCATCACGAAGCTCTCGACGGCCGCGGCTATCCTTACGGTCTTAAGGGAGATCAGATTCCGCAACTGGCGCGCGTTATCGCGGTGGCCGACACGTTTGATGCATTGACCACCAATCGTCCTTACCAGCACGCGCACACTCCGGAAGAGGCATTGAAAATCATTCAAAATCTTGCCGGCAAGCGGCTTGATCCCGACACGGTGGCCGCGTTGCTGTCGGTTTACGCTCGTGGTGATATTCGCATCCAGCGCCTCTCGATCAAGCGGCCCGTGCCCGCCGCCGACGTGGCCTCTAGTGCCCCACCGCCCATGCCCGCCCCGCCGCTGCCCGCTGCCGAAGCTACTAACCTCGAAGGAACCCGCGCCTAACCAGCGTCTTCGCCAATACTCTGCTCGCAAGCCGCAGCGGAACCGCGTCTGACCGCTATAATCGAGTTTCAGGATTCCTCATGATTCAAACTCTGTTCGGCAGTACGGAAGAAAAGAAGACTGGACTCTTCGAGCGCATGAAGCAGGCAGTCACGCGCACGCGTGAGAACCTCGCCGAGCGCATTGAAGAGGTCGTCTCCTTCGGCAAGGAAATTGACCGCAATACGCTCGACGATCTGGAGGCCACGCTGATCGGCGCCGATCTCGGCACCACGACTACGCAGGAAGTCCTGGGCAAGCTCCGCGACAAGGCCGACCGCAAACAGATTAAAGATGTGCAGGAACTCAAGCGACTGCTGAAAGAAGAGCTGCTGGCGATTCTGAATGCGGCGAATACCCGGCCTGTCCAAAGAGTCGACGGCGCGCCTGAGGTGATTCTAGTGGTCGGCGTAAACGGTACCGGCAAGACCACCACCATCGGCAAGTTGTCGCAGGTATTTCGGTCCCAAGGCAAGAACGTGCTGCTGTGCGCCGCAGATACCTTTCGCGCGGCCGCCATCGATCAACTGGAAATCTGGGGTCAGCGTACCGGCACGGAAGTGATCAAGACCAAGCCGGGCGGAGATCCTTCTGCAGTATTGTTCGACGCGCTGCAAGCCGCAACCGCGCGGAATGTAGACTACGTGATCGTCGACACCGCCGGCCGGCTGCATACCAAGACGAGCCTCATGTCAGAACTGGAGAAAATGCGGCGCACCGCGCAGCGCATCATTCCTGGGGCGCCGCATGAAACGCTGCTGGTGATGGACGCAACCACTGGCCAGAATGGCTTGCAGCAGGCGCGCCTGTTCACGGAGTCGGCGGGCGTTACCGGCATCGTACTTACCAAACTCGACGGCACCGCCAAGGGTGGTGTGGTGGTCGCGATCTCGCGCGAACTGGGGCTGCCCGTGCGATTCGTCGGCGTGGGCGAGAAGGTGGGCGATCTGTTACCCTTCGACCCGAAAGAGTTTGTGGATTCGCTGTTCGAATAACAGCCTTTCACCACGGAGGCACAGAGGCACGGAGAAGATAAACCGCTAAATGTCTTTCTCCGTGACTCCGTGGTGGACTTGCCTTGTCCGCACGGAGAAATGCCCGACCAGGCTACTGACGAGTTTCTGCGCCGCGCGCTTGACCTGGCGCGCGAAGGCATCGGTCTGGCCTCACCCAATCCTCACGTCGGTGCGGTCATCGCCGACACGCATGGCAACGTCGTGGGTACGGGGACTTACACCTACGATGGTGTGAAGCACGCCGAGGTTCTCGCTCTAGAGGAGGCGGGCGGCAAGGCCCGCGGCGGCACGCTCTACATCAATCTCGAACCACACTCGCACCAGGGACGCACACCTCCTTGCACGGACGCGCTGATCGCCGCCGGGATTCACCGCGTGGTTGCCTCCATGCCCGACCCCAATCCGAAGGTGAGTGGGCGAGGCTTTGAGAAGTTGCGAGCTGCGGGTGTCCACGTCGAAGTTGGGCGACTGGAAACGGAAGCGCGCCGTCTGAATGAAGCCTTCGCCCGCTATATCCGCCACTGCGTTCCCTTGGTCACCCTGAAGGCCGCGATGACGCTCGACGGTAAGATCGCTCCTGCACCAGCAGCCGGGTCGAACCGCACAGCAGGAATTCCGGCCGGTGGCTGGATCACCGGCGAAGCGGCACGCGCCCACGTGCAGCAACAGCGTCATCAAAGCGATGCCATCCTGGTGGGCGTGGGAACCGTCTTGGCTGATGATCCCTTGCTCACCGATCGCAGCGGCTATCCGCGGCGGCGCCCGCTGTTGCGCGTGATTCTGGATTCACGCCTGCGTCTACCGCTGGAGTCCCGCCTGGTGCAGAGCGTCGCGCATAATGGGATCGACCAGAAAGATGTCCTCGTCTTCTGTTCGTCCGGCGAGGAAAAGAAGAAGGGTGAACTGGAGGCGCGCGGCATTCGGGTCGAGCACCTTCCGCCGGCTGCGTCAGAGAAACGGTCAGATATTCATGCGGTTCTGCGCCGCTTAGGACAACTCGAAATCACGAGTGTGATGATTGAAGGCGGAGCCGCAGTGAACGGGACGGTACTCGCTTCCGGGGTGGTCGACAAGGTCTTCTTCTACTATGCCCCGAAAATCCTGGGAGGTGCAGGATCGATTCCGTTCGCTGCGGGCGCGGGCTTCCGACACATGGATGAGGCCCCGCAGGTAAAACATCTTCACCTGCATCGCTTCGGAGAGGATTTCGCGGTGGAAGGCTACTTGCGGGATCCGTACGAGGAGTAACTGTTCACCACGGAGACACTGAGTCACGGAGAAAAACAGATACAAGAAAGATCTTTCTCTGTGCCTCCGTGCCTCCGTGGTGGATTTATGATTGTAATGTCATATCGTCGGAGGTCCTCATGTTCACCGGCATTGTCGAAGAAGTGGGACACGTCACTCGCATCGAACAGCGGGGCGAGAATCGCCGCATTACCATCACGGCCACGAATACGCCAAAAGAGCTGAAAACCGGCAACAGCATCGCCGTGAGCGGCGTTTGCCTCACCGCTCTCGACATCAAGCCAGGTTCGTTCTGCGCCGATCTAGCCCCTGAGACCTGGGGACTCACATCGTTCTCGCGCATAAACGAGGGCGCCCTGGTCAATCTGGAACTGCCCATGAAAGCCGATGGCCGCTTCGGCGGCCACATCTTGCAAGGCCACGTGGATGGCGTCGGCAAGGTCATCGCCCTGGAGCGCATCGCCGACTCCGAGAACTTCTGGCTGCGCATCGAACTGCCACGTGACGTCGAGAAGTACACGGTCTACAAAGGTTCCATCTGCATCGAGGGCATCAGCCTGACGGTGGCGAAGCTCGAGGGCAAGAGCTGTGCCATCGCGATCATTCCGCACACGGTGGAAATGACCAACCTCAACTCGCTCAAGCCCGGAGATCCCGTGAATCTCGAAGCCGATCTGATTGCAAAGTATGTGGAGAAGATGATGACCAGCGAACCGGCCGAGAGTTCGCTCACGGTGGAAGAGTTGGTGCGGCAAGGCTTTTAGAAGCAGTGGCCAGTGTTCAGTGGCTAGCGGTCAGTGATTCAACGGCGGATCGTCAGGAGCGAATTGGTAGCTATGCGAGACGGCAGAGCCCTACCCTCTTCCAAACCGACCTCTGCCAGTAATGCCGGCCTTTGCGCTGATTGCGCCCACGCCCGGCAAATCACATCCGACCGGGACTCGACATTTCTGCAGTGCCAGCTTTCGTTCACCGACCCGGGGTTTGCGAAATATCCGCGGCTGCCGGTTCTTACTTGCAGCGGCTACGCCCAGCAGGTACGCACGTAGCTACGGTGTTGCTCTTAGGGTGACTACTTCGGCCACTCCTAGAACGAGCGCGTACGTGGCAAAGAGAAATGCTCCGTATCTTCCTCCAGATGTGGCATGCAGCTTCGGCATGAACCTTGACAGATTGGAAAGCACTACAGATTCGCCGATCATTCCAGGAATAGCCAGCAGAAGCATGGCCGATGGCCAATACGCCGGAGCGAAATGCCTCCAGCGAAGAATCGCAACGCAGAGACCTGCTGAAACAATTGGCGATAGGGCGAACGCGCTCCAATAGCGCAAAGTCGTGGTCTCCAATATGACTGGACCGTAATTCGCGTAGTAGATCGTTCCAACGATCCAAATGATCAAACCGAGTACAAGCAAGAGTGCCGCGTCTTCTGTTTTCATTTTTTCTCCTCCTGGGCTATGATGTACCAAGCGGTACACTAACTATATGTACCATGTGGTACATCATCATGCAAGGAAGAAAAAAAGCTAGCCGGGAAGAAATCCTGGGGAGATGTCTGGCCACCTTTGTAAAGGCCGGAACGATTGATCTCAGCCTGGATCAACTGGCAGACAGTGTCGGAACCAGCAAGCGCATGCTGGTTCATTATTTCGGCAGCCGGGAAAACATCGAGGAAGGGGCCATGACAATTCTCGAGGGCAGACTGCGGGCACAGTTTGCACCCGAATCATTCCCGCCTCATATCTCTCCGGAAGCCGCCGTGGCCGCGCTCTGGGAACAAACAACCACTCCGAAAGCCAAGGGTGTCCTGCTACTCGTGATGGACCTTTCCCGGCGCGCGTGGAATGGCTCGGCAAGGGCGAAGGCCTTTTACGCAGAGCAACAGCGGCTGTGGGTGCAGTTGCTCATGAAATTCTTGCCTGACCAACCCAAGGTGGAAGAAGTGCTGCAACTCTTTCAGGGGGCTGTGCTGGCATATCTAATCACAGGCGATCCGGAGCCGGGCCGGCGATCTCTGGCTCGCATGTTCTCAAGCGGGCGCACGACGGATGGGTATCCGAACTCACGAGCTAACAGGCCTCGATCTTCAATTCGTCCAGTTCGAGGAACTCCCGCACGATAGGCTCGGTGGATTTTTCCATCTCCGCCGAAGTGCCGAAGAAAATCGCCTTGCCTTCGTACAGGAAGACGACCCGGTCGGCCAGCTTTTTCGCCAGGCGCATGTCGTGAGTGACGACGATGCTGGTCAGGTTCAGCTGCAGCTTCAGCCGTTTGATGAGATCGCCGAGCAATTGTGCCATCAGCGGATCGACCATGGTGGTGGGCTCGTCGTAGAGAATGCATTCCGGTCGCGCCGCCAAGGCGCGGGCAATCGCTACGGATCGCTTCATGCCGGTCGAAAGATCCGAGGGCAGCAAGTCGCGCATCTCCTGCACCCCAACCATCTTCAGCAGGCCGTCGACGATCTGATAAATCTGCTCCTCAGACAACTCCCTGGTTTCTCGCAGCGGAAACGCCACATTCTCGCCAACCGTAAGGGAATCAAACAGCGCTCCGTTCTGAAAAACCATGGTGACTTTCTTCCGAACCGCCTCCAACCGCTCTTCAGAGAAGTCGGTGACGTCTTCGCCGGCAACGATCACGCGGCCGGAGTCCGCCTTCAGAAAGCCCATGAGCAGCTGCAGGGAGACTGATTTGCCAACACCGCTGCGCCCCAGTATGCAGACCGTCTCGCCAGGCATGACGTTGAAGCTGACGCGGTCGAGCACGACATTCTCTCCGAAAGCTTTGGAGACCTCGCGGAACTCAATGTATGGTTGCTGGACAGCGTCAGGCATGGGTCGGCTCTCGAAAATCAGTTTTCAGTGAAACGGGGCTGAAACCTTGATTTCTCTTTCTCCAGTTCCTCGGGCGTGTTCAGGTTGCGAAAGATGGCGAGTGAAAATCCGGCTCCTTCCAATTCTTTTTGCTCGATCACTCGAGTTCGAACTTCGTCGAACAAGCGGTCGATTCTGTTTCGACCGGTGCGTAAGGCGTTCTCCGCCGCATCGGCAAACTCCCGGCGATAGACGGCGCACAGTGGCTGCCAACCCCCGTCAACGCGTGGAACAACTACGACAGCTTCGGGCGCACCCCTCGCCTGGTTGATCAAATACTGCAAGAACGCCCTCGATACAAATGGAGTATCCACGGCGAGCATCAAGTTGAGTTCCGCGGCCGAAGCCCGCAATGCAGCATGAATCCCGCCCAGAGGTCCGCACTCCTGAAATATATCTTCCACCACTGGGGCAAACGGCGCAAACTTCTCGCGACTTCCCACGATGCAAACCTCGGAAGTGACCGAGCGGGCGAGGTCGAGCGCCCGCTCCACCAGCGTGCGGCCCTCATAGTCCACAAATGCCTTGTCCGTGCCCATGCGGGTGCTCTTGCCACCGGCCAGGATAAATGCTGCCAAATGGCCCGCGGAGGTGTTTTCCATGCCGCGATAATACACTTTGCCCGGAACTGAAACCGAGGCTCTGGTAACCCCTTTGGGCAACTTTCAGAAACCTTTCCACAGCCTAAGTGCCTGCATCGACTCGGGTTGTCTCAGGGTTCACCACTCGCCCAACACGAAAGTAACCTACCCAAGAACGTCGCTCCGGGAGATGATGTGACTCGGGCGCTCCCTAAGGTCCCGAAGTAGCCATCATGCCGCAGAAAATAATGGATGTTCTTATGCTCGGGCGTTGCTCCCACGAGTTCTCCTGGCCACGGCGCGGTGCTGACGGAGACTATTACCAGGTTTGTATGCTGTGCGCCGCCGAGTACAAGTATGACTGGACCACGATGCGCCGCACGCAACGCGTGGAGCATACCAGGCCTGACACCGTCGTCCGGCGCAGTCATTCGCGAGTAAAGCGGCCGTCCTGGACGCCGCGCGCCCGCCGCTTGAAGCTCGATGTGGCGCTTCGCTACCGCGTAAACAGCACGAGTACGTGGTACGAAGGCACAATCGAAAACCTCAGCCAGACCGGACTGCTGTTTCACGGTCCGCAGCAGTTGCCCGTGAATGCCTTGATTGAGATGGTGTTTGAGATGCCGGAAGAAATCTCCGGACAGAAGAACCGCAACGTGCTCTGCCAGGGCAGGGTGATCCGCTCCAAAGAATTCCAGGATGAAGCTCAAACTCAAACTAAAGACATGCAAGTTAAAGACCCGGAAGATCCAGACGCAAGCGAAGGTCTCCTAGCTGCCTCAATCGTCGATTACAAGTTCATCCACTAGCGCGCAAGTGTCGGCATGATAGCCGGCTGATGTACCTCCGAGTTCCGCCTTTCCGAACAGACCAGCCACTTCTTCGTATCCGCAAGTACCCGAGAGCGAGTTTTGGAACCAGGGCGTATCCCTAAGAAAACTCTCATGATCCCGATGCCCACCTCGCACCGTCTGTTCTGACTCCGTAACATCCAACGATTTCCTGTTGTGCGTGAAGCAATCTGCGCTAAAAAGCCCAGCACTGATTTCGTGCACCCCTGCGCCCTCACTGTCCGGACTCAGTCGTGCATTCCCGCGCCATTGCGGTCCCTGGCTCGTAATTCGAATCCCATAAGGAGGATCCATGCTCCGCCCAATGAATTCCCCGCCCGAAGCGGGGAAGGCAAAATCCCATTCCCCCCACACGTTCCCCGGGATATCGGTCCCCGGACAATCCCAACAGAGTGCCGAACTATGTGCCCACCGCAAGGCGCGAGAAGACACGTTACAAGGAGGAGTCGTGACTAAGACAGCCAAGCTAGGTTCTGTTTTAACTTTGGTGCTGTTCCTCGCTGGAATGGCATTTACTCAGACCGACCCCGGAGTACAGAGTGGCAACCGCGGCACCGGAGCCGTACTTTCTTCGGTGAACAGCAACTCCGCACTGCTCGCCTTCTTCACTGACGGTCAGACCCGCTTCCAAACCGTGGAGTCCGTCTCCGGCAACGCGGCCGGCAACAACGGCATGGGACCGCGGTTTAACTCGAATAGCTGCAGTTCCTGCCACGCGCAACCTACGTTCGGCGGAACCGGTCCCGCCAACAATCCCGAAGCTCAGTTCGTCAGCAACGGGGTCGCGCCCGGCAACACTACCCCATCCTTCATCACGCCCACCGGGCCAACTCGTGAAGCCCGGTTCCCGTTTTTCTTTAACAGCAACGGCTCGGTGAATACAAACGCTCCCAACGGTGGAGTAGAAGATCTATTCACCGTTACTGGCCGCTCCGATGCAGGCACCTGCAACAACAGCACCTTGTTGCCTCAGCCCAGCTTCGCCACTGCTGTGGCGGAGAACAACATAATCTACCGGATTCCCACGCCGGTCTTTGGCGCTGGCCTGATCGAAAACCTGGACGACTCGACCTTGTTGACCAACCAGTTGGTCAATCTCAACAACAACCTTGGCATTTCCGGCACGTTCAACCACAACGGCAACGACGGCACGATCAGCCGTTTCGGTTGGAAGGCGCAGAACAAGTCGCTGCAAATCTTTGCCGGTGAGGCCTACAACGTGGAAATGGGCATCAGCAACCTGCTCTTTCCTCAAGATCGTCCCCTGCCCGGGGAAGATCAGCTTCAAACCGGGCTGCCTACAACCTGCCTGAACCTGGGCGGAGCCGGGTATCCGGAAGATACGAACAATCCAGCTGCGACTCCCAACGCAGCCGTCCTCGATGACGTCTCGGCATTCGCCGACTTCATGCGGTTGCTGGCTCCGCCGCCGACTGGCGGCGTTGTGCTGAATGGATCGAGTGTTAGCGCTGCAACAATCTCAGCCGGCAGCGGCTTGTTTAGCTCCGTCGGCTGTGCAAACTGCCACAATCCCTCGCCAGGCACAACTCAAGTGTCGGGCTTCACCGCAGGTCTAAGCCAGCAGCCAGTGCCTGCCTTCTCAGACATCGAGATTCATAACATGGGCACTGGTTTGGCGGACAATGTCTCGCAGGGCGGCGCGGGCGGCAATCAGTTCCGCACGGCTCCCTTGTGGGGCCTGGGGCAGCGGATATTCCTGCTGCACGATGGGCGCACCACGAACCTGATCACGGCTATCCAGGACCATGCCAGCCATGGCAGCGAAGCCACTTTCGTGGAAGAACAGTTCTTCAACCTCAACACCACCCAGCAGCAGGAAGTCCTGGATTTCCTGCGGTCGCTCTAGTCGCTCTGCGCGGAATCTGGCGGGGCACAAGGTGTCTCGCCAGCTTTTTCCAGGTTCGAAAGTGATCCGCGGCCGATTCGCCGAGCCGTCGGCCGACCTTTGATTCTGGTTTCGAGGAGAATATGCACTTTAGATTTCTGTGTTCTTTGCTCATTCTCGCCTTGTTCCCGTGGTCGCTGGCTTGGGCTCAGGGGACCAAGCCACCAAGCACAGCGAAAAACGGCGGCGACTTTTCCGACAACGTGCAGCCCGCAACAAAAGTGCCAGAGGGGGTCATCTTGGTAAAAGGCGCATGGTCGAGCGCGAGTGATTCCGTAACTCCCGTGCCGGAAGGCGGAAATGTGGCGAACAATGTCTTCAGCGACCAGTATTTTGGAATGAGCTACCCGCTACCCCGCGATTGGGAAGAAAAATACAAAGGGCCACCGCCGTCGGACAGAGGTCGCTATGTACTTGCTCAGTTGAGACCTGCCGACACCTTCAAAGGACCGGCGCGCGGGGGCATCCTGATCACGGCGCAGGACATGTTTTTCACGCCGTTCCCTGCCACGAATGCGCTGGAGCTCATCAATTACTCAAAGGACAACTTACAGGCCGATTACAAAGTGGAAATGCCGCCTACCCCGACCAAGATTGCCGGCCGCCCCTTTACCTTCTTTGCGTATTGGTCTCCCCTGGCGGAACTGCATTGGTATGTTGTGGCTACCGAAATCCGGTGCCACGCGGTTGAAATAGTGCTTACCAGCCGTGATACCAAACTGCTGGAGAGCTTAATCTTGGACTTGGACAAAATGAACTTGCCCGCGGAAGCCAACCCCACGATGGGGACGGGCGGTGGCGACGTCCCAGTGTGTATCAAGGACTACGCCAACGGCGACAACCTGATTGCGCGGGTCGACCCGGTCTTCACCGAACACAAATTCAACTCCGTTCCAGTTCGAATCATTATCGACAAAGAAGGCAAGGTAAGACACATTCACTTTCTCAGCGCATTTCCTGATCAGGCAAAAGCCATCACCGACGCGCTGGGGCAATGGAAGTTCAAGCGCTATCTCCGCCAGGGGCGGCCGGTTGAGGTGGAAACTGGCATTATGTTTGGACGCGCACCGTATATGAGAGCGACTGCTGGTCAGGACCGGGCGACAGAATGATCCGCCGCTCGCCGTCCTGAGGCGTGCCGTCGTACACTCTGGAGGCACAGTCACGGCTGCCCCATGCCTCCAATTACGGCATTGCTCCACACCACGAATGACGCCCTGCACTTGGGGCGGGCGCTGGAAACGCTTCTTCCCTGCTCCGAAGTCCTGATCGTGGACCATCACTCCTCCGACTCTACGCTACGCATCGCACGCGAATATGGAGCCCGGATTGTGCTGGCGAACAACCGCGCCTCTGCGAACAACTACTTGGAGGTGGCACGTTACGACTGGATTCTATGTCTGGATCCAAAGGAGTCCCTCACTGAAGCGCTCCAGGCAAGCCTGTTCGAATGGAGTTCGCTGCCCACCTCGGCCATCGCCGACGTCCCCGCGTTTTCCGTGTTCGGGCGTGAGCAAATTGCCGAAGACTGGCGCGACTTTCCTGCGCAGGAAACCCGTCTGGTACCTCGTGGCTGGACCCTGTGGCACGGACGGATTCCCGCTCATCAATCTTCCGCCGTCCCGCTGGAAGGCGAGTTGTTGCGTTTTGCCTTTCCTTGACGACCCCCTCGGGTCTAGTACGGTCGCAAGCGTCCGGGATACCCAAATCGTGCCCTAGTTGGCCTTTCGGACAGTGACTTCGGTACCTTAGGCCTCCCTGCCTCATCGCCTTATAATCCTCTCAAGACCCAGCTTTGTCCGCGTTCTTAGGAAGATGTGCGCTTAGAAGCTCTAAGGGCATCTCCGAAGGAATGCCAAAAACTCAGTGGACCCCTTTTTTGCATCGACGATTTTTCTCTTCGGGCTGGCCTTTGGCAGCTTTCTGAACGTGTGTATCTACCGCCTACCCTTGGGTTTGTCGGTGGTGACGCCGCGTTCGGCGTGTCCCGGCTGTAAGCGCCCGATCGCTTTCTACGACAATTTGCCCGTCGTCAGTTGGCTGCTGCTTCGCGGCCGCTGCCGCCGTTGCAAAACGGCCATTTCTCCGCGTTACCTGTTCGTCGAGCTGCTGACCGGGGCTCTCTTTCTCGGATGTTACGCCTATTCCGGACTCACGCTGGAGACGTTGAAATATTGTGTCTTTGGGTTTCTCCTGCTCGGCCTCATCTTCACCGACGCCGAGACCAAGCTGCTGCCGGACAAGTTGACCCTCCCTGGCCTCGCCCTGGGTGTGCTGTTCAGCCTGCTGGTTCCGGTACACGACCTGGCTTCGCAGTTCTTGCCGGGAATGTTGAATCTGCCCTTCAGTGCGGATCTCTCCGCCCACCTGCTTTCACTGCTCGATTCTCTGCTGGGCGCAGCCTTGGGAGCATCGTTCATTTACGGCGCGGGCGCCGTCTACTTGCGCTGGCGCGGAGCCGAAGGCATGGGCTTCGGCGATGTGAAGCTGATGGCGATGGTGGGAGCATTCCTCGGCATCAAACTCACTGTCTTCACCATCTTCACCGCGTCGCTGGCGGGCTCGTTGTTCGGCCTCACCACGGTGCTATTGGTATGGATCAAGCGGACCCGCCGCTTCGCCCGACGCCTGGCCAACCTGCAGGCCGCTCGCCGCCGGGGATGGCAATCCGCGCAGATGGTCTATCGCCATTATCAGATGCCCTTCGGCGTATTTTTGGGCAGCATGGCGCTGCTCGCCCTCTTCGTGGGCAACCAATTCTTGCGATGGTATGGGAGGTTTTGGTGGTAAGGCTGCTCACTAATCCGCTGGTTCTGCGCGCCGCACTGGTAATGCTCATGGCGGGGGGAGCTTTCGTCTCTGCGGTCTGGTTCATTCGCAGCCTGCGCCGGCGCATTAACGCCGAGGCCGATCTCGATTCCGCGGCCACTCCCACCCTTGAAACTCTGCCGCTGCACCTCTACAACACCGTCATCCAGCAACTCAAGCAGCAGAAGCACGAGCTACAGGTGCAGACGCTCACTGAACAACGCCGTGCCCGGACCAGCGAAAACTTCAGCCAGACCGTGCTCTCCAATCTTCCGTCTGGAGTGCTGGTGTTCGGCTTGAACGGATTAGTAAAACAAGCCAATCCCGCAGCCCGGGAAATTCTGGGCTTCCATTCACTCTCGGGGATGAGTGCGGATGATATTTTCCGCAATGCGGCGGTTTCCTCGCCACACTCTTCCGCCGTTTATTCCGATGGACTGGCGGAACCGCCCGGGCGGCTTGCCGAAGAAGTTCACTCCGTATTGCGTGAGGGTAGCAAGCGCCGCCAACTCGAAGCCGACTATGCCACTCCCGCGGGCGAAAAGCTTCATATCGCAGTCACGGTTTCCGCCGTCCCTGCGGTCGATGGCAGCCTGTTGGGCGCCGCTTGTCTGATCAGTGATCGCAGCGAGTTTGAGCGCATCCGCCGCCAGCAACAGTTGCATGGGGAGATTTCCGCGGAGATGGCGCTGGAGCTGCGCACTTCCCTGACCACCATCGCCGGTTACGCTCAGCAGTTGGCCCGGAATCGCGATCCCGATCTCGCCCCACAATTGGCGGCTGACATCGCCGGCGAGGCCGCTAGTTTGGACCGCCGCATTGGTGGATTTTTGGCCGAGAAGCGTTCCACTGCGGACACCGGCACTCGCGCCAGTGCGGCAGGCAAAGTCATTTAGAACACCAACGGCTGACCCGTATTACGGATCAGCTCATGCTCGAAGATAGAAGATAGAAGACAAAGGATGGAGCTATGAAGCGCATCGCATGCATCGGTTTCGTATTCGCATTGTTCATGGTCCTGGCGGGCTCTCCGGCCGCGGCCCAAACCGCAACTCCGCCGCCGAATCAATCCTC
>Ga0182030_10006017_pt1 | contig 25662 bp, 27 predicted proteins | sample 812S3MmetaG_FD_121299 | JGI IMG/M metagenome (GOLD analysis project Ga0182030, IMG submission 121299) | Permafrost microbial communities from Stordalen Mire, Sweden - 812S3M metaG (Illumina Assembly) | ecosystem: Environmental > Terrestrial > Soil > Wetlands > Permafrost | place: Sweden...
ACCGGCCGCGGGGCGGGGAAGCTCGAGCGCTACGACCATCTTCTCGCCGGCTGGTCGGTCCATACCACCCGCTACGGCCGCCGCCTCGGCGCGCCTCCGGCGGTCGTCTTCGTCTGCCGCGATCGCGCCCGTGCCAGGGAGTGTGCGCGCGGCGCCGACGCGGTGCTGACCGCGTGCCGTGCCTACGCCGGCGAGTATCCCGCCGACTGGGAGTATCCGGGGCGGGAGGGAATCCTGTTTGTCGCCGAGCGCGATGTCCACGAGGGGCTTCTACGCGGCTACGGCGTCCCGCGGCTGCCGCCGGAGGTGCGCGCATCCGTGGCCGGCGGCGATCCGCGGATGCGCCAGACGACGGCCGAGCCGCGCGAGCTGCTTGCGGCCGTGCCGGCCGGCAAGTAGAGATGGCGCGCAAACACTCATGCATTTGCCCGGCGCCGAGCGCCGTCGCCCGCTTCGGTCATGCAGTTGCCGCCTCTGATGGGGTCGACGAGGTGCAGTTGCCCCGCCGCCGAGGAGGCTCGTAACGGCACTCACGGACGGCATATTTCGGCTTCCTAGAGCCAACTGCGGCACTGCTCGACACGGCGGCGTATTCGCAGGCCCGTGCTCGTGTCTCGCGGCTTGACGCGTGTGCGCCGCGAGCTACTATCGCCACCACTCCTTTTTCGCTTCCCCAAGCCGTTTCGACCCAGGCCGACCCTCACAGCTCGAGCTCCGGCGAGCACCGAAGTCGTTCGTAACCGCGCCATTGCGCTCGGCCCGTTGTATCTGCCATGAGCGGATGTACCGACGGGCGCATATCACGGGGCGCACATTGTTCGGTCTTGAGGCTGTTTCCTTGCTTGCTTCGCCTCCATCGCGTGAGCCCCTGGGTCCACTTTCTGAACCCCACATTTCGAGCGTTCCGAGCCGCCTGCCGGAGCCTCGCAAACCTCGAGGCGATGAGCGTTTTCGCGCCAACTTTGCAGCGAGGGATCCGTCCGGTAGACGATCTCCGAGACCCCCTTAAGGGGGATCTCGGACTGTCGCGACACGCCGCGGTCGCCTCCGCGACGGGACTTGAAGTTCAGCGCATCGGTCCCTACAAGGCCTCCCACGAACCTTCCTCGCATCCCCGAAAAGACCCGCCAGGAGACCTGCCATGACCATCACCGCCACGCCCCCGCAGTCCGCAGCACGTCAGGCGACACGCTCGCAGAGATCCCCGACCGCGCGCCCCCGGCGCGGCTCCGGCTGTGGCGAGGGCGGTCTACTGGGCCGCTACCTCGACCCCGACGGTCGCCGGCGGCATGTCGTTGCGCTGCCCGGCGCTGGAGGCAGTGTGCTCGTCGTCGACGGTGACGCGCTTACCCTCGGCGACCGGCGTCTCGTGGCGCATCTCGCCGCCGACGAGCCCCCGGAGAACGCGGCCATCGTGTGCGAGCACTACCTGCGTGACACGAGGGGTCACTGGTGCCGGCGCGTCACCGCGGAGGATCGGCACCTCGTCCCGTTCGGGGAGGTCAAGGAACAAGACCCGGATCTCGCGGCGGTGCCGACCCCGGGCTCGACCGCGCTCACCGACAGGCGGGGACGGACATACCGGTTGGAGCTCTGTGCAACGGACATGTCGATCCCGGAGCTGCGCTGGCACCGGCGCTCGCCCACCGTGGAGGGATCTGAACAGGTCGGCATGCGCGAGGTGATCGCGAGCCTCGAAAGCTACGAGCCGGTGCGCACCCTCACGTCCAAGGCGCTGGCCCTGCATCGCGCGGATCCGGAGGTCTCGACCGTGACGCTGCGTACCGAGCAGGCGCGGGTGGAAAGGAGCGAGATCGTGCTCAACCGTGGGTTGCGCCGAGCCGCGCTCGCCGCCGCCGCGACCCAGGAGCTGAGCATGAGCGAGATCGCGATGCGCTGCGGGAAAATCAGATGCGACGCCAGGGGTAGGGCCAGCGGCGAGACCAGCTGGCTGGCCCGGCGTCTGGGGCTCGCGCCGGAAGGCGGTGGTGGCACGCCCACGCCGTGGATCCACACCGACGTGCTGGCGCTGATCGCGCGTCGCGGTCTGGGAATCAGCCCGCGCGAGGTGGAGCTCGGATGACCACCGGCGCCGCGATCGTCGAGCAGCAGGCCGCATGGCCGGCGCGGATTGCGAGCTCTCCCGGCATGGCCATGAACAATGCTCGTCCGACGATCCTCGTCGCCGCCGATCCAGCGGCGAGCGCTCCCGGCGGAGCGCCGCGCGAGGGCTCCTACGCCGACCGCGATGCTGCCGCCGTCACGATCCTCGTGGTCGAGGCCGATGCCGCACTGGGCGGGGCGCTCGTCACGCAGCTGATCGCCGACGGTTATCGCGCCCAGCTGGCGCGTAGCGCCAAGCATGCCCGCGCCCTGGCGTCGGAGCACTCGCCGAAGCTGGCTGTCATCGGAGATCTCAACTCTCCGCGTGGCGCACTGGAGCTGCTGAGGCAGATTCGCGACGTCGACCGGGGGGGCGCGCCATGGACGCCGGATCTCCCGATCATCGTCGTCTCACCGCTGGGGCACGAGCTGGACATGCTGCGGGCCTTCGAGGCGGGGGCCGATGACTTTCTCACCGGTCCGCCGCGCTACCTCGAGCTGCGGGCGCGCCTGCGAGCGGTTCTGCGTCGCAGCGAGAGTCCCGCCGGGTGCGGACGGACGATCGAGGTCGGCGCGCTGGCGATCGATACCGCGGCTCACACGGTGATCCTCGACGGCCGGCGTATCGAGTTGCGCCCGCTGGAGTACGAGCTGCTCGTCCAGCTCGCAGGCGCCCCGGAGCGGGTGTTCGGCAAGCAGGAGCTGTTGCACGCGATCTGGGGCTTTCAGGCAAACGCGCCGACGCGCACCGTCGACAGCCACGCCTGTCGCCTGCGACGCAAGCTCGACGTCGACGGGCGCGGACGCTGGGTGATCACGATCTGGGGGATCGGCTACCGGCTGATCTGATTAGCGCGCCATCGGCGCGGGCCAAAAATCTTGACGGGCCGCAGCGGCCCGCCATGCAGCACACAACTTGACGGCGAGCCCTCGGGCTCGCCGTTCTGCGTTCGGCAGCCGTTTCGAGGCCGCGTCTTCGCACGCGACCCCTCCGCCGGACGGTCTCACACAAAAACGGCCGCCCCACAGGGGACGGCCGCCACCAAGCTCTCGCGTCGCCTTTGACGAGAGGCGCGAGAGCCCAAGCACGAAGGAGAATAGCCATGCATACACCATCGATCCGCACGCTCGCCGCCCTCGCGTATGAGCGCGGTGAGGAGTTCGACCCGGCGCTGATGCTCTCCCCGGCGCTGGCCGAGCAGATGGAGGGCACCGCATCCGGAACGACGGCCTTCGCGCCGTCGCCGAAGGATCGGAGGCATCGCCTTCCGGAGTCACGGCGACGCCGGGAGGACATCGAGGAGATTGGAGGCGACGAGGCCTTCGTCAGGAAAACGGGCATCTCGAACGAGGGCCTCCGCGAACTCGAAATGTGCCCGTTTTTAGATGAGCTGACACGGCTCAACCACGAGCCGCTGGCCGTGATCGAAGCGGCTTATCTCGCTGAGAAGGACGGACGCGACCAAGCCGAAGCCTGACGGCTCAAACGGTCCGCCAAGCAGCACATCGCGACGGCGGGCCCTCGGGTCCGCCGTCGCTCGTCAATCACCCCGGCCGTCCCTCGGGGGCGGTCTTTAGCGGCCTACCCGCAACGGGCCGGCCACGAGAAAGGAGCGGCGAAATGCCCTCAGAAACACCCATCAATCAATCCTCGGAATGGGCTCCCAGCCCGCTGGAGCCGATCGAGCAGCTCGCGCACTGGCTGACCGTGGCCGTCGTGTACGGCGCGATCGGCGTCGCGATCGGCCTGGTAGCCGTCAGGCTGATGCACCACCGGCACCTGCGCTGGACCTGGGCTCCCACCGCGCTCGGCGTCGATCTGCTCGCGGGCCCGGTGCTCGGCGGCTCGGTCGCCTGGACACTCGGGATCGCGGCGCTGTGCGCGAGCGTGCGTGGCAAGCGCTGGCACAGTGAAGAGGTCGCCGCCGGCGCCGACCTCGCCGAGCTGGCGGCGAACCGGCGCGGACCGTGGGACGCGCTGCGCACGTTCGTGCGTTGCACCGCCCCGCGGCTGATCGCCCGTTGGGCTCCAGCGAGCCCGAACCTCTGCGGCCTGCGGAACCGCCTCCGCGGAGCCGGCGCCGGCGGCAAGGACTGGTTTCGCGGTGACCGGCTAATCGTCGGAGAGGAGGAGAACGGCCGCCCCGTCTCGATCCCGCTCGGCAGTCCGACGGGGGGTACTCATACGCTCGTGGTCGGCGCCACCCGCTCGGGCAAGACGGTCACGATGACTTGGATGGCTGTGCGTTCGATCGAGCACGGCATGGGCGCGATCGTCCTCGACCCAAAGGGCGATCGTGACCTGTGCCGTGAGCTGCGCGAGGCGGCCCGGGCCGCAGGCAGGCGGTTCGTCGAATGGGCTCCCCGGGGCCCGTCCGTATACAACCCCTACGCACGCGGCTCGGAGACGGAGATCGCCGACAAGATGCTCGCCGGCGAGCGCTTCACCGAGCCGCACTACCTGCGTCAGGCGCAGCGCTATCTCGGTCACGAGGTGCGCACGCTGCGCAGGGCCGGGCTGGAGGTCAGCCTCGACGTCCTGGTGGCGCATCTCGACCCGATCCGGCTGGAGGTGCTCGCGCGCACCCTGCCCGAGCAGCAGGCGGAGCGCGCGCACGACTACCTGGACTCGCTCACGACGCGCCAGCAGAGCGATCTGGCGGGCGTGCGCGACCGGCTGGCGATCATGGCCGAGTCCGACATCGGGCCCTGGCTCGATCCACGGACGGAGGGCGCCCAGCGACTCGACATGCTCGAGGCGGTCGAAGACCGAGCGGTGGTCTACTTCAACCTGGAAGCCGACCGCCGGCCACTGCTCGCACAGATGCTGGGAGCGGCGATCGTGCAGGACCTGCAGGCGATGGTCGCGGCCCTGCAGGGCCGGCCGCTGGGGACGCTGGTCGCGATCGACGAGTTCTCGGCGATCGTCCCCGAGCGTGTCGTCGGCCTGTTCGGCAGGGCGGGCGGGGCGGGCGTGAGCCTCGTGCTCGGCACCCAGGAGCTCGCCGATCTGCGCGTGCCCGGACGGGAGATGCTCCAAGAGCAGGTGATGGGCAACCTGTCCGCGTTGATCGCTCACCGCCAGGTCGTCCCCGACTCGGCCGAGCTGATCGCCGGTATGACCGAGACCAGAGGCGTGTGGCGGATCTCGCATCACAGCAGCGGCGGGCATACCCGCATGCGAGAACTGGAGAACGCGCTGCGGGAGGATCAGATCAGGAGCCTGCCGCGCGGCTGGGCCGCGGTACTCGGACTGGCCGACGGTGGCACCGCGAGCATCGCCCGGATGTTCTCGGTCGCATCTCTTCGCTGATCGAGCAGAAGACCCCACCGGGGTCCCGTGTCCGCACGCCCCGAGGGTTCCCGCTGGGAGCCCTTCTCGTATGTGGCGCGGGGCTCCGCCGGAGGGGTTGCCGTGAAAAACCGATCAAATCGGAAGAGAAAAGGAGGACCAAAATGGTCCGTAGAGATCTCACGCCCTCGCCCGAGCGAGTGGCGACTATGCAATGGACGGCGCGCATCGGCGCCATCACGGCGGCGGCGCTGGCCGATCGCCTGGATGTGAACGTCGCCTCCGCCCAGGGGCGGTTACAGACACTGCACAAGGCGGGCTGGCTGTCGCGCGAGCGCCCGCTGGCCGAGCAGCCGGCGTTATATACGGCGACGCGCGCCGGTCTGCGCGTGGCGGCCCTGCAGGGACTCGACCCGTGTCGTGTGAACGCCTCGAACGCCCACCACCTGATCGTGTGCGCCTGGGTCGCGGCGGCGCTGGAGTGCTGCTACCGCGACCATGCGGTGCTCGGCGAGCGCGAGCTGCGCCGAGACGAGCGTGAGCGCGGCGTTGCCCTGGCGAGCGCCCGAGTGGGGATCGCGCCGGACGGCGGGCCGCTGCTGCACCGTCCCGACCTCGTCCTCTGGCCGCAGGATGCCGAGGAGGGCGCTGGGTTGCCGGTGGCGGTCGAGGTGGAGCTGACCGTGAAGGCGCCGCGACGCCTTCAGGAGATCTGCCGCGCCTGGGCGCGCTGCCGCTGCGTGGCGGGGGTGCTCTATCTCGCCCCGCCGGAGGTGCGGCGCGCGCTGGAACGCGCGATCGATCAGGTCCAGGCGGGGGAGCGGATCGCCGTGCTCGGGCTCGACGCTGTGCCCCGTCCGGATGCCGTCGAGAGCGCCCCGATCCCGTAAACCGTCCCAAGCGCGGCGTAGCTTTTTTCCGATGGGGGTTCAACTCGAAGAACGGAGACCCAGCATGTCCAGCTTCACCATCAACCGCGTTGTACTGATCGGGCGTCTTACCAAGGACCCCGAGTTGCGTGCGCTGTCCGCGGGCCTCAGCGTGTGCAACCTGCGGATCGCCTGCAATTCGCAGCGCCGCGACAGCGACGGCGAGTACCGCGACAAGCCCAACTACTTCGACGTGGGCGTCTTCGGCGCCGCGGCGGAGAACGTCAGCCGCTACACCCACAAGGGCAACCGCGTCGCGATCGACGGCCGCCTGGAATGGCGGGAGTGGGAGAGCACCGACCAGCAGAAGCGCCAGGCGGTGAGCGTAGTCGCCGACACGGTGCTGTTCCTCGATGGCCCCGGCGAGCGCGCCGAAAGTGGTCGGGGAGACGGCGAGCCGAGCAATGACTTTGGCTCCGACCTGGAATCGGCCGGCGAGAGCTATGACGGATCGTCCGACGATCTGGTCGGCGTGGGCGCCGGCGCCGAGGACGACGATCTCGTCTTCTGATCGCAGCGGCGGCGGATCGCGGCGAGCACAGCGGTGGGGGCGTCTGGATCGCGCCCTCACCGTTGGGCCTGGGGAGCCTTGTCGTTCCATGGCCGATCCCGGCCGACGCTTGGCTTGGCTTGGTCTGCCCCAGGCTCGACCGGCCCAGAGCCCGTCCGTCCGCCCGCTGGCTGGCCAGGGAGGCCCTTTCGTATTTAAAGAGCCAATCGCCGATTGGCCGTCGAGTCGTGCCGAGCCCCGGTCCGCGTAAACTGGCGCGCCGCGGCGTTCTCGCAGAGCAGAGCAACGCGGCGGCCTCGAGGCAATCGAGCAACCAACCAAACGTCCCCGCGCACGAGGAGCGAGATCCGGTGCCAGTCAACAGCCAGGCGGTCGGCAAGACCTATGAGCCAACGCTCTACGCGGTCGGTCGCGAGAAGATCAAGGAGTACGCCAGGGCGGTCGGTGAGACCAACCCCGTCCACCTCGACGTGGAGGCCGCGCGCGCTGCCGGCTACGCCGACGTCGTGGCGCCGCCGATGTTTGCCGTCGTCTACTGCGCCCCGTCGGTCGGACCGCCGATCTTCGATCCCGAGATCGAGCTGAACTTCGCGATGATGGTGCACGGCGGCCAGGAGTTCGAGTGGGGGCCGCTGGTCGTGGCGGGTGACGAGATCACGACGGTCGCGAGCGTGAAGGACATCCACGAGAGCGACGGTCGCGGGTACTACGTATTCGAGTCCGTCTCGAGGAATCAGCGCGGCGAGCAGGTGTGCCGCGGAACCTGGACGAACATCGTGCGAGGAGTGTGATCTGAGATGGCCGATCTATCTGTAGGAGCACAGATTCCCGAGGTGAGGGTCACTCCGGACAAGTACCTCACGGCTCGCTACGCCGGCGCCTCCGGCGACTTCAACCCGATCCACATCGACGAGGACTTCGCCAAAGCGGTCGGTCTTCCCGGGCGGATCCTTCACGGCCTGTGGACGATGGCTCAGGTCGCCCGCGCGCAGACCGAGGCGGCCGGCGGCCCCGAGCACCTGAAGCGCCTCGTCGTGCAGTTCCGCGGCATGGGCGTACCCGAGCAGGAGGTCATCGTCAGCGGCACGGTGCGCGAGGCGAGCGACGGAAAAGCGATCGTCGAGACCGTCGCCGAGCAGGGCGGCAAGCAGATCATCCGCAACGCCGAGGCGGAGCTCCAGGTCGCATAGAATCTGTCCGAAAACCCCGAGACCTCTCCCCAACGGTCGTTGGAACACGAGCTGAGGGGTTTTCGGACAGATTCTCAGTCGCCCGCCTCCGCGCAGGCGGCTCGTAGAATCAGAGCCTTGCTGAACGCCGGAGGAAAAAAGTCGTGCTGACTCCCAGGCAGGAGCTGATCCTTGCCAAGGTCGTCGACGGCTACCTGCAGACCGGCCAGCCGGTGGCCTCGAGGTCGCTTGCCGCCGACACCGAGCTCGACTGCGGGCCGTCGACGATCAGAAACGAGCTGGCACTGCTCGAGGAGCACGGGCTGCTCGCGCATCCACACGTCTCGGCCGGCCGCATCCCGACGGACGCGGGCCAGCGCTATGTGGTCGACCGCATGCTCGCCTCCGGCCAGGGGCTCGTGCCGGCGCGGCGGCTGGAGCTGTCGCTGATCCGCCGCGAGGTGGAGGAGGCGATGCGCGCGACCACGGAGACGCTCTCGCAGGTCACGAACCTGCTGGCGGTGGTCTCCGCGCCGGCGATGGACACCGCGACGATCAGGCACGTGGAGGTGCTGGCGCTACAGCCACAGGTGGTGATGGTCGTGGTCATCACCTCGACCGGCGGCGTGTCGAAGATGCTCGTGACGTTTGAGCACGCCGTCGATCCGGGCCTCGTGGCATGGGCGGGGGAGTACCTGAACGAGCGCCTCGTCGGTCTCGGCCTGGGGGCGAGGATGCTCAACCAGCGCCTGGCCGATCCAAGCCTGTCGGCGACGGAGCTGGCGTTCCTCGCGCGCCTGGCGGTGGCCTTCAACGATATCTCCTCGGAGAGTGAGGACACGCTGTATCTCGATGGCACCGCGCGGCTGTTCTCCGCCGGCCAGATCCAGGACACCGCGCAGATCAACGAGCTGATGAGCTTGCTCGAGCGGCGTGTCGCACTGCTACGAGTGCTGCGGACGGCGCTTGGCCAGTCCGGGGTGTATGTGCGGATCGGTCAGGAGAACGAGATCCCCGCGATGCGCTCGCTCGCCTTGGTCGCGACCGGCTATGGGGTCGGCGCACGCAATCTCGGCGCCGTCTCGGTGATCGGGCCGGTGCGGATGGACTATGCCGGCGCGATCGTCACCGTCCGCGCGGCCGCGCACGAGCTGTCGCGCTTCGTCGAAGATGCCTATGCCGAGAACTAACACCACAGACATGCCGCGCGATCCCTACGAGGTGCTCGGTATCGGGCGCGACGCCTCCGAGCAGCAGATCAAAAAGGCCTTTCGAGCCTTGGCGATGGAGTTGCATCCCGATGTCAACGCGCACGACCCGCAGGCCGAGGAGAAGTTCAAGGAGGCTGCCGAGGCCAACGAGATCCTCTCCGACCCCGAGCGGCGGGCCACATACGACCGCTACGGCCACGAGGGCCTGCGCTCCGGTGGCTACGCACCCAACTTCGACGCCTTCGGCTCGATCAGTGACCTGTTCGAGACGTTCTTCGGCGGCGGGGGCGGCGGCGCGTTCGGCGGGCGGTCAGGTCCGGCCGCGGGTGGCGATCTGGCGGTGGCCGTGGAGATCGACCTGCTCGAGGCGGCACAGGGCGCGACGGTGCAGGTCGCCTACGAAGCGGTCGAGCGCTGCGAGAACTGCCACGGCAACGGCGCGGAGCCGGGCACGCCGATCGAGACATGCGAGCGCTGCGGGGGGCACGGGCAGTTGCAGGCGGTGACGCGTACGCCGTTCGGGCAGATGGCGCGCACGGTGCTCTGCGACGTCTGCCACGGCGATGGACGCGTGCCCAAGCAGCCATGCCGCGAGTGTCGCGGTCGCGGGCGCAAGGCCGCGCGGCGCGAGCTCGATGTCGAGATCCCGGCGGGGATCGCCGATGGTCAGCGGATCCGGCTCTCCGAGCGCGGGCACGCCGGCGAGGCGGGCGCCCCCGCGGGCGATCTGTACGTGCTCGTGCGGGTGCGCGAGGACGAGCGCTTCGTGCGCGAAGGCGACGACTTGATCGCGGCGCTCGACGTCGCGGCGCCGCTGGCGGCGCTCGGCGCGACGCTCGAGACCCCGACGCTGGAGGGCACGGCCGAGGTCGAGGTGCCGGCGGGCACGCAGCCGGGCGAGGTGTTGACGCTGCGCGGTGAGGGGATGCCGGGCCTGCGCCGCGGCCGGCGCGGGGATCTGCGCGTGGTGGTCAACGTCGTGATCCCGCGCCGCCTCAGCGAAGAGCAGCGCGAGCTGCTCGAGCGGCTCAACGGGACGCTCACCGCTGAGAACCTGCGCTCGGATGAATCGATGTTCGCCAAGCTGCGCCGTACGCTGCGCGGCGATGGCGCGTGATCCGGCTGGCGGTTCGTGCGCGGCGCGCGGATGCGGAGATCGTCCTGGCGGAGCTCTTGGAGCTCGCGCCCGGCGGCGTCGAGGAGGTGGAGATCAGCGCGGAGACGGTCGAGTACGCGGTCTACGGAGCGCCGGGGGAGTTGCCTGAGCTTCCCGATCTGAATGCCGCGGTGGGCGATAGGCCGGTGGAGGTCTCGAGCACCGAGATCGCCGACGATTGGTCGGAGCGCTGGAAGCGCTTTCATCGACCGGTCCTGATCGAGCCCCCCCGGTGGACGCACGGCCGGTCTGGCGAGCCCGGCGAGTCCGAGGAGCGGTTGCCCGCGCTGCATGTACGGCCCCCGTGGGAGACGCCCAGCGATCGTGGGGATGCCGAGGAGATCGTGATCGATCCCGGGCAGGCCTTCGGGACCGGTGCGCACGCGACCACGCGTCTGTGCCTGGAGTTGTTGCTCGAGCTGGCGGCGCTCGACGATCGGGGGACAGGATTGAGGCCGGCGTCGGGGCCGGGTCCGGATCGCGCGCGGTCTCGGGCACGACCGCTGCTGGATGTCGGCACGGGCTCGGGAGTGCTGGCGATTGTCGCCGCGCGGCTGGGGTTCGCGCCGGTGCTCGGCCTCGACCACGAGCGCGAGAGCGTTGCGGCCACGGAGGAGAATGCGCGCGTTAACGGGGTGGCGATCGAGGTGCGCCGTTTCGACCTGCGGACGCAGGCGCTGCCGTGGCTGGACGCAGACTCGGACGCGGAGAGCGGTTGGGCGGATGGGCCCGATGGACCGGCGGGATCGTCGCTCGTGGTGGTTGCGAACCTGCTGCGTCCGCTGTTGCTCGAACTGGCGCGTGGTATGTCACACGCGCCGGCACACCTGCTGGCGGGGGGCCTGCTGGGGGAGCAGGTCGACGAGGTGGTGGGGGCGTTCGGCGAGAGCCTCGGGATGCGCGAGCGCGAACGACGCGAGCAGGGGGAGTGGGCTGTCGTGTGGCTAACCCGTGGTTGACGGACGATCGGGCAGCTCGGTGGCGGCGCGCACGATCGCGCGGTAGACGAGATCGATCGCCGCGCGGGTGCCGTCCTCGGTCTGCGCCGCGAGCAGCGCGCCGGCCGCGGTGAGCGCCGCCTCGATCGTCTCCAGCGCTGCGCCGACATCACCCGGATCGGGATCGCGGCAGGCCGCGAGCGCCATGTCGAGCATCGCCTGGGCTTGCTCGTCTGATCCCATGAACATCGCGGGGCCGGCGAGGCTGCCATATCCATACGCCCGCGCGAGCCGGCCGGAGAGAGTGATCGAGGGTCCGCGCCGCGGAGCGGTTACCGACGGCAGGCCGCGGCCGTCGAACAGTCCGGCGAGCGTGCCGCCGAGCATACCCCGCACAGCGTCCTCGTCGAGGCCGGCGTGCGCGGCGACGCGCAGCGCCATGTAGAGGGTGGTGGCGGGCAGGCCGTAGGGCGGGTCGGAGGCGAACACGATGCGCTCGATCGGGGCGCGCGCCAGCAGCTCGATCACGTCGAGCGGGAAGAAGCAGGAGATGTCGTAGAGCACCCCCGGGTGATCGGCCAGGCGCGAGGTGATGATGCCCTGATCGCAGATCGCCCCGTGGGCGAGGATCAGCACGACATCGGGGTGGCGCAGGGTGAGATCGACGAGCTCATCGCCCAGCGGGGGAAGGCCGCGTCCGGCGTGGATCAGAATCGGCACCGCGGCGGATTCGGCCAGAGCGAAGATGCCATCCATCTCGGGACTGGCGAAGCCGAAGGCCTGGGCGCGGGGATGCAGCTTGATCCCGCGCGCGCCGGCCGCGAGGCAGCGCTCGCCCTCCGGGACCGGATCTTCGGCCGGGTCGAGGCGGCAGAAGGGCAGCAGTCGTCCCTCGCTTTCCCCCGCCCAGGCGAGCACGCGGTCGTTCGGCAGGCGGTAGGCGGGTGCGCGCTCGGGATCGTGTAACGGGAACACGCAGGCCCTACGCGCGCCGGCGTCGTCGAGCAGCGCGAGCAGCTGTGGCAGGCTGAGCGAGCGCCCGTCCTCGTCGAGCCCGAGATGCGTGTGGGCGTCGAACACCTCGGCGTCTGAGGGACGCAGGCTCTCCACCTCGGCCAAGAATGGGGCCAGGGCATCGGCGTAGAGGGATGACGCGTTCACGGCCCGCACGATATTGGCTGGCCGCCCGGCTCGTGCGGTTGGTCTCGACCGCTGATCGGGACTAGCCTCTGAAAGATGGCGTGGCGGATCGTGATCGCGGGTGGTGGCTTCGGCGGGTTCTACGCCGCCCGCGCGCTCGAGCGGCTGCTGCCCGCGAACAGCGCGCGCGTGACGCTAGTGAACGAGGCGAACTTCATGCTCTATACGCCACTGCTCCCGGGTGCCGCGGGCGCGACGCTCGATCCGCGCCACGTGGTCGTCCCGTTGCGCTCGCAGCTGCGCCACACCGATCTGCTGATCGGGGCCGTGACCGGCGGCGACCCAGGGCGGAGCACGCTCGGGGTCAGACGGCTCGACGGTGAGCACCTCGAGCTGAGCTACGACCAGCTGATCGTGGCGCTGGGGTCAGTCTCGCGCACGCTGCCGATTCCGGGCCTGGCCGAGCACGCGATCGGCTTCAAGTCGCTGTCGGACGCGACCGCGCTGCGCAACCGGGTGCTGAGCTGCATGGACATCGCCGAGTCGCTCGAGGATCCCGACAGACGCGCGGAGTATCTGGGGTTCGTGTTCGTCGGCGCCGGCTACGCGGGCGTCGAGGGCCTGGCCGAGCTGCAGGATTTCGCCGCACAGGCGCTCGACCTCTATCCACGCTGCCGCGCGCAGGGGATGCGCTGGGTGCTGGTGGAGACGAAGGACAGGATCATGCAGGAGGTACCGCGGGGCCTGTCCGAGTTCGCGGCGCGCGAGCTGCGTGCGCGCGGCATCGAGATCTGCACCGAAACGACGGTCAAAGCGATCACCGAGCGCGAGACGACGCTCTCGGATGGTGAGCGGATTCCGGCGCGCACGGTGGTGTGGACGGCCGGGGTCAAGCCCAGCCCGGCCGTCGCCAGGCTGGGGTTGCCCTCCGGTCGGGACGGTCGCGTGACGGTTGATCGCACGATGCGTGTCGCGGGCTACGAGCACGTATGGGCGATCGGCGACTGCGCCGCGGTGCCCGATCCCGCCCGGAAGGGGCAGCCGTGTCCGCCGACCGCGCAACATGCGATCCGCCAAGGGCGGTTGGTAGCCAGGAACGTGGCCGCGACACTCGGCAACGGCAGGGTGAGACCGTTTCGATACCGCACCAAAGGAGTCGTCGCCGAGCTCGGCGACACCGAGGCGGTCGCGCTCACGCTCGGCGTGCGCTGGCAGGGTCGGCCGGCTTGGTTCATCGCCAGGACCTATCACCTGCTGTTGATGCCCGGCGTCGGGCGCAAGCTGCGCTTGCTGATGGACTGGAACGTCGCGCTGTTGTTCGGCCGCGACACCTCCGCCCCGGGCCGCCTGGGCGACCCGACGCCCCTGGCGCATGACGAGGATGGCTGACCGGCATATCCGGCGTCCGCGCGGCTGTCGGGCGATGACGACGGCCAACCGGCGTATCCTGAGCTGATATGGCGATACTCGACGAGGTGAAGACCGACCTGCATGGCGCGATGCGCGCTGGTGAGAAGGACCGGGTCGGGGCGCTACGGCTCGTGCTCTCCGAGCTGCAGAAGGCGGCGAAGGAAGGATCCGACGACGAGCTGGCGGTGCTGCGCCGCGAGCGCAAACGGCGCTTGGAGGCCGCGCAGGCCTACCGTGACGCCGGGCAGGGAGATCGCGCCAACGGCGAGGAGGCCGAAGGCGAGCTGATCGCCGGCTATCTGCCGGCCGAGCTCTCCGAAGTTGAGCTGCAGGAGATCGTGGAGCAGGCGGTGCGTGACAGCGGGGCGCAGTCGATAAAGGACATGGGTGCCGCGATGGGCAGGGCGATGGCCGCCGTCGACGGTCGCGCTGACGGCAAGCGCGTGTCGGCGCTCGTGCGAGGCGCACTCAACGGATGAGCGCACTGAACGGATGAGGTCGCAGATCGAGCTGTCCAACGAGGTTGCCGCGGAGCTGGCGGGCAGTCAGGACACCGTGCTGCGCGCGCTGGAGGAGCAGCTGGAGTGTGAGGTGTTCCTGCGTGGGAACCTGATCACCTTCGACGGCGACGAGCGCGAGACGCGCGCGGGTGAGGAGGTGGTGCACGAGCTCGCGAAACTGATCGAACGGGGCCATCAGCTCGACGCGGAGACGATCGCCGCCGTGACGGGCACGCTGGACGCGAACGAGTCCCCGGCACGGGTGCTGGAGGATGTGCTCTGGCAGCACCGCGGCCTGCGTGTGGCCCCGAAGACGGTCAACCAGAAGCGCTACGTCGACTCGATCCGCTCGAGCACGATCACTTTCGGGGTCGGGCCGGCGGGCACCGGCAAGACGTTCCTGGCGGTCGCGATGGCTGCCGCCGCGCTCGCGCGCCACGAAGTCAACCGCATCATCCTCACCCGCCCGGCCGTCGAGGCCGGCGAGCGGCTGGGCTTCCTGCCGGGCGATCTGATGGCGAAGGTCGATCCATATCTGCGCCCACTGTTCGACGCGCTGCACGACATGCTCGACCCGGAGAAGGTCTCGCAGTATCTGGAGCGCGGGGTGATCGAGATCGCGCCGCTGGCGTTCATGCGCGGGCGCACGTTGAACGACTCGTTCGTGATCCTCGACGAGGCCCAGAACACCACACCCGAGCAGATGAAGATGTTCCTGACGCGGCTGGGCTTCGGCTCGCGGATGGTCGTGACGGGCGACGTCACCCAGGTCGACCTGCCCCGCGAGCAGCAGTCGGGGCTGATCGCGGTGGGCGAGGTGCTCAGCGCGGTCGAGGGCGTCGAGTTCGTGCGCTTCGGCAGCGAGGACGTTGTTCGCCACAAGCTCGTCCAGCGGATCGTGGAGGCCTACGACGAGCACTCCCAGCGCGAGGCACCGGAGCTCCGTGCCGCCGATCGCCGCCGCGCCTGAGCCTCGTCGCGCGATGCTCGAGGTGGAGGTCTTCGGCGCTGAGCTCGCGCGCGATGCGCCCCCGCCGGGCGAGGTGCGACGCCTGTGCGCGGTGGCGGCCGCCGCGGCCGGCGTCGAGGACGGCCATCTGGCGATCGAATACGTAGACGAGCGGCGGGTCTCGCAGCTGAACGCCGAACATCGGGGTAAAGCTGGCCCGACGGACGTGCTGTCGTTTCCGATCGACGGGGCTGTCGGGCACGGCGAGGGAGACGTCGAACGAGAGCTGGGCGATGTGGTGATCTGTCCCGCGCAGACGAGCGACCTGCGCGAGGCGATCGTGCACGGCGTACTGCACCTGGTCGGGTTCGATCATGAGACGGACGACGGTGAGATGCTGGCGCTGCAGGCGGAGCTGCTGGGTCGGGAGTCCTTGTGAACGACGGCCGGGTTATCACCCGCAGCGGCTTCGTCGCGCTCGCGGGACGACCGAATGTGGGCAAGTCGACGCTCGTGAACGCGCTCGTCGGCGAGAAGGTGGCGATCGTCTCCGACCGTCCCCAGACCACGCGTCGGGCGATTCGCGGCGTGCGCAGCTCCGCCGACTGCCAGATGGTGCTCGTCGATCTGCCCGGCGTGCAGCGCCCGCGCGATGCGCTCACCGAGCGGATGGCCCAGCGCGTGCGTCAGGAGCTCGACGGTTGCGACGCCGCGCTGATGGTCTTGAATGGCGAGCAGGGGGTCGGTCCGGGGGATCGTTTTATCGCGCAGGCGCTCGCGGGTGCAAGCGCGCCGGTGACGATCGCGGTCAACAAGGCCGATCGTCTGACGCGGGCGCAGACGCTCGACGTGCTGGAGCAGGCCGCCGCGCTGGAGGTGTCCGAGGAGATCTTTCCGATCTCGGCGCGCACAGGGGTTGGTGTGGAGGCGCTCACGGAGTCTCTGACGGCGGCGATGCCGGCAGGGCCGTTCATGTTCGGCGAGGAGGAGAGCTCCGATCAGCCGCAGACGGTGCTGCTGGCCGAGCTGATCAGGGAGGCGGCGATCAAGCGCACCTTCCAAGAGCTGCCTCACGCGGTCGAGGTGATCGTCGAGGAGATCGAATTCCCGCGCGATGGCCTCGCGCGCGTGAGAGCGCTGATCTGGGTGGAGAGCGAATCCCAGAAGGGGATCCTGGTCGGTGCGCGGGGGCGCATGATCAAGGCGATCGGCGTGGCCGCGCGCAAGGAACTGGAGCGCGAGCTCGGCTCCCAGGTGCATCTCGACTTATCCGTGCGCGTGCGTCGCGACTGGCGCGGGGACGAAGGCCTGCTCGACCGCTTGGGCATCACTTAGAGCTGCTTGGAGAGGTGCCCGGCGATCCGCTGCACTGCCGCGAGGTCGAGCTCGCCGACGAACAGGAAGGGGACGGGGTGGACCTCGAAGTCGCGGCGGCGCAGGCGCGCGAGCTGGTTGTGCTGGAAGTTCGCGCGGTCGTGCACGGCGCGGGCGGCCAGCGCCGCGGAGTCGACGACAGCCTCGCGCTTGTCGAGCGCCTCGATCTGTGCGAGCTCAGCGGCGGAGAACCGCCGCGGCAGCGTGCCGTTGACGACGACCGCGTCAAGCGTACGGTCGATCTGTCGTTGCAGGCCGTCCTGGAGCTCGAGTGCCTCCGTGACTGCCATCTCGGTCGGGAGGGCGACCGCGAGATAGGCCGAACGCGCCGGGTCGGCGAGTAGCTCGCCGACCTGCCGCGTCTGTGAGGCGATCGGCCCGACGCGTGCGATCGCGCCGAAGGTCTGCGGCGAGTGGAGCATCCCCAGGGCGTGGCCGGTCGCCTGGGCGTCGAGGATCACGAGGTCATAGCCGCCCCCGCGCCCGCGCGTACCGCGCCTGCCCTCCGTCAATTTCCAGATCGTGACCATGCTGATCAGCTCCTTCGCGCCCGGGGCGGCGGCGGCGAAGTACTGGAAGGTGCCGCTGGAGGCGAGCACGCGCCCGGAGACGCGACCGCCGAGCGATTGCAGCCACTCCAGCAGCGCGCGGTCGGGGTCGATCGAGACGCTCCAGAGGTTCTCCCGCAGCTCGGTCTGGGCGCCCGCCTCCGCTGGGAGGGCTCCGAACAGGTCGGCCAGCCGGCGCTGCTCGCCCATCTCGACGACGATTGTGCGCAGGCCGCTATCCGCCGCGATCAGGCCGAGCGCGGCGGATACCGTCGTCTTGCCGACGCCGCCCTTGCCGGTGAGCACGAGCAGCTTGCGGTCCAGGAGGGATGCCATCGTCCTCACGCAACCTACAATCCCGCAGATGAGCACACCAGCCGGCGAGCAGACGATCGACGCGCAGATTTCCTATGACGAGCGCGGCCTCGTGCCGTGTGTGATCCAGGATTGGCATTCCGGCGAGGTGTTGACGATGGCCTATATGAACGAGCTGGCGCTGCAGCGCACGCGTGCGACCGGCGAGCTGCACCTGTGGAGCCGCTCGCGGGGCGAGCTGTGGCGGAAGGGCGAAACGAGCGGCAACACCCAGACGGTACGGGCGCTGCGACTGGACTGCGACGGTGACACGCTGCTCGCCTTGGTGGAGCCGGCGGGGCCGGCCTGCCACACAGGCGAGCGCACGTGCTTTCACCGTGGCGAGCTCGCGCCCGCCCCCTACGAGACGCTGCCGGGGCTCGAGCGAACGCTCGCCGCTCGCGCCCGCGAGCGCCCCGCTGGCTCCTACACGGTCGAGTTGCTCGACGACCCGCGGCGGATCGGCGAGAAGGTGATGGAGGAGGCCGAGGAGGTCGCGCGCGCCGCGCGTGAGGAGTCCGACGAGCGCGTCGACGAAGAGGCCGCGGATGTGATCTATCACCTGCTCGTGCTTCTCCACAGCAGAGGACGGGCGCTCGCCGACGCCGAGCGGGTACTCGATGAGCGTCGCTCCTAGCGCGCCCGAGACCCCGTCGGGGGGGACGACGGTGCAGGTGGAGCCGAGCCTCGAGCAGGCACGCGCGCTGGCGCAGGGGCACAACCTGATCCCGCTGTGTCACTCCTTCATCGCCGACTGTGAGACGCCCGTCTCGGCTTTCCTAAAGCTGCGCAGCATTGATCCGACACAGCCCGCGTTTCTGCTGGAGTCGGCCGAGCAGGGGCAGCGTATGGGGCGCTACTCGTTCATCGGCTTCGCCCCCCACGGCGTGCTGCGCTGGACGATCGGCGACGGCGGTGACCCCTATGCGCTCGCCGCCGAGCGCGTCGCCCGCTTCGATCAAGCGCCGCTGCCCGCGTCGATCGACCGCGCCCCCTTCACCGGCGGAGCGGTCGGGGTCTTCGGCTACGACCTCGTGCGCTCGGTCGAGCCACTCGGCGAGCCGAACCCGGATCCCGTCGGCGTCCCCGACCTCGCGCTGATGCTCACGGACGGGCTGCTGATCTTCGACCACCTCAAGCACACGATCACAATCCTCGTCAACGCGAACCTCGACGCAGAGCCCGACGTCGATCGTGCCTACGCGCAGGCCGCGGCGCAGATCGCCGGGGTCCGCGAGGCGCTCGCGGGCGCCGTGCCCCGCGAGGAGCCCCGCCCACCGCGCGAGGTGCCGAGCTTCGAGTCGAACATGCCGCGCGAGGACTTCGAAGCGATGGTCGCGCGGATCGTCCGTTACATCCACGCGGGCGACGCCTTCCAGGTCGTGCCCTCGCAGCGCTGGTCTGCGCCGGTGCCGGTGCAGCCGTTCTCGATCTACCGGGGCCTGCGCGCGGTGAACCCGAGCCCGTATATGTACTTCCTCGACTTCGGCGACTTCCAGGTCGTCGGCGCGAGCCCCGAGCCGCTGCTCACCGTCTCCGAGCGCCACGTGCTCACGAAGCCGATCGCGGGGACCCGCCCGCGCGGCGCGACGCCCGAGGAGGACCGGCGGATCGCGGCGGAGCTGCTGGCCGACGAGAAGGAGCGCGCCGAGCACGTGATGATGGTCGACCTCGGCCGCAACGACCTCGGGCGGGTCTGCGAGTACGGCTCGGTCGTCGTCGATGAGCTGATGGAGATCGAGACCTACTCTCACGTGATGCACATCGTCTCGACCGTCTCCGGCACGCTGCGCGAGGGTGTCGGCGCGCTCGACGCGCTGCGCTCGGTGCTCCCGGCAGGGACGCTTTCCGGGGCGCCGAAGGTGCGCGCGATGCAGATCATCGACGAGCTCGAGCCGGTCAAGCGCGGGGGCTACGGCGGCGCGATCGGCTACCTGAGCTACGTCGGGGACCTCGACACGGCGATCCACATCCGCACGGTCGTCGTCAAGGATGGCGTCGCTCATGTGCAGGCCGGTGGCGGCACCGTCGCCGATGCGAAGCCGGAGTACGAGTACGAGGAGTCGGTCGCGAAGTCGCGCGCGGTGATGCGGGCGATTGAATTGGCTTGCGAACAGGTCGATTGGCCATGAGCGTGATCCCGTGAAGGTCCTCGTGATCGACAACTACGACTCGTTTACATACAACCTCGTCCAGTATCTCGGCGAGCTGGGCTCCGACATGAGCGTGGTGCGCAACGATCGCGCGTCGGTAGACGAGCTGCTCGGGGGGGGCTACGAGCGCTGCGTGATATCGCCCGGCCCATGCACGCCTGACGAGGCCGGCATCTCCCTGGAGGTCGCGCGACGGCTGCCCTAGGCGGGGATACCGACGCTCGGCGTGTGCCTCGGCCACCAGGCGCTGGCGCAGGCGTTCGGAGGGAAGGTGGTGTTGCACGAACCGGTGCACGGCAAGGCGACGACGATCGAGCACGATGGGGAGACGATCTTCAAAGGCCTGCCGGCGCCGCTCGCCGTGGGGCGCTACCACTCGCTCGTGGTCGAGCCGAGCCTGCCCGATTGTCTGATTGAGTCCGCGCGCGGCGACGGCGTGCTGATGGCGCTGCGCCACCGCGAGCTACCCGCCGAGGGGGTGCAGTTTCACCCCGAGTCGGTGTTGACGGCAAACGGCAGGCATCTGCTCGCGAACTTTCTCGCGGGGCCGCCCGGTGCCTAATGCGATCCTGACACGGGCGATCGACGCGCTCGCCTCGCGTCGCGATCTGAGCGCGGACGAGACCGCCGAGGTGCTGGGCGAGATCATGCACGGCGACGTCTCGGAGGTCCAAATCGCGGGCTTTCTGATCGCGCTGCGGACGAAGGGCGAGACCACCGACGAGCTCGCTGGGCTGGCGCGGACGATGCGGGCACTGGCCGCGCACGTCCCGACCGAGCGCGAGGATCTGCTCGACACCGCGGGCACGGGCGGCGGTAAGCGAACGTTCAACGTCTCGACCACGGCCGCACTGATCGCCGCCGGCGCGGGCTGCGCGGTGGCCAAGCACGGCAACCGCTCGGCGACGAGCCTGTCCGGGTCGGCCGATCTGCTCGAGGCGCTGGGCGCGCGGATCGACCTCACGCCGGAGGGAGTCGCGCGCTGCATCGAGCAGGCCGGCTTCGGCTTCATGTTCGCGCCCGCCCACCACCAGGCGACCCGCTTCGTCGTGCCCGTGCGGCACGAGCTCGCGGTGAGGACGATCTTCAACCTGCTCGGGCCGCTGACGAACCCGGCGGGCGCGCGGCGGCAGCTGATCGGCGTGTCGGACGCGAGCTTCCTGGAGAAGATCGCCGGCGCGCTCGCGCAGCTGGGGGTCGACCGGGCGCTCGTCGTCGCCGGGGAGGACGGACTCGACGAGGTCTCGATCGGCGCGCCGACGCGCGTGGTCGAGGTCAACGGGGGCGAGCTGAGCCACTACACGCTCATGCCGGGCGAGGTCGGGATCGAGCTCGCCACCGTGCCCGCCTACGACGGTGGGACCCCGGTGCAGAACGCGGAGGTGACACGCGCGATCCTTGCGGGCGAGCCGGGACAGCGCGCCGACCTGGCGCTGATCAACGCGGGCGCGGCGATCTACGCCGCCGGCGTCGCGCAGACGCTCGCGGAGGGCGTGATTGCCGCGCGCGCGGCAATCGAGGACGGGCGCGCGGCGGACGCCCTCGAGCGCTATGTGGATGCGAGCCGGCGCTACGCGCCGGCGGAGGCGGCGAGATGAGCACGGAGAGCCATTCGCGTCACAGCGACATTCAAAGCCGCATCTCGCCCGAGGACACCACGCGATGAGCGCCCACCCACCGACCGTGCTGGAGCGGATCCTCGCGAGCACGCACGAGGAGCTCGAGCGTCGCAAGCGGGAGCTGCCGCCGCAGGAGCTCGAGTATCAGGCGTTTGCGATCGGCGACGCCGCTCCGCGGCGTTTCATGGCGGCGCTCGGGAAGCCCGAGATCGCGGTAATCGCCGAGTTCAAGCGACGCTCGCCCTCGGCGGGGAGGTTGCACGAGGCGCCGGACCTTCCCGAGCTGGTGAGCGCCTACGAGCGCGGCGGCGCGAGCGCTCTCTCGGTGCTGACGGAGGGCAGACACTTTGATGGGAGCCTCGACGATCTGCGCGCGGCGCACGCGGTGAGCGGGCTGCCGGTCCTGCGCAAGGACTTCATCGTCGACGAGTACCAGCTCTACGAGGCGCGGGTGGCGCGCGCGGACGCGGTGCTGCTGATCGTGGCGGCGCTCGATCAGGAGCGGCTGCGGGCGCTGTATGAGCGGGCGGGAACGCTGGGGCTGGACGTGCTGATAGAGGTGCACGATCGCGAGGAGCTCACGATCGCACTGGCGTTGGAGGCCGAGCTGATCGGGATCAACAACCGCGACCTGCGCGACTTCAGCGTCGATGTCGAGCGCACCGAGCGGCTGATGGGTGAGATCCCGGCGGGGGTGACGGTGGTCTCCGAGTCGGGGATCGCGCGGGCCGAGCAGTTGAGCCGGCTCGAGCAGGCCGGTGTCGCGGCGGTGCTCGTCGGCGAGACGCTGATGCGCTCGGGCGACCCCGAGGCTGCGCTGCGGACGCTACTGGGAGATCGCGTCGAGAGGTCCGCCGGCCAGGGTGAACGTCCCGCGGGCCACGGCGCGTGATCCGCGGATCACGCCGAGCGGCGTCCCCCGAGACCGGGCCGAGCGGTGCCCGGAGCCCTGATTCGAATAGCTTTAGGAATGGTGGGGCTTTGCTTTAGAAAGCCTTGATCGCGACCGATCATCCTTCCCTTGCATCAGATGAAACGCACCTTCTTCATACCCTTCGTCTCAGCTCTCGTCGGTGGCGCCGTGGTCGTCGCGGTGGTCGCGGCGTTCGGCGGGCTGAGCAGCTCGAGCAAGACGGTCACGACCGTCCAGGCCGCTCCGATCGCACCCTCGAACGCTTCGCAGAAGCCTGCTTCAGGGCTGACGCCGCACGACATCTATGTGCGCGACGCTCCCGGGGTCGCGTTCGTGACCTCGACGGTCGTGCAGAAATCGGAATCGTCGTTGAACCTGTTCGGCGGCAGCGAAGAAGCATCGCGCCAGGGCGAGGACACCGGTTCGGGCATCGTGATCGACTCGAACGGCACGATCCTGACCAACTATCACGTGGTCGAGAACGCGATCAAGGTCACCGTGAGCTTCGAAAAAGGTAAGTCGGTCGAAGCGAAGGTCGTCGGCAAGGATCCCTCGAACGACCTCGCGGTTTTGCGGATCTCCCCCGACGGGCTGACGCTGCACCCGCTGACGCTCGGTGACTCGAGCACCGTTGAGGTGGGCGATCCGGTGCTCGCGATCGGCAACCCGTTCGATCTGGAACGGACGCTCACGACCGGCGTGATCTCGGCGCTGCAGCGCGAGATCACCGCGCCAAACGGCTTCACGATCGACAACGTGCTGCAGACCGACGCGCCGATCAACCCCGGCAACTCCGGCGGCCCGCTGCTGAACGAGGCGGGTGAAGTGATCGGCATCAACTCGCAGATCGAGACCGGTGGATCGGGCGACGACGGCAGCGTGGGTATCGGTTTCTCGATTCCGATCAACACGGCCAAGAGCGAGATCGCTGCGCTCGAGAAAGGCGGCACGATCCGCGGCGCCTATCTCGGCCTGACGTCGCTGACGATCGACGGATCGCTGTCGGCGCTCAACCTGCCAGTGAAGGAAGGCGCGCTCGTGGAGAGCGTGCAGAAGGGCACCGCCGCCGAAAAGGCCGGGATCCGCGGTGGCAACATCAACGGCACCGTCGAAGGTAGCCAGGTCGCGGTCGGCGGCGACATCATCGTCTCGATCGACGGCAAACCCGTCGCGAGCTCGGAAGACCTCGCGAATGACATCGAGGCCGAGAAACCGGGCGACACGGTCAGCATCGGGTTGGTGCGCGCCAAGGGCAAAGGTAATTACGAACACAAAACGGTGAGGGTGAAGCTCGGCGAACGCCCCAACTCCGTGCCAAACCCCGAGACGCCCGAAGGCTAAACGGCCGCGCTGCCGCACCGCGAGGCGAGCGCCCCGCTACCGTTGGGGCATGTCCATGTCCGAGACATCCCCGAAGGTGAAGATCTGCGGGATCACCAACCTCGCCGACGCCGAACTGGCGCTCGAGCTGGGCGCCTGGGCGATCGGAATGATCTTCTACGACGACAGCCCCCGCCGCTGCTCGCTGGAGGAGGCGCAGCGCATCACGGCCGCATTGCAACGCAAGGTCGAGCTGTGCGGGGTGTTCGTGAACGACCCGCTGGAGCAGGTCGTTCAGACGAGTGAGGATCTCGGGCTGACGCTCGTGCAGCTGCACGGCGACGAGGGTCCGTCGTTCTGCAGCGAGGTGCCGCGCCGGACCGGCGCACGGGTGATCAAGGCGGCCCAGATCGCCGGCCCCGGAGACGTGCGTGACCTAGAGCGCTACCACGTCGACTTCCACCTGCTCGACGCACGTGCGCAGGCCGAAGAGAAGCAGCAGCTGAGGGGCGGCACGGGGGAGACGTTCGACTGGGCGCTGCTCGCGGAGCGGCGCTCGAAGGTCCCGCTAATTCTCAGCGGCGGTCTGACCGGGGAGAACGTCGCGCGGGCGATCGCCCAGACGCGCCCGTTCGCGATCGACAGCGCGAGCGGTACCGAGAGCGCTCCGGGAAAGAAGGACGAGGCGAAGCTGCGGGCGCTGTTCGCGGCGGTGAAGAGCACGGCGTCCAACGGCGATAGTGGGCTCGAGTGCGAGGAGGAGTCCCCGCACTCGCCTCCCGCCTCCGCGGAGACGGCAGACGAGGGTGCTGGGGCGCTCGCCGTGGCGGATGCGCCCGCCGAGGGAACACCCGCGTGAGCGCGGTCGAGCACCGCTTCGGGCAGTACGGCGGGCAGTTCGTGCCCGAGACGCTGATGCCGGCGCTGGCGGAGCTCGAGCAGGCCTGGGTTGCCGCCCGCGATGACCCGGCATACAGAGACGAGCTGAACGGCCTGCTGCGCGACTTCGGTGGCCGCCCGACGCCGCTGTACCGCGCGCGGAGGCTGTCCGAGCGGGCCGGCCGGGCGATCTACCTCAAGCGCGAGGATCTCAACCACACCGGCTCGCACAAGCTGAACAACGCGCTCGGGCAGGCGCTGCTGGCCAGGCGGATGGGCAAGAAGCGGGTGATCGCCGAGACCGGCGCCGGCCAGCACGGCGTCGCGACCGCGACCGTGAGCGCGCTGCTGGGGTTGGAGTGCGTGATCTACATGGGCACCGAGGACACGCGCCGCCAGCGGCCGAACGTGCAGCGAATGGAGCTGCTCGGCGCCAGCGTGCAGCCCGTGGACGCGGGCGCGCGGACGCTGAAGGAGGCGACCTCGGCGGCGATCCGCGACTGGGTGACGAACGTGCAGAGCACCCACTACGTGATCGGCTCGGCAGTCGGCCCGGCGCCGTACCCGGCGATCGTGCGCGAACTCCAGCGCGTGATCGGCGAGGAGGCGCGCGCGCAGATCCTCGAGCGCGAGGGTCGGCTGCCCGGGCGCGTGATCGCCTGCGTGGGCGGCGGCTCGAACGCGATCGGCACCTTCACGGCGTTCCTCGATGACGAGCAGGTCGAGCTGATCGGGGTGGAGGCTGGCGGCGAGGGGATCGACACGCCGCGCCACGGCGCGCCGCTGACGGTCGGCGGGCGCGCGGGCATCCTGCACGGCTCACGCTCGGCGGTGATGCAGGACGAGGAGGGCCAGATCGTCGAGGCGCACTCGATCTCGGCGGGCCTCGACTACCCGGGCGCCGGCCCCCAGCACGCATACCTGCGCGACAGCGGCCGCGCGCGCTACGACGCGGTGACCGACCGGGAGGCGCTCGATGCTTTCCGAGTGCTGGCGCGCCTGGAGGGCATCATCCCGGCGCTCGAGACAGCGCACGCGCTCGCCTGGACGCTCGCGCAGAGCGACGGCGAGCTCGACCTCGTCTGCCTGTCGGGCCGCGGCGACAAGGATCTCGCGGAGGTGCTTGCGGGGTGATCGCGAGCGACAACGGCAACGGCGGTGGTCCGGCGGACGGCGTCGCGCGGATCGTCACGG
>Ga0182030_10006018_pt1 | contig 25659 bp, 25 predicted proteins | sample 812S3MmetaG_FD_121299 | JGI IMG/M metagenome (GOLD analysis project Ga0182030, IMG submission 121299) | Permafrost microbial communities from Stordalen Mire, Sweden - 812S3M metaG (Illumina Assembly) | ecosystem: Environmental > Terrestrial > Soil > Wetlands > Permafrost | place: Sweden...
GAAGCCGCATACCACAAAGCCGATCACTCCATCCAAAACATCATCCAACTGCTCCAAGCTGCTTGAAGTTGTTGAAGTATTCCTGTTTACGAATGAAAAGGTAAGAATCTAACACGGCATCAGCGTCCAAAGTTTCATCCCAGGTTATCGCCGCGCCATGCTGCGGGTGGATCTCATGCGCAAGCGCAAGCCAGACGTTGACATCAAGGAAATGGAATGTACTCGTAGACACCTTCCTCGCCCAACTTCAGCGAACCGGGGTTCTTTGATCGGATCACGGGAAACTGCGCCCGGCCCTCCAACTTGGCGGACGCGTTACCGTTCCGTAGCCTCATCGCAACACCATCCAAGATGATCTCCCGCATTGTCGTCCCCTCGGTGGCGGCGCGGATCTTCATCTCGCGGTAGGTGTCATCGGGAATCTCGATGCTAGTGCGCATATATGTATATTAACATATCTATGCCAAAGCTGGTCGCGGGAACTCAGTGCCAGCCAGACATTCACATCAAGGAAAACCGATGAGATCGTAGATTTGGTCATTATCGATCCGGATTGAGCCAAGGGCATAGGACTTCAGGACGGGCTCTGCGAGCTTTGGAACCGGTTTGGTGGGGCCGTCAATCTCCCTCCCTCAAGATTCCGCGCAAAGCAATTTGGCGGACGGTTTCGCCCTCCACCCTTGCCTTGACTTTCAAGCGGCGGTAGAAATCATCTGGGATACTGAGCGTCGCGCGCATAAAAACGTATGAGCATATCTATAGCTTTATGTATATGTTTATGTGCATGGACATTGATTTCGATCCCTCCTATTCGGCGCGCTGAGTAGTTCGGTACTTTTACCTCTGCAACTCATTCCGCACATACGTGGTTGGAGCAGCCTCGGCAGTCACTTGCCTGCAAGTGTTCAATTCGTCATTGACAAAGGTTTTTCGATGGGCCTATTGTGACTGAGTTTTTCAGTACGGAGGACGCGACACTATGGCACACTTTGAACTTCAACCCAACGAACAGGAACTGCAGCAGTTGGCGGACCAGTATTGGCAGAAGGCGGGCAAACGGGAACAGCAGTTGGAGACGGATGCGTTTGAGGCCGGAGCGGCGATCCGGGGCGGCGACTACTCGCTTGTGAACCTGGAAGTGATCGTTCGCTGGAAGTCGGAACGGATGGTTCATTACCTGGTTGGCAATAGCGAGGCGAAGATCAAGCGGGTTCTGGCGGTGGCGGCTGCGCCTGAAACTTCGCTGCGGAATGCGGTGGATGCGCTGACTTCGCTGCGCGGCATTGACCTGCCGATTGCTTCGGCGATTCTGGCGGCAATTGCGCCGGAGCGGTATAACGTGCTGGATTTTCGCGCGCTGGAAGCACTGGGGCATGCTCGTCATAATGTCGAGTTTTACGCTGAATACGTGACGTTTTGCAGACGGCTGGCGGAACGCGGAATTGTGGCGCCGCAGGATGAATTGCCGGGGCCCACGTCGCTGCATGCGCTCGATAGGGCGCTGTGGGAGTGGTCGGCGAGCCATGTGGAGCAGCCGACGCTGGTGTGAGCCGGCGCGGGTGGCCGACAGGGTAAAATCGGCTTGGTGAGCAACTCATTTGAAATCGGGCCGGTGCAGGTGGGAGCAGGTCAACTGTTCCTGATTGCGGGGCCGTGCGTGATTGAGTCGGAGGCCCATGTTCGCCGCATGGCGGAGGCGATCCAGCGGATTGCGGCGGACCTGGGCATTCCTTACATTTTCAAAGCCAGCTACGACAAGGCGAACCGGACCAGTGTTAAGAGCTTTCGTGGGCCGGGCCTGGTGGAGGGCACGCGGATCCTGGGTCGGCTTGCCAAGGACACGGGCTTGCCGGTCCTGACCGATGTGCATGAACCTGGCCACTGCGAGATCGCGGCCGAAGCGGTAGACGTGCTGCAGATTCCCGCATTCCTTTGCCGGCAGACCGACCTGCTGGTGGCGGCGGGCAAGACGGGACGCGCGGTCAACATCAAAAAAGGCCAGTTTGTTGCCCCGTGGGATATGACGCATCCCATTGAAAAGGTGCGGTCTACGGGCAATGAGCGGGTGTTCCTGACGGAGCGCGGGGCGAGTTTCGGCTACAACACGCTGGTGGTGGATTATCGCTCGCTGCCGGTGATGCGGCGGATGGTGCCAGTGGTTTTCGATGGGACGCACTCGGTGCAGCAGCCTTCCGCGGCGGGCGGGGTGAGTGGCGGGCAGCCGGAGTTCATTCCGCTGTTGGCGCGCGCTGCGGTTGCGGCGGGGATCGACGGGCTGTTTCTCGAGGTTCATGACGATCCGGCGAATGCGAAGTCGGATGGAGCGAATGCGCTGGATCTGAAGCTGCTGAAGCCGCTGCTGGAGAGGCTGCTGGCGATCCACTCAGCGGCGAGTTAGCAAGTCAGTCAGCGGTTTCCCATGCCCCAGAATCGAGACATGGGGTGCCCGGCTTCGGCGAGTTAGTAAATCGGTTAGTCAGCGGTTGGCGAGGTAGCCTTAGTACGATGAATCTCGACTTGGACGGCTGGCTGGCGCGGCGGTGGATTCGCATTGCAATCTGGTCGATTGTTGCTGCGCTGAGCACTGCGAAGTTCTTCTACTTATCCGCTGACTTTCCTAACTGGTCGCTGTGGATGATCGACCAGGCGAAGTTTACGGATGAGGGTTGGTGGGGCAGTGCCGCGGTGATGAATGCGCTGTCTGGACACTGGTATGTTTCGGGCGACTACAATCCTGCGGTTGCGCTGCCGGTTTGGCCCGTTCTGCTCGGCATTGTGTTTCATTTCACGGGCGTCAGCGTGGTTGCGGCGCGGGCGCTGAATGTTGTGCTTTCGATTGCCACTCTGGGCGTCGTCTTTGTCCTGGTGCGCCGCTACACGAGCATGAAATCGGAGACTCCTGCACTTCTTGCCGTGCTGCTTTTAGCGGCCAGCCCTTTTGCCTTCGTCTTCAACCGGCTGGCAATTCTGGAGACGCTGGTTGTCTTCGAATTTTGCCTGCTGATGCTTGCGGCCTCGTTTGCGTCTACGAGAAAACTCTGGACGCTGGCGGCGCTGACTGCGCTCGTCACTGCCATGCTGCTCACCAAAACCACGTCAGCTTTGCTGATCCCGGCCTTTTTGTGGGTGGCGTGGTGGGCGATGGGCCGCAAACTGGGGGCGCTGTTGTGGGCGATTGCGGCGGTGGGCGTGGCGCCAATCGCCCTGGTCAAAGGCTATGCGGCGCTTGTTGCGGCGTTGGGTTATGGAGGAGACTACACGTATTTTTTCGGCGTGAATGGCCTGCCGGACATTGACTGGCATCAGGCCTTCTCAACGATCTCAGACTTCTTTCAGAACTGTTTCTGGATTGACCGCGTTTTGTATCCCGTGGGACTTGCGATCCTGGCGCTGGCGGTGGCCTGGAAGCGAAAGCTATGGAGCAATCCTTTGTTCACCGCGTCCTGGATCGTTCTTGCGGCTGAGGCGGTCTTCATTTTCAAGCGCCAGGACGATTACGCGCCGAGGTATTTCCTGGTGATGCTGGCGCCACTTATCTGGATCGTTGTACTCACCTTTGGCGAACTTATGAGCTATGCCAGGAAGACAGCGATTTTGTTGCTTGTGGCGATGGCTGCATCGGTGGTATCCAACGCGGTGATGATCGGTCGGTTTCTAACTCATCGAGATTATGACTTCTACAACGCGGCATTCTCTATTCGGGATATCATCCGCAGCCATCCGGAACAGAAGGCACTTATCCTGGGAGTTAGTGGGCCGCAGATCTCCTTGATGACCGGAATACCGTCCATCAACGATTTTTATGGGACCGAGGATGCGACGGAAAAACTGGCGCGTTATCAGCCGGGCTGGTACGTGGCGTGGAATGGCGTCGCGCCGGAGAATGAGGCTTTGCTCGCGCCGTATCGGTTGGAGAAGGTGGCGAGCTATCCGGCGTTCGACGACGATGACAGGACCACGTTGATCCTTTACAAGATGGCTCCGAGGCGGTAGCTACTCATGAACGGGGCTGTTCGGGGTTCGAGGTCTCCCACCCCTTCGGCTTTGCTAAGGTTAGGCTCTTGCCGCGAAAGAACTGCGTCAAGGATGGGGCGTCCAGAGTCGGCTCGGGATCCGGCTCGGGTTCGTACCCAGGATGTGACTTGCCGCGCGAGTCGGGCCGCTCCGGATGACAGGTTTATTCCCAGGGAAACTTTTGAGATTGGATTCCCGATGGGTAGCGAGGGAGTTTCCGGGTGGCGGGGCGAACTTTCAGAGATTGGCCCTGCAATAAGCCTTTTGGCGGTGGTCCTCGGGAGCCGGTGTAGCGTCTAATGAAAAGATCGGGTACGAGCCCGGAGTGAACCTCCGAGCCTGGCGCCGTTCCGGCGAGTGAACCATTCAACGCGAGTATTGATCGAGGCACACTTGGGGGAAGTTCTGTCAGACCTGGAAGCCGCACTCGGGCATGGCTTTGCCAGGCCTGAGCTGCTGGTGCGCGCACTGACGCATCGATCCTTGGCTAACGAGCGGGGAGTCAATGACAAGCCAGCCATCGAGAGGGCGGGTGCGCAGGAAACTGAAGGCTCTTCCGTTGCGGGAGATAATGAGCGTCTGGAGTTTCTGGGGGATGCGGTGCTGGGCCTGGTGGTGGCGGAGGCCATGTTTGCAGCGCATCCGGAGTGGCATGAGGGTGAGCTGACCAGGGTACGTGCTCAGCTGGTGAGCCGCAAGCACATGGCGGAGGTGGCCATGTCGATCGGCTTGGGCAACCATCTCCGGCTGAGCAAGGGCGAGGAGCGCGGCGGGCTGAGGAACAAGGCCACAGTGCTTTCGAATAGCATGGAAGCAGTGATGGGAGCGCTGTTCCTTGACGGCGGCCTGGTGCCGGTAAGGGCCTTTGCGCGCAAGTATGTCATGGGTAAGGCGGCTGAACAGTTAGCGGAGGAGCTTCGCTCCGGCGCGGCGCTGGGCAACTACAAGTCGGCGCTTCAGGAGCATCTGCAGTCGGCTCGGAGAGGATTTCCGGTATACCAGGTGAAAGGTGAGAGCGGACCGGACCATCGCAAACAGTTTCTGGTGGAGGTTCGGCTGAAAGTTGCCGATGGAGAACAGAGCCAGGCGCTGGCACGGGGCAAGGGGAGCACGAAAAAGCTTGCGGAACAGGATGCCGCGCGGCGCGCATTGGAGCGGCTGACGGCAGGATCGGCGAAAATGGAAGTAGCATCGCCGGCGGTGAAAGAGGAGGAAGAAGCAGCGGAATGAGTACCCCCGCACAAGAGCCCGCGCAACAAATGCCCCAGGTGGAGGAGCGGGTCATGCATCCGTGGCATCACTTGCCCACCGTCCCACAGGCATTGGCGACGCTGCTTTCGCTTGTGGTTGTGGCGCTGTTTCTGAACACCTTTGTGCTGCAGCCTTTTCTAATTCCCTCGGAGAGCATGGAGCACACCTTGCTGGTGGGGGATTTTCTGCTGGTGAACAAGCAGGTGTATGCCCCGGCGGGCAAGCTGAGCCAATGGCTGCTGCCTTATCGCGATGTGGCGCGCGGCGACATTATCGTGTTTCATCATCCACAGCCGCACCCGTACCTGGTGAAGCGGGTGGTGGGGATTCCCGGCGACAGGCTGCGCATTGACGATGGCCGCGTGACGGTGAACGGCCTGACGCAGAATGAGCCCTACGCGGCATTTGAACCGGCGGCGAGCAATCCATTCCGCGACGATTTTCCGGCCAAGGTTTATACCGATCCGGAGGTTGATCCGCTGTGGTGGCACCAGATGCAGAGCCTGACGCACAATGGGGAGCTGATTGTGCCGGAAGGCGAGTATTTCGTGCTTGGAGATAACCGCAATCACAGCGACGATTCCCGGTACTGGGGCTTTGTTGCGCGACAGCAGATTGTGGCGCGGCCGGTGGTGATTTACTTCTCGCTGGCGCGGCCCTCGACCACCGATGTGCAACAGGCCGCGGATGATAGACTCGGACACGATAGGGAACTTTCAGCCCGGCTGACGGGTTTTGCGCGGTGGAAGCGCATCTTCCACGTAGTGCATTAAAAGCAGGGACTAGGGAATAGTTTGGTCCTGGTGATTCGAACTTACTTTACCCGCTCGGACGACAGACGACAGACGACTGATAACTGACGACTGATAACTGACAACTGACAACTGACAACTGACAACTGATAACTGACAACTGACAACTGATAACTGACAACTGATAACTGACAACTGATAACTGACAACTGATGACTGACGACTTTTCTATGACGAAGAAGAAAACGCCGATCCCCAACACGCCGTCCGAACCCATTGCGGATCCGGTTGCAGCTCCCGCGGAAGTCAGGGTGGAGGAGACACCGTTTGAGGCCGTGGCCAGCATCTGCTCAGTGCTGGTGGTGGGCCTTTTCATACTTACTTTCCTTGGTCAGAATTTTGTGATTCCCTCCGGGTCGATGGAGGACACGCTGCTGGTGGGCGACCACCTGGTGGTGGACCGGATCACTCTGGCGCCGCCCGCGAACTGGATGCCGCTGGTTCACTACCGCGAGCCCAAGCGTGGCGATATTGTGGTGTTTCTGAAGCCGGTTGCGGACCCGGACCCGGTGGATGGGTCGCCGACGTACCCATTCCTCGTGAAGCGGCTTGTGGGCGTTCCGGGTGACCACATTCATCTGCGCGACGGCATTGTCATCCTCAACGGCGTGGCTCAGAATCCCCCCAGGGAAGGGAAGGAAGGGCCGACTGCGTTCAAGGATTTTCTGGATGGCTATCCCTCCATTCCGCCGTCACCGGACCTTGGCGCGACCGAGGCGTGGAGCGTGGACTTTCCCAATCATGTGGAGAACGGCGACCTGGTGGTTCCTCCGGGCAAGTACTTCATGATGGGAGACAACCGCCACAACAGCCTGGATTCGCGCTACTGGGGATTTGTGCCGAGGGAGAATATTGTAGGGCGGCCATTGTTCAACTACTGGTCATTCAAGACGCCGGAAGACCAGTATGAACAGCCGGGAATTGGCAACACGCTGGCATGGATGGGGCACGTGGCGCTGCACTTCTTCAGCGATACGCGGTGGAAGAGGACGCTGAATCGGGTGCGGTAAGGGGAAGTTGTCAGTGGTCAGTTTTCAGTCGTCAGTGATCAGTCGTCAGTAACAGTATTCCCGCTTGGGCTGAACAGGCTGCGGAAAAACTCGATTTAACTCGGACTTTCGATGGCTCTGTAACAGGGCACGACTTCAGTCGTGCCGCAAGTAGCTGAAAATAAAGCGGGCTTTAGCCCCTGCGGGACATCTTCTTTGAATTTCACCCGAAACCCTGAGTTTTTCCGCAACCTGTGAAGCCCAGCCTATGGGGTGCCTCAGGCGGCACGACTGAAGTCGTGCCCTTTCAAAGCTATCGACAACTGAGAACTGAAAACTGACAACTGAAAACTGACAACTGACCACTGTCCTTGATAATAGATACGACCATGGTGGAAGACGTGCAAGGTTGGAAGAGGAAGCAGGGGCGGCTATGGCTGGCCCTGGCGGTGGTTGTGGTTCTGCTCGCAGTGGCAATTGTGCCGCCCCTGGTGAGCATGAGCCGCTACAAGAGCCGGATTACCCATCTGATTTCTGAGTCGCTGGGCCGGCCGGTGCGGCTCGCCTCTGTGGAGTTGCGGCTGCTTCCCGTGCCTGGGTTTGTGTTGACCGATCTGACGGTTGACGAGGACCCGGCGTACGGAGCTGAGCCGGTACTCCGCGCGAATACGGTAGCGGCCTCGATACGGCTGCTGTCGCTGTGGCGCGGACGGCTGGAGATTGGCACGATCAGCGTGGACGAAGCCAGCCTGAACGTGGTGCGCACGGAAGAGGGGCGCTGGAATCTCGACTCGCTGTTTCGGACAGCAGCCGCCAAGGCGCAGCCAGCCGGGGGCTCTGGCGGAAGCGGGAGCCAGCGAGGGACGCCGCTGCCTTACCTGCAGGCGACTAACTCCCGGATCAATTTCAAGAGAGGCGCGGAGAAGCTGCCGTTTTCGCTGGTGGAAACCGACCTCTCTTTCTGGCAGGAACAGCCGGGCGACTGGCGTATCCGGCTTCGTGGCCAGCCGGCGCGCACCGATTTGAGCCTTGACCTGGCCGACACCGGCCTGGTGCGGCTGGAGGCAAGAGCCCAGCAGGCTGCGGAGTTGCGGAAGATGCCGGTTCACCTGGACCTGGAGTGGCGCGAGGCGCAACTTGGTCAACTGGCACGGCTGGTGATTGGATCGGACCCAGGGTGGCGCGGAGACCTGACCGGGGAATTGCACCTGGACGGTACCGCGGAAACTGCGCAGATACAGACGCGGCTGCGCGCGACCGGTGTTCATCGGGCCGAATTTGCTCCGGCGGCGCCGATGGATTTCGATGCAAGTTGCAACCTTTTGTACCACTATTCCGATCGCACCCTGGAGAACCTGGCGTGCGATTCACCCCTTGGCGACGGGCGCATTCATGTGGAGGGCGGCCTCCCTGGCAACGGTGGCCTGCCTCATGTTTCCGTGGAACTGGACCGGATTCCAGTGGCTGCGGGTCTCGATGCGCTGCGCACGGTACGAAGCGATTTTGGGCCTGGTTTGGAGGCAAAGGGCTCGATCAGCGGCAAGATGAGCTATGCGGCGGTTGCCCCTGAGGCTGATATCCCCGAAAAGAGGGCGGAAGGGAAGCGCCGAAACCAGGCGCTTTCGGCGAAGGCGCGCGTTGCCGCGCCGGGTCCGCTGACGGGCGGATTTACAGTGGTTGGTTTTCAACTCACGGGAGATGGACTGAGTTCGCCCATATTGGCGTCCAAGCTGGTGCTGGAGCCGGCGGCTGCGCCTGCGCAGAGCCAAGGGCCGGGCCATTCCCCAGCCAGCCAGCCAGCGGCGCTCGAAGCGACCGTGACTGTTCCAGCCGGTGGTGCAAGTCCTCTGGCGATCACCGCGCGGCTGGCGCTCTCCGGATACCAGGTGACGGTGCGCGGGCAGGTCAGCGTTGCCCGAGCCAGGGAACTGGCGCGTGTGGCAGGGATTGCGAATGCGTCCGCACTGGATGCTCTGGCCGGCGAGTCCGTAACCGCGGATTTGAATGCCGCGGGGCCATGGATGCCGGCCGAGGGCGCTCCGTTTGCCAATAATCCGCCTGCCGCTGTCGCTGCCGATCTGGCCAAGGCTCCCATGGGGGAGAGCGCTGGCGCGGACGCGGTCCAAACCCATGGGTCAGACAGCCTGAGCGGGACTGTGACGTTCCGCAATGCCAACTGGAAGGCCGATTATCTTGCCAATCACGTGGAGATTGCACAGGCTACACTCCATCTGGACAACGGGGGAACGCGCTGGGACCCGGTGGTTTTCTCGTACGGCCCGGTGAAGGGCAGCGCGAGCCTGAACTTGCCCGTACAATGCGCGCCGGCACAGCCTTGCCCGGCCCAGATTCCGGCCACATTCAAAGTTCAATTCGGCGCACTGGATGCGAGCGCCTTGCAAGCGGCAATTCTGGGCGCACACGAGCCCGGCACGCTGCTTTCAACGTTGATTGCGCGGTTCAAGCCAGCCGATTCACCTGCTGCTGCGCCCTGGCCGCCGCTTGACGGCATGGTCAAGGCGGATTCCCTGATTCTGGGGCCGGTTACGCTTACGAATGCAACTGCCACGCTGCGCATTCTCGATACAGGGGCGGAAATCACGGGCCTGGATGCGGATTTGTTGGGAGGGCATGTGCATGGGGGCGGAACGTTACACACACCCGGCGGGGATCAAGCCAAACCGGGCTATACGCTGGAAGGCCACTTTGAGAAGCTCAACCCCGCCGCGGTGGGCGATTTACTGGGGCTGACCTGGTCCGGGCGCACGTTCAACGCGGACGGCAAGATCGATCTTGCCGGATTCACGGACAACGACCTGGCCGCCTCGGTCAAAGGGACGCTGCATTTCGATTGGCAACGTGGAGCAATCACCGGCCCCGAAAGCTCTGTCGATCTTCCCGTGGCATTGGCGCGCTTTGACCGCTGGACGGCGGACGCCGATATTGCCAACGGCAACATTACGCTGAAGGCTAACCAGGTGCAGCAGGGCTCCCACAAGCGGACGGTAGAAGCGGTGCTGACTTTGGGCAATCCGCCCAGGGTGGCCTTTTCCGGACCCAAAGAGACCCAGGCCAAACGCTGATCTCCATGCCGATACAATGGAGTTATGTCTTTATCTAAAACTCATTCCCCTGCGATGGTCCGCTGCAAGGGCATTCTCTTCGACATGGACGGCATACTCATCTCCTCAATTGGATCGGTGGAGCGGAGTTGGACCAAGTGGGCCCTGATGCGCGGGGTGGACCCTGCATATGCCATCCATATCGCACACGGGTGCCGGAGCGTGGAGACGGTTGCGATTCTGCGGCCGGACCTGGACCTCGCGGCGGAGACCGGCATCATCGAAAGCATGGAGATGGAGGATACGGATGGAGTGACCGTGCTTCCTGGCGTGCATCGGCTGCTGGCCGCGTTGCCGAAGGACTCTTGGACCGTGGTGACCAGCGCTACAGAGCCACTGGCGCGTGTGCGGCTGGCGGCTGGGAACATTCCGGTGCCGGATAGGATTGTGACTGCGGAGAGCGTGAACGAGGGAAAACCTCATCCGGCGCCCTATCTTGCCGGAGCGGCGCTTCTGGGCTTTGCTCCGGAGCAGTGCGTGGTATTTGAAGATGCGGCGTCGGGCGCCAAAGCGGGAAGGGCTGCGGGCTGCACGGTGATTGCAACTACATTTTCGCATTCCGTTGCCTCGCTGGCGGCGGCTCAATATTTGATCGAGGACCTGACGGGTGTGGGCGTGACCCTGCATGGGGATGCCGGGCTGGACCTTCGGTTTACGGCGATTACCGATCGATAGAGGTCGAGGAACGCCAGTGATCCGTTTGAGATTTGAGTTTTCCCACCTTTGCGATAGGGAAAAATCGCAAGGATGGGCACGGAGCATCTGCTGCGCTTCCGACACAGCGTTCATCGCGGTCGTTGCTTGCCGATACAAGCATGCTCTATTCGTTGGCTTCGATGTGGCGGCCGTGGGGGTCCTGCAGTGGACGGGAATTGATCTTGTAGAGGGCGCCAAATGCGCGCAACTGGTCGCGGCTCATGGTGATCTCCTGCTCGAAGATGAACCAGCGCACGCCTTCGGTGCAGGGCGGAGCGGTGAGCGAGCCCATGTATGTCCAGTAGCCGCGGTCTTGAGGCAACAGGCCGCCGGGATTGACGAAGTCTGTGATCTTTTCCGACGCGCCGGGCGTTTTGGGCAAGTGCGGCCAGAGAGCGGAGAGGACGGCGTTGGGCGGAGTGGCTATGTCTTCACTGAGACGAATGGCGATCACCGCCTGCTTGCCGTCGGCGCTTTTGTGGACGAGGTGAATGTCCATGTCGGTCAGCTTGCCCTTCACAGCCTCTTCGCCGGGATGATGGAAGTGGAACTGGACCAGGTCGTAGCGGACGCCGCCGGCGACGATGTAACTGCCAGGCTCGGGGTAGATTCTGACGGTGTTGCCGGTGTTCTCCAGGGTGACCGGGCTGGCCTTGTAATGAAATTCAATGGGCTGGAGCGCCCTGTTGAGGTGGGCGCCGCGGATGTCGATGGGCGACTGCTCGTGGCCTTGCGAACAGGTTTTGTAGGCAGGATCGAGTTTGCCCCAATTCAGCGTGCCGCGCTTGCCTTCGTATTCCCAGGGAGCAGTGGTTTGAGCGGCGGCTGGCATGGCGGCGAGCGTGGCAACGGCGAGAACAAGAGCGGCAAGTGCAGGAAAACGCATGGATTGGTCCTCAATCAAACGGCGCACACCGCGCCAGAGAGCATTCTAAGTCATGGACGCGCGGCGGAGAAAAAGGAATGGGACCCACAATGCTGTGGGTCCCATTCTGTGTTGTGGCGTTTTGTGGAACCGACTACTTGGCTGCGGCAACGAGGCCGGCCTGTTCGGCGAGGGCGGCGGCCTTGTCGGTCGCTTCCCAGGTGAACTCGGGCTCGGTGCGGCCGAAGTGGCCGTAGGCGGCTGTCTTCTGGTAAATGGGGCGGCGCAGGTTGAGGCTGTCGATGATCCCCTTGGGGGTCAGCGAGAAGTTCTTGCGGATCAACTCGGTGAGCTTGGCCTCGCCGACCTTGCCCGTTCCAAAGGTATCGACGCGGACGCTAACCGGCTCGGCTACACCGATGGCGTAGGCAAGCTGGACTTCGGCGCGATCTGCAAGGCCTGCGGCAACGATGTTCTTGGCAATGTAGCGGGCCATGTAGGCTGCGGAGCGGTCGACCTTGGTCGGATCCTTGCCCGAGAAGGCGCCGCCGCCGTGACGGCCTGCGCCGCCGTAGGTGTCGACAATGATCTTGCGGCCGGTCAGGCCGGTGTCGCCCATGGGTCCGCCGATGACGAAGCGGCCGGTGGGATTGATGTGGTACTTAGTGTGTTCGTCGAGCCACTCGGCGGGAAGAACGGCCTGGATCACGTACTTGAGGATGTCGGCGTGCAGATCTTCGTTGCTGACACTCTCCGAATGCTGGCTGGAGATGACGACGGCGTCAATGCGGGAGGGCTTGCCGTTTTCATCGTACTCAACGGTGACCTGGCTCTTGCCGTCGGGGCGCAGATAGGGGAGCTTGCCGGACTTGCGCACAGCGGTGAGCTGGCGGGTGAGCTTGTGGGCCAGCGAGATGGGAGCGGGCATCAGCTCGGGGGTCTCGTTGGAGGCATAGCCGAACATCATGCCCTGATCGCCGGCGCCGCCGGTGTCAACGCCCTGGGCGATGTCGCCGGACTGCTTGTTGATGGTGGAGATGACGGCGCAGGTGTTGGAGTCGAATCCGTAAAGGGCGTTGTCGTAGCCGATGGAGGCGACCACGCCGCGGACAAGGCTCTGGAAGTCGACGTACGCCTTGGTGGTAATTTCACCGGCAATGACAACCAGCCCGGTGGCTGTCAGGGTTTCCGCGGCGACGCGGCTGTAGGGGTCTTGCTCCAGGCATGCGTCAAGGATGGCGTCAGAGACCTGGTCGGCAATCTTGTCTGGATGGCCTTCAGTGACTGACTCAGAGGTAAACAGGAAACGATCGCTCAAATTCGAACTCCTCCCCATTGAAGGGACTTGGGATTTAATTTTGCTTCGTCGACTTTCTGCAATTATATAAGCGACCGCTGAGAGCCGGATCGGACTCTCCTAAACTCGACAGCTTTGTCCGGTCACTTCCCGCATCGGTAGAACGCGCCAGCACCAGCAGGCCTGGGCCTTAGGGTGTATCCATCTATGGTAACCCAGAGGGTTGCGGTGGACAAAGACTAACAGCGAACGGGAGGTAGAGGGCCCTCAAAGGTGGCCGGCGTCATTTGAACGGGGTCTTCCGCGCCGGGAGGTGCCTGGGGAAAGGAAATTGAAGCGGCTTCAGGGCGTAGTCACTGGATCAGCGGCCAACCCAGGTGAGGACGCGGGAGACGAGGTGCTGAGCTGAAGAAAGAAGACCATGCAATGCGGTAGTCTGATTGATGGGCAGGAAGCTGGACCACCAGCCGGCACGGACGCCAACGTAGCGGACGGTCAGGTAGGCTGCCGCTGCGACGATGAGGAACAGGAGAATGGCGCCAGCCCAGCGCAAGCGCAACTCCATGGCGTCCCGGCGCATCATGCGGGCTTTGCCTACGTTGGAGGCGAAGGCTGTCCAACCGCGGTCGTCGTCGATGACCAGGCCGGAGGCGCGGTAGGCTTTGAGGAATCGTTCGGTCCAGTCGTGCTGGTCGAGGCCGAGGGCTCCGGTGTAGCCGCGCACGATGCCTTTGCAGAGAATTCCGCCGGGAAGAAGGCGAAAACGTTCCTGCTCCAGCGCCACCAGGTGGTGTTGGCTGATTTTGGTGATCGCGGTAATTTCTTCCAGCGCAACGCCGCGGGATAGCCGCTCCATGCGCAGGTCTTCACCAAAGTTGCCCATCTTCAAACCTGAAAACGAGTAACGTACCCTAAAGTTTCAACTTTCACAATAAACCTGGTTGCGGCTGTCGTCAAAGGGACTCTTTGTTTTTCCTTTGTTTTCACCAATATGGGACGATTATGCCAAATGGGGAATTGTTTGTGAAATATACAACGTGTCTGCGGGGCGTCTTGTGCCGGACGTCACAGATGCGTATCACGAAATCGCTGGGTGGGAATCCGACCAGGGCGCCTGGGCCCGGCTGCATCTGGCTGATACCCTTAAGGCGAGGGTTTTTTGAAATTTGGCCCTCGGAGTCAGGCTCAAGCAATGAATAAGCTCATCTTTGCCAATCTGGTACACCGTCCGGTGCGCTCCATCATCAGCGTGCTGGCGGTGGCTATTGAAGTGATCATGATTCTGTCGATCGCGGGCGTCTTCATGGGGATGCTGAACGACACCAAGCAGCGGACCAACGGGATTGGGGCGGATCTGATGATCAGGCCGAGCAACGCCAGCACCTTTGTTGGCGTGAGCGGGGCGCCCATGCCGGTAAAGATCGTTGACGTTCTACGCAAGCTGCCCCACGTGGTCGTTGCCTCGCCGGTGAATCAGAAGCTCAGCACCGCCGGCAAAATCGAGGTGCTCTATGGCATCGACTACGAGAGTTTCAATGCTCTGAAACCATTTGTCTACCTTTCCGGCGGCCGGTTCCAGGGCCCGAATGATGCGATTGTGGACGATGTGTTTGCCGGGTCGGACAAGGGCTATCACGTGGGGGATACGATCAAGATTCTGGATCATCCATTTCGCATTTCGGGGATTGTGGAACATGGCAAGGGTGGCCGCAAGCTGATGCAGCTCGACACGATGGGGCAGATCACGGACGCGGAGGGCAAAGCTTCACTCTTCTACATCAAGTGCGACGACCCGGCGAACGACAGTCTTGTGATTCAGGAGATTCATGCGACGAAGGGGCTGGCGGACTACCCGGTTGAGACTGTCGACGAGTGGCTGGAAGAGATGACGCCGGACAAGATTCCCGGCTTCAATATTGCGCTTCGCGTGGTGACTTTTATCGCGGTTGTGGTTGGGTTCCTGGCGATTTTCCAGTCGATGTATACGGCGGTGATGGAGCGGACGCGGGAGATCGGGATTTTGAAGTCGATGGGCGCGTCGAAGCTAACCATCGTGGACGTGGTGATGAGAGAAACGGCGGCCATGGCGCTGGCTGGAGTGGCGCTGGGGATCGCGGGCACGTTTGGCGTGCAGTTCATGATGGCGCACCTCTACCCGATGCAGCGTTTTGAGATTACCTTCCACTGGATATTGCAGGGGGCGGTGATTGCGTTTGTGGGGGCGATGTTTGGCGCGCTTTATCCGGCTTGGATGGCGGCGCGGAAAGACCCGATTGACGCACTGGCATACGAATAGATTGCGTGAACGATCGATCCGGTCCTCAAATCTTGGTTTTCCCACTCTACCAACTGGAAAACCGCTCTAGCCGCCCAGGTCTACGAGTTGGACTTTGCCCACGGGTTGGGCGAGGAAACGGGAGCCGAGACGCTCGAATTTTTCGACGGAGTCGGTGGCGAAGCAGGCGATTTGAGTGGACGAGGCAGTGAGGTTGGCGGCAGGCGGGGAAAGACGGCCGTTGATGCTCTGGGCGGCGGCTTCGGCGGCGGCCTGGGCTGAGTCGATGACACGGATACCGGAGGGGACAGCGGCTTCGAGCAGCGGGCGCAACAGGGGGTAGTGGGTGCAGCCGAGGACTAGCACGTCGGGGCTGAGTCCGGCGGCGGCGGCATCGGCGGTAAGCTCGGCCAGGTAAATGCGGACGACCTCCGCAGTCACCTTCCCGGTTGCCATCGATGGGTCGATCCAGCCTTCTTCGACCAGGGGGACGAGCAGCGGGCAGGCTTTTTCGAGGGCGCGGAGTCCCTGGGCGCGACAGGCGGCGGTGTAGGCGTGGCTCTGCACGGTGGCGTCGGTGGCGATGACCATCACGTCGCCGCTGCGGGAGGCGGCACGGGCGGCTGAGGCGCCGGGTTCGATGACGCCGAGAACAGGGACGGAGACGGCGTCCTGAATAGCGTCGAGAGCCAGGGCGCTGGCCGTGTTGCAGGCGATGACCAGGAACTCCGCGCCTTGTTCGCGGACAAGAAATTGAGCGCTTTCAGCGGCATATTTTGCGATGGTCCGGCGGGACTTGGAGCCGTAGGGCAAGCGGGCTGTGTCGCCGAGAAAGGCGAAGCGGGCTTGCGGCATTCGGTCGATGAGCGCACGCAGGACAGTGAGGCCGCCGAAGCCGGAATCGAAGACGCCGATGGTAGGTGGGATCATGGCTCTCAAACTGCCGGTTTGGCGGGTGGGAAGAAAGTCCCAAGGCTTAGGGACAACGAGCACAAATCGAGAAAGACGCTTCTGTCATAAGGATTGCTTGTCCCGTTTCTCAAGAAAATAGAATTCAGCGCGCTATCGACAAGGCCGTAGACCTTCAGCATTTGCGTCACGGGCGGGGGACGGTCGCGTCCGAGGGCACTGCGGAGTCCACTGAGAACGTCTTCTGGCTTACCGTTGTGGATGTTGGCATCGGTTCCGTTCAGGTCGCTGGTCGATCTCTGCAGCCGATAGGGCTCCGACTCCCAAACAAACCAGGTGTGGCGGCTGGGATGTAGGTTCTGCCATGTGATGGTCATGCCCAATTCCAGAGGCATGTTGAACCGTGGCACTGCTGTTGGTGCAACGCTCACCTCTACTCGGGAGAGGTCGTGGATGGAATAACGGCAGCTTTGAATGAGCTTGAAAATTTTGTTGAGCCTCCGATCTCCGCCCGGGATTTCGGAGGCAAGATGAGGAACCAGATCCAGTTGACAGAGCCCAACGATATAAGCAATGTAGAGGCTGCGAAACTCTTCGTCGTAGGGAATGTTCAGGAAAACAGCATTTCGGTCAGGCGGCGGAGGCACGCTTGCGCCTCTTTTCCGTTTCGACCGAGGTCACAGGTTCCTGTTCGCGATGGGAAAGCTTAGCTTTGAGCTCGTCCACAAGTGGCTGTAACGCTCTCTTGCGAGCTTTTGAGATGTGCAGGCTTTTCTCCATCTCTTCAAGAGTTGGGCGGGGCGCCGTGATGTAAACCGACTTGGGCATGGCTACTGCTCCATCATACTGCGAATTGCGACTGAATTGAAATGGAAATCCAGGCGCCGCTCATGGATGGGCGCCTTCTGTCGGTACGGCGTCCGTGGCCAGGTAGGTACGGGTGAGATCGGCGTGGCCGGCAAGGGTGGGGCGAGGCTGGCCGTCGACGAGGAAGCGCACTTGGGTGACGCGGGGCAGGTTGGCATGGAGGGTGGCGACGATGGATTGGATGGTGAGGATTTCGGCTTCAATGCCGGAAGGATGGCTGGAGGCAAAGCTGCCGGTCAGGTTGACCACGGCTAGTTGGGGGCCGGAAGCCTCTGACGGCTTGGCCGGGGAGGGTGAGGTGGCGGGACCTGCGTCGCGGTTTGGGGCCGGCAGTAGAAATACTTGGGCGATGGAGCTGGCTCCACCTGGCACTGGATGGGCGGCGTCGGGCGCGGCATAGAGGTCGAGCAGTTTGCCGAGCACGAGGCGAGCGCGAGCACCTTGATCCTTCGGCAAGGGTAGCGTCTGGACCTGGGAAAGCAGGGAACTGTCGGCGTCGTTGGCGACAATGAGAGTGGCCTGTTCGGCTGGTGCAACTTCGGGGGCCTGCGTGGGTGCGGAGTCTTCGCCCTGCAGGAGGCGCTGGTGAGCGCGCTCGCGCAACTGCCAGAGAACCGCGCCCATGGCGACAGAGGCTGCTAAAAGTACCCCAAACAGGATTGTCTGGTGGCGGGCGATCATGGCTGGCGGACCTCCGTCTTCCACTCGAGCATCGCCGCGGCGATTGCTTCGGCAACGCGGGCCTGGTATACGGGGTCGTCGAGACTGGCCTTGGCGGCGCTGCCCGCGGCATGGTCAGTCGCTCGGTCGGGAGCAATCTCAATCGCGATGGCGGGGCAGGTCATGCTGTCGACTGCAGGCATCGCGGTGCGGCCCAGCGTGACGGCAATACCCGCGTGCTGGAGGGCCGAATTCAAGATTCCCGCCATGGCCAGGCTGCGGGTAATAAAGGCTGATTGGCCGGTCCTCCAGGCGGGAAACCGGGTGGGTGGCGCGGGGGGCAGCGAAGAGGCGAAAAGATGGACGCCGGAGCCGGTCTGCGAGGCATGGAGGCTGAGGCAGGCCTGTGCGTTCGCGTGGTTGGCGATCTCGGCGCGGCGATTGGTGTCGACATTCGCGTCGGATTCTCGGGTCGTGACCACCTGGATGCCACGGGCGTTGAGCAGCGAACGCAGCTTAACGCTGAGGGCAAGGGTATAGGCTTTTTCGGCCTGGGTGTCGAGGTGGCCGCCGGGGTCGTCGTCGCCGCCATGAGCGGCATCGAGAACGACGACAAAGCGGGGCTGGGGCGCAGCCGGTGCTTGCGGTGGGGCGGGCGGGGCTTGCGCGGCAGCGGCTATGGAGACGGCAGCTGCCACAAGGACCGCAAGCTCCCAGAGCAATCGATGGGTTGACGACCCCCGACTTTGGGGGGCGGAGAGGCTCAAGGCAGCTTCTACAATGACCAAACCGCATGCTCCTGGATTGCGGCGTACATTGCATCTGGAGCGAAGTCCAAATCACCCGGCCACGAAACTGCGCCATAATCGAGCCGGACCTGTGCAAACAGCGACGGGTCGGCAAGCGGGGCGAACACACCTGCATTTGGTGAGTGCACCGAGGCGGACATATCCACGGACCCTGTGAGGCCGTCCGCAAACGCAACCGAGAGCCGGAATCCTGCGAGGGCTTCGACCTTCGTTACACGCCATGGAGACCGGGGAGCAACTTCAGTCGCTAAGGCAGCGGACGAATTTTCGCCGGCATTTGATTCTGAACGCATAGGCTGGGACCTTACCACCGCCAACTATAGTGCGGGGGAGAGGTCGTTGAGCTCTTCGATCCGAAGCATTCTTATGTCACGGACGCAGCTCTTGAACCATGGGTAGGCGTTGCTCAGGGCCTGTGCGGCCAACACACATTTGACCGCATTCATGTCCTCGCCACCGAAGTAAACGCTCCCCTGCTGCCACGTGAAACCCATGGACACCAGGACCTGCCTGATGTCCTGGTATGCATTGTTGTAGGAAGGATTCGGGTACATCTTCTGCAATTGTGCGGTATCGAGGTCGAACGCAATGGCATACATCCGTACTCTCCCATTCGGAAGCCGCTGACGATTGCTTTCGAGCAACTCAACTTGTGGTTCATCGAGTAAAAGGGTGCTCATGAGTCCCTCCAGTAGCCGCGAGCCCTATCATATCACTCTTCATTTTCGGCGATTACGACTCGTCTTGCGTGTCTCGTCCTTAATCAAGCGCGTAGATGGCCAGGCCGCTGAGGAGCTTGGGGAAGAAGTCGGTGGACTTTTGCGGCATTACGTCGCCGGCGAAGGCCACTTCCCGGAGCTGTTCCATCGATACAGGGTTGGTGAGAAAACTAACGTCGGCCTGGCCGCGGCGGACTTGTTCCACAGCTTCGCCGGCGTCGCGGAGATAGCGGAGGTTGGTCTGCTCGCGAACCTTTTCGGCGTCCAGGCCGAGAAGGCGGTCGAGGACGATCGAGTGCAAATGGCTTAGGTCGAGCTGGCGCTGGCGTTCGGGCAAATCGGCGAGGGCGGCCGCGATGGCTTCCGGCTTGGAGCGCAGCAGAAGAGTTCCGGCGCGGGTGACGGCAACAAAGGCTGTTCCCTGTTGGCGGCCGAGTGTCTCCATGTAACTGCCAGCGTCTGCTTCCGGCAAGGGTTCCACGGTGAAGAATTCCCTGGCGGCAGTAGCAAAGGCGGCAGGGTCAAAACCTTCCAGGCTGTGGACGACGCGGTGGGTGGGTAGAATGACCAGGCCGTCGGAGTCCATGTTGACGAAGGTCATCATGACGGCTGCTTCAGGGTATGGAGGTTGAGGCAAGTCGCTGGGGTTCGACTCGGCGCGGGCCGGCTGGGTGGGAGCGTGTTCCTTTGAGTAGTTGAGAGCGGTCTCGTAGCGATGGTGACCGTCGGCGATGATGAGCTTCTTGTCGGCCATGGCGGTGGTGAGCAGCCGGATAGCGGCCGGGTCGCTGACGCGCCAGAGACGATGGAGAACGCCGTATTCGTCGGTGACCTCGGCCTCGGCAGGCCCTGCGCCGTCGTAGATCGTCTTTTCCACGCTGCCGGAGGGATCGGAATAGAGCATGAAGATCTGGCCGAAATGGGCGTGGGTGGCCTTGAGCAGGTTGAGCCGGTCGCTCTTGGGCTTGGAGAGAGTTTGCTCGTGGCGGAAGACCACCTGCTCGGCGTACTCGTGCAGCTTGCCGAGAGCGATGAAGCCGCGCCGCTCCTTGACAATTTCCGTCCCCGGAACCTTGAATTGCTGCGAATAGGCGAAGACGCAGGGGGCTTTTTCCTGGATGAGGACGCCCTGCTCGCGCCATGCGCTGAAGTCGCGGGCGGCGCGGGTATAGACGCTTTCACCGCGCTCGGCATCGAAGAGTTCCGGCAGGCCAAGGATGATGCGTACCAGGTTGAAAGGGCTGCGCTGGTAGTAGGCCTGCTGCATGGACGGGGAAATCTTGTCGTAAGGCTGGGTGACAACATCGTCCAGACGGACCGCGGAAGGATTGTAACGCCATGCGCGAAAGGGATAAATACGTGCCATAGGAATGGTCTTGCTCTCAATGAAACTGGGCTGGTCGAGGTTCGAGGTTTCCCACCCATTCGCCAGAAAAAAGGCGAAAGGATGAGGCACGGAGCTTTGTGGGGCGCGTCCGCGGTTCCCCATGGAACTGTTGGGACTGGTGCGCGCTCAGGCTCGATTGTATCCCAGGGGCCAGTCGGGAGGTCCCGCATTTCGGGGGGAGTGAAACGGAGATTGGGGGTTGACAAAGCGGTGACCACGGCGTGACACCAGCCATGCGCTAACCGTGCTAATATCGCGTTCAATCCTTTGGTGATGGAGTATGACGACGCTTCCATTCCTTCGCAGAGTTTCAAACGGACGCGGCAACCGGCGTGTGATTCGATGCCGGTTGAGTATTTGCATGCTGGCGGCGCTCTTCTTCGTGTCGCGTTTGCAGGCCCAGGACACCCCGCTGGACAAGGTTCACGTGCCTCCGCCGTCCACTGCGACGCCGGGCACGGCTGAGCCCAAGGGAGCTGAGGCGCCAGCCGCGACGGGCCCCGACGCGCTGAAGATACATCCCGGCTCGCGCATCCGCCTGAACGTGGATATGGTGCTGGTGCCGGTGACAATAACCGATCCCATGAATCGCCTGGTGACGGGACTCGAGCAGGAAGATTTTCAGGTTCTCGAGAACAACAACGGGCAAAAGATCATCAGCTTTGCCAGCGAGGATGCGCCGGTTTCCATCGGAATCGTGTTCGATCTGTCCGGCTCCATGACATCGAAGCTGATCCGGGCGCGGGAATCGATTTTGCAGTTCATCAAGACGGCCAACCCGCTGGACGAGTTTTTCGTGATCGGCTTCAACGACCGGCCGGAGCTGATTGAAGACTTCACCAGCTCGGTCGAGGATATCCAGGCCCGGCTGGCCACGGTGCGCAGCGGCCACCGCACGGCGCTGCTGGACGCCATCTACTACGGCGTTGCCAAGATGAAGGATGCGCGTCACGAACGCAAGGCGCTGTTGGTGGTTTCAGATGGCGGCGACAACCGCTCCCGATACACCGAGGGCGAGATCCGTTCGCAGGTGCGAGAGTCGGACGTGGAGATCTACTCGATTGGCATCTTCGATCCCTACGCGCCAACCCCGGAAGAGCGCACTGGTCCACAACTTCTGAACGACTTGAGCGAAGAGACGGGAGGGCGGCTGTTCCGCGTGGACGACATAGCCGAGATGGGCGACATCGCCGAGAAGATTTCCACAGAGTTGCGCAACCAATATGTGATCGGCTACCACCCCAAAGACCTGACCCGCGACGGCAAGTGGCGTAAAGTGAAGGTGAAGGTGAATCCTCCTGCGGGATTGCCTCCGCTGACTGTCCATGCTCGCACCGGCTACTATGCGCCTTTGCAATAATCTGGTTCTCGCTGTTGTTTCGTTCCTCCTGCTCGCATCGGCTCATTCGCTCGCGGCACAGCAATCGCCGTCTTCGCAACTTCCGAAAACATCTTCCATACCGCAGGCTCCATCTCTGACCGTGGACCGCGATCCGGTGCGCTCACCGGATGCGGAATCGCCCACTACATCTGCCGGCCCTCTGCGCAAAGAGGGGTCGGGATACGTTCTGCACACCGATGTGGAAGAGGTGGTGCTGAACGCGACGGTGCTCGAAGGCAATCGCCTGGTTCCGGACTTGAAGGGGGAGAACTTCGAGGTATTCGAGGACGGAGCGAAGCAGACCCTGCTCAGCTTCCAGCACACCGACCTGCCGGTTTCGATTGCGCTGGTGGTCGACAACTCGGGGTCCATGGCGCGCAAGCGGCCCTCGGTGAACAAGAGCGCGCTGGACCTGATTCAGGCCTCAAACCCGTCCGACGAGGCGTTTGTGGTCAACTTTTCCGACGAGGCATTCATCGACCAGGAGTTTACCTCCGACGTGAACAAGCTGCGCGATGGACTGGGGCATATCGAATCGCGCGGCGGGACGGCGCTCTACGATGCCGTGGTGGCTTCGGCGGACAAACTGGCGGCCGACGCCAAGCGGCCCAAGCAGGTGCTGATCCTGATTACCGACGGCGAAGACAACGCGTCGACCTTGAACCTGGAGCAGACGATCCGCAGGGTGCAGCAACTTTCGGGGCCGGTGATCTACTCGATTGGCCTGCTCTTTGGCGACGAGATGAGCCACGCCGAGGTGCGCCATGCGCGGCGGGCGCTGGAGATGCTTTCGACGGAGACGGGTGGGATCGCCTTCTTTCCCAAGTCGATTGAGCAGATCGACCAGATTGCGGCCGAGGTGGCGAGGGATATACGCAACCAGTACACGCTGGGCTACCGCTCGACCAAGCCGACGACGGTGGCTGGATTCCGGCGCGTGCAGGTGAACGCCGAGGCCAAGGGGCTGGGCAAGCTGACGGTGCGGACCAGGACGGGCTACTTCCCGGTGGTGCGGCCGGCGAAGAAGGAACCGGCGGAGAAGAAATGACTCAGCCAGTCGGAGTCTTGTGACTGTCTGCGCTCAAATCTGGGTGCCCCATCCATTTCACGTTCTTCGTGAAATGGGTGGGAGACCTCAGCCCTTTCCCTGCCGATCTCCGAAATGTATCCTGCCAATCGGTTAGACTGAAGCAGCCATGGCCGTAGCTTCTTCATCCCCAACCGCCCTTCGTATTGCTTCCGACATCACAAAACTTGTGGGCCAGACACCCATGCTGCAACTGGCTCGGCTGGCTCCTGAGCCGGCGGCGGCGGTGTTTGCCAAGCTGGAGTTTCTGAATCCCGGCGGCAGCATCAAGGACCGCGCGGCGCTGGGCATGATTCTGGATGCAGAGGCGAAGGGGCTGCTGCATCGCGGGTCTACGATCATTGAGGCCACGGCTGGCAATACCGGCGTGGGGCTGGCGCTGATCGGCGTCAACCGCGGCTACACGGTGAAGCTGTTTGTGCCGGAGGGGTTTGCCGAGGAGAAGTGCATCCTGATGCGCGGCTTTGGCGCCGAGGTGATTCGCACACCGGAAGACGAGGGCATGGCGGGGGCAATCAGGCGGGCGCGTGCGGCGGGCGCGGAGATTCCAGGGTCGTTCACGGCATTGCAGTTTCAGAACCCTGCCAATCCGCAGTATCACCACGATACGACGGCGGTTGAGATCTGGGAGCAGATGGAAGGCCAGGTGGACGGCTTTGTGGCGGGCGTGGGGTCGGGCGGAACGTTCAGTGGAGTTGCACGGTTTTTGAAGGAACAGAACCCGGCGGTGGTGAATGTGGCTGTCGAGACGCAGGGGTCGATTCTGCAAGGCGGAGCGCCGGGCAAGCACAAGGTGGAAGGCATCGGCGTGCATTTTGTGCCGGAGACGTTTCATCGCGATGTATGCGACCGGATTGTTGCTGTGAATGACGAGGATGCGTTCGGGATGGTGAAGCGGCTGGCAGCGGAAGAGGGGCTGGTGGGCGGATCGAGCTCAGGAGCGGCGGTGTTTGCTGCGGTGGCGCTGGCGAAGGAATTGGGAGCGGGGAAGCGGATTGCAGTAATTATTCCGGACTCAGCGGAGAGATATTTATCGAAGAAGATATTTGAGGGCGAGATATAGGCTGCGTTCTCACCGCCTCTCAGGATGACAGGTCTGTTGGTGGGAAAGATAAGGACGCCTGCTCAAACAGGATAAGCTAAAACCCAGGAGCTAGAAGCTAAAAACTGACCATGCCTGACTACAAATACTCCACTCTCGCTGTCCATGCCGGCCAATATCCCGACCCACTTACGGGCGCGGTGAATGTGCCTGTTTACCTTTCATCGACGTTTGAGCTTACCGGCATCGGCACCGATAAGGGCTGGGACTACTCGCGCGCCGGAAACCCGACACGGGACCGGCTCGAAGAAGCGCTTGCGGCTCTCGAAGGCGGCGCCAGCGGCCATGCGTTTGCGAGCGGCATGGCGGCGATCTATGCGCTGGTGGCGACCCTGCACACGGGCGACCACGTGATCTGTTCGCACAATGTATATGGTGGCACACAGCGGCTCTTCAACCAGATCGTCTGCCACTACGGCATCGAGATCGCGTATGTGGACACTGGCGACCTGGCCGCTGTGGAAGCGGCTATCAAGCCGGCGACGAAGCTCATTCATGTTGAGACACCGACGAATCCGATCATGTCGCTCACAGACATTGCGGCGGTGAGCGCAGTTGCGCACGCACACGGCGTTGAAGTCAGCGTGGACAACACGTTCATGTCGCCCGTGTTGCAGAGCCCGCTGGCATTGGGCGCGGATATCGTGATGCATTCGACGACCAAGTTTCTCAACGGCCACTCGGATGGATTGGGCGGCGCGCTGATTGGCTCCAAGCCGGAGCACAAGGAGCGGTTTCTGCTGGTGCAAAAAGCTGCGGGCGGAATTCTTTCGCCATTCGAGTGCTTCCTGGTTCTGCGCGGCATCAAGACGCTGCCGCTGCGGATGAAGGCTCACGAGGAGAATGGGCGCGCTGTGGCAGAGTTCTTGTCGACGCAAACGAAGTTGACGCGGCTGGCGTATCCAGGCTTGAAGAGCCATCCGCAGCATGAGCTGGCGCGACGGCAACAAAAGGGCTTTGGCTCCATGATGAGTTTCGACCTGGGGACAACGGAAGCTGCGGGGCGATTCCTGGGGGCGGTGAAGCTTTTCCTGAATGCGGAGTCATTGGGAGGCGTCGAGTCGCTTGCCTCACACTCGGCCACCACGACACATGCGGCGCTTGGCGATGAAGAGCGGCAGCGGCTGGGGATTACGCAAGGGCTGGTCAGGCTGTCGGTGGGAATCGAAGACAAGGACGACTTGATCGCCGACCTGGACCAGGCGCTGGCTGCGATATAGGCTGGACCAGAAGCGAGTCGGAGAATTGGGCGGCTCCAGTAAAAGCAAGAAAGCGAGGAGAAAATGCTGATGCGCAAGAGCCTCTTGCAAAATTCCGGCTTTAAGCGCGTTTAAGCGTGGGGATTCCGAACATTAGAATAGGGTTAGCAGACCAAACCTAACGTATAGGAACCCCACTTTATGCAGCTTACCCTCTC
>Ga0182030_10006019_pt1 | contig 25653 bp, 25 predicted proteins | sample 812S3MmetaG_FD_121299 | JGI IMG/M metagenome (GOLD analysis project Ga0182030, IMG submission 121299) | Permafrost microbial communities from Stordalen Mire, Sweden - 812S3M metaG (Illumina Assembly) | ecosystem: Environmental > Terrestrial > Soil > Wetlands > Permafrost | place: Sweden...
ACCGGGATTGTGCCATTCACCGGGATTGTGCCATTCACCGGGATTGTGCCATTCACCGGGATTGTGCCATTCACCGGGATTGTGCCATTCACCGGGATTGTGCCATTCACCGGGATTGTGCCAAATCGCCAATTTTTACCGGAGTTCGGTAAAAATTGGCAGCAACCGATCATTAATTTGTTGCTGTTATTAGTTGATTACTGGTTTAGACCGGCGGGCCTTTAACCCCACTATCGTGACCAATAAAACTTCCACCGCCACGAAGGCCGTCACGTAAGGTAGACCACCCTTTGAGAACCCATAGCTGTGAAGGCCCACACCCAGGATGAAGTTGACCCCGTACCAGGCCATCAAGACCCCTAAAAAGGCCGAGACCACCCCGATGGTGAACCCCGTATCCTTCAGCCAGCCCGAGAGTCGGCCATGGAGAATAGCCACGTAACCCAAGAGGGCAATCAAGGCCCAGGTTTCCTTGGGGTCCCATCCCCAGAACCGGCCCCAAGAATAGTTCGCCCAGACCCCGCCCAGGATGGTTCCTGCCGCCAACAAGACCACTCCTACCTGAACCACGCGATAAAGCAACCGGGTCTGGCGTTTCAACCGATCTGGGTCCTTGCCGTGGGCCCAGAGGGTCCAGAGACAGACATGGCCTATTCCTAACGAGAGAAGGAAAGCCGCATAGCTAAGAGTGATGGTTAGAACGTGGATAGTCAGCCAGAAGTTGCTCCGCAGAACCGGCTCCAGGGGTTGGATGGAAGGGTCCATCACCGTGGGCACGTTGTCGGCCAGGACGAACCCGATGACGGCCAACACGGACCCAGCAATGGCAAACTGCCGGTTTTTGTAAATGAGTTCAAAAATAAGGGCGAAGACCGTCATGCCAAACGTCACCCAGATCAGCGACTCATACATGTTGGAGACCGGCGGGCGCCCGGCGATGAGGCAGCGCATTGTGAAGCCGTAAGCGCTTAAGAGGATGCCCCCGACGAAACAAGCGAACCCCGGCCAGTAGAGTGCCCTTACCCCCAGCATGACCGAAAGGCCCATCAGCAAAAAGGCGCAAAGCTGGACAATCCAGGCCCAGCGGAAAGGCTTGACCGTGTTGTACTGCACTTCCAGGGTCATTTTTCCCGGGGCCGGCTCATCCTTGGCCCCAATCTGGCGCAGGATTTGGCTAAACCCAACGCAGGCGGAAGAGAAATCCGAAGTGTTGCCCGACTTAAAAGAAATCATCAATTGGGCGAACGAACTTAAAACTTCCTTGGCCGCATCCGGCATTTTCGACCCGTCGCGCTGGTAAGCCTGACGGAAATCGTCCAGCGATGCCCATCGTGCGGTGGCCGGGTCCGGCAGGGGGATCAGGGTGAGGGCCACGCCTGACTCAATGTCCTCCAGCCTCTGCAGGCGCCCGAAAACCTCGATGGCTTCCTTATCCACCGCGTTGAGGGGCATTTTTTTCATTTGTTTCTCGTAGCAGGCGTTGGCGTAGGAGATGAACCCTTCATTGTGAACCAGGGAAACGGGCATGGCCCTTTTCTGGTCCTTCGGGATCCCCAGCATGTCTTTCAAACCCAGGTTTTCCACCAGGACGCATTCCTTCGTGTCCCAGGGAGCCGGTTCGGAAATCCATTGCATCAAGGTATCGAGCGAGGGGCGTCCCTCGAACTGCTCCCGTCCGGTCACCATACGAACGCTTTCCCGCGCGAAAGTGTCCAGGGGCTTCACCCGACCACCGTCCTGAACGGGAATTTTAGCGAGGACGGAAAAATCCATCCCCTGGGCGAAAACAGGAAAGCCTAAAATCATCAACAGCAAAACAATGGAACCGCGAAGACGCGAAGACGCGGAGAAAATCGAAAACCCATGATTTTCAATAAAAAATAAAACCAGCTTGGAAGTATTTTTTTTATGCTGACTTTTCTTTTCTTCGCGCCTTCGCGGTGAATCATTCGCCGTTTGCCTAAACATTAATTTCCCCTTTTTTCACTCCCGGATTCTTAAACCAGAACATCAAGATGATGCCGAAGATCATGACTAACGCCCCGCCGTATTTCAACTCAATGCCTGGGTCCCTTCCCACGGCGAGTACGGAGACGAATTTTCCGTCCGGCTCCTTGGAATAACTCGCCTGAAACAGGGTATAGCCGGCCTTGTGGAGTGGATGGTTCATGTAGATCTGGGTGGGAACCTGAGTTCCCTTCTCGGGATCAATCACGTTGACGTTGCTGGCATAGGAAGCGGGCTTGTCCGTGCCCGGATCAGTTCCCAGGATGAACTTGACCAGCTGAACGTCAAAGGGAAGGGAGATCTGCCGGGGACCGAAAGCTACCGTGAAAGGTTTGCCTCCCAGGGTGAAGGTTTCCTGGCTTTGGTAGCCGACCCAGCCCTCATGCCTTTCCGTCCCCCGCAAGACTTCGTAATGCAGGGCCGGTTCGGGGTCTCTCTGTTCGGGCAGGGGCTGGGGCTCAAATTGCTCGTCCGGGACCGCCTGATCCTTTTGTTCAAGAAGCTTGAACTGCATATCCATCCAACCCGTGGCGTTATCTACCCCGCGGTTGAGTGGGAAAACCTGGCCCCAAGCGCCTCGGTGCCGAGTCTGGTATTGGAGCGTCCCTCCCGGGCCTGCCAGGATAACGAGTGCGTTGGCCGGTAAAGTTTTACCGCCCATCTTGAGTTTCGCATGCCAGTCGGCGGTGGTCGCAAAATAGACCGAGGCGGGGCCCAGGTCAATCTGCCCATAGTCCCTGTCCCCCAGAAAAAGCCATTGGTCTTGGTTCACGAAAGAACTCGCCAGAACCACATGCACTGCGGGAACGCCCTTCTGGCCGTTCCCCGGGGCTTGGGCCCGAATTTTTTTCTGGGCGTTGAAATAATACTGATTCACCACGGCCAATCCGCCGTTCTCCAGTTTCCATGTTTTGGGGTGGTCCGGATTGGGCGGCCCGAAGGGAAACTGGGCGGAAAAGGTCTGGGGAGGGTCCTCGCCGTCCTGGGCGTAAAAGATGGGCTTTTCTTCCTGGAAGATATGGCCCGACTCCCCCTCGGCAAGGGCGATCTGTCCATCGTTTCCGAACTGTTGCGTCACCAGCGAACCCAGGAGAATCAACAAAATTCCCGAGTGGGTAATGACGAAGCCCGTCTGGTGTTTTTTCCAGGGGTAGCGTGAAAGCGCGGAACAAAAAACATTGGTTCCCAGCATGAGAAGGAACAGGGAAAACCACCAGGTCGAGTAGACGTAATGCTTGGCCGCCCAGGTGGACGAGCGGGATTCCACGATGGTTCCAGTCGCAAGCAGGACCGCCAAAATGAATAAAAGCGGAACCGCCAATTTGAGGGAGGAAAAAAACTTGAATGTTTTTTTGAGAAAATCGCGCAACCAACGGCCTCCGGGTGACAAACGGGGGCTATCTTACGGGTCGCATTTGGGCAAAACAAGGGCTTTAGGGCTGGAACCCTAGGGATTGACGGCCTGGGGCATGGAAAAATTCGGAGTGGGAGTCGGAGCGGGGGCTGGTAGGGCGGGCATGCGCAGATAGGCCCTCAGGGCGTTCACGAATTTTCGCAGGGGCGCGCTGTCGGGGTTGAGCTCAAGCGCCTTCTCGAAATTCCTCTCAGCCTCTTTGTAGTTTTTTTTGTAGTAATAGACCGTTCCAAGGGCCTGGTAGGCCTGCCAGTAGTCCACGTTCTCGTCGATGGCCGAATTGTAATAGGAGATGGCCATGTCGTACTGCTTGTTATGGAAAGCCTGGGTGCCCATGCGAACATAGTCGGGAGCATGGGCCTGAGCTCGAAGCGTTCCGGGGATTAGAATTAGCCAAAGGCCCAACAAACCACGCATGACTTTAATTGTGAGCATTGGGTGTGGAGTTTTCGTAAAAATCTTCCCGTGATTTAAAAAATAAATCGTTTGAAAATGACCCGCCTCATCCCGTGGGAAGAGGGCGGGGTTGACATTTTTTTACATATTAAACGCTAAGCCGGCTTCTACCGGGATGTACATCAGCGTTCCGCCTCCCACATTGGTGGTGGCTCCGCTCCCGTTGATCGTCACGGGTGTCCCAGGCACCATGATGATGCTGACTTTCACCCGGGCGAAAAAATCCATGTTTTGTCCCGCAGGGAAACCCAGTCCCCCGCCCAACACGATCAATGGATTCATTTGGGAAGAAGAAGCGGACGCAGAAGCATTAATAGAACCAGAGGCGGAAGCGGATTGAGAAGAGATACAGTCCGCGATGCCTACTCCACCGAACAGAAAGGGATGGATATTGTCTCCGTCCATGATGTATTTACCACAAGCGGCTAATTCAAGAAAGCTCGCGCTAGCACTTGACGAAATAGTCACTCCTCCGCCGCTACCGCTGGAGGAGCCTAATCCGAAAGTATAAAATCCGGCATCCACTCCCAGCCCGAGATTCCGATCCAGAAGATACAAAGCCCCCGCGCCCCCTCCAAAACCGACCCCATAACCGGTGTTCGTACCTACTGCGGCTCCCGCGTTAACGGTGATTTGAAGTTTTTTGTCAGCGGAGGCCTTGGAAGCCACCGGATTATTTCCAGTTGTCGCGCTTGAAGTTAAGGGAGAGGCTGAACTGACCTGGGTTTGAAGATATTTGATATAGGGATCCACCTGGGTCAGGTTCGGGTTGAGGTTCTTGGCCTGCTGATAGGCGGCGAGGGCTTCAGGTTTTTGGCCCAGCAGGTAATAGGCGTTGCCCAATCGATAAAACCCATCCGCATTGGCGGGATCCAACTGGGTGGCATATTTGTAGTAAGAAGCCGCCTTGGCGTAATCCTTGGCCGCGTAAAACTGGCTTCCCGCGTTTAAGTAGGCGGCGGCATTAGCGGTTTGGGCGGCGGCGGGAAGAGACGTTGAGACCAACGCGCAAAAGAAGGCGAGGCTTAGCAGGCGTTTCATGAATATTCCTCCATTGAAGTATTCAGCCGACAACCGCCCTTTTCCCCGTTTCAGCGGAGAAAGAAGGTTTAAATAACTCGATCTGAAAAACCATGGACTTCAATCCATGCGCAAAGCCAACAGATTATATCACCAAAAAAACAGGCCCTAATCCGCATTATTGTTGAAGACACAACCCCGTGAACGAGCTTAGATCGCTTCACCCAGGTAGGCTTCTTTTACCTTGGGATCCGCCAAAACCTTTTGGGCGGGCCCTTCCAACAGAACGGTTCCCGTTTCAAGAACATAGGCATAGTCGGATAGTTCAAGCGCCAGCTGGGCGTTTTGTTCCACCAAAAGAATGGTGGTTCCTTCCCCGTTGATTTTTTCGATGATTTCAAAGATCAGCTCGATCACCTGCGGCGCCAACCCCAGGGAGGGCTCATCCAAAAGAAGAAGTTGGGGTTTGGCCATGAGGGCCCGGCCGATGGCCAGCATCTGTTGTTCCCCTCCCGAAAGGGTTCCGGCTGATTGGACGCGTCTTTCCTGAAGCCGGGGGAAGAGGGAATAAACATGATCTAAATCTTTCTGGATCTCCCGCTTGTCCTTCCGAACATAAGCTCCCAATTCCAGATTTTCCTCCACGTTCAGATTGGGAAAGACGCCTCGTCCTTCCGGACACTGCACGATTCCCCGGTTCACGAGGACATGGGGTTCGAGTCCATTCAGGAGCTGTCCCCGGAAGAACAATTCCCCGGTCGTGGGCCGTTTGAGACCCGAAATGGACCTCAAGACCGTGGATTTCCCCGCCCCATTGGCTCCAATCAGGCTGACGATCGCCCCTTCCTCCACGCGAAGGCTCACGCCCCGCAGGGCACGGATGGCGTCGTAATAAACGTTTAGGTTTTTGATCTCAAGCAGGGGTGTGGTCATTTTTTCTTCCCCAGGTAAGCTTCAATGACCGCTTGTTCATTTTGAATTTCCTTCGGGGTTCCTTCCGCGATCTTGACCCCGTGATCCATCACGTGGATGCGCTCACAGATTCCCATCACCACCCTCATGTCATGCTCGATGAGAAGGATCGATAAGTTGAATTCCTCGCGGATTTTGCGGATGACCCGGGTGAGCCACTGAGTTTCCTGCGGATTCATGCCGGCCGCCGGTTCGTCCAAGAGCAGCACCTTGGCCCCGGTGGCCAGGGCCCGAGCGATTTCCAGTTTTTTCTGGTCGCCGTAGGGCAGAACGCCGGCCAGGGCGCCGGCCCGATGGGTTAATTCCATGACCTCCATGAGACGCCAGGTTTCCTCTGCGAAATATTCCTCCGTTTCCCGAAATTTTTTCGTGTGGAGAAGCGCGGCCGATAGGGCATAGGGGTCCTGGTGGTGAAAGGCCACCTGGATGTTGGCTTCCACCGTGAGTTCCTTGAAAAGCCGGATATTTTGAAAAGTCCGTACCAAGCCCCGATGGGTAATCTGGTGGGGTTTGAGGTCCAAAAGGGAGTGGCCGTTGAGCCGAATGTCGCCTGCAGCGGGGCGGTAGATACCGGAAAGCAGGTTGAACACGGTAGTCTTGCCCGCCCCGTTGGGACCGATAAGTCCCGCCAGTTCCCCTTGGTAAAGGGTAAAGGAAAAATTATCCACCGCCACCAGGCCGCCGAAAGCCAACGTGACGTTTTCCACGTCCAATACCATTTCCCTGCTGTCTTGCTTTTTGATCAAGGCAACCCCGCGAACGAAATTGAAGTCTTAGTTTATCCCAAGAGACTCATTTGTCTGCCCCCTTGCCCGCTGAAAATACTCGGGCCAAAGGGTGGACTTTCCCGCCTCCGCTGGTAGAATCCCGCCCCATGAAATCCCTGATCTTTGATTTTGACGGCCTCATCCTCGACACGGAAACGGTGATTTTCCAGGCTTGGGAAGAAATCTACGCCACCTATGACGGAAAATTGTCCCTTGCCGATTGGGCTTCCTGCATCGGCACCTCCCACCACGCTTTCGACGTTTACGCTGACCTGGAGAATAAAGCCAGCCGGTCCCTTCCCCGCGAAGAGATCAAACAACGTCATCAAAACCGGTACCAGGAACTTTTAAAGGACATGACACCCCGTTCCGGCGTTGTGGATTATTTGAACGAGGCCCGGCATCGGGGCCTCGCCCTGGCAGTGGCGTCCAGCTCTCACCGGAACTGGGTGGAAAGCCACCTGAATCGGCTTCAATTGAGGGATTACTTCCAGGTGGTCCGAACGGCAGATGACGTAAAACAGGTGAAACCCCACCCGGAACTTTATCTTTCCGCCCTGAAGGCGCTGGGGGAAAAACCAGAAGAGGCGTTGGCTTTTGAGGACTCCCCGAACGGAATCCGTGCCGCGCAGGCCGCAAACCTATTCTGCGTAGCCGTCCCCAATTCCATCACAATACGATTGGATCTTGCCCATGCGGATGACCGCCTGGAATCCATGGCCGACCTGCCTCTCGGGGAGCTTTTGAAACGGGTGGAACAAGCTAGGGCAAAGGCCTAAAGGCCCTAGCTATTAGTTTTTGGCCTTTAGCTAATAGTTAAATACTAATGGCTAACGGCTTATCTTGTAGCGATGAGGATATTCGTCATGCCCCAGGGTTGGCGAACATCAAGCGGTTTAAGTAACGGAAGAACAACCCCGGGCGTTTTGTTTGGAACGATCCAGCCGTGGGAAAAGGCGTCCACGACCTTGAGCCGGTTTTTCTCCAGCAGGTCCTTTAAATATCCCAACGAAAAATTCAAGGCGGCGCGTTCCTCGGGCACCAGCGCGGAAAACAGCCACATCAACGGGTTGGCCCGGTTGGGTTCCATCACCACCACGTATTTTCGGCTGACCCGCCGCATTTCGGAAAGCACCTGATCCGGGCTTTCCACGTGATGCAGGAGCGCGTGGCAAAAAACAACGTCAAAGGCCATGTCCTGGAAGGCCAGCCGGTTGGCGTCCATCCCGGCCTTAAGAAGCATGGGATTGGTTTGAAGCATCCGGGAGGAGAAGTCCACTCCCACGGTGGTGCAAAGTTCGCTGAAAGGCCGGGAGAAAAACCCATTCCCGCATCCCACGTCCAAAAGCCTCTGTCCCGGCTGGAATGAAATGGTTTTCTGTATCTCTCGGATCTTGGAAAAGGCGTAATGACGGACTACGGGATGGTCAGGGGGACGGCGTTCGGCCAGGTCTTTTCGTTCCCAGTAGTCTTTTTGAAAGAGGTTCGGACTCACGAATGGCGTGGTTTTTGAAAATAAAAAAGATAGGAAGACAGGATAAAACCGGCGAGGGAAAATCCGACCCAGAGCCAGCCCAGGAAATCGGCCGAGTCTCCCACCATGAGAAATAAATTATTGGAGGTAAATGCCCAGATCCCCGCCGAAGCCACAAAGAGGGTTATCGCCTCCAGGCCCAAAAGGGAACCTTTTTTGAAGCATGTGACCAACCGGAAAAGGTACTGTTTATCATTGAACCGTCTTTGAGTCAGGGGCAGGTCGGCCGTCATCTTGCGGGATTGATAGGCGAACAGGCCGTAAGCCGCTCCTAGAAAAACCACCAATAACCAGAACCAGGGGTTTCCCCCTTCCATCTTGTAAAAATGGTTGGAACAAGCGGCCATGCCCAGGATGGTGAGAAGGGCGGCCTGAAAGAGGCTGAATTTCGTTTCCAGCTTTTGGATCTGTCCCAGGAGAACAGGATCGTCCACCGAGTAACCCCGTCCGAGGAATCCCCAGGGAAAATAAAGCCATACTCCCGCCCTATTTTGTTGAAGGTAAAGGGACCCCAGAAGTTCAAAAATTCTTTGAGGGTCGGGAAAGGGACCCTTCGGCGGATCAGGCTTGTCCGGGATAGGTTGGTTCTTAAGTTCCTGATCTTCGATGAAAGTCGGCGATGCGGGTTCTGGAGGAGCGGAGGTTTTCGCCTCGGCCGCTTTTTGGGCGGCCTCCTGTTTGGCCTTCCATTTGGCGAAAACAAGACCGCAATATTCGCAATCGATCCGTGTCTCGGAATTTTGAAAACCGCACGACGGGCATTTCATTGCGCGCTATCTCCCTTATTTTCCTAGCGTCATCCAGATGCCACCCGCCACGACCAGGGCTCCGCCGATCCAGCGGGAGGGGGGAATAGTTTCCCCGAATGCAAAAACGCCTATAGCCTGTGCGACGATGAAGAATAGCGCGATATATACGCCTAATAACCGCCCGAAATCCCACTTCGGCTGGTTGACCGTGATTCCGTATAGGAATAATACCCCCGCACCGAGCAAAAACCCCGCAATTCTTCCCGATTTTATTCCCCATCGGACTAGGGCGTCGCCGCCCGATTCCAGTCCCGCGGCCAAAAGCAGCACAGCCAAAACTTTGAAATCCATCGGTTCCATCCCTTTCATGTTTATCGGATTTTAGAACAACACTGACCCTTTTTTACCTCAAAGAAAGCACGGGACAGTACAGACCCTTTTCTTCCCTCGCCCACCAGGCCCCAGTCTGGGCTTTTTCCTCCCCGGTAGTGAAGCGGTATTCATAGAGCCGGGCGCGCAAAAACCGGGGAGGAGAGGCTGGAAATGGGTTCGAGCCCAATAGTTTCAAAACCACGCTGTTGCCCCGCAACAGGGCGGCCGCCAGCGAAAGGAACCATGGGTTCTCCTGATAGGTGCCCAAAGCCGCGAACCACATCTGCCAATCGAGACGTGGCTGGAAGGGCGCCGACCAATGAGGAGGGGTCTGGGGATCGCCGGGTTTGTACTTGAAGACATAGGGTTTCCAGTTTTTTCCGTCGTCGCTTCCTTCCAACACAATCTCGGGACGTTTGGTGGTCATGACCGCGAATAATCCGTAGCCGTTTACGCTCTCGAAGGGCGCGGCGGCGTTATACAACGCTCCCAGGGGCGCGGGCCAGGCGATCGATGCCTTGAATGAAAAAACGATTTGCATGGAACTGAGGATCAAAACCAATGCCAGGTAAACCGACTGAATCCATCGGGGCCAATTTCCACCTCTCGGTTGCAGATCGGCCGATGGGGCCGGATAAAACAGGCGACGAATAAAACCGGGCCAGGCCGCATCCTCGAGGAAGAAAAGTCCCAAACCCATCGAAACCCAATTGAAGAAACAGTAATTTCCTGTCAGCGCGATCAGGATTTGCAAGGCCACCCAAAAGGCGAACGCGAACGGTTTAAATCGGCGGGGGCCCCAAATGGCGAATGGCACCGCCAGCTCAGTGAAAAACATGAAAAGACAGGACAGGCGCTGAAACAAGGCGGGAAGATGATCCATGAACCAGGCGAGAGGAGTCGGAAGTGGCTGGGTATGGTAATGAAAACACAAGGCGGTCAGGCCGCGCCAGGCCGGGTCGCCGCTGGAGAGCTTCACGACCCCGGCGCAAAAGATTAGGCGGAATAGAAGCCATTGAAAAAGGAAGAGAAGAAGCCGAGGCGGTTCGTTTTTGGCCGTGGAACCGGGTTTGAGCGCAAGAGGAGAAGCCATGAAGGCCAACAGTCCCGCTTCCAGAAGAAGAATATCCCACTGGAAATTCAGGAAATCCTGCCCCACTTTTACGAGGGACAGATAAAAAAGCCAGAGAAGAAACAAGCAAAGAGCCGGGGCGAGATCGATAAAAAGGATGATTGAAAGTACGGCGCCCGCCCCGCAAAGAAAACGTAAAAAAAGGTCGCTGTCGTTGAGCCAGCAGAGAGTGGGCAGTTCCAACCAGGCCGACGAACCGGCCTGCCGGTGAACCTCGGCCATAAAATTCGAGGCGGGCAGTATCCCGGAACTTCCTATCAAGCTTTCAACCTGGGAACTAAGGGACAGAAAGGCCGCCAGAAACGCCAGGGCCAGCATTTTGACGAAGAACCATCTGGAAATCCGGTAAAGCGGTGGTTCATCCGCCTGGGTTAATCCGCAGGAACCAGCCTTGGAAAACCAACCCCGGTGGGCCGCCACAAACGCATAAGCTTTTTCGGCGGCAAAAGAGAGGCCCGGGACAAGATCGTAAGCCCTGGGAAGCCAACCCAACCCCCGCCTTAAGGCGAGCCCTCGGAAAACCGCCCGGGCCCCCGCAAAAACCCCTCCGTCTGGTTCAATCAGATGGACCGATGCCTGGAACCGGTCCAGCGGTATCTCGGGATAAAGGGCAGCCGATTCCTGGTAGGGCCTGTAATCCACCCGGTTTCCGGTGAGGAACCGCCACCGTTGAATCCAAAGCCTGCAAAACCCGCAATCCCCGTCGTATACCATCAGGGGCCTGGTAGGCGGGTGAGTTTCGGGATCTAGCCGCGTGGGGGTGAGGGAAGGCAATCGGTTTTCTCCTGGATTGCGTTCCATTCTATAGGGAACGAGTAAAATTTCACTCCTCCCGGGCGATAGGAGGCGGATTTCTTTATTCCCCTTCCAAAGGGGAATATACTTCCTTAAGTAGGTTCAATGGACGGTTCTCGGACGGTCTCGACGCCTTATCCACTCCTCACCCCGTTCCCGGCGCCTAAAAGGGAGAAATTTCATGGACGACAACGGCTTGATGCTTCGATTCGGGAATGAGACCCATGCCCGACTCTATTTTTTCATTCTAGTTTTTACCCTAACAGGCTTATGGCAATACTTGAGGCGTTTCCGCCCGTCCCAGCAACCGATCCAAAAACGATGGTTGAATCACTTAGGCTTGGCCCTCACCAACCTGGTGTTCCTTCGGATATTGTTCGCCGGGTCGGCGTTATGGGCCGCCCGGGTGGCGGCCCGGCACAGTTGGGGTCTTTTCCACAAGATGGAAGTGGACTTCCTCTTTTCCGTGGTCTTTACGGTTGTTTTTCTCGATTGGATGACCTACTACCTACACCGGATGTATCACGCCATTCCTTTCCTATGGAACATCCACCGCACCCACCATACGGACCCGGAAGTGGAAACCTCCACGGGCGTGAGGTTTCATCCCCTTGAACAAATGCTTTCCTCGATTTGGAGGGGACTGTTCATCATTCTGCTGGGAGCGCCCTTTTCAGGCGTTTTCATTTACGAAGTGCTTTTAACATCCTCGAACCTCTTTAACCACACAAACGCGCGCCTACCCGAATTCTGGGATTCCCTGGTCCGCACTCTTTTCGTAACGCCGGACATGCACCGGGTTCATCATTCGGCCGAGGCGAAGGAAACCAATTCCAATTTCGGTTTTATCCTGAGTCTTTGGGACCGAATTCTGATGACCTACAGGGCCAAACCGGAAAAAGGACAGGAGGGCGTGGTTTTGGGCCTGCAAATGCTCCGAGAACCGCAGGACCAAACCATCTTGAATTTGTTGAAACAGCCCTTCCTGGATTCAAAAGGCCAGTTCAAATGGTCCAACCTTTGGAACAAGGAACCCGCGCCTCAGGGCCTGACAGCGAAAGCCGGGTCCGAGTAGCCTCGCGTCTGTAAAAAAGGGGCTGAGAGCAAATACCCTTCCCCAAGTTTTCCCTGACTCAACCGGATCGGCGCGTCCACTTGATTGCCGGGAATCTCAAAATAATACCAGGTATCTCCCACCCGGCCCGTAGGAGGAAGGCTCCCGATCCAACTCAGGGCGATGGGTTTGGCGGGCGGATAGGCCAATGGGGCGATTTGCAGAAACGAAGCGTTCACGGCATAAACAACGCCGCTCTGGGGACCCTTTAAATCTTCCTGGGTCCAGGGCTCCCAATCCAAGCCGTACACCTTGGGGTCCACCGCGCCGTAATAGGCAAGATGAACCCTTCCCCACTTTCTTTTTTCGCCTTCCGCCGCCAGTCGTTTTAAATCCTGTCCCCAATCCAGATTGGAATCTCCCAACAAAAATATTTTTTTATCGGCCGGAACCCAGTCATTGAAATAACTCAGGGCCCGAGGAGCCTGAAGGCCTACGCTTAAGGATTGCCAGGCCAGGAGTCCGAATGCCGCCAGCTTCCAGGCTTTTTGGTTCGATCCGTGTTCCGCCTGAATCATCCAAGAAAAAGTTCTGCCCGCGATGAGAAAGAAAAAAGGGAACGCGGGGAGCCAATACCGTAACCCCAGGTTTGGAGTCTTCAGCATGACAGCCGAAAAGAGAACGGGAGGAATCCATTGCCAGGCCGGCAAGACCACCCTTTTTCCCAGAGCAAGCAAGAGGGCCAATGCCAGCAGGACCAAAAAGGGGATAGGTTCTTTTAAAAGAAAAGCGCAGGGCAAGTAATACCAATGGCTTTGGATACCCGACTGGCCCCAGAAGAAAACCGCGTGTGGATTTGCGGCGAAGGTCCAATCCTCAGCGAACTTTTCCATCAACGCGTTCCAGGGCAAGGGATGGTTCGGCAGGCAAAGGGTGGCGGGCAAGTAAAGAAAAATCAGGGTCAGGCCAAAACCCAGGGTAGCGAGCATCCAACGCCGAAAAACCGCTCCCGCTATTTTTTCCGAGAAAACCCGGGGTTTGAATCTTTCCCTTTCGTTGAACCATTCCAGCAGGGCGAAAAGGGGTACCAGCGCTAGGCCGTAAAATTTACATCCCACTGTTAGCGCGGCTAGGAACCCCGCAGTCAAGGGAGCCTCCCGTGTGGTTTTTGTGATGGAACGCTGGAAAGCGAGTGTGGCCAGAAAGAAAAAGAATGCAGGAGCTATGTCAGTTTTCGCCAGACCCGAAAGAGCGCCCAGAAGAGGATCGAAAGCCCATAGGGCCAGGGCACCTACAAGACACCAAGTTTCTTTTCTCAAAACCCAGAACAAAAGGAACCCGACTCCCAATCCAAGAATCAGGCTAGTAAGCCGGGTCCAAATGGAAATTTCCTGAAGGCGATCCAGGTTCCAACCAAAGAGGAACTGATTGGCCCGATCGATGACGTCGCCCCGTGCCGAGACTACAAGTCGAGGCTCGAGATTTGTGCGTTCCGAATTCAAATGAGAATCGGAGCTGCTAATAATAAATGGCTGGGTTTTCAAATTCATGAAAAGAAGGGGCCAAGAAGTCAGGGCGCCTGCCAGGGGCGGATGATTGTGGGGAGTTCGGGTATCTCCCCTGGTCAAATAATAATAACCATTGGTAATGTCAGTCGGCTCATCCGCAGTCAGGGAATCCCCTTGGATACGCGTTACGACTTGAACAGAGAACAATAGGGAAAAAAAGGCAAAAATAAAAAATGGAGTTTTTATCGTGGAAGGGGGCACCCGCCTAGTTTAAAAGGACAGCGGGAGGGTGGAAAGACTTTTGAAGCCAGTCTTTCGCTTCAAACCCGGAAAAAAGGCAATACCTTTCCAGCCCTTCTACTGAAGGCCTTTCCGGCTTATTGGGCCGTGGGCGTCTCGTCTGGAGTCGGGGTGGGAGTGACCTGGATCTTCAGGAAATACTTATCGAATTTTTTAAGCGAATCCGGGTCCTTGCAGTCTGAACAATCGGAAACGACCTTTTGTTTGACCGTGTCGTAGAGGACGGAATCCGATATTTCGAAAAGCCTGTTGTTTTCCGTGTCCTTGTTCTTTCCGCAGTCGGTTACCACCTTCAGGAAAGCCAGGTGAGGCTTGAACCAATCAACCAAGTTGATTTTCGCGGACTCGCAGGACCAGCCATGGAACTGGACGCGGTCGTACATGGCTTTTTCCAATTCTTCGGTGACGTCCAAGGTTTTTCCCAGTTTGACATCCACGAAATAGGTCCGCCAGGACCCTTCCAGAATTTCCATGTTGATGAACAGCTTCTGATTATCCGGACCCCAGAAAAATTTTACCGAATCCCAATGAGGGGTGAAGGTTCCTCGGTCGGTTTCCTGGATCAGGGGAGGCGTTCCTTCCCGGATCTCGAAATGCCTCAGTGTCTTGGAATCGACCAGGCTGATGGGATAGCGAAAAAAGATACGATCCCCCACCCTCCGGTCGATCACTTGATCCACCACGACGCGGTATTTGCCGTCGGGAGAGGGAGAAAGATAAACCTGCTGGTCGGCCCAAAGCGAAATCGGGATCATCATCGCCCCCGTCAACACCATCGTCCAAAGAGCGGTCAGGGCCTGTCGCATGGAGTTTTCTCCTTCACCTTGTGTTTATTGGTCAAACTTAAACCGGTAGGGAATCCGGAGGCGGACCGGAACCGGATCCTCCCCCGCGTAGGCCGGAGAAAAAGTCGATTCTTGCGCGGCCGCCAGGGCGGCTTCATCACAGCCGTAACCCAATCCCTGGACTAATTGGACCATTTTAACCGCACCGGTGGCGTCAATGTCCACTTGTAAAATGACCACACCCTCGATATTGGCTCTTTTCGCCGCGTCGGGATAAACGGCCTTAATCTGGTTCAGAAAATGCGGTAGACGACTCACTTCGGCCAGGGAGCGATAGGGGCCGGTTCCATTGCCCGTGGTCAGGTTGGGACCGGGTGAAAGCGAGGGTTCGCGTTTTTTCTCAATGAGGGGGGGAGGAACTGCCCGGTGTTTGAAAAAAGGTTTTTGCCAAAGTTCATCCTCCGGAACCGGTGGCGCGAGGGCGACAGGAGAATTAGCCCCTGAAAAGTCCAATTGAAAAACGCTTAAATCCAGGGTTCGGGTTCTCCCCACGAAAAGTAGAATTGCGAAAAACAAAAGGTGAGCCATCAGGGAAACACCCCAGGGTCCCAGGGGTAGGGAGAGGAATATTCGGGACCTCAAGGAGTCGTCACCCCCAGGGCAATCTGGGTGACGCCCGCCTGGCGGGCCAAGTCCAAAAGCTCCACCACCTTGCCGTGGGTCACCTGGGCATCCGCCGACAGGACCAAGCGGAGATTGGGATTGAGAGCAGCAGCCTCTCGAAGATCCTGGGCCAGAGCGACTCTATCCGTTTTTTTGTTCTGGTAGAAAATCTCGCCCTTCACCGTAAGCACCAAGGCCTGGCTTGCGGGCGCGGTGGGGTTGGCGGTATAGGCCTTGGGAACCTTCACCGGCACGGAGGGGGTGGATATGAAGCTGGCCGTCAGCATGAAGATGATCAAAAGCACCAGCATGATGTCCACCATGGGCACCACGTTGATCTGCGTGATGGCCTCGTCCGAATCGGGGCTGATGTGGGCCATGGGCCTAGCGCTTTTTCTTGCCCGAATAGGCGAGCAATAATCGGGAGAAGCGGTCGGCAGAAGCGAGAGATTTCTTGATTCGGCTCTGGAAGTAGTTGTAGGCCGCCACGGCTGGGATGGCGATGAATAGCCCCGCAGCGGTGGCCACCAAGGCTTCCGAGACCCCCCGCATGACCACGGTAGGGCCCGAAGTGCCCGCGATGGCCAGGTCGTTGAAGGCCTTGATGATGCCCAGAACCGTACCGAACAAACCGATAAAGGGCGCGTTGTTTCCCAGTGTGCCCAGAACCAGCAGATTCTTTTCCATGAGGATGCGTTCCTGGAGGCGCTGGCTTTCCATCACCTGTTCCAAGGCCTCAGGTTCCAGGTGGAGATTGCTCAATCCCACGCTTAAAACCGCGCCTTCGGCGGACGGGGAGGCCAAAGCCAGTTTTTCCGCTTGCTTGAATTCGCCCTGCGCCAGGAGGTCAGGCATCCGGTTTTCAATTTCCGAAACTCCCTGAGTCCGGGTTTTGAATTCCCGGATCTTTTGGACAATGACGGCGATGGACCATAAAGAAAGGCCCAGGAGGATAAAAAGGACCCATTCACCCCCCAAAAGAGCGAAGGCTTTGATGGCTTGGAGCACGAGCGACCTCGAAAAGGGTATTGAAAGCAGGCAATCCTAGCATAGGAATTCATTCAAAACAAAAACCCAAGACCTATTAAAAAATAAAAAACCCGCCTGAAAAGGCGGGTTTTATCGAAAGTAATATTCTTTCTGTTAGCCTATCAGGGTCCGAAAACCATTAACATGCGGTTTCCAACATCCCCCACGACAATATTGGTTATTGGGGTTCCAACAAGGGCTATGCAAGATGGCACGAAAGCATATGTTTCACCAGCGACATGGGGATCACCACACTCCCGAATAATGTTTGCGGCCGATGGAACGCCCGCAAGGGGAGGATAAGGAGTAATTTGATATTCTTCCACTATGTTCCTCCCGCTCCCGATATCGGAAACATAAAAATCACCTAAATTGTCGACCGCCAAGCCATTAATAACACATCCCGGCGATAAGGTCCACGAACCGATCAGGGTAGTTCCGGTTGATGACCATTCTTGGACAACCGAAGGGCTATATCCAGCGTCACCAATGTAAAGGTTATTAGACGAATCAAGGGCCAAACAATTTGGCTTTATGAACGGCGGGCCCGCCGATGGGCCGAACCAACGGTGAAGAGTTGGCGCTTCAAAAGGTGGACCACACCAACAACCAGTGCCGAACCAGTCCACACAACCGTTGCCAGTATCAGCCACATAAATTTTACCCTGTGTGTCGGCGACCACCGCACTTGGTGAATTAAAGGCAGCACCTTGGTAACCATTGCCGTAAGTGGGATTGACAATACCACCGTTAAAATTATTTCCCTCATAAAGCATAGCGGTCCCGGTCGGAGAAGAATCCAAAAGAACCCACCAACCATTGTCCCCAGTAAAAGGGTCACTCCCAAGAGGACGTGGTTCATAAACAAATCCGACCGGATAATTCATTGTTGTTGTTACCCCCCCCCAAGGAGGGACTAATCCCGGAGTTGGAATGCCCGTAACAATTTGATTTCCGTCCCAGCCACCACTTAAGGAATTGGAAGCCAAGTTATAAAACTCAATCGCGGTTACATCACCGGTCGACGTAATTTCACCTTCCGCAACATAAAGTTGGGTCCCAGATACGTAAAGGCCATTAGGCTTGGCGGTTAGAGAGACATTACTGTAAAAAGCCGGTGATGGAATGGGTGTAACTGTGAAAGTTGGTGTACCAGGTGTGCTAGGAGGCGCGGATGTGGATGTCCAGGTTGGGGTGCCATTACTAGTCGAGCCAGGCCGTGTCGGATTATTGTTGTTGTCACTACAGGCCCAGGGAAGGATTACGCTTGCCAAAACTAAGCCAAGGAAGAGAAATTTTTTCATGTTACCCCCCAGCCGCTTTTATCGCTAAACGTTGATTTAATTTTACCCGACTTTTCCCATTTTTGGGCTGTCAATGCGAAATAGTAAATTTCACCAATGACGAAAAAAGGCTTCAAAGCATTTCTTTTTAATGAGTTGTTGAAACTAGGCAGAAATTTCATTTCCGCCTCAGGCAAAACCATGTTATTGAACGCCGAATGTCGTACCAACGTATATATTGAATCCATCCCCTTCCAATGTACCGGCTTTGGAGGGATCGCCATTCAGGTATAGGTTATTCTCAGCAATTTTAGCGGCGCCATTGATTTGGTTAAAACCCGTCCAACGCTGAAAGATGCCTCCGGTGATAGAAAAACCATTGTCCAAATAGATCTCCGCCCCCGCTCCCAAGGAAAATCCGATTCCTGAAATAGTCTCATCATCAACAAGGGGAGTAGAGTAAGTGACGAACGAAAACTGTCGGACCCAAAGCCAGGGAAAGTCCAACCCCACGTTCACAAAAAGCTGGGTGGGGAGTTGGGTGAAGAAATATCTTTTGAAATCAATGTCGATGGATTGAAGACTAGCGGGAGTGGTAATCGTGGTGCCCGAAGTCATTGTGTAAACTGAAGTTCCCGAGTAGGTGGCCGTGTGGTCACTGCGCCAAAAACTTATTTCCGCCGCCCAGGGGCCTTCCCGGTGGCCAACCAGAGCGGCCCAGCCGAAGTTCCGTTCAATAGAGGGAACATAATCAACCTCGGGGATGGCAGTCGTGCCGCTGGAATTTGAGGTAAAGGCCAAAGTGCCTGTGAAGTCTCCCCATTGGTCTAAAGTAGCCGAAGTTCCATAAAATCCGAAGTAGGTTCGACTTTTAATAAAATCGCCCGACCCCGCTTCATCCTGAGCGAAAGCCTGCCGAGCAACCCCTACGGATACAATCAAAGCAAGTGTTGTAAAAAGCAGTGTTTTTTGATTCATCCGGTTTCCGTCCCTCCCTCAAATCGTCGTTTGGCCTATGGCTAGGCGTTTACCAAGCTTACTGGCAATTATTGTAACCCAAGGATATTAGGAAAGAATAGGAAATCTTAGGAAATAGGCCTAAAAGAAGGGCTGGAAAAGGGGTTAGGGCCCCAAGACCACCAGGGAGCCAGTAGAGCTTGATCCATTTTCATAATCTGAAACAACGTAATCTGTGCCGGTAAAGACTATCCCATCTGGACTATTGAAAAGGGCATTACCTGTACCACCGGTCCAAGCTGCTAGGAAGGCTCCATTAGAACCTAGCTGTTGAACTGCGCTGTTTGCGACGTCGCAAGCATAAATATTCCCAGCCGTATCTAACCCCACCCCAAAAACATCCGAAGAAAGGGATAAATTATTAGTCGAATATGACGTCCAGCTACTTCCAGGGGTGTATTTTTGAATGATATGGTTTCCAGAATCAGCCACAAAAACATTTCCCGTGGAATCTACCGTAATGCCGCTAGGCTGAGAAAATGGCTGAGTTCCGCTGGTCCACGGAGTTTGAGGAGTAAAAGAATTTCCAGAAAATATAAAAGGTACGATTTGATTGTTTCCAGTATCCGAGACAAAAACCGTGACTCCGGTTGAATCAACAGCAATGCCCTCCGGTCCAGACAAAGTCACTGTGCCACCGGTTGTCACCGAACCCGCCGTCACCCAGCTTGTGGTGGTCGTAGAAGTAAACGCATAAACAGCCCCGGGAATTCCGCCATCCAAGACAAATAGGGTAGTTCCTCCATTGTTCACAGCGACCCCATAAGGTTCTGTAAAAGGAACCGAATTGTATTGGGTTTGTGCGAATTGCGAAACACCGGAACTATTCAAAACCAGGATTTGGGAAACCGCACCCCCTTCCGCAATATAATAAATTTGATGGGTGGAATCATAAGCCAAGCCATTTGGATTTTTAATACCCAAGGTCCATTGAGTTTTATAGTTGGGGGGTGGAGTAATGGTCGAAGAGGGGGTACTGGTCGGCAAGGGCGTGTAGGTGGGTGTTAAGGTAACCGGGGTAATAGTTAAAGTAGCTGTACTCGTGTTGGTAATTGTGCTGGTAATCGTGAAAGTGCTCGTAACAGTGGAAGTATTGCCTCCTAGATTCGTCGCAGTAGAAGTTGCGGTCGCAGTTTGGGTCGGGGTAACAGTAGGTGTAGAAGTAAAACCTCCCTGGTTGGTGGCTGTTGGGGTTTGAGTCATGGTTTGAGTCATGGTCCAGGTCGAGGTTAAATTACCCCAATTAGTTGCAGTAGGGGTAAAAACGGGTGTGGCGGCGGGGTTGGTGGGCGAGTTTCCGCAGGCCCAGGGAAAAGCCAGGGCCACTAAACCCAAAAGCGGCAGAAGCCATATTTTCATTTCAATTCCTCGTAGACCCGTCATGGCGCGAAGTTATAAACAGTGTTGTTGGCCGAATCGGCCACGTAAATATTCCCGTTGGAATCCACCGCCACCCCTTTAGGTGCGTTCAACACATTATTGGGGTCGATGTACACTGTGGGGGATTGGAAAGGAGCGGGAGCCGGAAATTCTTCAACACCCTTGTTGCCCGTATCAGCCACAAACAAATCACCCGACGAATCCATCGCAAGCCCAGCGGGGTTATTGAAACCAATGATCGTGGTTCCGAGAGAGTTTCCGTTGAAATCATATTCGCCTACAGTATTGTTATTTAACGCCACAAAAAGTTGAGTTGTCGGGGCATATAAAGCCAATCCCATAGGTTTTAGGAAATTGGTTACACCCCCGGAAACTACAGAAAAGGTAACTCCTCCAGCTGACCCATAAGAAACAGGTGTCCCACTTGGGTTTAGCTCCACGACACGATTATTCCCCGTGTCGCTAACGAAAAGATTTCCTGATCCGTCTAGGGCCAAACCCTGCGGATTACTAAATGATCCCATACCGGGATGGGTATAGGTGGTCAAGTAATTACCAGTCGGGTCAAAAACGCCGATACCGCTTGGTCCAGCCACGTATAGCGTTCCATTTGAACTCACTGCGACGGCTTGTGGCGTTGAGAAAGCAACAGTTCCCTTCCCCTTGCCGCCTACTCCCCAAGAGGTGACCAAGCTGCCGGTATTGGTGAATTTCTCCACCCGGTTGTTTCCCGTATCCGCCACATAAACATAAATGGACGAACCGTTTTGAACCGCAATGGCTGAAGGATTTTTAAAATTGTTTGAACCAAAACCATTGTTCCAGGTCGTCGTAACAGCGGGAAGCGGTGTGGCTGAATAAGTCGCGGTAGGAGTGATGGTGAAGGTCATCGTCCAGGTGTAGGTGACCGTCGGGGTGAGTGAAGGATTCCCGGCCTGGACGGTCTGCAAGGGTGTCTGAAAGTTGGGGCCCGTCGGATTGGCAGAACAAGCCAGTCCGACCACCAAGGCGGTCAAACCCAAGCCCAACAGGAGAAAGAGAACCAGAATTTTTTTCACCGTTAATTTACTCCTGGCCATGGTTTTCATTCGAACCCAACCGTGGTTCCCACAGCGAACATCAGGCCGCTGCCATCATCGCTGGAAGTTTGGGTGTACTGGGTCAATGAATTGAATTGGCCGGTAACCCCCTTAAATTGATCAAAACTGGCCCAGCGTTGAATAGCACCCACTTCGAACGCAAAATTTGGATTCAAGTAATATTCCACACCCAGCCCTAAATCAAAGGCCAAGCCCGACAGGCTGACCGACCCTAGGGTGCCCGGAGTCCCCGAGGGCGAACCCTGTGGGGCTGCACCCATATCCGCGTTAGAAAAGGTGATCCATGGGAAACCAACCCCCAAGCTTATGAACGGTTGGATGTTTTGTTCGGTGAAAAAGTATCGTTTAAAATCCACATTAATAGACTGATAAATGGCGCTGTCTTCATATTGAGAGACACTTGTGGAAGGATTTTGCGGGAAATTAAAGGTGGTAGGGCCAAACACCGCTATGTGATTGGAAGCCCAATAGCTCACCTCAATGCCGTAAGCATCCTCCCGGTGACCCAACAGGAACCCGTATCCAAAATTTTGCTGCAGGGAGGGCAACAGTAACACCTCATAGGAAGGCGTATCCGTACGGGCGTAATTGGTACCCGAAAATTCACCCGAATTGCTCACGCTTACTGATGTCCCCACGACCCCGATGTAGGTGCGGCTATGAATAATGTCGTTCGGATTGTCCGCCAGGAGGAGGCCTGTCGAAAAAGTGAAGCCCAGAACAGCCGCAAAGGCTAAATAATTGAATCTCATGCCGGTAAAAATCCTTGTGATTCTAGGAAAACTTCCGCAACCCGGGGGTGACGGCCTTCAAGCTTTGAATAAGGGCGACATTGTAGCCGATTTCCTTGAAAAGCCAGCTAAAAAGATACCTGCCTTTGGACGCTGAAAAGCTTCTGCATGTGTCAGCTTTTATCGGTTTTTGCAAACAAAAACCATAAACCAAGAATTCCTAACCCCAAACTCAGCGTTAGGAACGGCCAAAAGGTAAAAGTCCGGTCCCCCAGGGACCATCTCAAATATAGATAGGGCACCCAAACCGCCATCGCCAAGAAGAACAAATTGGATGCCGTCGTTCTGGATGAAACAGGCGTCTGATCATCATTCAAGGAAGAAGGGGGGGATGGGATCAAGCTCTCAGAAACCAAAGGTCGGTTTTCAATGAGCTGATTTATCTGATGAATCGCCTGAACGTTGTCAGATACCGTTCGGTAGGAAACCCAGAGGGAACGGCCGTTGAACCCCAGGGCCAAAACCATCAATCCCCCATGAACCCAGGGAGGTAGAAAGCCCACCGACACCGCCCCTCCCGCCGCGACCGCCGCCGCCATTAAAACAATGGCCAACATCAAGCCGGGATAGGACCTATTCTTATACTCTTTCGTTTTTTCAACCCAGTCCGCGCTCAGTCCCGCTTCTTTGACTTTTTTCTTGATGGTTTTTCCGCTTCCAATGAAAAAACCAAAAACCAGGCATTGAAGAAGGACCAAAATCAACCCTAGGAATAAGCCCCAGAGGGCGTGTAGGGATACTGGCAGAAAATGCCCGAAACCCATGACCAGGGTCAGGACGAAAAGCAGCAATAGGGTGGAACTCACGCTGAGAAAGACGGTCGGCAAGGAGATTCCTTCTGGAAAAAGGGTTTGAAAACTTTACCGTAGTTGAGGGTTTAAAGGAAACGGTTGCGAAAAACAAGCGGCGACAATCAACTGATGCCGGAAACTCAAGAAAACCGGTTTGTTGATTCAGCTCTCGATTATTCCTTAATCCACTCCACCCGGCCCCCATCAATGTGGTAGACGCAGCCCACGATTTTCAACAGATCACCCTGTTCCAATTGCCAGAGAGTCGGGCTTTGCTCGCGGATGGTCCGCATAGTGTTGATCACATTGGTGCGTACGGTCGCGTCGAGGCGCTGGGGACTGGTCAGGCTTTTCTCGGTGACAGCCTCCACCGCTGGTTGAAGCCTTCCATTCAGGTCTTCCAGGTTGAGCGACCTCCAAAGAACCTCGCTGGCCTTGGGATGGTCGTATTCCTTGATCGCCTGCTGCAGGGCCGTGCAATCGGTGTGGCCCAACACAACAAGGACGGTGCAATGCAAACGAGTGGCCCCGTATTCGAGACTGCCCAAGATGACCTTATCTACGATATTGCCCCAGGCCCGATTGACATATAGTTCACCCGGCTTCATGTGAAAAACCACTTCAGGAGGAACGCGGGAATCGGCGCAGCTTACCACCATGACGCTGGGAAGTCCGTTCTTTCGAACGATATGGGCCATGTGGTACTCGTTGCCCTCCTTGAGGGCTTTCATGATGTCCTTTTGCGTCTTCTGAACATCCGCGGGTGCAAGTTCACCTGTCCGCTCCCGGGCTCCCAACGGCGAAGCGAACAGCAGTACCATCAACAAACCGATAAGAACGTTCTTCAACATATACAACCTCCTACCGCCGGGTTGAACTGAACCTGTGAATTATATTCCATTTTATTGCTTAACAAACCCAACTAATCCCAAAACCTTGCATTTCCATCAAAAAACAGGTCGAAAATTCAAGAAGATAGAAACTTGAGCGTGAGGAATTGAAACCGGGATCAAATTACTTTTTCTCGGGTTTCGCCGCAGACTCGTCGGAAGAAAAGGGAATAATTTTTTTATGAATCAAATCATGGACCAAGATATACGCCAAAAGTTGTTGGCCGTTGGGGATAAAATGATAGTTGTCCTCGTAATACATAACTGGGAAGTATGTAGTTCGAAGAGCGAGAAAAGGATCTGTCAAATCCAGGAAAGGAATGTCCCATTGGTCGCATAACCCCGACCAAAACCCCCGAAAAGAATTCGTGTCAAAACACGGCTGAAAATCACCGACAGGTACGAAACACAGTTCAAAATTTGGTTTCCCAGCCACTGCGTCTGAGTCTAGCTTTTTCTTCAATAAACCCAACGGCTTGCCCATTAAATTCTGAAGATACTTTTTTCCTTCCGGGTTTGCGATCACCTTGCCTAGGTCCGCGAACCCATTCAAAAGATGCGTTTTTGGATCTTCTTGAATGAATTTATTGGTTACACAAAAACGGTAAAAATCGCCAGCCATTCCAGGAGGAATCCGATCCTCTATGGGTTTGAAATAATCCTCTGGATCGGATTTTCCATTCGGTATTCCATCGTTGGTCATGCGTTGCGCAAAAAAGGTCCCAAAATCGGATTGAACATAAGGAGTAGCGATATATAGAACCAGGTCAATGTGATACATGGGAACGAACGGCGGAACCAAGTAATAGGACCAAACAAAAGGCGGATTGTTCGCATCATGCTGAAAACCCATGCAAATGACCTGGTAGGAAAGGGTCACGTCGTCCAAAGCCGCTTCCGTATTGAGCATGAACTCCATCTGTTTGGACAAGCTTTTCATGCGATTGACGGAAAGAATATGCGAATCGCCAAGCACGAGAATCCGGTAGGTATTTGGCGCTTTCACGCGCGGATAATTTAAATCGTTCATTCCTTCGAGAGTGGTTCCATGGAAATCGGAATGTAAATCAAGCTCGTAATCCCAAAAAGTCACTACTTCCTGGTATTCAGGCCCGGTCATATAAAATCTTTTTTCATCCTTCCCGCCGCCAATAAACCCCACCGTTTCCCCGGGACGATTTACAAAAAAGGACCTTAATTCTTTCTGAGTCGATTGGATGGTATCTCCCCATACGGAATATAAAGCCACTACGCGGGCAGGCCTAAGGCAGACCAAATAAGGGCTCGCGGTTTGAAGAGCATAAAGGGAACCACCCGAAAAGGTCATTGCGATCACTTGAGTTGCTGGACCAACTTCCTGAAGGTTCGCCAATGGACTTGTCTCTATCGCTTGAGTGATTGGAAAGCTATAGACCATCGTTTGCCCTGTATCGGCTACATAGATATTGCTGGAATCTAGGCATAACGCAGTGGGGCTCGGGAGATGCGAATCGCGATTCAATAGAACAGTTGTTTTAAGCGTGGAAAGATTTAGTTTCGATAAAGTTCCCGACGCTGGCTGGGTGTAATAAAGACAATTGTTTGAAGAACTGTAGGCCATGGTATAGACATCAGTTAAGTCAAAGGGAGTTGGGTCCTTCGGTATTAAGGTTGAGACTTCCCGCTTTTTCAGATCCAATAAACGGAAAAGTTTATAATCCCTGTCATAAATTACCAGGTTGCCGTCAGCGACTTGAATAACCAAACAGGGTTGGCTAAAAGTTGCGACAGAAAAAGATCCATCTAATTTGCCAATTTGACCTGTACCGGCCAGGGTCTCCACCCGATTCCTATCATCTAAATTA